>Ga0209541_10000047_pt1 | contig 187780 bp, 188 predicted proteins | sample RifCSPlowO2_01_FD_184027 | JGI IMG/M metagenome (GOLD analysis project Ga0209541, IMG submission 184027) | Groundwater microbial communities from Rifle, Colorado - Rifle CSP2_plank lowO2_0.1 (SPAdes) (version 2) | ecosystem: Environmental > Aquatic > Deep subsurface > Groundwater | place...
CCGCCGTACTTTTTGCCGGGCTAAAAACTTTCTTTATCGCCCCTAAAATACCCGCCTTATTCGAATGAACAGCGGATTTATCTACATGCGAATCAATCCTTTCAGGATGCCTGTTTGCCTCTTCCACATGACCTCTATCTTTCTTTTCAAATTCTATGCCCAAATCCGCCAGTGGTTTAAAAAAAGTAACTTCGTCATGTTTGATTTGGTTTTCCGAAGTCTTTTCCACCTTCACTTCACCTGACTTTATTTTGGCGATACAGTCTTTACAATAAACAGCGCGTCCGGGGTCGGGCTTGAAAGGAACAGTCGTTTCTTTTTTACAAAGCGAGCAGACCGCGGGGAATTTTTCCAAGGCTCCGCTACTGGTATTGTTGTCATCGCCAAGAGACATTCCGCTCCAGTCATTTATCTCTCTTTCCACTACTGCTTTCGGACGGCAATACAACGCCCGGGAAGAACGTATTACCTCTTCCTCAACCTTCTTGTCGCCTGTCTTCACCAAAGGCGGTAAAGTTTTGGCGGAAAAAGGGCGAGAGGTTACGCCATCTATCATTAATTTCAGATATATTTTATAGTTCGGCAAATTCACTATGTCCTGCGGAACAAACTCCGGTTCAAATTCGGGTTCTAAAAATTCTGCGTCTTCCGCACCAACTCTGAAAATTATCGTAGTGCCCACATTGCCGAAGACAGCGTCTCGCACCGCGGAACTTTTATCCGCCACAAGCTGGGCGGTGTATTGGTGAGCCACGGTCAGATTCAATCTATATTTACGGGCTTCCGACAAAATGCCAGCAAAAGCGTCCGTCACGAAATTTTGGAATTCGTCCACGAAAAGATAAAAGTCCCGGCGGGATTCTTCGGGAATACGCACGCGTTCCATGGCGGCTAGCTGGATTTTGGTAATAATCATTCCACCGAGAAGCCCAGAGTTGTCTTCGCCGATGCGTCCCTTGGAAACATTCACAAGGAAAATCTTGCCGTCGTTCATCATGTCAAAGATGTTGATGGTGCTTTTGGACTGACCGACAACATTGCGGATGATGCTGGTGGAAAGAAACTGCCCAACTTTGTTTTGAATCGGCGCGATGGCTTCGTTTCTAAATTTATCTTGCCAAGCTTCGTATTCATGAACCCAGAAAGCTTTGATAACGGGATCTTTTAAATTGGAAATTATTTTCTGGCGGTAATCTTTATCCACCAACATGCGCGGGATTCCGAGCAAGGTCGTACCCGGAGTGTCAAGCAAAGCCAAAATCGCGTTGTTCAAAATATATTCCATTCGCGCGCTCCACGCGTTCGCCCAAATTTTGGTAAAAATTCCCATAAGGCCAGAAGCCACCAAGTGCTTGTATTGCGGATCAATTAATTCCAAAACATTGAAACCGATATGATGGTCGGCATCGGCGGGATTGAAATAAATCACATCCTTGACGCGCTCCGGCGGGATGGCGGAAAGAACTGCTTCGACATTTTCTCCGTGCGGGTCAACCATGCAGACTCCGTCTCCATTTCGGATGTTCTGAATAATCATGTTGAACATCAAGACGGATTTACCGGTGCCGGACTTTCCGAGCATATAAACATGCTGACGCCGATCTTTGCGCTTGATGCCAAAAAGCTGATTCTTATCCCGATAAGTGGTTATCCCAATATATGTCAGGTCTTTATTTAGAGGTAATTCGGGTAAATCCATCCCGTTAGAAGTAGGAAATCTTTAGATTTCCGTAATTAACTTGGCTAATAACGACTATATAACACAAATCTATTATATCACTTTTCGTTATTTTAATTAACTAAGCGACTTCTAACGGGATCCATATCCCCAAGTAATTACAATAAAAAAGCTTTTTTTACTACATATTGCGTAAAAAACGCGAAGTGCTACTGTCCAACACCGAGGGTTGAACAGTTTTACTTCTTCGGCGTTTCGCCTTCGGGCTTGTCGCCCTCTTTGAATTCCGCGTCTTTGACTTCCGATGCTTGCTCTTCTGGAGGTTTTGGGGACTGCGGAGTGGCGCCAGCTTTTGCCATCGCTTCGCCTATCTTAGACATTTCGTTGGAAAGTTCTTCGGTCGCTTTTTTGATAGCTTCGCCGTCTGTGCCATCTTTCACAGCTTTTAGCGCGGTAATTTTCGCATTCACGCTGTCTTTCAATGTTGCGTCAATTTTTGCTTCATTATCTTTGACCGCTTTTTCGGCAGTATAAATAATCATCTCGGCAGTATTTTTCACATCAATAACATCTTTTTTCTTTTTATCTTCCTCGGCGTGAAGCTCCGCGTCTTTCTGCATTTTCTTTATATCTTCGTCTTTGAGTCCCGAGCTTGCTTCTATTTTAATAGACTGACTCTTGCCAGAAGCTTTGTCTTTCGCCGCAACATTCAAAATTCCGTTTGCGTCCACATCAAAAGAAACTTCAATCTGCGGCATGCCTCTCGGAGCTGGAGGAACTCCGTCCAAAATAAATCGTCCGAGAGAACGGTTGTCCGAAGCCATCGGGCGTTCGCCTTGAACAATATGAATTTCCACCGAAGTCTGATTGTCGGCGGCGGTAGAGAACACCTGCGATTTATTTGATGGAATCGTTGTGTTTCTTTCAATCAATTTTGTGGCAACGCCTCCCAAAGTTTCAATACCAAGAGACAGAGGAATCACATCGAGCAAAAGCACATCGCGCACATCTCCGGCAAGCACTCCAGCCTGCACGGCTGCGCCGAGGGCAACTACTTCGTCGGGATTGATGGACATATTTGGCTCCTTGCCAAAAAGTTCTTTGACCGCCTGCACAATTCTCGGCATTCTAGTCTGCCCGCCCACCATGATGATTTCATCTATCTCGTTCATTTTAAAAGGAGACGCCGCTAATGCTCGCTTGGTGATTTCAATTGAACGATCAATCAAATCTTTCGTTAGGGATTCCAGAGTAGCGCGGGACATTTTCATCAGCAAGTGCTTTGGACCAGTCGCGTCCGAAGTGATAAACGGAATATTTATTTCCGTTTCCATTGTAGTGGAAAGTTCGTGTTTCGCTTTTTCCGCCGCTTCGCGAAGTCTCTGATGCGCGAGAGGATCCTTAGTCACATCAATGCCGGATTCTTTTTTATATTGTTCCGCGATCCATTTGACGATTATCCTGTCAATGTCGCCTCCGCCTAAATGGCTGTCTCCGTCTATGGACTTCACTTCTATCACATCACTGCCTATCTCCAGCACAGACACGTCAAAAGTTCCTCCGCCAAAATCGTAAACCACAATTTTTTCATTTTTCTTTTTATCAAAACCATACGCAAGCGCCGCGGCGGTAGGCTCGTTGATGATGCGCTTCACATCCAGCCCGGCGATTGCTCCGGCGTCCTTGGTCGCTTTTCTTTGCGCGTCGTTAAAGTAAGCTGGCACGGTGATAACAGCTTCGGTAATTTTTTCTCCCAGCTTTGCTTCCACATCTGTTTTTATTTTTTGCAAAATCATCGCGGAAATTTCTTCCGGTCGGTAAAATTTGCCTGCCCCGTCCTTGCTGGCGGGGTCAATCATTTTAACTTTCACTCCTCCGCCATCAGCCACCTCAATTTTAAACGCGGCTGTTGTCTTGTCCTTCTGCACTCCTGGATCGTCAAAACGATGCCCCATGAAGCGCTTTATTTCCGCAATGGTATTTTCCGGATTAGTAATTGCCTGTCTCTTGGCCAAAAGCCCCACAATGCGGTCTCCGTTTTTAGCAGTCGCCACCACTGAAGGCGTCGTGCGATTGCCCTCTATATTTTCCACAATCTTCGGCGCGCCTCCTTCAATGATAGCTATTGCCGAATTCGTTGTACCTAAATCTATACCTATTATTTTACCCATATACCTATTGATTAAATTGATAATTTACTTAAATTTCGCGACCACTAAAAGCTTGTATAATTAGAGTATATATGATAACCTATAAACATGTCAAGCAAAAACAAAAAAGAACACCAGTATTCCAACAAAATCCTTAAAATTTTAGGAGAAAAAAAAGCGATTTCTCTGCCGGAAATTCGAGATAGCGCTCGAGATAGAGCCTTAGACTCTCAGATAGAGTCTAAGGCTCTATCTCGTAATAAGTATGCAATTACTCGCTCCCTTAAAGGCCTCAAAGATGCCGGGCTGATAGAGCAAATAGCTTCCGCGCATAGTGAATACGCGCGCCTGACAAAAGAAGGAAAGAAAAAAATGCACAGTCTGAAATTAGACAGCGATACGACTTTAGTAAACACCACTTGGGACGGATTTTGGAGAATTATTTTGCTGGACTTGCCGGAAGAAAGAAAAAGCGAGCGCGAGAGCCTGCGCTACCTGCTCAAAAAAGCCGGCTTTGTATGCCTGAAAAATTCCGCCTGGATTTCCCCCTTCCCTTTTGAACATCTGTTTACGAATATCAAAAAAGATTTAGGACTCACTAGCGAGATGATGATACTCGTCACCGAATTAGTGGACGAAGAAACGAAAAAGTTTTTGTTTGAAACTTTTGGGAAGTAAAACTCGTCGCAGGCGTACTTTTTAGAAAGCCTTTCGCAGCGCGGTGGCGCGAGAAGTTCGCTAGACCAGCAGGGCTAGATAGATTGCTTTATAAAAAGTATGCCAAGAAAGAGTTTTATTAAAGATTTTTAATACACCTCCTGCTGATAACACTTCTCGCAATAAATTATCGGAGCGTAATTTTCGTCATAGACTGTTTCCACTTCTATCTTGCATTTGGAGCAAAACCTTTTAATGGTTCGTAACGGCGGGCGTTTTTGTAAGCGACGCGTGTGACGCACATCAAAGCACACTCTCGGGAGCGGTAAATCCATTCGGCGGTAAAAGGCAAGCTCGTTTTGGGTGATACGAAAAGCGCCGACAGAATACGGTTGGTCTTTTTCGGCGCATTCAACGACCTCATTTAAAATAATATCATCCACTTCGGCTATTGTCTCCGGCAAATCTGAACTTTTGACAGTAGTCGCGTAATTTTTCTTTTCTTTGTCCTTCCATGTATATCCCCTTTTAAGAGCTTCTTCTTTTGAAAGAGGATAGAAATCAATGGTGGCAGTTTCATTGTACGCGAAAGCGGAAAATTCATTCGGAAAATGCTCGCCGAATTTATATTCTATGCCTTTCTTGTCTACATAAGGCATTTCCTTCATGTGCTCGATAATTTTTGGCACAAGCATTTCATATTCTTCTTTGCTGTATCTTTTATTTAAAATTGAATATTCTCCCTTTTTTAAACCTATGCACCCGAAACAGCTACCGGAGCCCGGACAGGAATCGCAATATGTCAAATCGTGCGCGCCCATCCAGCATTGGGTACAAAAATAAATTCGGGAACAGTCTACACCGCAATTTTCTGTTTCGTATATGAGTTCAGAACTATCACCCCACTGAAAATAATCCATGCAGTCCTGCGCACCATATACAAAAAAGAGATTTTTGCAGTCTTTAGAGTTCATACACCAAAAAGAATTTTTTACATTCTCGCAGTTGGTGAACCAGTTACCGGAAACTTTGTTTGATTTTAAAGACATAATCGCGCGCTGCGGGAATTTTTTCCTGAATTCGGAAAATTCTTTTTCCATTTTGGCTATTCCCGAAGTGGTATTTAATTTTAATTCTTTTAATTTTTCAAAATATTCATCTTTTGTGTACTGCTTGTTCAAAATGCAATACTTCTTTTTCTTCAACCCAACGCAACCAAAGCAATATTCGCATTCAACGCACAAGTCCAAATACTCAGAATATCTCGAAGATGCCCAAACACAATATTTTTCTGCGTAACCATAACCACAAGAGCTAGAATTCCCCATTAATTCAGAATGCCAACAACCAACAGCGTCAATGTTTGATTTTTCGTTAAGACCCCTCACGCAGTTATAACAATCTTCGGAATCGCTGAGAGTATGGCAATTATGGCAGTCTTTCGTATTGATTAAATAATCTCCGGCAGAATTATATGTTTTAAAGTTAAAGTTCTGCCTATGAACTGTTTCTTCTTGGGTTAGTTCCTCAAAACGTTTTTTAAAAGCCTGAATAGACATGTGTGAACCAAGCTTGAATGACCTTAATTTTTCTTCGTAATCTTTCTGGCTATATTGAATATTTTCTATGCAAAATCTTTTGTTGCGCAAGTTCCAGCACATAAAACAATTCTGACAATTTCGGCAATCATATAGGAAATAAGAATCTATGCAGTCGCGAGAATGTTTGGAATAAAAAATTCTGAAAGAATGATAGCAGTCTGAACAACTGTAACTTTTTTCCGAGTTAAAACAGACGGTCATATCGATGGAATTTTTCACTCTTATGTTTCTATATGCGTAAAACAAATCCTCGCATTCTTCCAAGGAGCGGGAAAGGTAGCAATTTTTGGAATTCCAAACATCATCGCACCAATCACATTTCGTGTTCTTGGTTCCATTCTGATGTGGCTTGGGAACTTTTTCCTGCAAATCCTGTAATTGCTTGAAAAACGGAATGTCAGGGTTGTAATCCGCTCCATAATCCAAAGCATTCCACTTATCACTATGCCATTCGTGGAGAGTATAAATTGGATATCTGTTTTTCTCCGGCAAAACGGTGATTAAGCTTTCCCCAGAAAGGTCGGATTTGCCTTTGCGGAATTTTCCAAACATCCAAAAAGAAAAATGCAGTTTTGCCCGGCAGAAAAAACATAATGTCGGCAATTCAATGCCAACTTTTTTATATAAAGACAATTCATCTTCGCTGATTGTGAAGTTCTGTCCGCAGTGTTCACAAATTTTATTTTCCTGTTTCATTCTATAATTCTATAGAATATTAGAATAGATTTTATTCCTTATATTCGTACACGTTCACTCTCGTGGCGCGGATGACGCGTTCGCCGAGTTTGTAGCCTTTTTGAATGACGTCTGAAACCGTATGGTCAAGTTCTTTTTTGTCTGTCGGCACCAGCTCCATAGAATGATGAAAGTTGGGGTCAAATTTTTCTCCAACTACACCAATTGGTTTTACATCGTATTCTTCAAATATAGTATTCATCTGCCCGTAAATATATTCCACACCCTTTCGCCAATTCTCATCTACCTTTTCCCAAGCTTCCTTGTTTGCAAAAGCCATATTGAAGCTGTCTATCACGCCTAAAAATTTCGTGAGTATCCGCTCGCGCATCGCTTCGGAAAGCATGGCTTTTCTGTCATCTTCCGCCTTTTTATAATTGGCAAAATCCGCTCGCTCTTTCTGCCAGCCAGTCAGATATTCTTCTTTTTCTTTTTTGCACACCTTCAAATCTTCCCGCAATTTCTTGAGAGTTTTCTTTAAATCCTCTTCGCCGTCTTCATTGAATTCGAATTCAATGACTTCTGATTCAGTAGAATCATCCCGAGTATCCTCGAGGGGCTTATTTTCGTCTTTTTTCTTTGTTTCTTCACTCATAATTTTGTATTTTAGCATAAAAAATCCTCTTCGGAAAGGGGATTTTTTTTAAAATAGTGGTCAAACAACCTGTCCCGCTATTTCCGGCTCGCAAGCTCGCACCGGAAATTTTCTCTTGCACGAAATCGCAGCAAACGCTAAGCAATTAGCGTTTGCTCCATTGCGGCGCTTTGCGGGCTTTCTTGAGTCCGAATTTTCTGCGTTCTTTTGCTCTTGGGTCTCGTTTTAGAAAACCGAGAGTTTTCAGTCCTCCGCGAAGTTCCGCATCTGATGCTACAAGAGCGCGGGAAAGACCATGGCGGATAGCTTCGGCTTGGCTGTGAATCCCTCCGCCCATAACATGAACTTCCACGTTCCACTTTTTTGTATTACCAGTTGGCAAACCCTTCCCCATTGGGTCCAAAATGAGCCGGCGTTCGCCCTCGGTTTTAAAATATTCTTTGGCATCTTTTCCATTTACCACAAAACTGGCCTTGGCGGATTCTCTGATGCGTACCCGAGCAGTTGAGGTCTTGCGTCTTCCCACGGCTTCAATGTATTTTTCCCCGCCTGCATCGCTATGCGAAGCATTGCGGGCAGGTGTTTTTGAATTTGTTTTATCGTCATCTGCCATAGTATTATATTTAGTCCGTTATTGTTAAATTTTTCATCATATCCCTTCGCAGTTTATTGGAAGGAAGCATTTGTTCGGTGGCAAGTTTGAGTAATTCTTTCAGTCCCATCTTAGCAGCTGTCTCTGTACCTTTGATAACGCGTAGTCCTCCCGGAATACCTGAATATCTAGTATGGTAAATACTCTCTAATTTTTGGGGAGTTATGCGAAGCTTTGAAGCATTAACGATTTTTACGGGAATACCGGAATATTTATTGCGCTCAAAAGAAACTTTCGTCTTGCCCATCAAAGACATTGCCGCTTCACTAGCCACCCTGCCCAATGTGCGTCCGCTTGCGTCTATGATTTTTATATTGCTTGTTTCTTTTGCGTTTTTCATATTTTTATACAAACTCTATCACCGCCATTTTCGCGCCATCCGATTTTCGAGCGCCCAATTTCAGAACTCGCGTATACCCTCCTTTCCTGTCAGTATACTTTGGGGCAATAACTTCAAAAAGTTTTTTGACTTCGGGACGCCTGTTCATAAGTTTGCCGATTATATTTCGGCGGGTAGCCGCACTGCCTTCTTTGGCACCGGTTACAAGCTTTTCAATAAAAGAACGTAGCTCTTTAGCTTTTGGTTCTGTAGTCCTGATTTTTCCGCGTACGATTAAATTAAGGGCGAGAGAATTAATCAGGGCCTTTCTCACCTTTCTCACTCTTCCAAATTTTCTTTTGTTATTGCCGTGTCGCATATATTATTCTTTCAGGTTAAGACCAAATTTCCCAAGCACTTTTTTAATCTCGGAAATTCCTTTCTCTCCGATGCCTTCAACTTCCAAAAGGTCTTCTCTTTTCTTTCTGGCCAGCCCGCCCAATGTGCGGATATTCGCGCCAGTCAAAGCATTCAGCGTTCGAGTGGAAAGGTCTAAACTGTCCGTACGAGTCTTTAGAATGTCAGCAAAATCCGAGCCCCCGCCTGCATCGGAGTGCGTTGCATTGCGGGCAGGTTTTTTATCTTCTGTATTTTTTCCTGCTTCGGCCTCTTCAGGCGCAAAAATCTCCGGCTCTTTAAAGTCAATAATGGCCTTGAGCTGGTTGATCATAATTTCAATGGATTGAGAGAGCGCTTCGCGCGGAGAGAGAGTTCCGTCTGTTTCAATTGAAATTCGGAGACGGTTATGGTTTGTCTTGTCGCCAACACGCATATTTTCAACTTCATAGGATACTCGGCGAATCGGTGTAAATATGGCGTCGACAGCAATAGTGCCCACATCAACTTTGTCTTTTTGAAAAGCTTCTTTGGAAATAAAACCGAGCCCTTTTTCAATTCTCATTTCAATATTTAAATTCACTTTGCCTGTAACTTCCACAATATGCAAATCTCCATTTAAAATCTCCACTTGCCCGCCGGTCTTAATGTTTGCCGCCGTAACTTCCTTTGGACCTTTGATGGAAAGCGTGACTGTTTGAGGTTCATCCGAGAGCATCTTGAAACGAATCCTTTTTAAATTTAAAATCACCACTATCACATCTTCCTTGATTCCATCCATAGTTTGAAACTCGTGACTTACGCCGTCAATTTTGATGGACGTAATACTGGCGCCTGGAAGCGAGGAAAGAATAATCCTTCGGAGACTGTTTCCCAGAGTATGACCATAGCCCGGGTATAGCCCGTCTATCTCATATACTCCCTTGTTTCCTTCTTCCGTCACAATGCGAGGCTTGGAAGGCATAACGATTTTATATTCAGACATAATAATATTTTTATACTTAATAATAAAAAAAATTAATAAAATTATCTACTGTAAAATTCAAGCACGGCGTTTAAGTCAATGAAGCTCTCTGTATTTTTTGGTTTATCTAAAATTTTCCCTTCCAGACTCCCCATATCAAAGCTTACCCATGCCGGAGGATTGTATTCCTTCAATTTCTCGGCAATGGCGTTAAAAATTTTCTTCCCCTTGGAGCCTTCGCGAATTTTTATAATATCTCCAGACTTCAGTTCATATGACGGAATAGTAACTCTCTTGTTATTTACGACAAAATGTCCGTGAGAAACCATCTGGCGACATGCCCGGCGACTCGCGCCGAGACCCATTCTGTAAATCGCATTATCTAGACGAAACTCAAGCCCTTCATAGAGTCCCTCGGCGCTGTTAGTACCCTTTGCAAGGGACGCTTTTTTAACATAATTAGAGAGCTGACGTTCGGTTATGCCATAAGAAAATCGTATTTTTTGCTTTTCAATGAGCTGGGTTCCGTATTCGGTCAGAGCCTTTGGGCGGCGCGCACCGGCTAAAGCCATTTTGCCTGTCGTAGCCGAAAATTTGGCAGTCTGACACTTGTCGTACACTCCGGAACCGAGCCTTCTACAAATTTTAAATTTTGGTTTGGTTATCATAAATTATAAAAAGCTATACTCTGCGAGGCTTTTTTGCCTGCGGTCCGTTGTGCGGCACCGGTGTGGCATCGGCAACACCCGTAATCTCGATTCCGTGAGCCATAAACGCCCTGATTGCCGGCTCCCGACCGGAACCAACTCCGAGAACCACCACATCGGCATCTTTGACTCCTAGGGTTGCCGCCTTGCTCCCAATGACATCACCCACTTTGGAAGCCGCGAACGGGGTTCCCTTTTTTGCCCCTTTGAAACCCAAGCTTCCAGCGCTAGACCAGAATAATGTATTGCCTCCTTTGTCCGCAAAAAGAACTTTGGTGTTATTAAAGGTGGCATCAATGGAAAGAATGCCAGAAATAACTTTCTTTTTGGGTGTCTTTGGAGCGTCTTTTTTCGCAACCTCTTCTCCTTCAGGCTTTACCTTCACTTCTTCAGCTGTGGTTTTAGCTTTTGTCATTTTTATGTCTTCGTTTCTTTTCTCTTGCCGGATGCCATTGTCTTTCGCACATTGCCTCTGACCGTTCTGGAATTAGTTTTAGTCCTCTGTCCGCGAACAGGCAGCCTCTTGATATGGCGAATGCCCCGGTAAGTTTTTATATCTTTCAATCTTTTGATATTGGCGGCTATTTCTCTTTTTAAATTTCCCTCAATCGGAATACTTTCAATGACAACGCGAATTTTATTTTCTTCATCCGCTGTCAAATCTTTTGCCTTTTTACCCCTGTCTATACCAACTTGGTCTAAAATTTTACGAGCTTTCGGAATACCAATACCATAGAAGCAAGTAAGTCCGATTTCAAGTCTCTTTTCATTTGGCACTGTTATACCTAAAATTCTCATAATTATTGTTTTTGCTTATGCTTCGGATTAGAGCAAGTTATCCGCAAATGCCTAGCCCTTCTCACCATTTTACAATTATCGCAAATTTTTTTTACAGCTGATCTGATTTTCATATTATTATTAAAAATAATTCACCCAAACAGATAAAAACGAAAAACAAGGAAAATACCCTTATTTTTCAAGCTATTATTTTCTAAAAACTATCATTAAAGCTGTAAGCATTATAATACACCATTATTGAAAAAATTACAAGCTTCTAGAGCCTTTTGATTATTCTCCCTTTTCCACCATAAGGATCGAGTACGACTTCGACCGAATCCCCGATTAAAACTTTAATCCTGTGCATGCGCATTTTTCCGCCGAGATATGCCAGAATTTCTTTTTTTCCCTCAACTGAATCCACACTTTTGTCATCAATTTCAACTCGAAATAAAGTGGACGGCAAAGCTTCGGTCACAACTCCCCTTGTAGAGACCATTTTTTCTTTTTTGGGGTCACTCATGTATATATGGTGTAACTATAGTAAAATTAAATGAAGACGTCAAGCCATGTAAACGAAAATTATTTCGGGTAGTTCACAATCACTTTTATATCTTTTGACTTGTCCGGCAGGGAGGTTTTCCAGAAAGGGCTTATTGCCAAGTCGGCGGAAATAATGTTCGGATACTGCAATAATATCTGGCTAAAATCTTTCTTTGATTTCCCCAAAAGATCAGTTTTAAATTTAGCTTCATCTAATTTCCAAACAATTTTTGCATTGCCTGACAAGTTAAAATTTATATTTTTTATATCTTCCGGCGACATATTTTCTTTGTCAATAGAAAGAGAGAAAATCAAACTCTGAATATCTGACAAATATACCGCGCTGCCATCATAGTCTTTTATAACATTCTGCGCAATTTTTTTTGCCAGTTTTTGTTCGTTAAATAAAAAACCATACAATGCGCCTTTTTGTTTTATAGATACCGTATTGCCTTCAGAAAAAACAAATTCATTGTCGCCTTCCTCTGTGTGAAAGGAAACCGCGTCTTTAAATAAAACGAATCCGCTCGGAATCTGGTCAGTAGCTTTTTTAAAGAGTTTGGCTTGGAGAGCTGTTTTCAACTCATTGATTGCGACTGTTTTTTCTTTATCAGAAACAAAAGGAGATTTTCCTTTAAATCCGCCAGTAATCGGTCCTTTGGACCTCGCATAAAATTTAGAATACTTAGGTGTTCCTTTGAAGCCAAAAATAGTAAAATCAAGCGGAGCGCTATTGTATTCCGCACCCGCTTCTGCTCCATAAATATTTACCTCTATAGACCCCGGAGTGCTGTCTTTCATTCCAGGCACAACCAGAGCCTTTTTTGTTTTATAAATTTTACCGTTTGAGCCCTCCAAGCGCGTATCAATAGAAAGCCGCTGATTTGCAGAGCTAAAAGTATTATAAATCACAACAGTGCCTTGCGCTTTTTCTGAAACATCTTTTTCCTCTACAGACCGTACTTGTCTGCTCTCTTCTCCGGAGATAACTATCAAATCAAAAGCGAGTGAAGAATCCGCATCTGCGCCCTTAAAGGCGGAAAGATTTTCATTTAAAACTACATTTTGTATTTTGGGATTAACTTCAATTGTCACTTTTAAAAAGAAATAGGAAAGGGCAAAAAGCAAAAACAGAATAGAAATACTTGCCACAAACCATAGAGCATATCGGTGTCTTTTTCCTTCTTTTTTTATTTGTTTCACTCTTTCAATAGAAATATTTTTTCTGCGCATTTCCATCTCATGCGCTACGGTAGCTGGTGCGCGTTTTGCTTTTACCACAATGTCCTGTAGAAGATGTTTTGGCATAAATATTATATTTGACCCTTTTTTGCACAATTAATTAAAAATCTATTAATGTAAATGGAGTCCATAATTAAAAAGGTTTCGCGAACGACATTTTCACCGAACTCGGCTAAACCATGAAAAACTTCCGGACCTAAAAAAATGACTTCGAATTTTGATTTGGTTAAAGTGTATTGATTGAATTGTTCAGTCTTGATTGTTTCCGAAAAAAAAGTAGCTACTTCTTTGTCTACGCTTAGATATATTGTCGCAGGCACGGAAATGTCATTAGACAGATTAGATAGAGATTCTTGAAACTTACGGAGCCATTCTATTTTTAATTTATCTATAATAGGACCAAGAACCTTCGCCATAGATTCGTCGGCATGCCCGTCTTTAAAAAGATAAATATATGATTCCGCTTCACCAAGCGAGCAATGAAGACCTTCTATAACTGCGCGTATCATGAAGTTCAGACCCAGAGGAAAGGAAATAGACTCACGCAAGATGTTTTTCTTTGCCATTGAAATGTCCGTCACTTCTCCGCCAATATTGATTAAAAGAAAATCTTCGTTATGGGAATAAATATCTCGAACCACGGCAAAAGAAGACAACGCTAGAGAAGAAAATTGTATTTTTGCCTCATGAAAATGTGTTCTTATTATCTTTTCAATTTTTCTCAGAATTTGTTGCCCGCCCATTGATATAAAAATAGTCATCTCAAGTTCTCTGACCTTTTTGTTTAAAGGATCCGGCGTTTCATAGCCATTCAGCATTGTCTTGATATTTTTTAATTCAATTAATTCTATCGGCGAACCGGAACGCAGATATTTTTCCAGATTTTCTTCTTTAAATAAAGCCACCTCTTTCTGAATCAGATCGTCCGCGAGTTTAGAGGTGAATAAAAAGGGCGTATTTTTTTTAAGCTCTATGATTCTGGTTTGAGAAACATATAAAAGAGAAGAAAGCACACAGAAAATTTGTTCCGGCGCTCCCATACCTGCTGTAAAAACTCGGTTTGCAACGACCTCTAGAGATTTTAAAGTTAAAGACAAAAATCGATTAGCCTCAATATCTTTTTCTATAGGTATTGGCTCGCGAATTGAAAAAATTATTTTGGGAATTCCTGACTCCCGCGCCCAAAAAAGCGCTCCTCCGACATAAGAAGATTTGATATCAAAAACCAGCACCAATTTGTCTTTGTTTTTGTTTTTGTTTTTGGAAAAAATTCCCATTCGTCAATTATAACATAAAAGAAACCATGAAAAAATCAAACTCTGAAGCAGGGCAAAGTTAAACCTTGTTTTGTAATTACTCTCCAATAAGCATTACTGTGTTAAACCATGCATCTGTTGATTCTTTAAAAGTTTTTTCATCAACTAAGCCATCATTATTCATGTGCTGCTTAGGATTAGGATGTTTAGGCATATTGCGACCCGGTGCAACTGTATACATCGTTTTTCTATTGTCTCCCTCAGCAGGACCAAAAACTATAAATAATTTTGTGGTCGGTCTTTTGGGGCTATCAACAACAGAAATAAGCACATCGCCTCGAATTAGTTGAAATTGTATCTTTCCATCTGAATGGTTTTTTACAAAAGTTTCCTTCTCTTTTTTCGTTCCTACGAAATTTAATCGCGCAACTTCTTCTTTCAATGCTAAAGCTTTTTGCACATCTTCTCGTGTAAGTACTAATGATTGTTGTAATTCTGTCAAACTTGCAATACCTTCTTTGCCCATATTCTTTCCCATTTCTATATCAAATGCGGACACACCGGGTTCTGTTGCTATATTTGCATTAATCTTTTGAGCGACATCTTGCATAAGTGCTTCAAGCGAAGGTTCATTAAAAACACTCCCTGCATCAGTTCCCTTTATGTGTAAACTATCAATATGCCCTGCAGTCGCTGCGGAAACGGTTAATTCTTTTCCATATTTATTTCTTAGTATAAAAAATGGCGTCGTGGCATCAATCTCTACAACTTCTCCATCTTTTTTTATTACTTTAACTTTCTTTGCAGGTTTCCATGGCTTGGTTTCGTCAACTTCTGTTACCTCTACATTTTTAAAACCTAAATATTCTGAGACAGATATTAATTGATAAGGTGGATTTTCCTCTACATTATTGTCTTTTGCAATATACCCTGGTTCAAATGTTCTATCGTTCATAGTTTTATATTAACACGGCTTTGATGCGCCTGATGCCTTGCGCCACTGCTTCTTCTTTTTGAATCTTGAATTGACCTAATTCTTTCGTGTTCGTAACATGCGGTCCGCCGCAGAATTCTTTACTGACAGCGCTGTACGGTTTTTCGCCCGGACCGATAAAATAGACGGAAACTATCTCCGGATATTTCGCCCCGAATTCCATTTCCGCGCCGATTGTTTTTGCAAGATGAAAAGGCAGTTCCCTTTTCGTCACGCTTAGATTTTGTTTTATTTTTTCATTGACCCAATCTTCTACTTTTTTCTTTTCTTCTTCGGTTAACTTGCGGTCGCACAGGAAATCTATGCGCAATCGTTCTTCTGTGATATTACTACCTCTTTGTTTTATATTTTTATCCACCACCGCCTGCAATCCGGCAAGCAGTAAATGATGCGCAGTGTGCAGTTTAATCGTTTTTTCATTATGATTCGCCAGTCCGCCTTTGAACATGCCGGCGGAGGCGCTGCGGGATTTTTCCTGATGCTCCTTAATAGCTTTATTGATTTCTTCCTTATCTACTCTGAATCCTAATTCTTCTGCAGTGTCTATCATTAAATCAATCGGGTTGCCATGCATTTCAAATAATTTATGAATATACAGGCCTGAAGCCGTATTTTTATCTTTTAATATGGGTATATCGCCCACTTTTTTAATAAAGCTAAATTTTGTAGCCTCAAGATCTGTGCGATAGAGTTTGACCCCATCAACAGGTTTCGCAAATAATTTTTCTTCTTCCTGTGTAACTGAAACGATTTGGTCAAACTTTTCTTTTATTTCAGGACAGGTTTTTTCATAAATTTTAGAGATGATGGGAATAAGTTCAATCAAAAAATGCTCGGACAGCTCGGACATGGAAGCTTTGGTAAAAACTTTACGGAGAAGACGACGTAAAATGTATCCGCGGGCGGAGTTTGAAGCTGCAACATCATTCGCAATTATAAATACCGCCGCGCGAAAATGGTCGGCGATAATGCGGGCAGAACGGACATCATAATTGGCGCTTTTTCCTTTGATAAAATCCATGACTCCGCCAAATAAATCCGTCTCGTAAACACTTTTCTTTTTTTGGACGGTGGCGACCAAACGCTCTAATCCCATACCTGTATCAATGCCGAGCACATCAAGTTTTTTTAATTTGGCTTCACTCTTGTCTAATTTTTCCCGAGAACCATCACAAAAATACTCATTGAAAACAATATTCCAAATTTCCACGTCGTCTCCATTTGCATTCTTGCAATAAATTTCCGTTGTCGGACCGCAGGGACCGGAGTCCCCCGTCGGTCCCCAGAAAACATCCGCGCCATCTTCGCGAATTTCTTTCACGCCCAGCTCAGCCCAAATATCTCTTGATTCTTCATCTCTCGGCACAACTCCCTCCCCTTTATAGATAGTTACATACGAAATTTCAAGCCCCAGCTCTTTTGTCATAAATTCATGAGCATAAGTTATCGCTTCGCGTCTGCCATACCCGCCAAAAGAAAAATTCCCGAGCATTTCAAAAAATGTCAGATGTGTCGCATCGCCCACTTCATCTATATCTACAGTACGGACACACTTCTGCGCAGAGGTTGTGTTTTTCGAATCAAAATCACGGACGGCATTATCCGGAGCGGTGTAATACGGCTTGAACTGCTGCATCCCGGCGGTAGTAAATAAAACCGTCGGGTCGTCGGGTATGAGTGAAGACGAAGGAATTAGTTTATGTCCTCTTTTTTCAAAAAATTTTAGAAATCTTGACCTAATTTCATCGGATTGCATGTTTTTCGCTAACTAATTTTGTTTATCCATTTCTTCAGAAATTTTCCTAATCGGCCTCTCCAGTATATTCAGAAGAATAAAAATCATCAGCACTAGAATTGTTGAAAAAAAAGCCAAACCAAAAAATCCGAATCCGGCTGCCATGCCTATGCCTGCCGTCACCCAAAGTCCGCCGGCAGTCGTGAGTCCTTTTAGTCTAGAACCCTGGAGCATGATTGAGCCGGCGCCCAAAAATCCTATGCCGACAATTACTTGGGAAGCAATGCGAGTCGCGTCAAAACCCCCAATAGTTCCATATTTTATGGCAATCATTTCAGAAATAACTATAAAAACCGCTGAACCGAGAGAGACAAGAGCATGTGTTTTCATGCCAGCTTCCTTATGCACAAAAAGCCTCTCCGCTCCGATCAACATGCCGAGCCCCACTGCCACTATTAATTTCAAAATCAAATCGCTGTTTTGCGCTAAAAATTCAGGCATAACCCCATTATACAACAACTCCCCCGCCGAGACAAATATCCCCATCGTAAACAACGCAGGATTGACCCGAAGCGACCAAAACCGTTTTAGTAAAGACAACCTGTGCAACCCTCGGGGTTGAACATTTCACCCCGCCTATATTAAAGGCGGGGTTTACTTTGCAAGGCAAAAATTCACCGTGATAACGGATTTGGGCTGTGTAAGTTTTATTTGGATTGGGAATTTTAGAAATCCAATTTATATTTTCTAATTGTATTCCCCCCTCTCCTTTACAAGGAGAGGGCTGGGGTGAGGTAGATACAACTAATATATTTTTCTTTATATCTTTCCTGACAACATAATACGCCCCATCATTTGGATTTTTTTTAGTGATAGTAAAACCGTGGCGCTCGCCGAGCGTGTGAAAAACCACTCCATCATGATGACCAATCTCTTCCCCTTTCTCGTTTAACACTTTTCCTTTTTTTTCTTTGATGTAATGTTTGAGAAATTCTTTTAAATCCACCGCGCCTAAAAAACAGATTCCTTGACTGTCTTTTTTTTGTGCAACCGGCAAATTAAATTTTTTCGCCAATTTGCGGACTTCGGTTTTTTTAAGATGCCCGACGGGAAATAAAGTTTTACTTAACTGCTCTTGTTTAAGTGTCCACAAAAAATAACTTTGGTCTTTTGAGGGATCAACACCTTTGGATAGATACATAGGAGTTTCCTGTGTATTTACTAATACATAGGAAACTCCTATGTATTTTGCTTCGCCAACCTGCACATAGTGTCCCGTCGCCACAAAGTCTGCCCCCATAGCAAGCGCTTTTTTCAAAAACGCTCCGAACTTCACTTCTTTGTTGCACATTACATCAGGATTCGGAGTCCGCCCCGCTTTATACTCGCGAATCATATAATCGGCAACTTCTTTTTTGTAAACTTTTTCCAAATCAAAAGTTAAAAACGGAATATCCAAATGAGCCGCAACCCGCATGGCGTCATGCCGTTCCTCTTCCTCATTGCATTCCAAAAAGTCCGGATGCCATGTCCGAATAAAAACTCCGACAACTTCATAACCAGCTTTTTGAAGAAGCGCCACGGAAACGGCGCTATCCACGCCTCCAGAAAGTCCAATGAAAACTCTTTTTTTAATCATGTGAATAAAATTATTTTAGATATTTTCTTATATTGGCTTGATGTTCACTAAAATTTTTTCCGTAGTGAATATTGTCATTTCTGTCATAAATAAAAAAAAGGTAAGGTGAAGGCTCCGCATATTGATACAAAGCAGCCTTTATTGCTGTTATGCCGGGATTATTAATTGGTCTTTTTGGTAAACCTTTTGTTTTGTATGTTTCTGGCGAAACATCTAATTGAAGAGGCATTCCGATTGATATTCTTTTCCATAAAATTCGGGAAATAAATATTTGGTCAGATTCTCCTTTCGCTTCCCCTTCAATCAAGGAAGCCATTATTATAATTTCTTTTTCTGTTTTTCCGGAAAGAGCAACGTCCGGTTTTACCGTTAGCATTTTTTTCTCAAAATTTGCGCGCATGGACTTTATGACATCCGTCTCCGTATCTGTTTTAAAGAAAAAATAAGTATCCGGGAAAAGATATCCCTCCAATTCCGCCGCATCCAGCAGAAATTCGCTTTTATTGAAATTTGTCAGTTTGGAAACAAAAGTATCCGCAATTTGCAATATGTCAAATCCCTCCGGAATAGTCACCATAATTGGCGCCATATAATGCTCGCCTTTTGCTATACGCTCTGCCACACTCCAAACCGGAAGTTTGCTTTCAAAATAATAATCCGCTCTGACTACCCCCTTTTCTTTGCCAAGAAGTATTACAAAAGCCTCAAATGCCAAACGAGAGCGTATGATGCGCGCCTGCTTCAACTCCAAAGACACACTGCGCAGAGTGCTTCCTTGTTCTATCTTTACAACAGCGCCGACAGGAAAATCCGCGGGCGGATTAAAAAAGAAAAAATAGAAAAGCACCAAAAAAGCAAGTACGCCAAGCGTATAGCAGATAACCCTATTCGCATAAAGAAAATCCTTCATACACTATATCGGCAAATTGGTAGGCGGGGAAGATTCTTTGGATTCTATTCGCTCCAGCGTAGGAACTTTCAAAATCTGGCCCGGGAAATGCCAGAGAGTCGCAAGTTCTTCCGTATTTAAGACATAAGTCTTGTGAGGCTTGTATGCCGGATAAAACATAGACGAAAACGGCCAAGGAATATTAGCGGTGGAAAGAATCTTGCGCCGCATAGGAACATGAAAAAAAGACCTTTCTCTGTATTCATGGAACATTCTATTTGCCAAAGTCATAACAGTTTGTTTGGAAATTAAAAATACTCCGCCATAAGCGTCCGCTTGAGTATTATTTTTGCGCTCAAATTGATTGCAGTCGGGCTTCGCATATTGGCGCCAGACGGTACGTAGGTCCCTCGCCCGGTTTCTGACAAACACTTCTTTTTTTGCGACATACATCAGCCTGATGCCGGTTTCAAAACCGAGTTTGCCGGTTTTAGCGCTCATCGCTTTTATGGAATTCGCTAAAAAGTCCGGGGTACGAAATTCAGTGGTGAACTTCGTTTCACTGCCCACCACTTTATTTTGACGAGCATAGGGAGTTAATATCTTTTTCATTTGAAGTTCTGACTCCTTTACCCAACTATGGGTCTGAAACCAAGTACCGTGAGTATGATACTCCCTTTTCATTGGCGTAATGATAATCTGCATCCACATCTGCTCCCCTTTTTTCATTGAGCCAAAAAGCTCTATTATTGGAGAAATAGGGTCAACTTTAAATTCTTCTTTTGGGTCTTTATCCAGTCCAAAATCAACATAAGTCTTTATGGGAAACGCTTCATGATTAGCCAGCTGAAGCTCGCACCCCCATGCATTCCATGCGCTTTTCGGAGTGATTTCGTCAACAGCAAAAGTGTAATCAGGCGCAACTTTTATCTGCGACTGCGGAAACTGCGCGTACATTTGAGTTTCAATAAGACTTCGGACACGCGTCGGCGTGCGTACATAAAAATGCACCTGTCCTTCCAGAGAAACAATTTCCAGAGAAAACCAAAACCACACTGCTCCCTGCCAGTACTCTTCCAGTCCTCCTTTCAAACTGTGAAGATACATAGAGTTAGATAAGAAAAGTTCCATCGCCTTCGGACTGCGCAGGACATCCCTTGGAGGTATTACTTCAAGTATCACAAAATCAATGCCGGAAATGAAATCTTCCTGCACATAATGAACCCACCAAATCCAGGCAATGCGTCCGAGGACTATAACGCCCAAAATCGGCAAAAGATTTAGTATCACTTTATAGATTCCCAAAAGAAACGTGTCAACCATGTTTATATTTTAATACAGAAACAGAAAAAAACAAAGCGAATAGCGCCAACCAGCGCCTAAGGCGCTGGGTGGTTAGATTACATCGTAGAGTCCAGTTTTGTTTTTCTTGAAATACTTGGGATTTACCAGATTCACCAAAATAGTATTAGTTTTGAAATATCTTTCTTTGTTTACTCTTTTTATCACCTCTTCTTTGGAAAGAGGGCCTTCGCGCTTTAAAATATCCGCTATGACTTCGCGGGCAATGCCTTTTTTATAACCCCATTCGGCAAGCGCGTACATTCCCCTGCCGACTAAAACGAACCGTGGGTCTTTGATGAGCTCATTGTGGCAAGTGGCGTAGTGAGTTTTTTTATTGAAAGTTTTGGAAATCGCATCGGCAACTTCCCTGAAATGCATCGGTGAACCGCTTTTTCTCATCACCAAGTACGCGTAGTCTTTGATCCCGCGAGTGCGGATATTTGGAGAGGAAGCCCTACCCCATTCGCCGAGAGGATTTTTAGCCACAGTTTTTGACATAGAAAGCCATCTTCGAGCGATTTCTTCATCTCGGTACTGCTCTGAAAGCTCTCCCAAATGATCAAAAAATCTTTTAATCATTTCCGTTTCCGGGATCAGATCCTGATCATTCAAGCTAGTGTAAAGCTTGCGGAGGGCCTCATGCACTTTTCCGGTCATTTCATCATCCACACTGAAGCGGGTGTGAAAATGGTCGTCCTCGCGATGTTTTTTAAAGACATCGGATAGTTCCAGAAAAAAATTAATGTGATTTTGAGTCGCTTTGTCTTTGGAGATATAAGGAAGAAGCTCATGTTCTGCCACAATTGTTCCCAGCTTGTGTACTAGTTGTTTTAGCTCGTCAAAAACCGCCTGCTCTTTTTTGTAAGCATCGGATTTTTTAATAGCTTTTAGAGCCACGTCTTCAACTTGGCGGACACGCTCTCTGGTAATGTTGTATTTTTTGCCGATTTCTTCAAGAGTCTTTCTTTTTCCATCCGCATTCAAGCCAAATCTGCTCATAATGACATCAGAGGCGCGCTCCGCAAGTGGCGAGATAATTCGCTTGGTGACTTTATGCGGTTTGAAAGATATTTTTGACATCTTGTATTTTTTTTAGCAGGCAACTCCTATACTACTCTTTTGCTTTTGGCTCTGTCAATCTCGGTTAGATATTTTTTGCGAAGGCGGACGGAACTTGGAGTAATTTCTAGATACTCATCTCCGTTCATCACTTCCAATCCTCGTTCAATACTCAAAGTGAAGACAGGATTTAAGACAATGGCTTCATCGGTGCCTGACGCCCGCATGTTTGTAAGCTGTTTTCCTTTGGTGGGATTCACGGACATATCATCCCCCTTCAAAACATTTCCCACAACCATCCCTTCATAAACTTCCGTCCCGTGATCTACATAAAGTATACCACGTTCCTGCAAATTTGCAAGCGCAAAAGCTACTGCCTTGCCCGCAATCATGGAAACCATAGAACCATATTCTCTTTTTTTAATTTCTCCAGCGTATTCTCTAAAACCAGTAACTCTGGAACTCATTATTCCTTCGCCCTTGGTATCTATAATAAACTCTCCGCGGTATCCCAAAAGTCCGCGAGTCGGTATATCAAAAACAACTCTCGCAATGCCTTCTTTTTCCACCATGTCTTTCATAATACCGCGTCTTTTTCCAATTTTTTCTATCACTCCCCCGCTTGATTCCATTGGAACATCAATAACCACTTCTTCGTAAGGCTCAAGCATCACTACTTTTTCTTCCCCGCCTGCATCGCTATGCCTGCCCGAATCGCTACGCGAATCGTTGCGGGCGGGCGAAGCATTGCGGGCAGGTTTAATAATAACCTCCGGCTGGGAAACCTGCATCTCAAATCCCTCCCGACGCATATTTTCCAGCAGGATGGCTATGTGAAGCTCGCCTCGTCCGTAAACTTTGAAAAATGAAGGTCCGGACTTATTGCCTTGATCTGGAGAAAAATCCACTCGGAGTCCGACATTTATTTCCAGTTCTTTTTCCAGTCTTTCTTTGATTTGTCTTGAGGTGACAAATTTTCCTTCTTTGCCGGCAAACGGAGAATCGTTTACCAAAAAATTTAAAGACAAAGTAGGCTCGTCAATGGCAATGTGCGGCAATTGTTCTATGGACTCGTCTTCACACAATGTCTCTCCTATGTATATGTCCGGGATCCCAGCAAGAAGCACTATATCGCCGGAAGTTGCAGACTCCGTTTCTTTTCTTGTGATGCCCTCAAAAGAAAAAAGCTTAGTTATCTTGCCCTTGCGCGTGCCGTGTTCCCCCTTCACAAAAACAGTACTGCCGGAAACTATCTCGCCGGAATAAATTCTAGCCACCGCTAGCCTGCCCAAGAAATTATCGTAGCCTAAATTGAAAACCTGCGCGGACATTTTTTCGGTGTCAAAGGGCATCTTTGACAAGCATGTCAAAGATGCCCTTTGACATGCTTGGTTTGCATCGGGAACTTTTTCCAAAATTACATCAAGAAGAGGAGAAAGGTCAGCAGATTTGTCACCTATTTTTTTGAAAGCCTTCCCTTCCCGCCCGATTGCAAAAACCGTCTCAAAATTCGCCTGCTCTTCATTCGCCCCCAATTCAAAAAATAATTCTAAGATTTCATTGTGTACTCGGTCCGGTTCTGAAGCTGGCTTATCTATTTTATTTATCACCACTATTGGTTTTAATCCCAGCTCCAAAGACTTTTTCAAAACAAATCTGGTCTGAGGCATTGGTCCCTCAACTGCGTCCACCACTAAAAGCACACAGTCAACCGCGCGCAAAATACGCTCCACTTCGCTACCGAAATCCGCGTGGCCTGGAGTATCCACTATATTTATTTTAGTCCCCTTATATGTGATGGAAGTATTTTTGGCGTAAATGGTAATGCCGCGCTCTTTTTCTAGAGCGTTTGAATCCATGGAGACTCCCTCGTCCTGCAGTCCGCCGTTTTGCTTCATCAAAGCATCGGTCAAGGTCGTCTTGCCGTGGTCCACGTGAGCTATGATTGCTATGTTCCTAATCTCCATAAATATAACTTAATTAAAACTTAATTGATTAAATAAAAAAGCCCTAGGGCTTTTTAAACTCTCTCAATAATAACATACTTTCCTTAAAAATGCAAGTCCTGTGCGTCGAGAGGGATTCGAAGCTTACAGCTTCAGTACACCTTTTGAATTTTTTCATTCGCTTCACTCTGAAAAAATCTCAAAAGCTTTTCGAATCCCCGCAAAAGCCATAATATGGCTTTTGCCTAAAAAACAAAAATTACTCCGTAATTTTTGTGCGTCGAGAGGGATTCGAACCCCCGAAGCCCGAAGGCAACACGTTTACAGCGTGTCGTATTTGACCACTCTACCATCGACGCGTATAGATAAATTAACACAAAAAAAACTTTTTTGCATCTTGGTATTTTATTTTGCCATTTTTAAAGCTTTAAGACCGCTCGCAAGAGAAGAAAAAGGACCAATTACCTTTCCATTTTTTGCATCATCCAATGCTTCTCTTAAATCTTCATCAATATAGCCGTCTTTTTCACGCAAAAGAGTCTCGTATTGTTTGCGAGGAATAATCACGAAATCGTTATTTAACATGAATTTTTTCGGAATTGTTATTGTCGTCATAGTTAGAATATATCAAATTGTTTATAAAAAAGCAAAAGAAAGTTTGTCTGCAGACGCTACATGAAAATCTATTTTTGGAGACCGCTCTTTCGCTTTGGCAATTAATTCTCCGGAAATATCTGTGCCCATAACTTTTACGCCTACTACCTCTAAAGCTCGGCTAAAATATCCCTGCCCGCAAGCAATGTCTATTATTTTGAGCAAGGGTAGTCCTTGCTCAAGTTTTTGTGGTTTAAGGTTTAGAACCCGCAAAAGATTTGGCAAAATAACTTTCGCCTGAAAAGAATCTGGATCTTCCTCTAAAAGTTCATCATACCAATCTGCTACGACGCCCAAAGAAGTTTGTTTTTTCATATTTAATAATTGACCGGTACCCCAAATATATCACGACTATTGATTATCAAGAAGCTATGCTATTATTTCTGGTATGGAACTAAATGAAAAACAAAATAAGGAAAAAATAATTAGCTGGATTTCTTTTATCTTAGTCATTTTTGTCCTTGGTGGTATGTTTTGGTATGTATATCAAGAACAAAATAATACTATTGCTGGTTTTCAAGAAAACGCACAGCGATTACAGCAAGAAAATGAAGCGGTAAACAAGACGCTTGACGAAATGACAAAAAACCTTGATAAAACCAATACTGGTTTTCAAAATAATGTAGAGCAGTTACAACAGGAAAATGAAATGGTAAACAAGACGCTTGGAACAGCAAATAAGACATTAAACGAATTAAAAAAAACTCTCGCAAAGACTAATGATGAGTTAGCAGTCGTAAAGTTTGTCTGTTCTGGTTTCACTGAATGCAAACAGCAAATGGGAAAAATGCTGCAGGAAAGGTTGCTTAAACGAAATGGTATAGACACATTTACAGAAGAAGGGGGCGGTACAGGTCTAAATTTTTATAAATACTTCTTAGTCCCGCAGAAATGGGACGGATCGGCCGATCCCGTATCAAACGAAATGCTCGCGTTTATAAAAGCAGAATGTCCAGCGAAAATTTATAATCAACAGGGATTTTTGGTTAGTAAAAGCCGATATAGAATCAGTAAAACTAAAATAGCAGAGATTATTATGGATAATTCAGACGATGGATCTTCAGAAATTTTGTGCGCATGGACGGTGGACGAGACAACTAAACAATTTCAGAAGATTGATTAGAGATTAACTTAATCAGCAACTAGATTAAGTCCGACTTTTTCAGCGATTTGTTTTATCCAGCGATCGTGTCTGGATAGTTGAGTAGAAATAGCGGCGTATTCTAACCTCAATTCACCTATTGATTTTGCTATAGCGTCACTTCCAACAATAAGACCTTGAACGAGTTCTTTTAAGTCGCCAATATCGCTTTTTAGTTCCTTTACTTCATGCTTGGAAGCGAGCAAGGAGAGCATTTTATCTTGTGAATCAGAAACAGATTTTTCTAAATCTGTCTTAAATTCTTTCCTTAACCCGTTAGCAGATTTTTCTATATTCACCTTAAATTCCTTTTTTAATTCATTAGCAGTTTTTTCTAGATCCTGCTTTGTGGCAAGACTATTAAAATCCTCCTTTGTGGCAAAAACAGATTTGAGTTTACTTATATCTTTATCATCTAACATATCAAGAGTATATCAAAACCACTTCTCGTAAGTCAATGTATGAATGATTTCGCAAAATCATGGTACAATTAAAAGATGTATCGCAGATTTTTTCTTGGCATATTCGCGGTTATTGTAATTTTTTTGCCGTCTCACATAATAAACGCGCAAACCGCAAAAGAAAGATACTGTCCTGACCCCGCCAAGGACTTCTTCAAGGGAAGCATTTATCACACCGACGATGGCAAGCCATGGATTGAGGTCAAAGTTGACCCGAAGTTTGAACAAGAAGAACTGCGAGGAAAACGCAAAATCACCGGCGATATTCCGCTCACACCGGTTTACGACCTCGTTGTCCGCATCAAGCCCGAGTTTAATTATTATTGCATTAAGAATTGGACGGCAGGAGTAGGAGAAGTTCTTTCGAAAGATTTACCGAAGAATCTGCCTATTAAGGGTTTTATCACCATCGGCTCAAACGGTGAAGTAATTGCAGGTCCAGGTATTTTTCAAAAAACCGATAAAAAAGACGAACAAAACCGCTTCATCTACGAGTGGAAGCTGAAGGGCTGGCAGAAAGGTATAGCAGTATCCCAAAAACTTGAGCGGCTAGTCCAAGCGATTGCGCAAAATCAGCCAGTTGATGCGATGGTTGAGATAAAACCTCCAAGAGATAAAACCCTATTTTACGAAAAATCGCCCCAGACGTTTGATTCATGTGTTCCGATTGGAGGAGGGGGCACGCATCATATTATTGGCATGTACACATCGAACAGTCTCGCCGTTGACCAGCGTGTGTCTCATTTTGACGCTGTGCGTTCCACGGGTTTTGCGGTCATTGAGCCGCTTGCTACCTACCAACCCGAATTTGCGTACTTCGTTGACCTCAAATCGAGCGAAACGGCGACAAAAGACCCGAATGACCCTGTATCAGAAATTGGGCGCTTGAAGAGACCTCCGAGCGGGGAAATACTTAAATACACACCCGAATTGCATAATAAGGCTCTTATGAATTTTATTGGTCATTCGACCTGCCAAGGCAAGGGCATACTGTTGTTGACGGCGTCAAAAGATTACGAAAACGGCGTAGCGTTGTTGAAAAATACGAATGTGCAGGGAGCGATTATAGGCAATGGTCATGCGCCTAAAGTATATGTGCATGAGTTTCTGCATACTTTCGCGGGACTTAATGACGAGTACGAATACGAGGTGCGCGCAGATAAACATTTTCCTATATCACTAACCAACTGTTCGCTCGAGCCGGATAATGATTATCGCCTCGACTCCGTCTTGTATGGCAACAAAAATGACAAAGGATGTAGCTATCTTTATCAAGATACCCCGGACAATGTGCCAAAGCAGTACTACTATAAGCCATCCTCAACCAGTTTCATGGCAAGTGGCGGACCAGTGGTATCTTTGAACATTCCTTCTTGCGCTTTTGCGATTCTGGCGATTAAGAATGAAGAAATAACAAAAGAAAACGCCAAGAAATATTTTCCAGAATGCGCAAAGATGAAAGGGATTATAACAGACGGCGTTGTAGCGCAGAATGTTTTGGCGCCAGTTCTAGGTTGGTTTGATAATGTGATGGTACCGCCGGAATCGCTTATCGCGCAAGCTATTCAAACTGCCTCTGGAACAAAAGTGAAAGTTATTGTGCCGGAGAATCGCACCCCACCTGCGGAGTTTGTAGCGCTTAATTCAACAGAAGCAAAACAAATAAAAAGTCCTGACGCATGTCTCGATGCTACGGCTAAAGGATTATTCAACAAGAAACAACAGCCGTTCCGCGCAGATTTAGAGGAAAGTTGGAAAAAAGAAGCAAAATGCGCGCAAGACATTTCCGATGCAACCACGCTTGAACAAAAAAATGCCGACTTTGCCGAAAGCATCAGGATAATTCAAAATTATATAGATGCAATTACGCTTTCTTCTCTAGAAATAAAAAACCTTACTACCCTTGATGGAACTTCGTTTTCCATCATCCCTGCTGGAGAGAAACAGGAAAAAATATATCTAAAGGTTGGCTCCATTTTATTAAAATGTGTTGCAAATTCTTCAGTTCCGCTCGGCACTATCCTCTCAAACAAAGCAAACATTTATGTATCCACTTCTTCTGAAATTGAGACGAAGATTGCTGGCTCAAAAAAAACAAATGCTGATTATTATACCGCTTTCGTTAAAGAGTCCGCAAAGTACCCTGACACGGTTACCAACGCCACATTGAACCGTCTCATCACCCTCAAGGAAATGCTAAAGAGTGATTTCTCTCTTATGAGCAAAGGCGCTATTTCAAAGCATTTTACTTCGCTGGAAAAAGAAAATGTGATTCCATTATCCGTCAAGATAATAAAAGATGCAGGAGGAAAAACAAAAGAATGCAAACCGGATACATTTGCAGGAATCCAATTGGGAGCATTAAAAGTAAAAGGAGATAATGTGGGAAAATTTATATCAGGCAATGTGACAGTAGGAGACAAAGTATATCAAAAAGATTGTATACCCGAGGCTTATCTTTTGAAAGAACTCAAAATCGGTATGGAGAAAAGCCTCGCATATTACCAAAAACTAAAAGTGGAATATGAGACGCAGCTCAAACAAACAACATCCGAATTAGAAACACTTAGAACGGCGGGATACAATTGCGCTAGCCCTATCGTTGTCGCAGGGGGGGTGCCAGTGCGTAAGTCATCGGGAGGACAGCGCGCTCCGACCGTACCCCAATCACCTTTATCGGAAAGTAGTGGTCAATCCTACCTCATCGTAGAAAGTTTTGATCCGGATGACCCGTGGGGCGAGATTATTGAAATCGTGTCGGACGAAGAAGATAACGCTATAACTCCCGATTTAGCGGACACAAACAACACCGAGGAAACCCCAACATCGCCGAAACCCGGCCGATGGGAAGGGATCACAGGCTTTGCGGGAGATGTTTGGAACGGGGTGACTGGCTTTGCAAAAAATGTTTGGCAGGGAGCGGTCGGGCTTGCGGGAGATGTCGCGCAGGGAATCGCCGGGCTTTTTGGGAGCGGGGAAAAAGAGCCGATTTTGGCGTTAAACGAACCAGCCGGCCGCGCGGCAATGTCGGCTGGATCAACAACTCAGATTCCAGTTCGCGAGTTAACGCTTGATACTCTCGGAAAAACTTTATTTTTAATTAGTGATGGTTATGCGTGGGATAGCAGAGATGTAGTGAGCGAAAATCGCGACGGACAGTTAATAGAACAAATAAATGGTGTTGACGCGCAAAAATGGGAAGTAAAATACGAACACAAAGGAAGTAGCAGAAGAATTTGTGAACCGCCGGTTTTTAATGTCAGTTTTAAAAAGAAAGACAAAAATCATCCGCTCCGGAAATTTTTTAATGGTCGCACGACATACCAAGATTATTCCGAGTTAGGTTATCAAAAAATTCGTTTTATTTCGGAGTGTGATTTGTGGAATGATTATGGTCCGTGGGGAAGCGATGTGGGTTTTAGCGGCGCAAGCAATGTATTACTGCGAGAATATTTGATTCACAATTTATTCCGGCAGTTTGGCATTCCGGCATCTGATGTGATTGGATTTGCGCGAGTTCATTTTGTTTCGTCTGACTCAAAATATAATGACAAAGAATTTCGTTATCTTATGATTCAGCGGACTGATGAACCTGACGATCAAATTCCTTTTATTAAACAATTTAATCTTTCTCCAGATTTATATGTATCCGGACCGACAAGTCCATGGGGAGGAAATTTGGAGAATGAAAAAGATTACGCTTTAAGCAGATTGGTGTCTGTCAATCTGAAAAATTATAGTACGGGAGAGAAAATAGTCTTGCCTCTTGACCAAAAAGAAGCCGTCATCATGTCAATTATGACGGATTTTTTCAACCTAAGCGATATGGGAGTGATTCATAACGAAGATTATGGTATGGATTTAAGCACAAAAAAGTATTACATAATCCCGCATGGTTTTGATGCTTCGTTTTCCTGCGATATCAGAGATCCATCACTTGGATATATGCTAAACGACATGCCATCAGATATACGCTCGAATTTCAAGACTTTGTACTATAATACAGCGCGTGAAATTTTCACAAATCCGGCATCGCTTGCTCGCATGCTTTCGGCGGTTAATGCGTATCCTTTCAACGATGGTAAAGAAAAAATGCGAGAATTTTTAAAATTGTCTTTCTTTCACTACGCAAAATATGTTACATCACAAAACTTTGCTGAACTAACAGGACAAGCGTATGCGCCGACAAAGATGACATTTCCATTTGTTTCTGAAGAAGAATACTCCAATCACTTGGACGCATTTCAGAAAACTTGTTCAAGGCAATTCATTACCCTAAATAAAGATGTTGTTTCAGTAGTCGGTACGCCGAGATTAGAAAAAAACCATTCAATAGAGCAAACAGAAAAAGATGAGCAAATTACCGCATTTTTTAATGTAAATGTGAAAGCTGGCAATAAAGAGTTGAGGGTGTTAAAAAAAGAAGCATTTAATATAAAACTTGAAGACACCGCTATTTCTGAATCAAACAGTCCTAAAAAGAAGAAAGAAGAATATGAAAATAATAATAGAATGTGGTTGTATTATGGTAGACCCAGCAACCTTGAAGACAGCATTGGTCCTTATTATTTTATTCCTCCACATACTTCAGCTGTTTTTGAAGTGGTAGGAAAGACTTCATCAATGAACTTTGAAAATAATACATATACTGCAGTTCTATCCTCATTTCAGCCTTTTTCAAGCGCAATTCCAATTACTTTAATAGCAAACAACAGAACAAATGTTTTGACATTCGGAGACAAAGAGCCCGTTCCTGTTATCACCGTCCTCTCGCCTAATGAAGAAGAAACGAAAGAATGGATTAAGGGACAAACTTATACTATTCGCTGGAATGCTAATACTTCGACGGTTATGGTTGATTTAATCCAACCGAAGAATTCAGTTCATCCAGAGTATGAGTATCACCTTACACATCCAAATGGGGATATAGAAAATATCGGTTCATTACAATATCAAGTTCCTCTCGATATGCCTAGTGCAAATGATTATCAAATTCGGGTTATGTATAGAGAAAACGGAGTCCAAAAAGCTGTCGGAACGAGTTCAGCATTTGCAATTGTATCTCCTATCACACTCAGCAAACTTAATCTCTCAGTAGCCAAGCCATGGATTACAAGTATCATGCCAGCCGGAAAAGCAGACACACATTATGAAAGTGAAATGACCTTCAACGCTACGATACAAAATAAAGGCGAAGCTATTACAAAAACGTTCGGCAATACAATTCAGTATCGCAATGTTAAAAGCGGAGGCGACTGGGTTGATTGGGTGAAATTTGAAATTGCGAAGCTTGAGGTCGGAGGCGAAGTCAGCATAGGGCACTCATGGAAAGGCGTGGCGGGCGAGTGGGAATTTCGCTTGGTTGGGAACAGCACGGGCGCGCCAGTTTATTCCGAAGCCGCGCGCGTTTCTATTATCGCGCGCGCGGGAGAAATTGTTCCACCGGAACCGCCCGCGCTGGGTACACCTGTTTTGCTTCTTTATCCTCCAACTATCAAAGGCGAGCAGGCGGGAGAAGGCAAGATATATGCCGGAGGAATGAGTATTTATGAAAAAGTGACAAATATAGGAGACGGTATGACTCCGCCATTTCAGATTTTGTTTTTGTATTCGCAGGATGGCGAGAACTGGAGCGATTGGGTGCGTCTTGATTTTTCAAAGCTTGCTCCGGCTGCCGAGCGAAGCGTCTTTTACGGATGGAAAGGCAATCCGGGCAAATGGCATTTCAAAGCCTGTGAAGACATCAAAGACACTTGCTCCCTGCCGATATTTGTAGAGGTGATTCCAATTTAAAATATTATGATATAATCAAGCAATGTATCGTACGCTTTTTATTTGTATGTTTGCGCTTGCTGTAATTCTTTTTCCGTTTTCCCCTATCCAAGCAAATGAACCAGACTCGAATGGAGCAGGCGGCGAAACAAGAGTTGGAGAGACACCAGCAGGAGAAACAGCACCAGCGGAAACACAGCAACCAGCGGAAACACCACCTACAATCACACCAACGCCAAATTTGGGTACAACACCGCCAGCTGCTATTGACCCTTCTCGAATCACGCCAGGCGCTGATGTTCGCCGGGAATTTGAAGGTGGTCTTGTTCCTTGCGACAACATAGTAGGTGCTGATGGTAAAATTGCTAACCCTTGCGACTTCAATGCATTTATGGCTCTTATAAATAAGGTAATCAAATTTATTCTTTTTAATTTAGCTATTCCTATCGCCGCTATCATGTTCGCTTATGCGGGATTTCTTATGGTAACTTCCGGAGGTGGAACAGAAGCTAGGGGAAAAGCAAAAAAGATTTTTACCAACGCCGCCTACGGACTTGTTATCGCCGCCACCGCTTGGCTGATTGTCAGAACAATACTATCAATTTTAGGCTATGATGGAGCTTGGATTGGGTTTCCGTTTATATTAACCCCATAGTAGAACGTTGCAAAAGTTTCACTACAGGGTATAATCAAAAACTAATGAATACGAATCTGCCGACACTAGAATTCATTCTAAAGAATTATAAAAATTTCAACTCGCGAGCGACTCGCGACGCGCTAATTGCTTATTGGCAGCATATTGAAAAAGGGGGCAAAATGTTTTGGGCAATGGCTGGAGCAATGTCCTCTGCGCAACTTGGCATTACTCTCGCCCCGGCCATACGGCAGGGTTTGATTCACGGAATGTCTGTAACCGGCGCGAACTTGGAAGAATCTCTTTTCCGACTGGTCGCGCACGATAGCTATAAAGATTTTCCGGACTATCGCTATCTTACCAAAGAAGATGACACGAAAATTTTGGAAAACAGAATGCGCCGAGTGACGGACACCAGCATTCCCGAAGACGAAGCGTTCCGCGCAGTGGAAAGCCTGATTGTCCCCACATGGGAAAAAGCCACCAAAGAAAAAACTCGAAAATTCTGGCATGAGTATTTTTATGACTTGATTCAGAAAATTGATAAAAAGAAGCATGAAGGCAAAACATCCGAGTGCTGGCTCCTCGCCGCGGCGGAAAATAATATCCCGATAGTGGTACCCGGTCATGAAGATTCTACTTTCGGCAATATCTTTGCTTCTCATGTAAAACTTGGCGATGCTTCGGCAAACATAGTAAAGTCCGGCATAGAATATATGGGGGAGTTTTATGACCAATATCAAAAACTCTCCCTTGGCAAAGGGGTCGGTTTCTTCCAAATCGGCGGAGGTATTGCGGGCGACTTTCCTATTTGTGTCGTGCCGTCCTTAAAGTACGATATGGAACTTGAAAATGTAAAACCTTGGGCGTATTTCTGTCAGATTTCGGATTCTACGACTTCTTACGGATCGTACTCTGGCGCAACTCCAAATGAAAAAATAACCTGGGATAAACTAACTAAAGAAACTCCGATGTTCGTCATTGAATCCGACGCCACTATCGTCGCCCCGCTCATCTTGACCGCGCTTTTAGAATGCAAAGCAAATCCCAAAGAAGCGAATAAATTGATAGAAAAATATACTGTTTAATTTATTTTAATTTATTTCTAAACTTATGCGCCAGCATTGTATAACAAAGTTGCGCCGCGCCGTATTCCGTCAGGATTAAATCACGCATCGGAGAAACTTCCACGATATCCGCGCCGATAAGTTCGTAATTATCTATGACGCGTTTGACAAGTTCCACGCCGTAATACCACTCCAAACCGCCCGGCACCGGCGTGCCGGTGCCGGGCATCACGCCAGGATCAAAACCGTCAACATCTATGGTTATATATACATACTTTGTTTTGATTGCCGCCAAAATTTCATCTATCTTTGGAACCTTCCAGCCAGCGCCTAAGGCGCTGGCTGAGTTGCTCCATTGCCAAACTTTTATATTATTTTTTGGATCGCTGAAATATTCATACTCGCCTCTATAGTATGTGCGGATACCGACTTGGACGAGCGCGTAACCGAGTTCATGCGCGCGACGCATGACGCAGGAATGCGCCAGGTTGGTAGATTTCTCACTGTAGTCGGCATCAGTATCCCGCAGATCGCAGTGCGCGTCTATTTGCAAGATAGTAACATCTTTTGGATTTACTTTTTTTGTGAGCGCTCGCAAAAATCCAAGTGAAACTGAATGCTCGCCCCCAAGCAAGAATATAAATTTGTTTTTATCTAAAATTTTATCGCACTCATTTGTGATTTTTGTAAGCACTTTCTCTGGCGAAAGCGGGCTTAGATTGCCTAAATCTTTCTGCCCAATTTTTACTTTTTTTGAGACCTCTGCTTTATATCCACGATCAAAAAGCTCCAGCTTGGAATCGAGCATTTTAACCACCGCCTTAGGGCCGTTCTTTGTTCCCTTTCGGCTAGAAACTGTCTTTTCGTATCCAGCCGAAAGAACAACCGCTTCCGCTTCATTTATATTTTTTGCGTTAAAAATTGAATCTATCATCTGTGTATTGTATCAAATAAACCTGTTTAAACAAAAAACACCTTACGGTGTTTTTTGCGGCACTTATGTTGTTTACGATAAATGTAAGTCAAAAAGTCTCTTGCCTCACACTCACTCGGATAGTATAGCATAGTTGCAAAAAGAATGCAAGCAAAATGCAAGTGTGATATAATAGATGGGTAGATGCTGGATAACTACTGTTGCCTGCCTTTGCTAAAGCTACGGCGTGGTAATAGAGGAAAGTCCGAACACAGTTTACCCCGCCTTCTGGCGGGGGCAAAAAAACGAGTAGAGGATAACGTCCTCCCATAGCGATATGGAGTTGCGAACAGAAACGACCCGGTTAAGTCCGGCTGAAACGGCTAAATACTTACTTCTGTGCAAGATCGTGTCCAGCCCTACTTTTTTACAAAAGTGGGGCTGGGAGAATCGCTTGAGTCCTAGAGTAATTTAGGACCTAGATAAATTGTTATCTCCGCAAGGCCTTGCCTTGCGGAAACAGAATTCGGCTTATAGACACCTACAAAAAAATGAGAGTCCCCCGCTAAAAACGGGGGATTTTCTTTTGGGGGAATTATTCTTAACCCTCTCACCCCTGCACCCCTCTCCAGATTACTGGAGAGGGGGAAATACAAAGTGATATAATTTATGTATGAATAAAATTGGAATAATTAAAAAAGCGAGATTGTTACGCAAAGAAGACACAAAAACGGAAAGAATTCTTTGGAAAACATTAAGAGGAACTAAATTGGGAGTTAGGTTTAGAAGACAACATCCAATTGATATGTATATTCTAGATTTTTATTCACCCAAAAGTAAGCTTTGTGTTGAACTAGATGGCTCACCCCACAAAATGAAAGAGAATAAAGAATACGATGAAATAAGAGAAGAATATTTAAGAATCAAAGGCATCAAAACTCTCAGATTTTGGAATTCTGAAATAGAAAAAGATATGGATGCTGTGTTAGAGAAAATTAGGAAAGAGTCGGATTTCTCCCCTCTCTAAAATTACTATTTTGGAGAGGGGTCGGGGGTGAGGGAAAAATTCATATTCGTTCGCATCATCCCCCTCACCCCTTGCTCCCCTCTCCAGAGTACTAGAGAGGGGAAAAATACTTAAGATTTTTTGTATATACCAAGACCTAAATTTGATAACGGAAGTTTGTTAAATCCATCTATGGCTTGTGTACTAGTATCTTTGAAAGGTTCCGAACTATAATAAATTCCCCCATGCTTAAGAACACGATTTATTTCTTTTTTCATCAGATTTTGGTCTTGAACATAAACACCAGTATCAAAAACTAATTCTGAACAAACTACATCAAAAGATTCATCATAAAAAGGCAGTTGTTCTATCCGAGCAATTACTTGTGGTGACTCTTGCCCCCCCTAGGACGAACATCCACCCCAACAGCATCTACACTTTGTTTTTTCATATAATCAAGAAATACCGCATTCCCGCTTCCAAGTTCTAAAACTTTTACTTTTTTCAAATCCATTCCATGACTAAATAGAATTCTTTCTAAATTCCTATACCTTATCGCAATAGTCTCTAAATCAGAATCGCCATCTTCCCAATCTCTAAAAAAGGTGGTTCTCTCTCTACGAACTTCTTTATTGAATTTTTTTAGTGATTCGTCCATAATTTTTGAATTTCTCCCCTCTCTCAAATTACTATTTTGGAGAGGGGTCGGGGGTGAGGGAAAGGGAGAATTAGTACTCAAACTCCACCCTATCCCCCACCTGCAAATTATTTTTTTCGGAGAAACCGGAGACAACTTCTAAGACATATTTGCTATTCGTTTCTGGTCCGTAACTTTCCGGAAATAACTCGGGTCGAGCGTCTTTTTTTATATAAATTACTTTTTTGTATTCATCAAGCCAAATAATATCTATCGGAAAATTCATATCTTTCATCCAAAAAGAATAATTTCCGGGGCGTTCAAACACAAACAACATGCCCTCGTCTTCTTTCAGCAACAGCCGTCCCGAGAGTCCTTGCGCTTGCGTTTCCTCCGTCAGCGCTAGTTCAATTTTTATATTTTGCCCGGCAATTTTCACATATTTTATATTCTCCGGCGCTAAATTTTTTACAGGCTGGTTAATTAAAAAAAATCCTATTATAAAAAAAATAATAACTATGATAAAACTACTTTGAATGTTTTGATTTTTCATATTATTTATGGTTACAAATATTTTTCTGCTGAAAAATTTCGCCACCCGCTTCTCGCACCGCCGTGCTGCGAACTGACAAAATTTTCAATTTTGTCCTCCATTTGTCCATCCGAAGAGTCTGCCTATGGAGTCCGCACTCTCGCGCTTACGGATAATTTTTATGGTGCCGTCAGCGGCGGAAATTTTTATCGGAGCTGAAAGCAGGCAGTGATGGGAGGATAGAGCGTCTTGATATGCTCCGGTGTCTAAAACCGCTATTAGCTGGTCTTGATTCTCGTGAAGTTTAGGCATCAAAATATAATTTCCCCCGGCTGTATATTTATCATCGGAATCGCAAGTACTGCCGGCAAGCCAGACCGTTTTTAATGCGCCATGCATATGATTCGCCGGGATGACGTGCCACTTCTGGTGAATCGCCCAAGTGTCTTTAAGGTCGTTCATAAAACTGCCGTCAATGATATACCAGGCTTTGGCGTTCGCTTTAGGTATTATTTTTTCGGAAAGAACTTTATAGATTGTAACCTGCGACGGAGCCACGATGTATTGCCCCCATTCTACCACCAAGTTGGGATGCCTGATGCCCGCCTTATCCGATAAATTTTTAAGTATTTTGACAATCTTGCTAGAAACGCCCTTGGCGGTGTAAAACTTTTTCTTTTCATAGGGAACACCGAATCCCCCGCCGATATCAATGGTATCTAAATTAGTATGCGTTTTTTGCAGTTCCGCGTAAATACCGAAGACCCGCTTTACTCCTTCAAAAATGCTTTTCTGCGTTTTTATCTGAGAACCCATATGATAATGCATAATTTTGAGATTCTTCATTTTGCTTAAATTGAGAGCGTCTTTTTCCGACAAACCGAAACGGTCAAATTTTTTATCCCAGTGCGTATCGGCTTTGATATCCAAATCTATGCGCAAGCCTATATCACCCCTGTATTTGAGAAGCCTTTCAATTTCCTCTGGACCTTCAATAATCGGCACGATATTCATGCCCTTTCCGCGCAGTTCTTCTATTAAGTCAAGATATTGGTCGGTTTTTGGACCGTTGCATAATATGCGGATTCGGCTGTTGAATTTCTCTCCCTCCCAAAGTTTTTTCACCAGCCAGAGTTCATTGGCGGATGTTACTTCCAAATTCGCGCCTTCTGAGAGAAGTGGAAGAATGAATTCTTTGTTTTGATTTACCTTCATCGGGTAATGATAAAAGAATCTGCCCTTATATCCATAAATTTTTATATAGGCCTGAAAATAGCCGATTAAGTCTTTCAGGCGGTCTTCCAAAATGAAAGGAAACATCACCTGCAGAGGTGTGCCGTATTTTAGAGCGATGTCGTTTAAATTATAGATATGATTGCCTTCGGTAACCGTCAACTCGGCATCTTTGCTCACATTAAAAAACTGTGTATTCCACTCATCTGCTCCGAGTTTCCAAAACTTTCTCCAATTTTTCCCAGGTTTTTTAGGTTTTTTCTTTTCCGCCATTTCTTTTGATTAGGAATAGTATACCTCCACGATTATTAAATGTAAAGACTACTGAACATACTTTTTCAAAAACTCTTCTTTGAATTCAAAAAAACTGTCGTCCAAAATTGATTGCCTGATTTTTTTCACAAGATTGACGATGAAAAATAAATTGTGGAGCGAAGCTAAAGTGCCGGCAAGCATTTCTTTGCCGTGAAAAAGATGCGCCAGATAGCTTTTCGTATAATTTTGACATGTGTAACACCCGCAATCCGCTTCAACCGGAGAGAAATCGTCCCTAAATGTTCGGTTCATTATGATTATCTTGCCAGACTTGGTATACAGCGTCCCGTTTCTTCCGAGCCGTGTCGGCAAAACACAGTCAAACAAATCCACCCCGTTTTCAATACCCATAAACAAATCTTCCGGCTCGCCGATGCCAAGCAAATGTCTGGGTTTTTCTTCCGGCAAAATTTCGTTTACCCATTTGACGGAAGTAGACATGTCTTCCTTAGCGAAACTCCCGCCAATGCCGTATCCGTCAAAGTCCAAACTGCTTAAAAATTTTGCGGATTGTTTACGAAGATTTTCGTCGCGTCCGCCTTGCACTATGCCGAAAAGCGCAGGCAAGGAGAAAAAAGTTTCCTTGCGGGGTGTCTCGCAGCGCGACGGCGCGAGAGGTAGCGCTGTGCCAGCAGGCACAGACAGCGACCCCGCAAAGAAAGCTTTTTTCTCCTTGCCTAATTTTTGATGCTCTATTAAACTTCTCTCCGCCCATTTGTGAGTTCTCTCTAGCGCCTCTTCCTGATATCTTAAATCTTCTGCCGGAGAAGTGCATTCATCAAAAGCAAAAATAATATCCGCGCCTAGATTGTGCTGGATTTGGATTGATTTTTCCGGAGTAATGTAATGAATAGAACCATCCAAATGCGACTTGAAAGAAACTCCATCTTGACCGACTTTTGCGAGTCTTGGAGCGTCAGAATCGTCAAAACGCTCCGGAATCAGTAAAGAGGGGTTAGTGATTTTGGTTATCTTTGAAATGTCTTTGCCATATGCGGTCCCTAAAGAAAAAACCTGGAAACCTCCGGAGTCCGTCATAATCGATCCATGCCAATTCATAAATTTATGCAAGCCTCCGGCTTTGGCAACTAATTCATCACTAGGCTGTAGATATAAATGATAGGTATTGGCTAAAATTACTTCTGCGCCTAAATCTAGAACTTGCTCTGGAATCAATGCTTTCACAGAGGCTTTTGTGCCGACAGGCACAAAAGCCGGAGTGTGAATTTTCCCGTGGGCGGTTTTCAAAATTCCCGCTCGACCTAGAGAATCTTTTAATTTTTTTTCTATTTTGAAATGCATTATTGGATTTCAACTTCAACGAATTTTAATTCCTGTATATTTACCGGGCTGACTAGAAGGGCTTTGATGAAAGGATCGCGCGGATCGGAAATTATTATCTCTACCACTCCCAAGACATAAGGAAAAATGCCAGGCAATAAGGCTACGTCCCCTTTTACGATAGTAAAATCTCTCGGCACTATCATTTCAAAATTACCTCCGCCCCGCCCTGCAACTTCCATAAAAACTTTTTTTTCTCCAACTGCTGTTTGCGTCTTTTCACCCGCATTGGAAAATAAAATTACTTTTGAAGAACTTGGGTAAACATCTGACACACGCCCGACAGGCACATTACCAAAGGCAAAAACTATGTCTCCTGCCCGCAAGCCTTGTTTTGTGCCTGCGTCAATAACAAGGGTATCATAGGGGCTTTGATTAGGCTTCGCCAATATGGCAGACAAAATCAGATTATTTCTGGCTTCTTTCCTTCCTAAAATTTCTTTGAGGCTTACATTCTCCACTAAAACAGAATTGTAATTCGCTAGCATAGCGCTATTTTCTTCTAATTTTGACTTTAAAGATTTATTTTCTGAATAAAGAGAATTTTTAAAAGCAAAAAAAGAACGGAAGTTTTCAAATTTTTCTCCAATACTGTTTCCCAAAACCAAGACAGGGCGAAAGATGATATTACTTACAAAAGATAAACCATTAAAGACACTAAGCCTGAAAAAAAATAAAATTAGGCAAACAATAATGCCGAAAATAATATAAAAAAACCTTTTTTTCTTTATTTTTTTATCTAGGAGGTAGCTCATCTTGATTTCCGATCAAAACTTCTTTATAAAACGGAAGGTCGTCTAAAATCACTCCGGTGCCCCTGGCTACAGCGGAAAGTGGGTCTTCCGCTACATACACCGGAATTTTAAGAACTCGCCCTAAAAGCTGATCCAGTCCAAGTATCAAGGCGCCGCCGCCGGTCAAAGTAACCCCCCGATGCATTATGTCAGATAAAATTTCCGGCGGCGTTGTTTCCAGCATATCTTTGACGCCTTCCACTAATTCTTTGACTGAAAGCGCAAGAGCCTCGCGGATATCGGAATCTGTCACTGTCACGGCGCGGGGTAATCCGGTTAAAAGATCGCGCCCATGAACTTCTGTTTCCATGTATTCCCCTTCAATCACAGAACCGAGAGCAATCTTTACCATTTCCGCCGTTCTCTCGCCGATAAGTATTTTAAATTCGTCGCGCATATAACTAATGATGTCGTTGTTCAGCCTATCACCCGCTATTTTTAAGTTTTTGGATTTCACGACTCCGCCCAAGGAAATTACCGCGATATCCGTCGTGCCCCCGCCAATATCTATAATCATAGAACCAACAGGGTCTTTGATAGGAAGCCGTATGCCGATGGCAGCCGCCATCGGCTCTTCCACCAGAAAAACTTCCCGCGCGCCGGCGCTTCTCGCCGCATCATAGACAGCGCGAGTCTCCACATTGGTTGTGCCAGTCGGAACGCCGACCAAAACTCTCGGTCGAGCTAATTTTTTGGACATTTTATCCGCTTTGTTTATTAAATAAGAAAGCATTTCTTCGGTAACTTCAAAATCAGAGATAACACCATCTATCAATGGGCGAATGGCCCTGATGTGTCCCGGAGTGCGTCCCAGCATTTCTTTGGCCTTGGTGCCGACAGCTAAAATCTGATTGGTTTTGATATTGACTGCCACTACTGAAGGCTCGTTAATCACAATGCCGTGACCCTTTAAATAAACTAAGGTGTTTGATGTGCCTAAATCTATGCCTATGTCATTGGAAATCAATTTGTAAATTTTTTCAAACATAATTTTCACAGATAGAGCCTTAGACTCTATCTAGAGTCTAAGGCTCTATCTGTTTTAATAACTCAGCCAAAGAAATTACTTTGCCTTTTTCTTCGGTACGCTTTTTTATTTCTACTCCACTCTCTTTCATACTGCGAGCGGACACTACCACTCTAAACGGTATGCCGAGCAGATCCGCATCGGCAAATTTTTCTCCGGCCAACACTTCAGCCCTGTCGTCAAACAAAACTTCAACACCAGCTTTCAGCAGGCTTTTATAAACCTTTTCAGCTTCTCCTAAAATTTCCTTGTCGTCTCCCAGAGCGAGTAAGTGGACTTGAAACGGCGCTATAGACTCTGGCCAGATTATACCCTTATCGTCCGACAAGACTTCCACAACGGTACCCATTAGACGCCCCAGCCCTATGCCGTAGCAACCCATTAAGATAGCATGCTTTTGCTCCTTTTCGTCCGTAAATGATAAGTCAAAGGGTTTTGAATATTTAGTCTTCAGATCAAAAATGTTCCCCACCTCAATGGCCTTGCGCTCAGCCAATTTTTCTTTTGTTAAATTAAGCTGTTTCAAAACTTCGCTGTTTAAAACTTCTTTGTTGACAGCCACGCCTTTTTCTTCATCTACATAGATAGTGTCTTCACCCATAGCAGTAATCGTTTGAAATTCATGCGAATACTTTGAAAAAGTTCCGCCGGAAGCAAAAGTCAGATAAGTCAAATGACCAATGCCGACTCTTTGAAAGATTGTTTTATAAACGTCTTTCATCTTATTATAAAATTCTTCAAAATCTTCCTCTGTCGCATGAAAGGAATACATATCTTTCATCATAAATTCGCGGCCCCGCAAAATGCCAGACTTGGCGCGAAGTTCCATTCTGAATTTATTTTGAATCTGATAGATGGCAACAGGCAGGTCTTTGTGGGAAGAAATATAATTCTTCAAAATAGGAACAATGATTTCCTCATGAGTAGGACCCAACGCGACTTCCCGTCCGGAACTATCGGAGACTTTATACAAATCAGTCATCGCTTCCCACCTGCCGGTTTTTTCCCAATTTTCTTTTGGATGAAAAGATGACAAGAGAACCTCCTGCCCGCCAGCTTTGTTCATTTCTTCTCTGATGATGTTACCGATTTTCTCCAGAACCCGAAGACCTAAAGGCAAATAGCTGTAAACCCCCGCCATTTCTTTATGGATAAATCCACCGCGAATCAGAAGCTCGGCGTTTCGAGACACTTCATCCGCCGGCGCGTCCTTCCTTGTTTTAGTAAAAAGTTTTGATTGTCTCATATAAGCCCATCTTAACCGAAAAAAGTCTTTTGGTCAAAGGAAAAAAGTTTGCAAAACTCTCCCCTTTCTGCTATATTAAACCCATGCAAAAAGCAGATTTAAGGAAAGTAGACACTGATACATTAATCGAAAAAATGTTCAAAGTCGGCGCGCATTATGGTTATTCTAAAACTAGAAGGCACCCGAGTTTGGCAAAATACATATTTGCCACCAAGAACAAAGGAGATATCATTAACCTCGAAAAGACAAGCGTTATGCTGGAAAAAGCGGCAGAATTCATAAAAGATTTAGGCGCTAAAGGCAAAGTCGTTCTTTTTGTAGGCACCAAACCTGAAGCTAAAGAGATAACCAAGAGCGTGGCGGAATCTTTGGGCATGCCCTATGTCACCGAACGCTGGATTGGAGGAACCCTCTCTAATTTCACGGAAATAAAAAAAAGGATTGTTGAACTTGAAAATTACCAAAAAGACAGTAAAGAAGGAGGGCTCGATAAATATACAAAAAAAGAAAGAGTGGTAATGACCAAGAAAATGGAAAAGCTCGCGCGCTATTACACCGGACTTCTTGAGCTGAAGAAAACTCCTGATGCTTTGTTTATAATAGACAGTAGAGAAGAACACATAGCCGCAATTGAAGCGAAAAATAAAGATGTGCCTATTGTTTCTCTTGTTAATTCTGATTCAGATATTAAAGATATTTCTTATCCTATCGTCGGCAATGACTCCGGAATACCTTCTATAAAGTTTTTCACTGCGCACATTGCAAATGCTTACAAAACGGGTCAGACTTCTGTGCCTGTCAAAGAAGCTTAATATATGCCTTCACAAATAACAACTGAGCTGATAAAGAAACTGAGAGATTCTACTGGTATTTCCGTAATGCAATGCAAGCGCGCGCTAGAAGAGGCTGAGGGCGATATGAAAAAGGCTCTGGCTATCCTTAAAAAGACAAGTTCTGATATTGCGCTTAAAAAAATGAGCCGCGAGGTAAAAGACGGCGCGGTGATGATTAAAATAAAAGACCTGCCCGCCGGACAGGCAGGCAAAAAAGCTGTTTTGGTGTCTCTCCTTTGCGAGACCGACTTTGTGGCAAAAAATAGCGACTTCGTGGCGCTATTAAATAATCTTTCAAATGTGGTTCTTGCGAAAGGGATAGAAAAAATGAAGCAAGAAGCGAAAGATTTGATAGATCCTATAATCCAGAAAACAGGAGAGAACATACAGCTTGGCGAAGTGTGTGAAGTTTCTGGAAATGTTTTAGGAGGCTATGTGCATAATAATAAAATGGCTGTAATTGTGAGCCTTGAGGGCGGAAGCGCTGAGCTCGCAAAAGACATCGCTATGCACATTACCGCGATGAAGCCCGAGTATATAAATGAAAGCGAAATAACCCCTGATATCAGAAAAACAATGGTGGAAGTATTTGAAAAAGAAATTGCGAATGTTGAAAAGCCAGTCGAGATAAAAAAGAAAATGCTTGAAGGAAAAATCGGCGCTTATTTTAAGGAAAAGACTTTGGTCAATCAGACGTTTATAAAAAATCCTGAGCAAACAATCGGCAATCTTTTGGAAAAATCAAAAGCTAAGATAAAAGAAGTAAAGCGTTGTTCAATATAATGTATATCTATATTCTTTTAATTTTATTTTTCGCCTCTCTCTTTTCCATCATCATTATGATAGGGAGAAAATTGATTTTATTGCAAAACGGGCAAATAGCAGACAATAATACTGCCGAAGAAATCTCTTTTGGAATCCACCATCTCCAAAAAATCAAGCACTTCACCGTCGCCAATATAAAAAAATACGAGCATATAGTATTGGTGGGAACACTCCGGCTTTATGTGAAAACAGCTAATCTGTTAAAAAATAAATATCAAGCGGTAAAAATTAAAATAAGAAATATAAAAATGAGAAGCCACGCAAATGGAGAGAAAAAAGAAATTTCTAAATTTTTAAAAATTATAGGAGATTACAAAAACAGAATCAGGGAAATTAAGCACAAAATCAAAAAAGAGGAAAATTTGTAAAACAAAAACCCAAACTGAAGAGCCGGCACGAGGGATCGAACCCCGGACATCTTCTTTACAAAAGAAGTGCTCTACCAACTGAGCTATGCCGGCTTACTGCCTTTCAGACTAACATATATTATCTCAAAATCAAAATACCATTTAAAAAATTAAATTAGTTTTACTAAGCTAAGTTTCATATAAAGCATCAACTTTTAACGCGCAGATTTTGGCTTTAGGTCGGGCTTGGTTTCTTGAAGCTTAAAAGATTTCTTAACTTTTAAATCAAGCTCGTCAATATCATGATAGCCAGTCAGCAATTCGTCATCCAAAACGACCGCGGGAAGCTCGGTATCCTTTATTTTATAAATAGAAATGAGCGCCTTTACCGCTGAAACATCTATGCTGTAGTCAAAAGAATAAACCCGTAGTTCTGGATATTTTTCATGAAGACTTGTCAGCACTAAACCCTGCTTCTCACATTCACTGCAGTTGTCGGCTGTTGTGTAAAAATAAAGAACAAAGGCGGACTTCACGCCGCAACGCTCGGAAATCTTTTTTGCCAAAAGATAATCTTTGATTTGCAACAATGAATAGTATTTTTTTAAATAAGACACCTCCTCGGTGGATCCTAGATTATTCTGGCTCCATTCCAGCTTGTTGCCCAATTCTCCAAGTTCGGGAGAGTATATGGAGTCGGAAATATTTTTACAAGATAATTCAGAAAGCAGGGAAAATTGAGTTTCTGAGGAGAGTATATCAATAGATATTTTGTCTTGGATTAATTTTAGCTGGTCAATTTTTTTGTTGCCAAAATAATTGCTTAAATAGCTGGCGGTCAAAAAAAGGCCGATGGTAATTAAAAACACAATCAAATATTTTTTCCAGTCAATTTCATTATTCATAGACTTATTTCCATTCAGGTCTTTTGTGTAAAATAGTATTATAAATCGCTTTCATCAGCCAAAATGGCGCTACTATACCTAAAACAAGATAAGAATAAAGAATTTCAAGAGAAATCTTAAATTTGCCATTAACTATCTTTTGCCCCAAAATGACTGAAAAAACAACTAAACAGTAAAGAAATATTGAAATAAATACAAACGAAGATGTTTGTATGAAAAATGGGTCGAAACTTGAAATCTTATCTAAAAAACCCAGGTCTTTATATTGAATAATGTTTGAGTAGAAAAAATACAATATATTATAAAGCATAATACAAAAAATATAAGTGGCGGTAATAATAGAAATAATTCCCGAGGGAACGGTAAAAATCGAAAAATTTCCGTATTCTTTCCTGAAAAATATTTTGCGATAATCTATCGTATTATTTATAAACCCATAAATCCAACGGACTCTTTGCTTGTAAAGTTTAAAAACTGTCGGCGGAATATTGGTATAGACGTACGCATCATTGCAATGCTCTATTTTGTAATGATGTTTTTGCATTCTATAAGCAATTTCCATATCTTCTGAATTGTGCGCGCCTCGGTAAGGTCCTAAATCATGAAATACTTTCATCTTAAATACAGCCAGGGGACCGGGAGTAACATGAATAGCTCCTAAAAAGCTAAGCATCTTTTTGATATAAACGGACATATTATACTCAACTCTTTGAACTTTCTGAATAATACTTTTTACATTACATACTATTATAGCGGGAACCACAGCCATAACAGTCTGATCTCTCTCAAAATAGCTCATCAAACGAACTAAAGATTCGCTGTCGGCTATTGAATCAGAATCAAGGCATGCAAAAAATTCAGTATCGGCGTGTTCCAGCCCCAAATTGAGCGCGGTAGCTTTTCCCCCATTTTCTTTATGAAAAACTTTTATATTCGGATAATTTTCAAACTTACGCATCACATCAAGTGTGCCGTCGGTAGATCCATCATCAATCAAAAAAATTTTGATTTTATCTTTAGGATAATTCAAGTTAAGCAAAGAAAGTAAAGTGTTTTCAACTGTTTCTTCTTCATTAAAGGAAGGAACAGCGATTGTAACAGCCGGATATGCGGAAAGCTTCGTCTCGCCATTTCGAATAAGTATTTTTTTTCTGTTTTGAAGAAAGGTAAGGAGAAAAAATACCTGCACGTATACAGATAAAAATGTACATATAAAAAATATTGCGTCTTGAATTCCGGTCATACTACTAACTATATAATAACATCTATGACAAAAAAAACAGAAAATGGATTACATTTTCTTATCCGTATTTTCAGTTTCGCAAGTTCCTCCAGCGCATCCACCCATGCACTTTTTACATCTGCAGCCGAAAATATTTATAACAGCCGCAACCCCCACAAGCACATAAACGATAGCCTCAACGGTCGGCACAGTCTTTAGAAGTTGATTAATAACATTCCAAGCGCCCGCATCATTCCCCATAAGCATTCCGACACCAACCAAACCCCAGTTTACACCTCCAACGATTAGCAGTATTTTGCCAATCAGGGTTGGAGTACAGCCACCTCCACAACATTTTGAATTACACATAGTTTTTTATTAATAATTAATAATACTATAAGTATAGCACTTTCCGTTAAAAATGCTATATGCTATAATAAGGTTATTAACCATAATATAAAACACATGGAAGAACATAATCATAGTGCTGAACATCATAATATTGAACATACGCATCACCAAAAGAGCCAAAATAGTAGCCAGCAGATAGCCGGAGCAATAATCATAGCCGGAGTTATCATCGCCGGAGCGGTTTTATTGAAAGGAAATACCACGGGAACAACAGCGACAGGAAATGGAGTATTTGCAAATATAACGCTCGCCAAAGTGGATAAAAATGACAGAACTCTTGGCAATACAAAAGCGAAAGTCGCGCTGGTCTTATACGAAGATTTTCAATGTCCTTTTTGCGGAGCAATTTCGGGCTTGATGTCGGACACAGACGCGATTAAATACTTGAAAGACCGGGTACCAGACTGGACTCCCCTGATGACTGGAGTAGACGAATATATTAAAAACGGGAGTGTCCTTTATGTTTATAGAGACTGGGCATTTTTGGGACCAGAATCAGTAAAATCGGCCGAAGCGGCTAGATGCGCCGGAGACCAGGGGAAATTTTGGGAATACCACGATTACCTTTACACCCATCAAAATGGGGAAAACGAAGGAGTCTTTGCTGACCCGAAATTGAAATCTTTCGCGAAAGAATTGGGATTAAACAGCGCAGACTTTGATAAATGTCTGGATGAAAGCAAGTACGCGCAGGCGGTCGCCGAATCAAAGGCGGAAGGAGATGTTGCCGGAGTCACCGGAACTCCTAAAGGATTTATATTAAAAAACGGCAAAATTACAGCGACCATCGACGGCGCCGAATCTTGGACGACAATAAAACCGAAAATAGACAGCGCGCTGAAGTAAAACTACAAAAACGACTAGGTCTTGCCTAGTCGTTTGCCTAGTCGTTTAATCGAAGTAGTTTTTTAGTCTTGAAATCTTTTCGTGCTGGCGGAGCTTTTCGTGAACTTTGGCTTCAATTTGGCGGATGCGTTCGCGGGTCACGCCGAATTCTTCCCCCACTCTCTCCAATGTGTGCTGGATACCGTCCAAAAGTCCATAACGCATTTCTAGAATTTTTCTCTCTTTGGGATTGAGTTCATTCAAGACTTCGCGAATCTGGTCGGAGAGAATTCGGCGTGAAGATTCTTGGTCTGGGCGCAAAATTTTATCATCAGGAATAAAGTTTTCCAGCGTTGATTTGTCATCATCGTCCCCGACTGGCTGTTCGAGCGATACCGTCTCCTGCGAAATGTTTTCAATCACGTGTATTTTCTCCACCGGAATACCCATTTCCGTGGCAATTTCTTCAGCAAGCGGCTCCCTTCCCAAATCCTGAGAAAGCCTGCGGTGCGTCTGCTTGTACTTAGAAATTGTTTCCACCATATGGACAGGTATGCGAATAGTGCGGGACTGGTCGGCAAGGGCTCTTGTAATGGACTGGCGAATCCACCATGTGGCATAAGTGGAAAATTTGTATCCCTTGGTCCAATCAAATTTTTCAACTGCCTTGAATAAACCAAGATTACCTTCTTGAATAAGGTCAAGAAGGGTCAGGTTGGCAGACCGGCCCACATATTTTTTAGCAATAGAAACTACCAAACGCAAGTTTGCGCGAGCAAGCAGATTCTTAGCTTCTTCATCACCCTGTTCTATGCGCTTCGCCAAATCTTTCTCATCGCTTGCATGAATGAGCGGATACTGCCCGATTTCTTTCAGATACATCTGGATAGAATCATGCATGCTTCCCTTGTTCAGGTCTTTGTCAGTAAGCTCTGTATTTAGATTAAGCAGATTCCCGCCTTCAAGCACATCAATTCCAGCGATAGCAAATTTCTCATACAGCTCGTCTAAAAACAAAATATTGTTTTCTATGTCCGGAAAAGTTTTTAATATTTCATCGTAGGTGATGAATCCTCTTTTTCGTCCTTTTTCTATAAGCTCGCTACTAATACGAGCCAAATTGTCGGCTTTCTTTTCTCCAACAGTTAATTTTTTAACAGCTTTTTTTTCAACCTTTTTTTTGACTATTTTGTTCGCTTTCTTTATCTTTTTTACTTTTTTATTTATTTTCTTTTTTCTGTTTTTCATATATTTTATTTTTTAAAGCGACTATTTTTAATTTCTTCTTTTCTTTTATTTATCTTATCTATATTTTTTAAAATTTCCATTTCTTCTTGCCCTGCCCCGTAGGAAGCTTGCTTTCCTTCGGGGTTGTCTTTTAAATTTTTCAGTTCCACCATTTTTTTTACCAGCTCTTCATTTAAATATTCTTCTTCTATATTTAAGAGCATTTCATCCACATCTTTTTGTAAATTTTCGCTATTTGCGTAAAAAGCCTCTGCCTCGTAAATCAAATCTTCTTTTATATTTTTCAGAACTTCTTTTGCCTTTGAAAGCCTGCGAAAAATTAATTCCGGCTCTATCACTCTATTCTGCGCACTTTCCTGCCAAAAAGCAATTCCCAAGAGCCTGCGTTCAATCGGGTCTTTTCTTAATTTTTTTTCCACATTAACTTTGGCAATTTCTGTTTCTTCTTTTTCATACTTCAATTCGGATTCAACTTTCTTCAAATCTTCCACAAGAGCGCTCTCAGCAATGCCTGATTTATCGCTGATGAGTTTTATAAAATGAGATTTTTCTATGGCGCTTTGCAAATCATTTACAAAAGGCAGAAGACGTTCGCGAATAAGTTTACCTGATTTCCTACCATCTCCATCGGCTTCTTTCAAAATTCTCTCCAGCATAAACGGAATGAAATGTTTTGAATTTCTTATCACTTCCCGCCATGCGTCATTACCCTCCTTAGAAATAGTGTCCGCCGGGTCCACTCCTTCCTTCATGCCGGCAACTTTTATATCCATGCCGAGCGCAAGAGCAATCTTGGCGAAACGGCTTCCGGCCTTTAACCCTGCTTGGTCTGGATCAAAAGCTAGAACAATATTTTTTGATAATCGGCACACTAGCCCAAGATTGTTTATAATATTTTCTTTTGATATCGTCTGGTCTGTCATGGCAGTACCGGAAGACGCCACGGTATTTCTAAAACCTGCCTGATGCGACAAAACTAAATCCATCTGCCCTTCGACTAAAATAGAAAAATTATTTTTGCGGATTGATTCTTTGGCTTTATCTATACCAAAAAGCACAGAAGATTTATTAAATATCGGAGTTTCTGGAGAGTTTAAATACTTCGCGGACTTTCCATCATCAACTAGAAGCCTGCCCGAAAAAGCTATAATTCTGCCGGATGAATCCCCCATAGGAAAAATCACCCGTCCGCGAAATCTGTCGTACATTGCTTTTGTCTTGTCCTCCGGTTTCTTGGCTAATCCGGCAAGTTCTATTTCTTTGTCGGAAAAATTTTTAGACTTTAAATAATCATATAAAGTGCGCCAATCCAGAATCGCGTAGCCTATTCTAAAATCTTTTATAGTTTTTTCTTCAAGTCCGCGAGATTTTAAATATTCTTGCGCTGGTTTATTCGCCGCTAAATTTTTCTCGAAAAATTCAGCGGTTTCCTCCATTACTTCATAAAGCTTTTCTTTTTCACTTTTTTCTTCTTTATTTTCTTTGCTGTAAATCTCAAGAACAACTCCTGCTTTATCTGCAAGAAGTTTTAAGGCGCCTTTGAAGTCCAGCCCCTCAAATTCTTCCACGAAAGTAAAAATGTCCCCCGACGCTCCGCAGCCGAAACAATAGTAGCTCCCCCGCTCCGGCGAGACAAAAAAGCTGGGGGTTTTTTCGTTATGAAAAGGACACTTGCCTTTCCAACTTTTCCCCGCCTTTTCCAGTTTGATATAAGACTCCACAAGCGAGAGAATATCTATTCGTGATTTAATTTGATCAACAGATGAGGACATGGGAGAAAGTTTCTAATAATAAGCTTATAAATTAAGGATAATTTGGATTTGTAAACACTGTGTGGATAAAACCCCTTGCATAAAAATATAAATATAGTATACTCTATTTATAAACAAGAAAGAGACCCTTGATATGTTAAGGCATATCCGGGGGCTTTTTCATTTTTGGCGTAAACTTTCAATAAATTCATCAAGAATAATAATTGGCACATTCGTTCTTTTCAACAACAGTGATAGATACTTACGATTTGGCGAAACAATCTTGACTGGGACATTTTTTTCTTTCAAGAATTCAACAATACAATGATAGTCACCATCTCCAGCAACAAGCACAGCACTTTCTAATTTATTTTCATAAAAATCTTTTGCAATAGCCAAGATAAGTTCTCCGTCTACATTACCCTTTGTTTTGCCTTCTTTGCTCGTAATAGTGGGTTTAAAAGAAATAGCATAACCAATGCTTTGTAAAAAATTATACAAGTCAGAATTATCCGGAATAAGTCCCATGAAAAGTATCACGCGAGATACACCAAATTTATCACGAAGCCATGAACGAAATGATTTATAATCAAGATTCCAACCACTTTGCTCTATTCCAAACTTTAAATTTGAAGCATCAATGTATGCGATAGTGTTTGTAGGCATAATTCGTGATTTAATTTGATCAACAGATGAGGACATATTGTTTATTATAACCCCAACCTAAAAACTATTTGGTGAACTTGAGGGTTGAAAAGATTTGCTCAAGATTAACCTTAATTTGAGGATCGATTGTGTCTGGATCTACTAATATGCTATTTACAATTACATAACAAATATTATTTTTAATAATGAAAAATCTTTCTTCTTCCAGATTCCGATAATCTGCAGATATGTCCTTTACGCTTAGGCGACTATATTCATTTCCGTATTTATTAACCTTTTCCTCTACCACTTTCCATTGGTCGCCTCTTCTTTCTGCTAACAATTTATAGGGATTATCATTGCATAAACCAACATCGGGCGATGTTACTATGTCAAAGGTCACAGTTAAATCTTCTTTAAGAGTGACTCTGGTGTCAGAGATTCCATAATTTGTCCCAGTAGTAATATGAGCATACTGAGGATAACTAAACTCAAAAAATCCAGCTTCATCCCGATATGTCTTCCAATCTTTAGGAATTGTGGCGCCATTATTTATAGCTTGATTGGTAAATTTGAAAGTTGAAAGAATATTTTCAAATGTACTTGCAAGTTTTGACCCAAAAGGCTCATAAATTATTTGGTATTTTTTGCCATTCGCGATAAATAAAATATATTCTCCGGATAATTGACCCTTGGTATAATAACCGCTTTCTTCCTCCCCTGTATACATAACTCTTCCTCTTATAGCCTTTGTCCCGTTCACAAGAATATCTTTTCTATCTACTAAATTTATTTTATCCACCCAAGATTTAAGAGTTTCTTTTTTTGAATCTGTTATGTAAGTAATAATCCTAACTTGAATCTGTTCTGCACCGAGCGACGCATCTGTTCCTCCAACAGAAGAGTCGTAATTAGTTATAGTTATAAACTTTGGATCGTAAGAATCGAGATACCAAGCTGGAGGATATTTTATAGAATAATTTTCGGAGATATTTTGATATGTTTTCGAATCAGAAATATCAGCTTGTGTAGAGAGTGATTCATTAGTATTTTCTTTACTCAATTTTTTCGACCAGGCAGAATATCCCGCGACTCCGGCTAGCGCGAGAATAACAACCCCAAAGATAACACTCGCGATTACTTTTTGATTATTTTTCATATTTTTATTCAGTTTTTAATAACCCAAAAACTATTTTTCTAGAGTAGAGGCAAGTTTGTTTTTGAATCCAGTACCGGCGGGAATGAGTCGTCCGATGATGACATTTTCTTTGAGACCTCGGAGAGAATCCACGCCACCTTTGATTGCATTTTCAATAAGCACACGGTTGGTGTTTTGGAAGGAAGCGGCAGACAGCCAACTCTTGGTGCGTAGAGATACTTCGGTAATACCGAGTACTACCGTTTCTGCCTTGGCTGTCTTTCCTTCAGCGTCTTTTCCATTTAACTCTTCAACTCTCGCATTTTCTTCCATAAATGCTGTATTTTCGACGATGTCGCCAGTAGAGAAATTAGTCTCGCCTGCGTCTTTTATTTTTCGGCGAGAGAACATTTGACGGATAATTATTTCCGTGTGCTTTCTGGAAATTGAGGCGCTCTGCAATTCGTAGACTTTGTTTATTTCTCGGATAATGTATTCCTCAACGAGTTCTTTGCCGCCAAATTTAAACATTTCAGTAATATCAGCCGAACCGTCAGTTAAAAGCTGTCCTTTCTTTACATTGTCGCCAGCCTTCACTATTGGTGTTCGGCGGAATGCTACAAGGTATTCCATTTCATTCTTTTTTCCGTCTTCTTTGCTATTCGAAAGCACTTTAATTATTTTTTCTCTGTTTTCTTTTGCATCTTTTGCAGTAATGGAAATCACTTCTCCGTCGGTTTCGGAAATAATCGCGGGATTTTTAGGAATTCTTCTCTCAAATATTTCTTCAACGCGAGGCAGACCGGTGGTGATGTCCGTGCCAGCAACACCTCCGGCATGGAATGTGCGAAGAGTCAGCTGAGTGCCCGGCTCTCCTATGGCCTGAGCCGCGATGATGCCGACTGCTTCACCAAGTTCCACTAAACGGTTTCGCCCTAAATCAAGCCCGTAACAGTTGACGCAAAGACCGTGAACAGTGCGACATGTAAGAGGAGAACGGACGAAAACATCTGTAAAACCCGCGCCTTCAATCTTGTAAGCTTCTTCTTTGGTAATCAAAAATCCTTTTTTGTAAATAACTTTACCGTTTTTATCTTTGAGATCCCCTGCCAGCACTCGTCCGCGGATATTCTTTGAAAGCGGAATTTGAATTCCAGAAATATCTTCTTTAGAAACTATTATTCCCTCTTTCGTGCCACAATCTTTTTCGGTAATAACTACATCCTGCGCGACATCCACCAGTCTTCGAGTTAAATATCCGGCCTTGGCGGTGTTGAGCGCAGTGTCCGAAGCGCCTTTTCGGGCACCGTGAGTAATGACGAAATATTCAATGGGCGAAAGTCCTTCCTGATAGCAAGGAATAATCGGAAATTCCAAAGTCTTGCCTTGGTTGTTCTGGATAAGCCCAATCATGCCAGTCATTTGCATAAGGCTGGACATCGTGCCTCGAGCTTTGGAAGTAAACAAATCATAAGTGGAGCTGTGCTTCACCAGCGTTTTGGGTAGAACCTTTTCCAAATCTTTTTTTGTATGAGTCCAAACTTCAATAACCTTTTGATATTTTTCTTCGTTGGAGAGCAAACCGTCATTCCACTGAGCGACAATTTCTGCCTCCATTTTCCTGCCCTGCGCTATAATCGCCGGTTTTTCGGGAGAAACGAAAACATTATCCAACCCCCAAGTAGTGCCGGAGACCGTGGAATATTTAAAGCCAAATGCCTTAATTTTGTCCAAGAAAATCGGAGTATTTTCCACGCCGGAGTGGATAATCAGCTCATCAAGAAGCATGGAGAGCCTGTCTTGGTTCATTTCATCGCTTACATAAGGAAAATCGTCCGGTAAAATGGTATTGAAAAGGAGTTTGCCTACGGAAGTTTCAAAAACGCCTCCATCAAATTTTTTATATTTTACCGTCTCATGCGCCAGAACTTTTATTTTAGCGCGAAGAGATATAATGCCATATTCATAGGCGAGAATAGCTGTGTTGGGTCTGGAGAAATATTTTCCTTCGCCTTTTTCTCCGTCCACAAATTTCGTCATCCAGTAGCTACCAAGCACCATATCCATGCGCGGATGGACAATAGGGTCTCCGTTCTGAGGCTTTAGCAAATTTTTATTTGACGCCATTAATTCTTTGGCTTCAAACTGCGCTTCTTCCAAAAGCGGAACATAAACAGCCATCTGATCTCCGTCAAAGTCGGCATTAAAAGCCTGGCAGACCAGCGGATGAACCTGAATAGCGTTTCCTTCAATCAAAATAGGGTTGAAAGCCTGAATACCCAAGCGGTGCAAAGTCGGAGCGCGGTTCAAAAGAACATATTTTCCGGCAATCACTTCTTCCAGCATTGCCCAAACTTCCGCTCCTCTTTCTTCTATCAGTTTGTTTGCTCCGCGGATATTAAACGCCAATTCCGCCTGTAAAATTTTAGAAATCACAAAAGGCCGGAAAAGTTCCAGCGCCATGTGCTTAGGTAATCCACACTGATTAAGCTTGAGTTCAGGACCGACGACAATGACAGAACGACCCGAGTAGTCCACACGTTTTCCGAGCAAGTTTTGGCGGAAAAGACCTTGTTTGGATTTCAAATTATCGGAGAGAGACTTGAGCGGGCGCTTCTGGGACTGACTCATTGCCGCAGAATCATTTTGTTTGGCGATAGAGTTATCAATCAGCGCGTCAACCGCTTCTTGAATAATTCTTTTTTCATTTCTTAAAATAACATCCGGCGCATTGATTTCTTTCAGCTTTTTCAAGCGATTATTTCTGTTGATTACCCGGCGATAGAGATCATTCAAGTCGGAAGTTGCGTGCCTGCCTCCATCAAGCGCAACCATAGGGCGCAGGACCGGCGGAATAACCGGAATAACTGTCAAAAACATCCATTCTGGTCTGATTGACGCATAGGTCATAGCGCGAATGAGCGATAGCCTCTTTTGTAGTTTTTCTTTTTCTGCCACACTCGCTTTTTCTAGCATTTTTTCCGTATGAGTTTTTAATTTATTTAAATCGAGATTTTTGAAAATAGAGTAGATTGCCTCGGCGCCAATGTTTGCTTCAAAGCAAGTGCCGTATTTCAAAGAGTAATGATGAAAAGAAATTTCATTTAAAACCTTTCCTTCATAAATTTCCCCGATTTCTTTTTTGGTGACAGAAAGCAAATTTTTTAATTTTTCCCGCGTGTCATCATCCGCCGCATTTTTTAATTTGGCTTTATACTCCTTGTCCAGTCCAGTAATCACATTTGCTTTTTCTTCTTCGTGAACTTTGGTAATTATGTAGCCGGCAAAATATATTACCTTTTCAAGGTCAGAAACAGATATATTGAGGAGAATGCTCATTCTGGAAGGCACCCCGCGCAAAAACCAAATGTGCGATACGGGCGTAGAAAGCTCAATGTGCCCCATGCGCTCACGGCGAACTATAGAGCGAGTAACTTCAACACCGCATTTCTCGCAAATAATATCTTTGTAGCGAATTCGGCGATATTTCCCGCAATAACATTCGTAATCTTTTTCCGGTCCGAATATCTTTTCGTCAAAAAGCCCTCCGCGCTCGCTCCTGCCGGTACGATAATTTATCGTTTCCGGTTTGGTAACTTCGCCATAAGACCATTCTTTTATTTGCTCTGGCGAAGCCAAACGAAGCGCGATCGAATCAAATTCAGTTGTGTTTAATGTTTTCATATATATTATTCTTTATCTCCTGCCTTTTTTAAATCGACATCCATCGCAAGCCCGCGTAAATAATTTAAGAGTACATTGAAAGATGCCGGAGAGTTTGGTGGACGGATTTTTTCATTTTTAATAATGGAATCAAAAGTAGCAGATCGGCCGAGAATGTCGTCGGATTTGATAGTGAGCATTTCACGCAAAGTGTAAGCCGCGCCGTATCCTTCAAGCGCCCAGACTTCCATTTCTCCGAATCTCTGTCCTCCGCCTTGAGCCTTTCCGCCAAGAGGCTGTTGAGTAATAAGCGAGTAAGGACCAACAGAACGCATGTGAATCTTGTCTTCCACCATGTGGTGAAGTTTGAGCATATACATATAACCGACAGCCACGTCTTGTTTGAAAGCTTCTCCGGTGCGTCCGTCAAAAAGTTTTAATTTTCCATTTGCAGGAAGTCCAGCTTTGACTAATTCCTGACTGATTTCTTCATGCTTTGCGCCTAAGAATGGAGGAACAACCGCCTGATACCCAAGACTATTTGCCGCCATACCAAGATGTATTTCCAAAATTTGTCCCAAATTCATGCGGGAAGGAACACCGAGCGGCGAGAGTATGATATCAATCGGCGTGCCGTCCGCGGTGTAAGGCATATCTTCTTCCGGCAAAATTGTAGAAATAACTCCTTTGTTTCCATGTCGTCCGGAAAGCTTGTCTCCGACAGAAATATTTCTGATTTGCGCGACTTCAATTACAATTTTCTTGATGATTCCCGCTTCCAGTGTATGACCTAAATCACGGGAAAAAATTTTTACGCCAATGATGCGTCCGCGCTTTCCGTGTTCTACACGCAGAGAAGTATCTTTCACATCGCGAGCCTTTTCGGCAAAGATAGAACGCAAGAGCCTCTCCTCCGGAGTGAGTTCCGTTTCGCCTTTCGGAGTAATTTTGCCGACTAAAATATCATTTTCCCTGACTTCCGCCCCGATGCGGACAACGCCGTCTTCATCCAAGTCCTTGAGCTTGAGTTCGCCGACATTCGGAATATCGCGGGTAGTTATTTCAGGTCCTAATTTTGTGTCGCGAACCACGCAAGTAAATTCTTCTACGTAAACGCTGGTAAATTTACTTTTCTTCACTAAGCGTTCCGAAACTATTATCGCGTCTTCGTAAGTTGAGCCGGACCAAGACAAAAAAGCCACGAAAATATTCTGACCCAAAGAAATTTGCCCGCCGACAGTACTGCTGGTATCCGCCAGGACATCGCCTTTTTTTACTTTATCACCCATATTCACCAAAGGACGCTGGTGAAATACAGCAAAGTTATTATTTCTCATAAAATTTATGAGAGGGTAAATCTTTTCCTTTTTTCCTGCAACAACTATTTTTTTGGCATCCAAATAAGAGACAACACCGTCTTCAGACGCTATCACCAGCCTGCCGGAATCGCGCGATGCCAGTTCTTCAACACCGGTAGCAACCAACGGAGCTTCAGGGAGCACGCAAGGCACCGCCTGCTTTTGCATGTTGCTTCCCATCAGCGCGCGGTTGGCATTGTTGTGCTCCAAGAATGGAATCATGGAAGTCGCGATAGAAAAAGCTTGATTAGGAGAGACGTCTATAAAATCAACCTCTTCGCGGGAAATAGCTCCGGGTTCTGTCTTGACTCTAGCCTCAACCCTCTCTTCGGTTATTTTTCCATTCTCATCATAAGGAGTGGCGGCGTGCGCAATGTTATATTTTTCTTCTTCCAGCGCATTTAAGTAAACTATTTCGCCAGTAATTTTCCCTTTGGAAACTTTGACATAAGGAGTTTCAATAATTCCAAATTCGTTTATTTTTGCATAAGTGGCAAGGTGTAAAATAAGACCAATGTTCGGACCTTCAGGAGTATGAATCGGACAAACTCTGCCGTAGTGAGAAGGATGCACATCGCGCACTTCCAAGCCCGCGCGTTCGCGGGTAAGCCCGCCCGGTCCGAGCGCGGAGAGGGTGCGCAGATGCTCTATTTCGTAAAGCACATTTTCCTGCGCCATAAATTGCGAAAGCTGGTTGGTAGTGAAAAATTCTTTGATGCGGGCCTGAAGCGGTCTTTGATTAATGATAGCTATGGGCATAGCTGTATCAACATCAATAATAGACATTCTATCTTGAATGTTTCTCTTGATTTGCATCATGCCTGTGCGGATTTTCTGCTGGAGAATTTCGCCGACAAATCGCACGCGCCTCTGACCCAGGTGGTCTATGTCATCGCTCTTGGCATCCAGAGTGCTATTCAAGGTAATAATATGCGCAATCACCATAACCAAATCTTCTTTGGAAATAGTTCGGCGGGCAAGAGTCGCTTCATCCATCGGATTGCCAAACCTTTGATTAAATCTGAATCTTCCGACCGGAGAAAGATCGTATCTCTCCGCGGTAAATAAAGAATTTATAAATTCCTTGGCATTTTCGGCTGTAGCCATATCGCCATCTCGCAAGCGTTTGTAAATTTCAATGTAAGAATCATTCAAACTCTTGACTCCGTCTTTGGAAAGGCATGTTTTTATTGTTTCTTCAAAAATAGCGCCTTTCCCGGAAAAAGCCTTTAAAATAGACTCGTTTGTCTCATAACCCATAGCCCGGAGCAAGGCTGTGGCAGGAAATTTTCTTTTTTTGTCTATTCTTATGTAAATAGCTCCGTCCGCTTCCGATTCTATTTCAATCCAAACTCCGCGAGCCGGAATAATTTTCGCGCCAAAATATCTGTTGCCCTTGCTTTCAGATTCTGTAAAGAAAACGCCGAAACTGCGGGCGAGCTGTGGCACGATAACGCGCTCTACGCCGTTGATGATAAATGTACCGTGAGTGGTCATCAGTGGGAATTCCGACATGAAAATCTCCTGTTCTTTTACTGTACCCAAAATTTTATTCGTCAATTTTACCCGCGCTTTCAGAAGCCCTTGGTAAGAGAGTTTGTTTATTTTAGAATTATTTTCATCTGTCTTGGATTCACCAAGAGAAAAAGAGGTGAACTCAAGCTGAAACTTTTTTCCGGAATAATCCGCAATTGGAGAAAATTCCTTAAAAACTTCCCCGATGCCCTGCTCCACCAGCCACTTGAAACTTTTAACCTGAGCTTCAATCAAGTTCGGAAACGGCGCCAAAGGTTTTTTATATCTACTAAAATACTTCTTCGGACGCTTGGCTATTGTATGCATATTTTATTTTTTCCAAATAGAGCGTAAAAAACAAAAGAGACTACAGGGAAAAACACACGAAAAATGCTTTTCTCTAGCTTCTCTTAAGTCTTCTTGTTTATTTAGATGATTAAGTCAAAACCCTAGTAATAATAACCTTTTATACACAGGATTCCAGCCAATACTCAATCAATGAATCTAAATCTGACACTACTCTATTTCCTTTTTTTTGTCAAATTTGAGTTGGGGATAAAGAAAATTACCTAACTTTTGCGACCGTTAGAATTAGGTAAATTCTATTTTCTCTGTTTCCACTCATCTATTTTTTTGTGATTACCAGATAGAAGAATTTTTGGAACTTTGTAATTTTTATTTTTATAACGTAAAACTTCTGGACGAGTGTAAACTTCACTACTCGAGACTCTCTCTTCTTCGAGCGATTCGTATTTACCCAAAACGCCAGGAATCTGTCTCGAAATTGAATCTATTAAAACCATCGCTGGAAGCTCTCCGCCAGTAAGCACATAATCCCCCACTGATATCTCTTCTGTCTTCAGAATCTTTTGCACCCTTGCATCTATGCCTTCATATCGGCCGGAAATCAAAATTATATCCGTGTATTTTTTTGCAGATGTTTTTGCGTAAGCTGTGTCGAATTTTTTGCCGGAGGTGGAAAAAAGAATAATTTTTAATTTTTGATTTTTAATTTTTGAAATACTTTTTATAACTTTTTCTATTGCCTTCAAGATGGGTTCGGCTTTCATCACCATTCCGGGACCTCCTCCGTACGGTTTATCATCTACCGGTTTGTAATTATTTTTGGGCGCTTTGATAAAATCCCGAGGATTATAAAATTTTACGGTAATTCGCTTGTTCCCTATCGCCCGCCCGAGAACAGACTCTTTTAAATAAGAGTCAAACATCTCGGGGAAAATTGTGATGATATGAAAACGCACTAGATTCCTTTCAAATCTTCCATTGCCTGATCAACTGTCTTGAGCGAGCTTGGAGCGGCACCCAAACCGCCTCCAGTAGAGCCCATTGGTCGCTCTGGTCTTGTGCTTCCTTCCGGCTCGTTAATTTTCAAATTCACGCGAGCGTTATTCTTCATACCGATGATTCGCAAAAGCGTGCGAATTGCCTTGGCGGTGTTTCCCATTCTTCCGATAATCTTGCCCATATCGGCAGGATTTACCGAGAGAGAAATCAGCACACCCATCTCGTCTACTGTCCTATCAATCTTCACATCATTCGGATTATCCACTAGAGCCTTTACTACATATTCCAAAAATACCTTGTCTGCGTCTTGCATATTATTTTAAAACTTTATTAATCTTTTTAATCGCGCAGCGTTCCGACAAACTGACTGCTAATTGAATTATATCAAAAACTTAGAAACATAAGCAAATCTATTTCTTCGCCGCCTTTAATTCCTTTCTCTTTTGGGTGGGCTTTTTCTTCGGCAATACATTAATTTTCTTGCCTTCTATTATTTTATCCTGCACTAAAAAGTTGTGCATAGTGTCGGAAGCCTTTGCGCCTTGCGACATCCAGTATTTTATTCTTTCAGCAATTAAAACTTTCTCCCCCGCCTTTGGATTGTAAGTGCCGAGCAACTCTAAAAATTTTCCGCTCTTGGTACTGTTTTTCGAATCAGTCAAAACCACGCGAAATGCCGGGTCGTTTTTTCTGCCTATTCTCTGTAGTCTTATTTTTAACATCCATGTAGCTTAACATAATTTATAAAAAAGGCAAACACATGGTATATTAGAAACGATGAAAAATTATGCAGAAAAACATATAAATAAACTGCAAGGTGTCATCTCTATTTCTTCCAAAGGCACAGGGTATGTAGCAGTTGGAGATAAAAAGGCAAATAAAAACGACAGACAGGATCCGGAAATTGACGCAAAGCATTTGAATACCGCCATGCATGAAGACACGGTGGAGATTCTCTTGCACCCAAAAGGAAAAACTCGCCAGACTGCCGAAGTAACAAAAATTATCACTCGCGCAAAAATGCGTTTTGCTGGAGTGCTGGAAGAAGAGAAAGTGAAGGACATTCCTCCACTGAGTGGAGGAATGTCCTTCACACCTAATGTGCTTTTTCTTAAACCTGACGATACTAAAATGTACACAGATATTCTGATACCAGAAAAAGCTTTGAACGGCGCAAAGACCGGGCAAAAAGTTTTCGTAGAAATAACTTCTTGGATAGACGCGCGCAAAGCGCCGGAAGGAAAAGTAATAAAAATTTTAGGAAATCCGGGAGATAACAATGTGGAAATGCATTCTATTGCTATGGAAAAAGGATTTGACTCTGAATTGCCAAAGCGAGTTTACGAAGAAGCGGAGAAAATAAAAAAAGAAGGAATAAAAGAAAGCGATTATGTGGGACGTAGAGATTTCAGAAAAATTTTGACTTTTACTATAGATCCCTATGATGCTAAAGATTTTGACGATGCTATTTCGTTCCGGGAAATCGGTGCTTCAGACCTCTCCCCAACCCCTCTCCATTTTAGTAAAAATGGAGAGGGGCGAAGGGGTGAGGGTAAGAAAGAAGAACTCTACGAAATCGGCATTCACATCGCCGATGTATCGCATTATGTAAAAGTAGGTAGCGGGCTGGACGAGGAGGCTCGAGAGCGCGGAACTTCGGTATATTTGGTAGACAGAACAATCCCAATGTTGCCAGAAATACTTTCAAATGATTTATGCAGTTTAGTGCCAAACAAAGACAGACTGACAATGAGCGCGGTGTTCGTCGTAGACAAACATGCGCGAGTAAAGAGCGAATGGTACGGACGCACGGTTATCCATTCACAAAAAAGATTTACATATGAGGAAGCGGAAGAATCAATTAAAAAAGCCGGCACTCCCCTACACAAAGAATTATCTGTTTTAAATAATTTAGCCAAACTCCTGATCACAGAAAGATTCAAAAACGGCGCCATCTCTCTTGATCAGGAAGAAGTAAAATTTGTGCTGGACTCTGCTGGAGTGCCACTTAAAGTAATAACTAAAGAGCGTGGTGATTCAAATAGATTGATTGAAGAATTCATGCTTTTGGCTAACAAAAAAGTGGCGGAAGTGTTATCTCCCAAAAAAGGAAAGGACCACCGCCAAGGCGGGGCAAGAAAAAAAGAAGAAACAGTGTCTATATATAGAGTGCACGATCTTCCAAGCAGAGAAAAAATGGAAGACTTAGCGTATTTTTTGCGAAGCTTGGGGCACAAAGTGTCTCTAGTAAACGGCATTATTCCAACACATGAAATAAATAAATTATTAGAAAGTTTGTCCGGAAAAAATCAGAAAGATAGCAAAAGTACCATGAGCGACACAGTGCATAGAGCAGTCATTCGCTCTATGGCAAAAGCGATTTATTCCACAGAAAATATCGGACATTACGGCCTAGCATTTGAGCATTACACTCATTTCACTTCTCCAATTAGACGGTACCCGGACATAATGGTGCACCGATTGCTCGCCGGTTATCTTGCGAAGAAAAAAGTGGGCAAAGACAAATTTCTGGAATATGAAAAACTCGCCAGAATTTCTTCCGAACAGGAAAAACGCGCCTCCGACGCCGAACGGGCTTCTATCAAATACAAGCAAGTGGAATATATGAGCAAGCGCCTCGGAGAAAGTTTTGATGGAATCATCAGCGGAGTTTCCGAATGGGGTATTTATGTGGAAGAAGTAGAAACAAAATGCGAAGGTCTCGTGCGCGTGCGCGACATGGCAGATGATTTTTATATTTTTAATGAAAAAAAGCTTGAACTCGTTGGGCAAAAAAAGAAAAAAACCTACCGCCTTGGTGACCGAGTAAAAATGAAAGTCAAAGGAGTTGACTTAGAAAGAAAAACTATAGATTACTCTTTAGTATAATTCTATTTCGCAATTTGGGTGGCTTCTTCAAATTTGACGGAGAGAAGCTTGGAGGCTCCGTTTGAACCGATGGTCACTCCATAAAGCACGCTGGCGCGGGACATTGTCTCGCGGTTGTGGGTAACGACGACAAGCTGGGAATGCTTGGAAAGCTTCTCCAACATATCTCCATATTTGCGCGAGTTTGATTCGTCGAGCGCGGCGTCAGTCTCGTCTAATACCAAAAATGGCGGCGGGTTTACTTGAGACATCGCGAATAAAAGCGCGATAGAAGTGAGTGAGCGCTCGCCGCCGGAGAGCGCGTGAAGTTCTTTGACTTTTTTATGCGGCAGGGAAACATTGATTTCTATTCCCTGTTCAAAAATAATTTCTTCATCTTCTTCTGCCTCCACTTCCCCCTCTAATTCTTCCGGAATAACTCTTTTCTTCTTATTTTCAACAACAATGGAAAGCGAGCCTGTTCCCCCGCCGAACAAGAGCGTAAAAAATTCTTGAAACTCTTTATTTATCTTTTTGACTCCTTCTTTAAATTCTTTATCTATCTTTTCTTTCAGTTCCGCTATTAGTTTTTCCAAAGCTTCAATGCTTTTGGTCAAATCCTCCATTTCTTTCGCCAAAAATCCATCGCGCTCCGAGACTTCTTTGAATTCTTTCAAAACTTCATATCCGCTCCCCATACCCGCATCTTCTAATTTTATTTTTAACCGCTCAATTTTTCTTTTTTGTTCTTCCGGATTATTTCCTGTTTCCGTAAGCTGAAAATTTTTATAAGACAAAACTTCCTGCCCGATAAGCGCCACGCCTTCTTTTATTTCATTATGAAACGCTTCTTCATGGCTCTTCAAATTCGCTTCCTTGATACGTACCATCTCCAAAGCCGAAGACAATTCCTGATGCCTGACCTTATGGCTAAATTTCTCTCGCTCCAAATCGCGCAGAGCTTCCATTTCTTTATTTATTGCTTGTTTAAGAGCTTCTATATGACTCGCAAGCTCTTTTTCTTTATTCTGAAAATCCGCAACTTGCGCCAAAATGCTTGTTTGTGAATTTTTTAGTTCCAGCAATTCTTGCTCATTATGCAGCTCCCTTTCGATTTGTTCTTTGCTTGTATCCCCCAATTCCTTGCCGCATGTCGGACACCTACCAGAAATTTTAACTCTGTTTTGTTTCGCTTCTATCATTCCTTCAATACGACCCAGTTTGCGTTCTATTTCGCTTTTCTGTCCGCGAATTTCATTCAATTTTTGCTCAACAATCCGAAGTTCTTCTACAGAAGAACTTCCACCCTTTCTCCCCCTTATCAAGGGGGAGGTGCTCCGACCCAAGTCGGAGCGGAGGGGGTCTGCGTCTTCCACCGCGGAAATTTTAGCGGAAACATTTTTAAGCTCTTCGAAAATTTTTTGTTTTTCAGACGATAAATTATTTCCTTCTTTATCTAAATAGACACTTTCTCTCTTTAAATAATCTCTGTAGAGGATAGCGAGTTCCGCCTGCATTTCTTTCGCTTTTTCAAATTTTTCCACTTGCTTCTTGAGAAAATTAAGATGTGGCGCATTTTCTCGTCGCAGCATGGTTACTTCTTTCATATTTTCTTCCGTACGCTCAAGTTTGCGGGTGCTATCTTTTATTTTGTATTGAAAAATTTTCAGCCCAAGAGCGTCTTCCACCATTTCCTTCCTATCTTTGGGACTCGCGTTCAAAATCCTGTCCGCCTCGCCCTGAGAAATAATATGGTGCCCAGAGGAGCCGATATTAACCGAAGCCAAAAGATTGTGAATATCACGAAGCCTGACATCTGTGCTATTTAAACTGTATTTATTTAACCCATCGGAAAAAACTTCGCGGGAAATATTGATAGTGTCGTAATTTAAATTTATGTTTTCTCCGCCATCATTTTCCAGTTTGAAAACTTTGTCCGAATTATTAAAATAGATTGATACCGAAGCGCGAGAACCTTTCGGCAGATTTTTTGAACCCTTGAAAATCAAATCCAAGCCGGACTTGCCGCGCATAGACTTCATTGACTGCTCGCCCAAAACATAGCGAAAAGCTTCCACCACATTTGATTTGCCGGAGCCGTTCGGACCTACAACGCAAACAATAGGGCTCTCAAACTCCAAAACAGTCTTTTGGGCAAAAGACTTAAAACCGTTTAATTCCAATGTTTTCAGCCGCATGGGGTTGATTATACCAAATTTTCATAAAAAAAGGCCGGTAATCGAGAAATAAATTCTCGATTAACATCGACCCCTGAGCAACAACAAACGAGTCTAAAGACTTATTTGTGTTGTAGCGGCGATAATGCCGCTTTTTTGCGCGCAAGTTTGAGTGTTCGAGAATTTCTCTTCTAACTGTCTTGCGCGCAACAAAACTAACATAATATAGGTAAATATGCAAATAGTAGCTACCCTGAATTAAATTCTTCAATCCAGCCAATTTTTGGCTTTTAGAGCGACTAGAGCGGCGGATTGTTCGGCTTCTTGTTTTGATTGACCTTTGCCTTCGGCAATTAAATCCTTTCCAAAATAAATACCGACTGTGAAATTTTTGTCGTGGTCAGGACCCGACTCTTTCAAGACTTTATAGGCGGGCGTAACATTCACAAACTCCTGCGCTTTCTCCTGCACCAGGGACTTCGCATCGCGCCATAACTTTTTAGAAACTATTTCTTCGGTTTTTGGAAGCAAATTCTTGTGAATAAATTTATCCGCCGATTCTATGCTTTGGTCAAGATAAAGCGCGCCTACATATGCTTCAAATGTATTCGCTAAAATATACTGCCTCGCCTTGCCTTTATCTTTCGCCTCGCCTTTTGATAAAAGCAGGTAATCGTTCATGCCGATAGAGGTGGCAACTTCGGAGATAATCACGGCATTCACCAAAGCCGAACGGAGTGCGGTCAATTCCCCTTCCGTGTAGTTGGAATATTTTTTAAAAAGAAAATCCGTAACCACAAGCTCCAGCACGGCATCGCCCAAAAATTCCAAACGCTCGTTGTGCGAAAGTTTGGTTCCTGAATTTTCATTTATATATGAACGGTGAACGAAAGCCTGCGCCAGCAACCTCTTATCTTTAAAAATTATTTTTGTTTTTTTCTCAAAATTTGAAAAATTTATCATATATTTACTTTACAACTTTATGAACTTTATAACTTTTTACTACTAATTATTTCTATCGCCTTGCTAATCAACGGAACAATGTCATTGTAAATACGTAATTCTGGCACCTCTCTCATCTCAAACCATCTCGCCCCATCCAGCCCGCCGGAATTCTCCAACACAAGCTCTTTATAATCGCAAGAAGCTAAAAAATACACAACTTTCTTCAAACTTTTTCCTTTGGATGGATACGTTGCCACATATTCATTGGTGCCAAGCTTTTCTTTTATTTTTATATCAAGTCCTATCTCTTTTTTAATCGCTTTGACCGCCGCTTCTTTTTCACTTTCTTCTCCTTCCACTTTGCCTTTTGAAAGAGTCCAATAGCCGAAAACATCGTGCACGAAGGCAAACAGAACAGAATCGCCCCCTCCAAGGCGGGCAGGCTTTTTTGCATAGACCAGAGCGCCTCCAAGATTTTCAACCGGCAGTTTTGAAATATCCACCGGCTCTTTCGTTTCTTTTTCGCCGCTGCAGACCTTTTTTTTGTTATCTGTCTTTTGGTGTTCCTTGTCCGGCTCGCCTATTTCTTTATAGACTGCCCCGAGCACGCCATTCACAAATTTTCCGGAATTTTCTCCGCCGAAAGTTTTTGCCAATTCAATGGCTTCGTTGATCGCCACTTTAGGAGGCACCTGAGATCTGTCGCCAAAAAGAAGTTCCGTCAGCCCGATGCGGAGAATGTTCCTGTCAACAATGGAAATCTTGTCAATTGGCCAGTCTGGCGCGGCTTTTTCTATAATTTTATCTATAGTTCCGTGCTTCTTCAAAACATCGCCCAGAAGTTTCAGCACAAAATTATCATCTTCCAGTCCTGGAGCGAATTCTTTTAAATTTCTATCAAGAACTTTTTTAAGTTCAGCATTTATGCTAGCACTCTTTTTGAGAGCAAGTGAAAAATCCCACTCAAAAAGCGTCTGGAGTACTATTGATCTTGAAAGGTGCCGATTTGCCATACATTAGTTCAAAGTTGTAAAGTTCATAAAGTTGAAAAAAAATACACAGCTTCCCCAACTTTACAAACTTTATAACTTTTTACTTTATAAACTACTTCTTCGCTTCCGTCTTCTTCGCCTTTTCTTTCTTTTGCTTTTTCTCCGTTTTTTTGACCAAATCCAATACTTTTTTGCCTCGATAAAAACCGCAACCGGAGCATACCGTATGCCTTCTTTTCAAAGCTTTGCAGTTTTCGCACTTGGAAAAACTGGTGCTGGCAATCGCGTGATGTGAACGCCTGTTTCCCGTATGCGACTTTGTGCTTCTCATTCGTACTACCATAATAGGCTTATACTAGCATATTATGTGTTAAAAGCAATTTTGAAACAAAGAATACTGTGCTATGATACGAATTATGGAAAATGCAGAAAAATTGAATAATATGAGACACACTTTGGCTCACCTGTTGGCAGCCTCGGTCGGAGAAATATATAAATTCGACAAAATCAAGCTGACTCTCGGTCCGGCTATAGATAATGGTTTCTACTATGATATAGACTTCGGTGGAGAAAAAGTGGCCGATACGGATTTGAAAAAAATAGAAGATAAAATGCGAAAGATTTTGCCAAAATGGAAAGAATGGGAATATAAAGAAATAAGCAAAAATGAAGCTCTGAAATTTTTCAAAAATGAATACAAAACGGAGTTGATAAATGAAATCGCGAAACGCGGAGAAAAAATAACCGCCTATACTTGCGGAGGATTCACTGATTTGTGCCGCGGCGGACACTTGGAAAAACCAAACAAAGAACTTCCCTCAGACGCTTTCAAACTAGACCGTGTGGCCGGAGCATACTGGCGCGGAGACGAGAAAAATAAAATGCTTACGCGTATTTATGGATTAGCATTTGAGACAAAGAAAGAACTTGATGACTATATACATCAGCGCGAAGAAACGGAAAAAAGAGACCATAGAGAATTAGGTAAGAAATTAGAATTATTTACATTTGACGAAGAAATTGGAAAGGGTCTGCCTATTTGGCTACCCAAAGGAAACATTATAAAAGAAGAGTTGGAAAATTGGGCAAAGGAAACGGAGAAAAAATGGAATTACCAAAGAGTAACTACGCCAGTAATTACTAAGGAAAATTTATTTTATACATCCGGACATTTGCCACTTTATAAAGAAAGTATGTACGCTCCTATTTGTATTGAAGAAGAAAATTACTACATAAAACCAATGAACTGTCCTTTTCATCATAAAGTATTTTCTGCAATTCCTCGAACCTATAAAGAATTACCCATCCGATTGGCAGAATATGGATGGTGCCACAGATATGAAGACTCTGGTAGCCTTTTCGGATTAATGAGAGTTCGTGGAATGCAAATGAATGATGCTCATATATACACTACACCAGAACAAGCGATAAATGAATTTGTGGACGTAATAAAATTACACGAATATTATTATAAAATTCTAGGTATAGAAAAATATGAAATGGAGTTAGCGTTACGAGACCCAAAGAAACTTGATAAATACCACGGTGAAGAAGAAGATTGGAAACTTGCTGAAGAAATGACCACTAAAGCCATGGAACTCTCGGGGGTACCATTTAAAATCGTTCACGAAGGTGCAGCATTTTATGGACCAAAAATGGACTTCCAGATTTATTCTTCAATTGGAAGAATGTTTTCTGCTTCTACAAATCAATTGGATTTATATATGGGAAAAAGGTTTAAATTAGAATACACAGACAAAGATGGATCTAAGAAAATACCATTTATTATACATCGCGCGCCGCTTGGCACCCATGAAAGATTTATTGGATTCTTAATTGAACATTACGCCGGCGCTTTCCCCCTTTGGCTCGCTCCGGTGCAGGTAAAAGTTATTCCTGTGCGAGAAAATCACAACGAATACGCGAAAAAGGTTTTTGAATTGCTGAAAGAAAATAACATCAGAGCAGAATTGGACGACAAAGACGGAAACCTCGGCGGTAAAGTCCGTGACGCAAAAAACAACAAAATCCCCTACTGGATAGTCATCGGCGACAAAGAAATAGAAGCCAAAAAAGTAACCCTCGAATCCCGCGACTCCGGCAACCTCGGACAAATTTCAAAAGAAGAATTAGTTACAAAACTTTTGGAAGAAATAAAGCAAAAAAAGTAATTTAGCATTTGCTCGCGACCACTGATAAATGCTAAATTCTTTGCTTTTCTTTCTTAAGAATATCAAGCAGGTTTTTCATGGCTCTGCCGCGATGGGAAAATTCTAATATTTCTTGCGGATTGTATTCCAGCATGACTTTGTCCATGCCGTCTAATTGCACGAATAATTCAAAATCTCTGCCTTTGTGATTGTTGTGCTTGGGCGCGACAATTTTGCCGTGAAATGTGCCTTCGGCGATTATCACATCCCCTTCGCCGCGGCAAAGTCCCAGTCGACAAGTGACCATAATTTTATATGAAAACTATTGTTTACTATATTTACGGCCGTGAGAATAGTAAACAACAAAACATCAATCAGTTATGCTATTTTATTTAAACTGCCAGCTTTGCTAATCTCAAAAATTTCAACAAATTCTAAAATTTTCAGATTCTCCAGATCTTTTATAAAATCTACCGGAACCTTTCCCTTCCCCACCCAAACACTTTGGTGAACCATTTTAAACCCAAGATTCCTAATTACTTCTCGAAGCCAATCGCGCTTTCGGCGGAACTTCTCCGGAACATCAAAACTTATTATAATAGGACTGCCTTGACCGGTTTTCTTACTATAATATCTAGCTGGCAAATTATTTCTGAGTTTACTGAATTTGTTTATGCCTTTACTAGAAATTGTAAATCTATTATTTTCTGACTCTTCAATAAGACCATCGTGTTTCATCTTAGATATAAATACAGCTAATCTTCTTTTCCTGTCTTTCAACATTTCTGCTCTAGATTTTTTAGCTTCAGAGATTCTCTTGCGTTTTTGATACTCATATTCGATCTGACTTGAACCAGCTCCGTAACCAGCAGCTAAAACAGCGCCGAAAAAATCAACTTGAGTCATTGCTCCGTCATAAAGAAATTCCAAAGCCTTAAACAAAATTTTCCCTTTCATAATTCCATTAGTTTACCACGTTCACGGTCGTGAGTATAGTAAACAATTTGTACAAATAATTTTATATATCAATCTCCGCCAATTTAGCGTTTGACTGAATGAAAGATTTTCTCGGCGGGACTTCGGAGCCCATGAGGATATCAAAAATTTTGTTGGCTTCTTCGGCGTCATCAATGTTTACTTTTTTCAATATGCGATTAGCGGGATCCATGGTGGTTTCCCATAATTGTTCCGGATTCATTTCACCGAGACCTTTGAAACGCTGGACATGGAATTTATTTGATTGCTTTTTTACCTCTTCGCTAATTTCTTCCGTTTCGCTAACAGCTTCTACAGAATCTGATTCCCCATCCACCGCCTGAATCTGGTTTACATCGGCGTCCTTGCCCATAATTTTTACCCTGTCTTCATCCGTATAAGCGTAAAAAATTTCCTTGCCCTTTTTTATTTTAAAAAGCGGCGGCTGGGCGATATAAATATATCCGGCATCAATAACTTGTCTGAAATACCTGTAGAAAAGTGTAAGCAGAAGAGTGCGGATATGCGAACCGTCCACATCCGCATCGGTCGCGATGATTATTTTATGATAACGCATTTTTTCTATATCAAAAGTGTCTCCGATCGAAGTACCCATCGCTATGACTAGTGACTTTACTTCTTTTGAAGCAAGCATTTTATCAATGCGCGCGCGTTCAACATTTAAAATTTTACCTCTAAGCGGCAAAATTGCCTGCGTACGACGATCTCGCCCCTGCTTAGCGCTATTGTGAACAAAAACCCCTGAAGCTAAGGCAAAGTTATGAGTTCCTGGAACTTCGATGTCATAGACATCTATTTTTTCTGCAAGAAATGCGATTGATTTTATTTTGTGGTTGTAATTTTCTACCGCTTCAAGCAATCTAATTTCATTTCCATCAAAAAATCTGCTTACGAAAGTTTCAAAAGATAAAACATTTTTATTATTTTCTTGTTTCCTGATATCCTCAAAAAGCTCTTTATTAACTTCTTTATTTTGATCATAAACTCTTCGAAGTACTTTTATTGTATTTTCGTAATATGTCTTATTGTAGGATATTTTTCTTTTCGCTCGGAATTCAGGAGTCCATTGCGCCTTGGTTTGATTGCTGCGCCATTCTAATAAACTAAGGTCAGACCATTGTTCTTTCGATTTATCTGAAAACGCTTTTCTAAAATCAGGATTATCTTCAAAAAATTTCTTTACCCGCTTTGACTGCTTTTGCCTATTGACGCCATCAGACCAATATATTTCCTGCGCGTTTCTTAAAGTCTCTTGGTTTTTCTTTCTGTACTCTTCATTGGAAGCATAAAAATCCAAAAATTTTTTGACCATATATTTTTTATATTCTTCATTTTCCCATTGAGCTTTAGCGCGAGCGCTAAGCTCGTCCCTCATTGTCAACATTTTTTGGCGAATATTATCTCGATATGCGGGTGTATTCCTTATATTTTTTAATTTTTCTAAAACATCTGGTCTTTTAAGATTTCTCTCGTAGAAAAAAGCGTGCAAAGCTAGATGCTCTTTTTTTGTTAGGCGAACAAGATTTTCAGGATTGTTATTTCTTTTATTAAAATCCTTGTGATGTCTATGAGTTCCATTAGCAATAGAATAAACACCCTGTCTTAAATTGTGTTCATCAGAAAGCAAGTGAGTAAATATCCATCTTCGATCTTTTTGGTCATAGACCATTTCATAGCCTTCGATGGTAATCCTCTCGCCGAGTCTGGAAAGCTGTTTTCGAAGGGGCATTAAAGAGTCATTTAATCCAAGATCTTTGGTAGACTTATAAGTACCATTGCGAAGCATGAACAAATGATCTGGGGTACAGACAATCTCTTCTTCGTTGTCTAATATCACCTTTACCACTTCGGAATTAATTTTAGTTCTTCGCGGATTAAGAATTTTTTGAATACCAATACTTCCGTCATCCATAATGGTATAGCAGTAATTTATTTTACCCATCTGATATTCTGACACCAAATCTTTAAAAGAAATATTTCGTCCATCTACCAAGGCAACTTTTGTATCACCTGAAAAACAGCCTCCGGCCGAATCTCCCTCCACTAAGAATAATTCTGATTCAGATGCATCTTTACTTTGACAGTCCGCCAGTTTTCCTGGAAGCGTCATACCCTCCAGAGCGCCTTTTCGCAGAATGGAATCCTTAGCGGCTTTGGCGGCTTTACGGGCTTTTAAAGCCAAAATAGACTTGTTAATTATGGCTTTTGCTTCATCTGGGTTTTCTTCCAAGAAATTATTGAACGCCTCGCCAAAGACTGTCGCCACCGCTCCTTGCGCCTCCATACTGCCAAGTTTTGCCTTTGTCTGTCCTTCAAATTGAATCTCACGAAGTTTTACAGAAATGGTTGCAGTCAAGCCTTCCAGCACATCTTCGCCGGTAAATCCGCCTTCGGACTCCTTCATCATTTCTTGTTTTTTACAATAGGTGTTCAAAGTTCTCGTTAGCGCAGTTTTGAAACCAGTCACATGCGTGCCGCCTTCTTGTGTGTAAATATTGTTTGCGAAAGGAAAAATTCTATCCACAATGTCGTCCACATACTGCAAAGCTACTTCCACGCCGACACCGTCCAATTCTTTCTGAACATAAAAAATGTTATCCTGAATTGGTTTTTGAAATTTATTGTAATGTTTTATAAGAGAAATAAGCCCGCCTTCAAAATAAAAAGAGGTGGAAGGAAGTTCTAATCCGAGGTCTCGGAAATAAAAAACATCGGAATTGTTGAGTCCTTTTTTGTCATCCCATTCCCGCGCGTCAATAATCAAAATTTTCAGCCCTTTCACCAGATAAGCCTGCTGGCGAATATGGTTAACCACAGTATTCAAGTCAAATTTAATGTCCTTGAAAATTTCTTGATCAGGCTCAAAGGTGACAATAGTGCCGTGAAGTTTTGAACTGCCTGTTTTTTTCACCGCCGCCTTTCTCTTGCCCTGTGAATATTCCTGCGCATAAGCTCCGCCGTCTCTATGCACTTCCACTTTGCAGTAAATTGAGAGCGCGTTTACCACAGATGCGCCCACTCCGTGCAGACCGCCGGAAACTTTATAACCTTCTCCGCCGAATTTTCCTCCTGCGTGTAGAGTGGTCATCACCGTCTCTAATGCAGAAACTTTTGTTTTCTTGTGAGTGTCTATTGGCACGCCCCGCCCGTTATCCGCCACCCGAACGCGATTGTTCGGCAAAAGCACCACTTCAATGTCATCACAAAAGCCGCCCATCGCTTCATCGCGCGAGTTGTCAAAAATCTCCCAAACTAGGTGATGCAAACCTTCCGGCCCCGTCGTGCCGATATACATGCCCGGACGGCGTCTGACGGGCTCCAAACCCTCTAAAACCGATATATCTGAAGCGTCATAATGATGACCATTGCCCTTCTTTTCTGTATCTTCTTTTGCCATAATGTACCTCTATTATATCAAATTTATATTGTATTTGCTAGTGTAAAATTTGAATAAAAAAGGGGCTGTTTGCGACACGATGTTCGCAAACAGCCCTCTCTGATCCGCACTTCGACTTTACTTTGGTTCTTCTTCCCCGACAACCAAAGGAATGTTACCTTCCGCTGTTTCGAGTTCTTCTGTCTGAATCTCAGAAACAACAAGAGCTGTTTCCTGATCACGAAGATCGAGAATAGCCTTTTCCGTCTCTTTTGCATATTTGCCGTACATATTTTACCTGCCTTTCTTTTTTTTAGTTTTTTACACCAACGAACATCCACACCCTCCACCCTAAACGAAAAACACCGCCTCTAGAGGGCTGGTGTTTGGGTTGTAGTTTTGTTTAAGAGATTTTTTTACAGCGCAAATATCAGCCTTCTAAAGGAGGTCTTAATGACGGCGACTGATATATTCTTATTTGCCTGTGTTTTTCGATTCACCTAAATATAATAGCACAGATTAAATATCTGCAAAATGTTTATGTGGAAAACCCCGAACCAGAGCAAGCTCGGTACGGGGCATGCCCCAATTAAAAAACCGCAGCGTTTTACTCCTTTCGGACGCTGCGGCTAAGGGTATACCACCCTCGGGGCTTGCTCGGATTACGCCGGACACGTTTAGAGTCCATCACGAGCATCGGCCAAGAAATTGGCAGACACTGAATGGAATTTTTTGAACTCCGCTATGCGCTTCAGGGCACGTAGCAAGAATTTATTTCGTTTTTTTTCTTTCATTCTTTGACCTCTTTTTTTGATTACTTGCATCCAGAGCTTCTTCAAAAGCCCTTTCCATTTCCTCCAAAAAATGGTCACCCCCACCGGGGCCTTGCCCGTAAAAATCTTCACCATCGTCACTTTTCGTTATGGTCACCAAGATTCCTTGATGTGGATTCGCGACAAACTTAAGAGTTTTTCCGGCTTTTTGGAGAGATTCGAGCGTTTTCTGATTAAATAATTTCATTTTTGGGTTTGATTGTTTTTTCTGCACTCTTTTCCGCACCAAACACACGTTCAGTACGAAATTTGAATGCAGAAATTTCAATAAGTAATCGGATTCGGCAACGCTTTTTTTCAGCGTTGCCGAACCGATTGGAATCTATCGAAAATCCGCCCACAACCTAAGTTCGGCTTCCCCGTGAGAAAAACTTCCGCATTTTTGGTTCTCAAGCTGTTGCCTAGATGGTGATACAAGTCGAGTGAATCTTTCAGCAAGAAAAGCTGCCCGCATCCCAGCTTCTCTTTGGTCCTGCTTATTTTTTCCTTCCCTTTTTGCAGCCTGCTTTGCTCGAAGATATGCCATGCGCATCGGATAGTTGTCAGCCAGCAACTGCCCAAAGTTTTTTAAGTCCATTGCTTGCCTCCTTTCAGAAAAAAATCAGAAAACTCTTGAGATTTGTACTCCCAATAAATTTCCTGTTCTTCGGGAGTCATGTCGGCAACGATTTCGTTTTTGATTGCATTGAATGCCTTTTTGAGTTGGGCGAAACTTTTTTTCTTTTTTGTTTTCACTTTTCCTTTTTTGATTGAGTTTAGGGTCCAATTTTAAACGCTTCCCATTTATCATCTGGTTTAAGCTCAGTCTCCCCTTTTTGAGACTCAGTTTTCGCGTCTGTTTCCTTCTTTTTTGCTTTCTCCAAAGCGGCTTTCTGCTGCAGATACCGGTGTCGTGCAGCAGGAGACATCCATATCACTATATCGCAATCCATGCTACTCCTTTCGCTTTTGAGGTTTAAACCAGCCTTGCTCATTCCATAGTTCTGGTTTCTTTACTTCTTTCTTCCCTTGTTCGAATGCACCTAAAACCTTGCCAAGTTCTACAGAGAAATTCAGTTCGTCAGGTACTAAGAAAGGTCCAGTACCACAAACGAAATGAATCCCCAAAATAGGACTTTCGTCGAAATTCTCAAAAGAGATTTGGGCGATATTTTCACCCTCACCTGTTTCAAGAAAATCCACATGTAAAGTTTCAGAGGTTGAAGCAATAAATTCATACTTCATCCTCCAAGAACTCTGTTTTAGATAATATTCTGAACAAGAAAAGTAGAGCAAGTCATATACTCGGGCGAGAATATGTTTCATTACCCTCCTTATTAAATTTTCAATTTGCAGAATCCACACCTCGAACAATTCGAGGCTGGTGGATATGTTTCTAGGAGTTTACAAACGCATTCAGCAACCTCAAATTATTTTGGGTAAGGAGGAGACCGAGCAGGTTATTAAATTTTGATATTTGATGTGTCATGTTGTTTTTGTGTAAATAAAAGAAAACCAGCCCTTGGAAGGCTGGTTTCGTGTTGTAAGTGTTTGTTTTAAGTGTTTTTTTACAGCGAAATATCAGCCTTCAATTATTTGAGGCTGAGAAGCATAGAGAATGCTCGGGAACTTTTAATTTGCTTTGTATATTTGTTCACGAGTAGATAGTAGCAGATATCTTGTAAATGTAAAGAAAAATTGTGGAAAACCATTTCTATCTGAAATTCTAGCATATGCGTAAATCTCAGATAAGAATTATTTTAATCAACTACTTACCTCACCTGCCAGCCTTTAGCTTTTATTTTATCTGTAATTTTATTCATGATTTCATTTACTTCCGTATCCGTCAGAGTCCTTTCATAAGACTGGAAAACCAATCTAAAAGCGTAGGAAATTTTGCCATCTTTTTTGAATTCATCAAAAAGCTCTGGACCTTTTATTACCATATCCCCCATATTTTCTTTTATTATTTTGGATACTTCGGCGCTTTTCACATTTTCAGACACAAAGACAGCAATATCCCGCGCGATGAAAGGAAACAGGGACCACATCTTAAATTTAGCTTCTAGGTTCGAGCTTCTAGGTTCTAGCGAAAAATCTTTGGGCATATCCTTACAAAAATCATTTAAAGAAACTTCAGTAACATTTTTTTTATCTCCAAAAGCAACATGCATTTCTTCCCCGCCTTTCTTAAATGCAGTTCCTATTTCAAAAACTTTTACTTTTTCAATTCCCAAAAACGGCGCATTTAATTGGTTGAGCTTTATGCTTTCTTTAAGTCCGTCAGTTAAATTCGTTCTTAAAAACTTTTTATCCGAAGCGCTTTGCATCACTTCCACTTCCCCTTTGTCGCGAAAAGTGTAAGTCATTACCTCACTATATCCATCAGCAAGTAATTTATTTCTAGCCCACGAAATTTTTGCATAAGTTTCATTCACTTTCGGCTTGAAGTTTATCTTGGGAATATTTCCTTTTACTTTATCGTAACCCAAAATTCTGCCAATCTCTTCCGCCATATCTTCTTCTATTGCCAAATCAAGGCGCATAGGTGGCACAATTATCTCAAAAACTCCCTTTTTCAATTCATATTTTAATAAGTATCTTTTAAGAATCTCTTCTATCTCTTTTTCAGAAACTTTCAACCCCAAAATGCTTGAAATTCTATCCACCGAAAAAGAAAGTTTGCGCACTTTTTGTTTTTCCGGATAGACGTCTACAACATCTTCAAAAATAGCCTCAGGACACATTTCAAAAATGAGTGCAGAGAGTTCCTGCATGCCGTATGCGGCTCTCTCCGGTGACAAATCATTCTCAAAACGCTTGCGCGCGTCGGTAAAAATGTTCAGAGCTTGCGCTGTCTTGCGCACAGAAACAGGATTAAAATTAGCACATTCAAGAATTATGTCTTTGGTATCTTTTGTGAGTTCAGCATAATTTCCGCCTTTTATACCGGCAATATCAAGAGCATTTCCAAGATCATCGGAAATAACCATCATAGTTTCATCTAGAGTTTTTTCGACACCGCCGAGTAAAGTAATCTTTTCACCTTTTTTTGCATTACGAACTGTTAATTTTAAATTTTTTACTTTACTTAAATCAAAAACGTGCGCCGGCTGTCCGCAATCGTACATAACGATATTGGTTGCATCTACAATGTTGTTGATAGAACGTTGACCAATTGATTCCAGATGGTTTTTTACCCAATCCGGAGACGGACCGATTTTTATATTTCTTATCACTCTGCCCATGTATCTTCGACACTTTGGGCTTTCAATTGTTTTTATTAACTTTGTAGACTTTGATTCTGGAATTTTATATTTTGGCGTAGGGTCAATATATTTTATATCAAGAAGTGAAGCAATTTCGCGAGCGACTCCTTGATGCGAAAGCAAATCATGCGCGCGGTTCGGCAAAATATTTATGTCAAAAATGGTATCATCTCCTTTTTTCTCCATACTCTCAACTTCCGCCAAATGGTAAGTGACAATATCAGCAAGTTTTTCTGCTTTGGGCGCTTCCGGTATATACCATTTAAGCCAATTGTAAGAAATTTTCATTTTAAATCTGATTGAGTCTTAAATCCCCTTGATAAAGTAAACGAACATCGGATATCCCCCATTTGACCATTGCGATACGATCAAATCCATGACCGAAAGCAAAGCCCTGCACTTTCGCAGGATCTAGACCTATATTGCGCAAAACATTCGGGTGAAGCATTCCAGAACCTCCCATTTCCAGCCATTTACCCTTAAATTTTGCATGCACTTCGATTGATGGCTCAGTAAAAGGAAAAAAACTCGGCCTGAATTCTATCTCTACATCATCACCCAGCATTTTTTTATAAAAATGAGTCAACACCCCTTTCATATCAGCCACAGAAATATTTTCCCCCACCATCGCTCCGTCTATCTGAAAAAACTGCATTTCGTGCGTAGCATCAGTCGCTTCATTTCTGAAAACTTTTCCAATGGAAATAAAAGCGGCTGGAAGCTTGCCTTCTTTGCCGGCTTTTTCAAAAGCGCGAGCGGTAACACTAGTAGTATGTGTTCGTAACACATAATCTTTCTTGTCCTTAATCCAAAAAGTGTCTTGCATGTCTCGAGCTGGGTGGTCTTTGGGAACATTCAAAACATCAAAATTGTACCATTCGGACTCTAGCTCTGGTCCGGTCACAATTTCAAAACCCATATCAACAAAAGTCTGATAGACCTCGTTCGCTAAAACCGAAAGCGGATGCTCAGTACCATGATGGTTGTCTTTCTTTTTCTTATATTCACTCATTTTTATGGCAATGGTTTAAGAAGATATTCATTAGGTCCAGTATGTATCAAAATATATCTTATGCTTTTGCCGTTAATAGTTATTTCTATATGAGTATCCTGATCTTTCGCCTTTCTAGCATTTTCAAACCATTCCTTTATGCGTTCTTCATGCGCATGCTTTTGCAAATAATCTAAACCCTTATAAACATTACCATAGTGTTCTACTTTATTTCCATTGATAATTACAAATTGTGACATAAAAAGTGATTAAATTAGTAATGAACAGATTATACCAGAAAGAGCAAAAATACAAGATTTCTCACGAAGTATAAATCTCCGCCATTTTGCAATACTCACAAACGGTCGCTTTGCCATAGGAATTGTAATAGCACTCGCGGGAAACCCATGTGCCACCTCGGAGGGCCTCATCGTAGTCCGCTATATCTTTCAAAAGAAGTTTGAGCTCATCGTCCCCTCTTGTATGATTATAAATTTTGTCTTTCGGATTTTTCGCTTCCAAAAATTCGAGGCGACTGCCGGATACTTTTATCCCTTTCCATTTTGGCGAGCCTTCTAAAAGGTACGCGTACATAGCAAGCTGTCGCGCCAGGTTTGAAAGCCTGCCCTCGGCGTCCTCTTTCGTTACCTCACTCTTTCGTTTAGCGCTTCCGGTTTTAAAATCGGTAATCCGGAGACTTTCGTCCGGGAGCTTTTCAATCAAATCGATTCGTCCGTAAATGTTTAGATATGGAAATCTGGGATCCCGAAGCGATACGGATTGCTCGCTTTCGCGCTCTGCTGTAATTTCCGGGAGCCGCGCTTTTGCCCAGGCGCCGACAAGTCGCGCCACTTCGGAGTCCTGCGGTAAAATTATTTTTTCGGATTTTAAAATTTGGTCAATGGCGCTATGCACCTTGCCCCCAAACTCCAGGTGTTCGTTGGTCGCTTCCGGGAGACTTAAAAAGTTTCTGAAATACCATTTCCATGCGCATTCAAAAAAATTATTGAGCGAAGATGCAGACACAGTACGGTCTTTGTATTTTTCACTTACGAGTTTGGTTATCTTATTTATCTCGGGCAAAAACCCTTTTCCGTTTTTATTTTTCTTTTCTTTTTTATCAAATTTTTCTTTTACGAAAACCTCTTTCGGAAAATCCTGTATAACTCTGGCGGCCTCTCTCTCTTCTCCGGCTGTGAAGGAAATAGCGCAGAATCTTTTAGCGCGCGTGATGGCAACATAGAGCTTCCTCTTTATCCTGTCCGCATCGCTCTCTAAAACTCTCTCTTCAATTAGAGAAGGCAAGGTAAACGGCAGATGTTTCCCGCCATTTAGCCCTTTTTCGTCCATATGAGCAATCCAAACATAATCAAACTCAAGACCTTTGGCTCCATGGAGGGTAAGCACTTTTACGCCTTCTCTCTCATTCATAATAAGCGGGATATCTTCTCCGTAGGACTCTAATTTGTTAAGAAAGTCCACAAATTGTTCTAAGTTTAGTTTTGGATTTTTTTCTTTTTCCTTCGCCGCTAAATTAACTAATGTATTTAAAATTTCTTCGGAACTCACGAGTTTTTGCTTCTCTTCTTTAAACAAGCTTTTTCCTATTCTCTCTAAAGCGAGAATTATCTCCTCGTCGTCGGCAATTTTTTTGAGTTCTATTAATTTTTTAATCCACGATTCTGCGACGCCTCCAAAAAGCTTCGGATTCGCGATAGAATTCTGGAAAGAAAACTCGCGCATTTTTTGAGATACAAGAAAACTGTGCGCTTCAATGTTCGGAATGCCGGAAATCGAGTCGAGGAATGACTGTGCAAAGGAAACATTATCTTTTGGGTGAGTAATTATTTTTAAAACCCGGATAAATTCGCGCGCCTCTTCTTGGTCAAATAAATTCAAATTGTCCGAAGCGGAAACTCGCATTCCTTCTTCGTATAAAATTCTCAAAGCTTCCCGGACTTCGCTGTTTTTAGGCACGAGAATAGCGCAATTATTCATATCCAACCCGTTTTTCATCTTTTCTTTTACATCTTTCGCGCAAGCGGCAATTTCATCTTCTGGACTTTCAGCCTCAATTAACCGGATAGGATAACTTTCCTTCGTTTGGCTTTGCAATTTTTCCGAAGTCAGGACACTCTGAAGAAGAGCGTGCGAAGCGTCCAGAATGACTTGCGTGGAACGATAATTGTCTACAAGAGTGATGAGCTTCGCATTTTTCCAAGTTTCTTGGAAGCTCTTGAAGTGATCTATGGATGCGCCCGAGAAACCGTATATTAGCTGGCGATCATCACCGACCACAAAAATATCCGGCCGCTCAACCTTGCTCCAAACTACTTTCAAAAATTCATTCTGCACGCGGCTGGAATCCTGATGCTCGTCCACTAAAACATACAAATACCTCTCGCGCATGTCCGCGACCGCATCCCTGGACTTTTCCATTATTTTCACAAGATTTTCCAGCACATCGTCATAATCAAAAACATTTTTAAATTTTTTAGTTTCTTCATAAAGCTCGAAAAATTTGGCTACTTCTCTCGCTCGCTCCAAGCTCTCTATTTTGGAGAGCGCCTCTTTTTTTATCTCACCTTTGCTTTCTCCCCGCGTAGAAATACTCTCGGGATCATTTTTTACAAATTCCAAATCTTCCTCAATTTTAGATAAAAAATATTCGGGAGTGATTCTTCCCCGTTTGAGGAGAGAAAAGAGAGAGCGCATGTCTTTAAAATATCTAGAACATTCACCTCGAGGCTTTAGATATTCCCAATCACTTTTTTCAAGCACTTCATCGAAAAGCTTTATTGTGTCAATTTCATCTAAAAGTTTAGGAGTAGTTGTGAGACCGAGAACTCCGTAATATTCTTCTATCACTTTCATTCCAAAACTGTGAAATGTAAAAACATTTATATCTTCCGCGGCTTTGCCTAAATATCCCCGCAATCTATCCTTCATGGCATCTACTGCCGAATTGGTAAAAGTCAGACAAAGAATACCGTCGCCTTTGATATCGGTTTTATTTAAAATGTTCCCGATGCGCATCGCGAGCACCTGCGTTTTTCCGGTTCCCGGTCCCGCCACCACCATAACCGGTCCATCAATAGAATCAACCGCGTCTTTTTGAGCTTTATTTAGCTTTTTGTATTCTTGCTGAAAAGTAGAAGTCATTGACCCATTTTACTCCATTTGCCAATTTTTGTCCTTTTGATAGTGAGAGCCAGAGCCGGAATGCCAATACACTTTCCTAAATCATTTGCTATTGCCCGCACATATGTGCCACTACCGCATTTGATTTTAAAACTGGCTATGTTAAACACTCGGTGTTTAACATTTAGATTTTTGCGCCAAATTTTCAAAATCTTTTTTTGGCGAAAATCTCCTTTCACTTTTACAATTCTGCGCTCAATATTTTCTAAAAACTTTTTTGTGCTTATTGTCTTTATTCCAAAAAATTTAAGACTTTTCACATTTACTTCATGTTCTGGACTTTCTACTTTCTTCCCTGCTCGCGCATAACTAAATAGTGGTTTACCCGCTACGGTCTTTGAAGAATACATAGGATACTTTTGTATAAATTTGCCGGTAAAAAATTTTAGATTTTTCTTTATTGCTTTCTCCAGAGTTTCCTTTGATTCTAACATTATGACATTATTGATAATGTCATAATGTGTTACTTTGCCGAGAATGTCATAAGTGTCTGTGGTAAAACCAAACAACACGCTAAATTCATATTCCTTTGAAAGTCTAAGATATTTTTCTTTTTCTTTGACAGCATCGCCGGCGAGAATCAACAAAAGCCCAGAAACTAATGGATCCAGTTTGCCCGCATAAGTCATTTTTGCGTCTTTGTATTTTTTATTTTTCTTGCGAAAACCCTCTAGCGCTTCAAGCGGAGTCTCCCCTTCTTTTTTATTTAAAATTAAGATTTTCTTCATTGGCGGAACCGGAGGGATTCGAACCCTCGAGACCTTTCAGCCTACGCGCTTTCCAAGCGCGCGCACTCGACCGCTATGCGACGGTTCCAGACATATCTTTACACAAAGCGCTTTCCAAGTCTATATTCCCTTCGGCACTCGACCGCTATGCGACGGTTCCAACTAAATCACTTTACCACATATTGAATTTTAACCAAGCATTTTTAGAAAATCTTCTTCGCTTAGTATTTTCACGCCTAATTTTTCCGCAGTTTTTAATTTTGACCCCGGCTCGGCGCCTGCCACCACATACGAAGTGTTTTTGGAAACCGAGCCGACAACTTTTCCACCCAAAGCGAGAATACGCTCTTTGGCAATTTCGCGAGACATTTGAGAGAGCGTGCCTGTTAAAACAAAAGATAGCCCGGTAAATTTTCCAGCTTTTATTTTTTCTGCTTTTTCTATAACCACGCCGTTTTTTTTCAATTTTTTTATAAAATTTAAATTATTTTTGTCATGAAAAAAATCGCTTACGCTTTTTAAAACCGCCGGACCGATATTTTCTATGCTGTCTATTTCCGCTAGGTCCCCGCCCGAATCGCGCTGCGTTACATTGCGGGCAGGTTGCCTAGCGGAAGAGAGTAATTTTTCCAAAGTGCCGAAGTGAATTGCCAAATCCCGCGCTGTTTCCTCCCCCACATGCAGAATTCCCAAGGCCCAAAGAAATTTTGACAACAAAATTTTCTTTTTGTTTTCAATTTCTGCGATAATATTATCCGCCGATTTTTCACCAAAGCGTTCTAAGGGTGCGATGTCTTCTTTTTTGAGCGTAAAAATATCCGTGGCATCGGAAATTAATCCTTCATCTTTGAAACGGCGCAAAATTTTCGGCCCGAGCTCGTATATTTCAAAAACAGAAACAAAATGTTCCAGATATCTTTCATTTTTCGCCGGACATTTTGGATTACTGCAATAGTAAGCAACGGAAAAGGAAGCGGCCCCCTCGCGAATTTTTTGTCCCCGAGGGTCCCGCTTTGAGCCCAAAGCGCCTGAAGAAGGGCGCAGGGGCGAAAAATTCGCGAGGGGGCCAGCTTCCCTCTTTTCTATTTTTCCCCCGCAAGTCGGGCAATGTCCCGGTATTTTGAATTTTTTTTCTTTGCCTGTGCGCATACGGACAAGCACTTCTACCACTTTTGGAATGACATCTCCCGCTTTTTCTATGACTACTGTGTCCCCTATTTTCAACCCCAGCCTTTCTATTTGGTCCATATTATGCAAAGTCGCTTTGGAAACTAGCGAACCCGCAACCATGGTCGGTTCAAAGACTGCAAGCGGTGTAAGCACGCCCGTGCGCCCGACATTTACCAAAATATCTTTTACTATAGTCGTAGCTTTTTCCGCCGAATACTTAAAAGCCGCCATGAAGCGCGGGGCTTTGCCTACAACGCCCAGAACCTCTTGCAGTTTTAAATTATCCACCGAAATTACAATACCGTCTGTGCCGTAAGGAAAATTCGGGCGGACTTTTTCAAATTTTTTTATAAAAGTTATTGCTTCTTCTAGATTTTCACATTTTGCCTCCAGCTTTTCTACTTTAAATCCCAATTCCCGAAGCATTTGGTGCTTTTCAGAATGAAATTTGGGAGCTAAGCTCCCAAATGGGAGCTTAGCTCCCAAATTTAGATCGTAAGCCACAAAATCCAAATTTCTTTCTTTGGCAAGCTGAGGATCAAGCTGACGCAGACTGCCAGCGGCAACATTTCTGGTATTGGCAAAAAGAGGCTTGCCTTCTTTTTCATTTTGTTTATTTAAAAAAATCAAAACTTTTTTAGCCATTAAAACTTCTCCTCGAACTTCTAGATATGCGGGTGCAACCCCCCTTAATCCCCCCTTATCAGGGGGGAAATTGCTCACTTCCCCTCCCCCTGATAAGGGGGAGATCGGGAGAGAATTGAGTACAAGCGGAATTGAATTGATAGTTTTTAAATTTTCTGTAATGTCCTCACCAATAAACCCATCTCCCCTCGTCGCCCCACGCACAAATACTCCCTTTTCATAAATCAAGGAAACAGCCAGACCGTCAAATTTAACTTCGCAAAAGTAATTCACCTTACCCCCCTGCCCCTCTCTTTGTAAAGGAGAGGGGGACAAAAGTTTTTTGATTCTTTTTTCCCAATCATAAAGCTCTTCATAGGAAAAAGCGTCATTCAAGGAAAGCATTCGAGTTTGATGCTTTACCTTCTCAAATTTATCAAGCGGTTTTCCCGCCACCCTATTTTCGGGAGCATTCAGGTCATTAAATTCCGGGTATTCCTGTAAAAGCGCCTTAAGCTCGCGCGAGAGAGACTCATAGACATCATTAGAAACATCAGGCGCATTTTCTACATGGTACGCTCCTCGAAGCCGGGCAATTTCACTGCGCAATTTTTTTATTCTTTTTTCGGTCTTAGACCTATTCATGCCAAAATCAATTAATAGTTATTATGAGTACGCGTTCTACGCTATTCGGTCCCTGAATACAATCAGTTCCCCCATCGTTATATCCTTTTGAAATAATAGTAGTCAGCGCGCCATTTTCTGAAAAAGTCACAACAACACAACTCTGCCCCGTGCTACCCAATCCAGAAATAGTAAAACTACATTCAAGCGGTGTACAACCATTCCCTTTATCCAAAAAAAGCGCGCGTTCCGCGCCAGTATCGGCCGCAAAAAAAGCATCGTTGGTATCACGAGCGTCAGTGCTAAACCTCACTTCTTTAAAGGCTACATTGGTAATACCTAAAGCTATTGCCAAAATAATGGCTGAAATAGTAACCGCAAAAAGTATAACAAACCCGGTAGAAGAGCTTGACGATGTTTTGGCTTTAGCCAAGACATGCTTCGCACTTCGCCAAGTCTCACTACCGGGAAATCCCAACCTATTTGATTTTTTGAATTTTGTTTCCATCCTATTCCCAATTAAATAAACGCTCAGAAAAAGTGATATTATAACCTCCCGAACCCTGAGTCCAGGAAACAGTTGAAGATATTTTAATATCATCGTCTGGGTCTCCGGGGTATGTCGCTTGGATGCTACGTATAAAACCGGAGTCCGCGCCAAAAATGTCATAATTATATTTACCTGTGTTGGAATTATACCGCAAGGGAGTTAAGCAGGGATTATTGCCACAGGATTGAATGGAGATCTGTGTTACCGGCATATCGGGATCTTCAAAATCCAAATCCTGGTCGTCAAAATAACAGAACTTCGAAATGCCCGGGGTGCCACATTCGTTAATCGCATTTCTGAATTGAGTCCAATTAGGAGGACTGCCATCGCCATAAAGCATAAAAGTGTCCCTTAAGTTTCTCATGTACTCAATGCCTTCTTGCGCCAAATATGCGGCTATTATCCTCTGTTTTGCATAATTAGTGTCAGAAATACCTTGCGCAAGAACTGCCATTAGAGACAAAATTGAAACGGAAAAAATTGAAACAGCAACAAGTGTTTCTATCAAAGTAAACCCGCCCCCTTTCGGGGTCACATCAAATTTTGGTGTGCGGGTAAACCCATGATTAAGTTTTTTGTTTTTGCACATCATATTTAAATATCTATCAGCCTCTGCGACACCGAAGTCTGAAGAGAAAACGGCGTAACAACATCTTTCAATGTTATTTTGCCAACCAATCTAATAATAACAAGAGGCTGTTGTTCGTCTCCATTAGGAGGCTCAGCGCCTAAAACTGAAAATCCGGAAACTGGATCGATGTCAATTTCTTCGGGAGTCAATGGATATTTAGCAATTTTTCCTCCTTCTTCAACCGATTTAAAAATGCTAAGTTTCTCATTTCCAGGATTAGTGTCTATGTAATACGCCCATCGGCTAAGAGTAGCTTGAAAGTAAATCCCTTCCCCATCAGCACAGCTGGTGGGAACTGGATCAGAAACAGGAATCTGCCTTACATTCAAAATACACTGATAATCTTTTCCTGTTCTTAAATTTCTGCTAATATCTTCCATTATAAAACTTAAATTATCCATAATGGAACGCATATCTCTGGATTTCTGATGAAGTAAATTCGCATTCAAAAGCGCGCCCATGCCTACCATGATGATAATCAAAAAAAGAGAAACAGAAATCATTGTTTCTATAATTGTATAGCCGGTCTGTTTGTTGTTTTTGTTTTGCATTTTTATAACTTTATGAACTTTCAACTTTATAACTGTTTAGTTTACCTGTATTCTGCCTGAAGGATAAATTTTTATTGAGGCAGTGACTGATTGAGGTGATTTAATAGTAATTCTAATATAATCAGAACTGTTTTGTATTAAGTCTATTAAGTCTATTAAGTCATTGCCATCCGAATCAGTAAAATTGGCTTTGGAATCCGGTCTTTTAAAAGTAATGGAAAAAGGAAAATCAATCAGGACAGGCAGACTGCAATCAATGTCCGAACATTCATCAATTCTGGATATAGAATAGTTTTTAGGAATAAGAATTGTATCCAACGGAGTTTCAGTATATATTTTATCATTATCAAAATCGGCAAAGTAAATGAAATTTGCCGAAGGAGACTGATTAAAATATATACCGTAGGCTGGTTTGGATGCAAAATCACCTTGAGCGGAAAGTTTTCCGGAAATTGCCGATTTTTGGGCTTCAACAATTTTCAGAGCAATATCGCTAGCTAAATTTTTTATATCTACTTTTGTTTGAAATTCTTGGTAGTTAAAAAGAACAATGGAAGAAATGGTGGCAAAAATCATTAAAACAACGATGAGCTCCACATAGGTCATGCCCCTGTTGAGCTTGCTAGCTTTTAGCTTATAGCTTATAATTTTTAATTTTTTAAAAATGAATATCATATTTTTTTAATAAAAAAGATGCAAATCAAGAATAAACGCCAGAAATGCGCCAAAAACCAGAAATGGAGCGAAGGGAATCTCGCTTTTCATTTGAAATCGCTTGCCTTTGCTATTTTTAGAAAGAACCACAAGAGCTATCCCGATTATAGCCCCTGACCAAAAAGCGATTACTAAACCAGAGAGAGCGAGAGAAATGCCAAGTAGCCAGCCCAAACCGAGCGTAAGCTTGGCATCTCCTAGCCCCATCCACCCGCCACCCGAAATAAGCCAAAAGAAAGCAAAAGGCAGAGCAATGAATATGCCTGAAAAAAATTCTAAAATACTAGGAGTATGTACATAAAATTCTGAACTGCCGAAGAAAAATAATCCAGCAAAAGCAAGCAAGCCTAAAAAGAATACGAGCATATCCGGAATTATTTTATGCCTTAAATCATAAACTGCGATAACAAGGAGAAGTGAAAACATAATTGCATAGTAATCATAGGCAATAAAAAATCCGTATATGTCAATAAAAAATAAATCTTGGAACTTTAAAAACAGCGCGGCAAAAATAATTCCTGTCGTTAATTCAACTAAAGGATATTGAATGGATATTCTGGTCATGCAATTCCTACATCTGCCTTTTAATCCCAAAAAGCTAAAAACCGGTATAAGTTCATACCAGCAAAGTTTGTTGTAGCAAGACATACATGCGCTCCTGCCCCCGAAAGACTTTAAAAAAGATTTTTGCGTATTCAGACGGAAAATTACCACATTCAAGAAACTGCCGATGATAGTGCCGAGGGTGAAAAAAAGAATTATAAAAATCGGAATCATAGATATTTATCTGAAATAATTTTCAAATACTCTGTAAATAACGGAATATCCTTATGCATATCTTCAAATTCTCTTTTTAGTTGAATATTTTCATAACGATGAACTATAGCATTCCTGGTACCAACACAAAAAGAGATTTTTTTTAACAAATCCTCCGGGAAAATGGATTTGCCAATTAAATTATTAAAGGTTTCAAAATATGTTTCACCAATTTCTAAATTATTCATTTCAATAAGAATTTGATTACAGTCAATAATCGAATCCACGACAAGTTGAAAATATCTTTCAGATGCTCCGCGAGAAAGATCGTCCTTTTGGAATTCTTCAAAAGACGCAGGTAAAGAGTTTATTAATTTTGGTAAATTCTGAGAAATAAGTTTAATTTTTGCTTTTAATATATCCATTATATTTATATTCACATTGCTTGAATGCGTTTCTTTACAATTCTAAAACAATTATCCCTAAATGATTGAGTATCCACAAAAACTTTCCAAGCGTAAATTTTTAAAGCAAAAAAAGATCCGATTTCTCGCTCAAAAAGGACTCTGCCTTTATTGGTTATAGAATACAGCATAAGTGGACCAGCAGTTTTCATATCCACGATATTAACAAGTCTTTCATCTCTAATCTTCAAAATAGGCATCAAGCCGTACATAAACCCACTTTCTTCTTCAAGAGAAAGTTCTTTCTTGGATAAATATGCAATGTCGTAATCACTTTCTCGATGTGTTTTCCCGCTCACTTGAGACCCAAAAAGAACGATCAACTTGAGACCGTATTTTTCGGCTAAAGGCGCAATTTTTGATTTTAAATCAGCTACATTCATTCCCGTATTATATCACAGCGCCACAAAAAACAGAAAAAGAAAAAGTCATCTTATTATAGATGACTTTTTCTAAAAGCACCTAAGGCGCTGGAAATCAACTAAGGGCAAAGAGTATTTGCTGTCGTAATTGCATCATATTGCGCATCCGTAACACCCGATGATTTTCCGCTTGAATCTACGCACCACCCCGTGGCTGTACCGTCAACAGACTTAAGTTTGGCAGTTACAACCCAACTATCAGTATCACCAAAACACTTAGGAGTTGTACCGCCAGAATTCCCGGCAGAAGTCAGTGCTGAAGCCACAGTGCCGTTTGCGCAAGCTGTAGCATACGAATTTGGAGAAACACCATCATATACAAGTTCAGCTTGCGCTCTAATGTTTGCCAAGTTCGCTTTAACTGCTGCATTGGCACCTTTGGATCGCGCAGCATTCAGCGAAGCAAGAACCACCGAAGCCAAGATGCCGATAATAGCGACGACGACCAAGAGTTCAATCAATGTAAAACCCGACTTAAAACTTTTGCTTAAATTCATTCTTTTCATAGCATGTATTTTATATAATAATAATTTTCGACTCCCGCCCGAACGACTTGTTTAGTCGGGCAAGTATTTTTTGTTTTTAATATACTCATTGTAGCATATAGACAGAAATATATAGGCAAGGGGGTTATCCACAGGGTAGTAAAGCAAAGCTCACTACCCTGCAGGCACCTAACTGATGCCTCCAGCCAAATTGTAAATAGGCATGAGCACAGATACGAGCAATATTCCCACACCCAGACCCAAAACCACAATCATCACCGGCTCTATCAGACCGACCAATGTATCAATTGCGTCGTCAACCTCACGCCTGTAGAAATCAGTCAAGGTTTTTAAAATAGTACCCATTGAGCCTGTTTCTTCACCCACCAAGACCATCTGCACCAAAATGCCGGGTATTTGTTCTTTGTGTTTGGAAAACGCGACAGAAAGCGCTAGACCGGATTTTACCCCGTCAGCCACAGATGCTAAGACTTCGCTATATACACGGCTGCCGACCACTTCGGCGGTAATATCAATCGCCCGAACAATAGGAACTCCGGAACTAAGCATGGTATTCAGGTTATCCGTTATTCTGGAAAGATAGAGTTTTTTATACAAATTGCCAACGACTGGTATAGAAAGTTTTACTGAATCAAGATATATCTTTCCTTTGAGTGTAGAAGCTAGCCTCCAAAGCCAGATGCTGAGCAGTACTACAAAAATGGCGAGAATAAAACCGTAGTGAACAAAAAAATTTGAAATGGTTATAACAACAGTAGTGTAAAACGGCACTTCCTGACCGGAGTCAAGAATAATTGAAGAGAGTTTGGGAATCACGACGACAAACATCAAAATCATCACGACAAAAAAAGTTATAATAACGAACACCGGATAGATAAGCGCATTTCTGGTCTTAGAAGTAAGAGAATACTGGCGATTTAGATACTCCGCCAGATAGAGAAAAGTCTGATTGAGCTTGCCAGTTTCCTCGCCCACCTTAACCATATTTATATAAAAATTAGAAAATATGTCGGGATGTTTTGAAAGCGCGCCGGAAATAGAAATTCCCGCCTGAAGGTCATCTCCGATAGCGGTGAGTTTTTTGCTAAGAAGCTTATTCTCCGTATTGCCCGCAAGTATGGTAAAAGCTTTCAGCGCGGAGATTTGCGATTCAAATAAAGTTGATATCTGACGGGAGAGAATAACGATATCCTTTGTCTTTACCTTTTCAAAAAAGGAAACGGAAAAAATAGACTTTTTTTGCGCTTCATCCTTGATAGAAATAATCACAAGTCCTCTTCTTTGAAGCCCGCTTATGGCTATATCGCGATTGGGCGCGTCAATTTCTCCCTCTTTATTCATCCCCTCGTCGTCTATTGCTTTGTATTTGAATAACATATAGTCTAGTTCGTAAAGTTTATAATGTTATAAAGTTTATAAAGTTGAATTCAGAATGCATTTACTTTATGGACTTTATGAACTTGATAACTTTCAACTACTACTCACATCATCCGCTCAAGCCCTCTTGGATTGAGCGAATACTGATGCGCATTTTCTATGGAAATTTCTCCCGAGCGCACAAGCTCCATGAGTGAACGATTCAAATCTATCATTCCAGATTCCATTCCTGTTTCTATAACCACATCTATTTCGTGCGTGCGTTTTTCGCGAATTAAATTGGATACTGCGTTATTGTTTAAAAGTAGTTCGTAAGCGGGAATAAGTCCACCGGTAATTCTCGGAATTAATCTCTGAGAAAAAATACCGAGAAGCGAAGACGCCAGCTGAGTGCGAATTTGGTCCTGCTGATTGCCCGGAAAAGAATCGATAATTCTGTCTATAGTCTGAGAAGCGTTGTTGGTGTGTAGAGTAGAAAGCACAAGGTGTCCTGTCTCAGCGGCAGTTACCGCAGTCGCGATAGTTTCAGAATTGCGCATTTCTCCTATCAGAATAACATTCACGTCCTCGCGAAAAACCGACTTTAGCGCCACATGAAAATCTTTGGTGTCAATGCCGACTTCGCGCTGATTAATTATGGATTTGTTTTGCACATGCACATGTTCAATCGGGTCCTCAATGGTTACTATATTGCAAGACCGTTCGTTATTAATCAGATCAACCATTGCTGAAAGAGTGGTAGACTTGCCTTGCCCGACAGGACCAACTACCAGAAAAAAACCTTGTTTCTTGCGAGCCATGTCCGCTAAAATATTAGGCAAATGCAGTTCAGCAAGAGTTTTCACTTTGGGCACTAGCCTAAAGACCACGCAAATCAAGCCTTTCTGAAAAAAAGCGTTCCCGCGCAAACGCGCTTCTCCCCGAAAATCGTAAGAAAAATCTGCCTCCTCTTCTTCCATAAATTTGTCAATTTTTGCTTTTGACAATATCTCACCCAAAATCCCAATTATGTCTTCTTGGGTAAAAATAGGATGTTTGACAAGAAAAATCAGTTCCCCCGACACACGAATGGCAGGCACGCGACTAGCGCCCAAATGCAAATCGGATCCGCCTTCGCGAATAACCGTCAAAATAAGTTCTTCAAGTTTTGCTTTATAATCCATGGTTTTCTATTTTGGAATGACAGCTTTCTTCCTTAAAATATCTATTACCTGATTTATCACTTCCAGCGGAGTGGAATTCGCCTTAACAATATATCCCGATACCCCCAATTTATTGCCCTCATCGATATCCGACTGCTGGCTTTTGTTGGACAAAACTATTCTCATGCAATTTGGACATAACTTTTCTTCATTTATTTTCGCCAGCATCTCAAAACCATCCATTTCCGGCATGATTATATCCATCAGCATCACATCAGGCTTTAATCCGCCACGCATTTTTTCTATAGCTTGTACGCCACTCGACGCCGTATAAACTTCGAAATTATTTTGGCTGAATTTCAGCGCATACATATCCAAAAGAAAGCTGTCGTCATCAACTATTAAAATTTTTCTTTTTTCTCCTTCCATATTGTTTCTTTTTATATTATTGATACCTGTCCTGATTATACTACACAATTCCTTTTTACTCATTCTCATTGCTAAAATTATATACTTCAGTGAAAGGAATGATGCCCTGCAGAGATTTCTGCATAGCGTCTTCACGCATCATCAGCATACCCTTTTTTCGAGCCACTTTGTAAATCTCTCCATTGGTAGGACTTTTTAATATCACGCCCTGCATTTCCTTGTCTACTTTAAACATTTCAAAAACAGCAATGCGGCCTCTGGTGCCGGAAGAACATTCATTGGACGGAACTGTGTCGTACATTTGGTCTTTAATTTCAATTTCTTTCTTAAATTCATCCGGCAAATCCTGCATTTGGTCTTCAATCTGCATTTTAATGCTCGGATCCATCGGCACAAGTTTTCTGGAACTTGCGCAAGTCAATCGGGCGAGACGTTGAGCGATGGAAAGGATAAGGGTCGGCGCAATCAAATATGGATCAACGCCCATATCAACCAAGCGAGGCACTGCGCCAATAGCGTTATTCGTATGGAGCGTGGAAAGAACAAGGTGCCCGGTCAAAGCCGCCTGAATGGCAAGCTGGGCTGTTTCTTTATCGCGTATTTCTCCAACCATTATTATATCCGGGTCCTGGCGAAGGATAGAGCGGAGTCCGGAAGCAAAGGTATATCCTATTTCAGGCATCATCTGCGACTGGTTGATGTCGGGCATATGGTATTCCACAGGGTCCTCCAGAGAAACAATGTTGCTTTTTTCCTTATCAAGCTCGTTCATCATTGAATACAGCGTTGTAGATTTTCCTGAACCAGTTGGACCGGTAATTAAAATAAGTCCGTATGGCTTGCCTAAAGCTTCCTTGATTAGAGCAAGATTGGTTTTTGACAGACCCAGCTGGTCCAAGGGCTTTACTCCTTTTTCCGAATCCAGTATTCGCATAACGACTTTCTCGCCATAATATGCCGGCATGGTAGAAACACGAAAATCAACTTTGCGTCCGTCAATATTCGCGCTGAAAGACCCATCCTGCGGTTTCCTTTTTTCATCCAGCCGGAGCTTAGCCAGAATTTTTACCCGCGCCACTATTCCGCTGTAAATACTCGGCGGCAATACTATGGTGGTGTGAAGCGTTCCGTCTACGCGAAAACGGACTTTCACTTTTTCTCCGGTAAACTCAATATGAATATCGGAGGCATTGCCTTCAATGGCATTACGCAGTATTACCGCCACAATTTTTATAACTGGCGCATCTTCCACTATCTTCCCTTCCTCGCCCGGTTTTATATTCTTAATCTCTTTGCTTAAATTTTCCTCGTTAACACCCTTAGTTTCATCTTGGGTTAATTCGCTAAGAGCTTCTTCCACTTGGGTTCCCATCCCTTTGTAAGCCTGCATGATACCCTCAAAATCGCTTTTGGAAATTAAATATATCTTAAAGGGAATGCCAAGTTTGGTGGAAATAAATTGAAGCGCATCCATCGTCTGAACATTCTCTCCGTCCGTGACACCCACTTCCAATATTCCTTCCTTCAATTCAATCGGAGCAAAATGGTAATGAGCGGCCGAATCTTCTGAGACATATTTCAGGGCATTGAAAGAAGACCTTTCCATGTCCACTTTTCTGGTCGGCATTTGTAAATACTTGCCCTTTGCCTCAAGAATTTTTTCCTCCGGCACCCCGGCTTCAATCAAAGCTTCATCAATGTTCCCGTTAAATTTTTCTTCCGCGCGGTTTTTAATCTCGCCTATCCGGCTCTTTTCAATTACACCCTCTTTAGTTAACTCTTCTAAAAAACTCATAATCAAATTAAGGGGTTAAAGGAGATTTTGTATTTGCGCCGGCGACGGCGTCATTCTCTGAAGCAATAACATCGCTTCCAAGCGGAGCAAACGGATTCGGTCTGCCTTCGGTTCCATCTTGTACAAGATCAACAGGAGTTTCAAGTAAGGCGTCAAATGCTTTATCGGAAAAAATGGCATCGTTTAATTTTATACTTCTAACAGAGAGAAGTAGAGTAAGAAATTCTTGAGCAATTTCTGAATTGTCAGCTAAAACCGCCGTATTTGTTACGGCAGACGGAGACGAAGAAACCAAGGAAGGTGCCTCGCCCTTATCAGATGGCTTTATGAAAAAAATATAAACCAGAACAAGCGCCGCTCCGATAACTATGAATATTATAATGTTTCTTATTTTTGACATTTTATTTTTTTAACCAGTAAGTTTTAATCTTGAAATCATATTTGTAAGATTCCGGCAAAGTTGAACTGGAACTAGAACTTGCGCTGGAGGAGAATTTAATTGAGGATATGTCCACAATCCTTAAATTATTTTCTATATCTCTTGTAAAATTGAGAAAATTATTGTAAGTACCCGTCGTGGAAAACGACAAATCCCATATTCCATAATCTTTGCTAAAAGCTTGAGCTGACCCGCCCTTTTGTACGACCGGAGCCGGATTAGATGCGGGTAGAGCGGACGCAGCAGATACGATGCCTTTTGCAGTACCGGGAGCGGCAGTAGCGACAGCAGGCGTATTACTGTACTGTACATCTTTTAGAACCATGCCATAAGGCAGAGCTATTTTCTCTATCTCCAGAATCAGACGTATGTTGTCAATATTTTCAGGTAGAAGTTTGCTAAGCTTTATTAAATTATTCGGGTCAATGGCATTTTCTTTGACAGTTAACGCGTCACGCTGCTTTTCAAGCGTGTGTGAATTATCGAGAGCTTCATTAAAAGAATCCATCTTCGCTTGAAGCGCCGCAATTCCGGGAGAATCAGGACTATCCGAATAATAAATAGGCTTAGTAAATACAAAAAAAACAGCGACACTGATTCCTATCAAAATAGTTGGGATTATGAATCTCGTCATAAAATTAACTTGAACTTTTCGTTAAAATTGTCTGCTTATAGTTGACAAAGCCCGGATCGACCAAAAATTCTAAATCAAAAAGAACATTTCCTTTATCATCAAGCTTAAGGTTGGAAAAAACAGGATCTATGAAACTTTTACCCTCATCTTTTGTGCCAAAGAGGTCAGACTGCAGAGCCACAGAACGGTAACCTACCGCAATCCCGCTCATTTTAATTGAAACCTTGGCATCTTTTTCGGTTCCCAAATCATAACTAAATTGATTGAAACGAACCGTTTTCATGGTAAGAGCGGAAAGAGCTTCAAAAACTGGGGTGATAGATACATGGCGAGAGAGAATTTCAGTTGATGCGCGCAAGCGCTTGTCCAGCAACTGAAGCTTTTCGATTTTTTTCTGCTCAAAGCGACCCTTTGCCAGATTTAGTTCACTCTCCTTCTGCGTAATATTTTCCTTTATCTTTTCCCTCCACAAATAAAAACCACCGGTTGTCAGAATTACAGCAAACAAAACAAAAATGGCAATGATGGTGAAAATACTGATGGAATGGGCTGGGGCATCGCGTTCTTCCACCATCGGCTTTTTGGGTATAAAGGATGTTTGAAAATTTGGCTCCATTGTACCTTATTATATTATAAAACCCAACTTTAGTGAAATATAATGTGCATAACCTCTCATCCAGCAACCCACTAGCTAGAACCGTTCTAGCTAGTGGGTGGATCAAAAGATAGGTAACTTTCTATAAAGTCCTCAAAGTCTTTGTGGTTTAAAAAATATTCAGGGAAAGCTGCTTTATTTAAAATATTACTTTCACACCTTTCAATCCCAGAGTAATCTAAGAAGCTTGAGTACTGATACTTTTTCAAAAATTCCCGCCAAGCTTTAGGATTTTGATTCCCTGCCAATCCTTCCCACTCCGGAAATTCTAAATCCAAAGAATTTAAAGAGATATATCCAAAAAGATGTTTTAAATAACTGTCATTTGAGATATTTTTTGCTTTAAATAATCCGCCAAATAAACTGCCTGTTCTTTGATATTTGATGTTGAAATACATTGAATATGCCACACCCAACTTCCTCATGAATTTAGTTATTCCGCCTTCCATCTCTTCTTTAACTAAAATATGAAAATGGTTCGGCATAGTACCCCAAGCGCCGATGGAAACAAGTTGTTTACCTCTCTCGCAAGAAAAAACTTCTTGATAACTTTTATGCAAAATATTTAGAAAATTATCCAGTTTGATTGGTTCGTCGGAATTTGCAACATAAAGCAACATCATAAAACGTCGGTAATCGTGAACAGACTTAAAAATAATTCGCTTATCTATCCCGCGATTATAAATATGGTAATATTCTCCCGGAACAAAAGAATCTTTTCTAAACATTCTATCTATAATTATATCAAACAAAAAACCCTTGAAGGGTAACTAAAGGGAACGGTTCTAGCTAGTTTCGGTTCTAGCTAGTTTGCTAGTTTATCATCCAGCTTTTACCACCGTAATTTTGATTCAAGTTCTCCTATTTCAACTAAAAGAGTTGCTGACTTATCTCCTAGTCTTTTTTGACGTAATCGGTCTCCTTCATTTTCTAAAATCAGTTGAAATCTTTTTAATTCTTCTTTTTTTTCTTCTAATTTTTGCCTTATCTTCTCCTTTACCTCTTTTGTTAACGGTAGAACCTTTTCCGCTACTTTTTTGGGACTCTCCATCCTCTCTAGATTATTCATATATTTTTTAGTTAATGATTAATTCTCTTATTATACACCCCCTACTGCAATTTTCTCAAGGCAAGTCCTAAGGCGACTGCGAACTCGGAACCCATAGTTTCTAGAACTTTAGCTAAAAATTCGGGGGCATGAACCTTGGAAAACGGCAGGCCGACTTCTATTTCAACCCGGAAATTGCTTGTAGCCGACTCTTTAAGCCCTTTAAGAAGAGAACCTCCACCGGAGAATATTATCTTGCTGATAGTTCTATTGTATTTCTTCTCATACCCCAAAAGCACGCTATTGGTTTCAGAAAGAATGTAATCTATATGAATTTTAATAATATCTGAAAGACTTTTTTCTGTCGGATTGCCAAAAAGACCGAATTCTTTTTTCATTTTTTCCGCTTCCGAAAAGGGAATGCTGAGAGATTTGGAAATAGAGTCTGAAATATCGGCTCCCCCTCTTTCTATGGTGTGATAATTTTTTATCATGCCAAACTCAACAATGGAAAGTTTGGTGCGCGATGCGCCAAAATCCATCAAGAGAACCGGAGAAAGTTCGTGTTCAAAATTTGCTCTAATTGAAGAAAATACTTCAATCTCAAAAAAGGATGCTGAAAGCCCGCTCTCAGAAACGATGGAGCGATATTTAGAAGTCGCATCATTCTGAGTCGCGACAACAAGCACGCCTGTTTTTTCTGTCGGTTTTTGCGGAACATTTGAATCATTCACGGTGATATTCATTTCTTCAAAAGAAGCTTCTTTCTTGGGCAATACAAAATAATCAAGAGAAACTTCCGTGATAGGCACCGGAATATATTTGCGGGCTTCCGTGGAAACAATTGCCGCCATTTCTTTCCCTTCCGCTTGCACTGGAAGTTCAATCGGAAAAATCAGGCTTGATTGCACAGGAATAGAAAACCCCGCCGAAGCAGCAGCAACTCCGGATTGTTTGATAACTTCCTTCAGGGCTTCCGCCAGCTTTTCAACGGACAGATTGGTGACCCTTCCCACATCGAGCGAGTCATAAGGACCTAGAGCTATGGATCCGTAAGTCTCAAGTATTGCCCTGCCGCCCTTCTTTTTTATCTCCACAACCTTGATGGCCGATGAACCAATGTCTATACCGACAGCGCTAGCCTCTCCGCCATCTCGAAACTTGCTTATTTTCGATAACAAATTTTTAAATACATTATTCATGTTAAAATGCTCCATAAGTATAACATATATGAGAGCATTAAACACCATACTGAACAGCGTTTTAAATCTAATTTTCCCTATAAAATGCATCTCCTGCGGAGAAAAAAGCAAAGATTTTTGCGCTCTATGCCTTTCTGATGCCCCTCCAGCAGAACGCGAAACTGCGAATTGGATTTTTCCTCTCTATGACTATCGCCACCCGCCGATTAAAAAAGCTCTGCATTTGCTTAAATATAAAGGCAAGAAAAGACTGGCGAAAATTTTCGCGGAAGTTTTGTATGAAAAAATAATGGAAGAATTGTCCGAACTTTCCGTAATGGAAAACTTCCGTGAACCATTATTAATCCCTATCCCCCTTTCGCCTAAAAGATATAGAGAGCGAGGATACAATCAGGCAGAATTAATCTGTAGAGAATTAATAAAAATAGATAGAAATAAAAATTTTAAATTAGAAAAAAATATTTTAATCAAGCCAAAAGAAACAGAGCATCAAGCCCGCATCAAAAATCGGAGAGAAAGACTGGAAAATATCGTAGGTTCTTTTTCAGTAAAAAATGTGGAAAGCATAAAAAATAGAAATATAATTTTAATAGATGACATCACCACAACAGGAGCAACGCTTGCCGAAGCCCGTAAGATTCTCAAAAAATCCGGCGCCCGCAAAATCATCGCTTTTACCGTGGCGCACTAAAAATGTTATAATGCAGATTATGGGAATGGAAAGCATTCAGCAGAACAAAAAAACGACAAAAGAGGAAAAAGTTATAGATTCGACATTGCCCCTCAACATAAAAGAGGGTAAAAAACATGCGGAGGGCGGCGGATCAGATGTTTGGGAAATAATAACGCAAAACACAGATGGCAAAGAACAAGCCAACATCGCATTAAAAGTAAGTAAAGAGGAAATCTTTGCAACTGAAGAAGAAATGTTAGAGAGTAGAAAATTTTATGAATTTTTGAAAAGTTTCCCCGGTTTTGGAAAATTTGTTCCTGACACATTATATTTTAAAGCGCAAGAAACAGCAGAGGACAGCCCTAAAGCTTTTTGCATACAACAATTTATCAAGGGTGAACGAATTGATAGGTTAAAAGATGAAGATATTTACAAGGACCCCGAAATAGTGCGCCAGTTATTAGAATTAACTGATGCTTCAATACAACTTTTGCAAACGACTCGTAAAGAAGACAGGCATTATCCGGATTTTATGCGCACTCCAGAATTTAACAAAGACCTGCGCGTAATGTTTTACGCTTTGGTTCTTCATCCGCGTTATTCTAGCAACATATTAATAGCAGATAAACCGAACAAAAAAGGTCAGCGAGTATTTTTTATAGATACTGGGGCTAATGCAAATGCCCAGATGAAAAAAGGATGGGAATATAAAAATCGTAATAGTGTGAGTTCCACTATGGAAAAACAATTTAAAAAATGGAAAAATGTGTTGGAGGAAATTTTAGCAAAACAAAAATGATTGAACTTCTGCTTACATATAAATACTGGATAATCATTCCTCTGTCCGTTATTGAAGGACCGATAGTGACCGTAGTTGCCGGATTTTTGGCAACACTGGGAGTTTTCAATCCCTTCGTTGTTTATCTGGTAATGATTACAGGCGACGTTGTCGGAGACGGGATAGCCTATTCTTTCGGCTATTTCGGAAAAAGATTTCTGCGTTATTTTAAAATCACCGACGAAAAATTGGAAAAAGCAAAAATATATTTTCAAGAAAACCACAAAAAAGCGATTCTGGCGTCAAAAGTGGTGTACGGACTCGGAACTACCGGCTTGATTACTGCCGGCGTATTGCGTGTGCCGTACAAAAGATTTTTTAAAACATGCATCTTGATTTCCGCCGTTCAATCGCTCGTCCTGCTTGCGATAGGAATATTGTTCGGCAACGCATATGTGGTCATAGGAAAATATTTGGATTACTACGCGGCGGGAGGAAGCGTGATTGCGCTCACTGTTTTGCTGTTTGTATTCATCCGAAAATACAAGATAGCTAAAAAAATCAGTTCATAATAATGACTACAAGAAAGAAACTCAATATCGCCATGGTCTGCGACCCTATCGGCAACAACAAATCCGGTGTGGTGATTTCTACCATACGGTTTTCAAAATTATTGAAAGAACGCGGGCATCATGTCATTTTCATCGGCGCGCGGTCAGCCGAACATAAAGACCATAGCCACCACAATGAGGTAAAAGCTTACCGCTTTCGCTCACTCCCCGTCCCAAAGTCTGGCGGGTGGAATTTAGCCTTTCCCACAATAAAAGAATTAAAGAAAATTTTTCTGGAAGAGAAAATTGATGTGGTGCATATAATTTTGCCGATGTCCGGCGCCATAGTTGCAATCAAAGCGGCAAAAACTCTCGGCATAAAAATTGTGGCGCATTCGCATTCCCAGCCGGAGAATTTATTTATGGATATGCCAAAAATAATCCAGCCCGCGCTCTCAAATATCTGGAACAAATGGCTCACGTGGGTTTACGGCAAGTCGGAGATATTGATTTATCCTTCGGAAATGGCGCGCACTTTGCTTGAAAAATTAAACAACAAAAATCACCCTTCTGTGGTGATCAGCAACGGAATAGATTTAAAAGAATTTAAGCCTATGATGATTGGAGATTTTTATGAGCGTTTTAATATACCGCCCGAAAAAATAAAATTGCTTTTTGTCGGCAGATTATTTCCGGAAAAATCTATTGATACTTTAATCAAAGCGGCGCCATACATCATTAAAAAATATCCGGACATTCATGTGATGCTGGTTGGCGCCGGACACCAAAGACTAAAATTAGAAAAGCTGGCGCGCAGTCTGGGAGTTGATAAATACATCACTTTTTTGGGTCTGGTCAGCGAGGAAGATAAGGTCTTGGCATACAACGTGTGCGATATATTTGTTTTGCCGTCTTTGGCGGAGCTGGAGGGTATGGTGGTCTTGGAAGCGATGGCATGCGGCAAGCCGATTATTGTCGCGGACGCAAAAATGAGCGCATCGCGTTATTTTGTGGACGGAAACGGATTTTTATTTAAAGCGAAAAATCCGGAAGATTTGGCGCGCCAAGCTTTGAAACTAATCACCGATATAGATTTAAGAAAAAAGATGGGAGAAAAAAGTCTCCAAAATGTCCAAAAATATGATATACATAAGAGCGCGGAGTTATTGGAAGAAGTTTATTATTCGGCTTTGAAAAAATAAGTTAAAATGCAGGAATATCTTTTTAACAACGAAATATACTACCGAACGAATGAATTTAAATCTGGGAGACCAACTTTGGTATTTGTGCATGGACTCTCCGGTTCATCTTCGGCATGGCTTCCTTATGAGAAAATTTTTGAGAATAAATATAACCTTCTTACTTTTGATATTCGCGGGCATGGCAAGTCTAAAAAATTTCCTAATTATTCAGATTATGAAATTAAAAATTTTGCCAATGACCTGCATGAGCTGGCAGCCCATTTAAATATCAGAAAATTTGTCCTGATCAGCCATTCATTTGCCAGCTTGATTGCGGCGGAGTATATAAAATTATACCAAGAAAATATTCGGGCGGTTATTTTCCTTTCGCCGATTTTTGATTTGGAAAAAACTTTTTTATCAAAAATCGGCAGATTCATCCTGAAGCTCTCTAAAATTTTTGACTGGCTTCCATTTGCTCCAAAACCGGGGCACCATATAGATTATGTTAAATTCCCAAATTCTACAGATTGGAGTTTAAAAAGATGCTATGCCGATGTCTCAAACACGACTCTGCGCGCTTATTCTTACTGTCTGAAACATTCGCTCCAGCCAGAGCAGGAATATCTTTTGGAAAAAATAAAAGTGCCGACTTTGATTGTGCATGGAACAAAGGACACAATGTCGCCGGCAAAAAATTCAATTGCAATATCTAAAAAAATAACAAATTCAAAACTTGTACTGTTTGACAATGCCGATCATATTGTCGTGCTGAATAACATAAAAGAAGTATCGGACGCAATAGAATCTTTCATTGAAAATAAAAATCTGTTAGAATAGACGGATAAACACATGCAATCTTATAAAATTCATTTTTCCGACAAAAGATTTGTTCTCTCTTTCATAAGCGGCGGACTGCTTTTGACTATAAGTTTGTTTATGCAGTTTCTAGCAAGCAATTACGCCACCCGCATAGCGAGCGGTCCCGTCACCGATATCATACTCAGCAACACGCGGGTATATGATGTAGACAGAATTTTTGTATGGGGAGCGGTGGTTTTGCTCTTTATTGGTGTTGGGGTGTGCATGAAGAGCATTAATTACATGCCGTTTGCCATGAAAAGCGTCGCTCTTTTTACTTTGATAAGGTCAGTTTTTGTCAGTCTCACGCATATCAGCCCGTTCCCCACCAGCGTGCTGATAAGCTCGGAATTTTTCAGCAATACGATATTTAACGGCATTTTTAACGGCTATGATCTTTTCTTTTCCGGACATACCGGTCTGCCCTTTCTTTTAGCTCTGATGTTTTGGGACAATAAAAAATTGCGTTTTGTCTTCCTCGGTTTTTCTGCCGTCTTCGCCGTCGTTGTCCTCTTGGGACATCTACATTACTCCATAGACGTCTTGGCGGCTTACTTTATCACTTTCACTATTTTTCAAATCTGCAAATTTGTATTCAAAAAAGACTGGGAATTATTTTTGAAAAAGTAATTCTTTAAATTGAAGCAGAATATGGTAAAGATTTTATATAATCTTCCATAAACTGCCAATCGGGATTATTATTTTTATCAATAGGAAGTTTAATTTTCTCAAAAGGCAATCTCATAAGCCTAACCTGTCTGCCGTAAGCATATTTATATTTTAGTTTGCTTAAAATTGATACAAGAAATAAAGAGTTATATTGATTCAATTTAAAATCCTTTGGAACCAAAGTGTGAATATTGTCATCGCTGAAATATTTGTAATTATGATAAAAAACATTGAAAAACATATCAATTGTTATTTTATTTTCGAAAATTATCTTTTTATCCTTGAATTCTTTCAGAGAAATATATTCTGATACTCCATTATTATTTTCTCCGGCAGTTATCAGTGGAACATCTCCCTCTATTCTGTCTGGTTTTGTTAGTCTTTCCCCTTTTTCAAAAGTAAATAAATCACCCAGATTAAACCATTTCCAGTTCTGCGTATTTGATAGAAGTTTTTTATTTGAAACAGATTTTTCATTTAATTTATTTATTTTTAGGTTGAGAAATTTTTCAGGAATTTTTGCCGGAATAAGTAAATCTCTCAGTGTTCTATTTGCTTGTCTACCATAAGAATATTTATACTTATTTCTTGTGATGCAAATTGCGTAATAAATTAATTCTCGTTCCGACATTTCTTTTTTGGGAATCAAATAATACAAATCTCTTCCAGAATAATAATTATAGGGCTGTAAAAAAGTTGAGAGTACCGAGCCACTTACCGCCACGGTCAAGGTATTTGGGAGTATAGCTTTCAGATTTAGGTCAAGCTTCACGAAAGCAGAAACTCCATTATTGTTTTCAGTTCTTGAAACAAAAGGAATAAAATCTTCATTCCTTTTGTTGTTTTCTTCAAGAGAATATAGCTCGAGATTGACTCCGTATTTTGCTTCGAATAAATTAGATAATTTTACCAATTGCATATTTATTTGTTTAAAGTTTTAAAAACCCAATATTTTTTTAATTCCTTTTCAAACTCTTCTTTTGAAATATCAGAATAGTCTGTTTCGAGATATGCTTCTGCACACCACTCATCGTCTTTTGAAACTTTTTTCCACACGCTCTTACCCGCAACTTCTTTTCTGCGAAACATTTCTAACCAATTTTTCTTAATATTTTCCCAGTTATCACTGGTTTTGGGAATTCTTCCTTGTATTTTATCTTTTCTAAATCCGTCATCTTTCCAATAACCAAACCAGCTTTCATGATGCTTGTCGCTGTCATGTGGAACATGCGCGGCAAATACCATAATGCAAGCAACAACTCCCACTGGATAAAATAAATCGTCAGGCATACTCATTACTGCCTCTAATCTATGTTCTTTTAAGAGTTTTTCACGAAGAGGATGTTTCGTGTCAATGGCAAGCGACATCGGCACAATGACGATTCCCACGGCATTTCTTTGAAGCCCATAAAGCATTTGAATAATAAAGTCCCATTCATGAAGATTATCTCCCTTTTGTGAATAAGGCGGGTTCAAAAAACCGACACTGGCTTTATCTTTTACTTTTTCAAAAATATTTTCATCAAAACATGAACCTTGATAAAGATTGGTCTTTCCGTCTCCACGAAGAATCATATTAGAAACTGCAAGAGCAAACATTTGTGGTTCTTGTTCTATGCCTATTAAAGAATTTTCAAGAATATTCTTTTTTTCATCGGCACTTACTTTTTCAGTCATTTTTTTCATAGCAGAAATCAAAAATCCACCCGTTCCACAGCAAATATCTAACACTACTGAATTTTTGTTTATTTTTGCAAGATCGGTAAAAAGATCAGTAATGTGTTTTGGTGTAAGTACAATACCTAAACCTTTTCCGTCTCCACCAGTATATCGAATAAATTCTCCGTAAAAATTTCCGATTATATCAAAATCGTAATGATCTTTTGTAAATGGTTTTACATGAATATACAATTCTTTAACAATATGAAAAAGTGGTGATTCGTTTCTTTTTTTATCAACCTTTTGTAGCTCTGGATGATGTTTAATAAAACTAAAAGCATTTATAACCGCTCTTTTCTTCGCTTCATGATTGTCTCCTAATTGCGCTTTGTTTATCATACCTTGAATTGCTAAAAAGGTATTTTCTGCAAGATCCTCTCCTTCATAGGCCGTATAAGCTTTTTCAAAACCTTTATCCATAAAAGCAATTAGAACTCCACTTACTAAAAGAGGTTTCTGGGCTTCGGTAATTTTTGCATAATCACGCATGTAGTCATGAAGCTCGCGAGAGAATTTCATCAAATCTACATGTCTTGTTTGTGCCAACACTGGATCAAATTTTACTCTCTCAATATATCTATCCCAACTTAATATTTTTTGAATTTTTTGATTATTTTCATCTAACAAATATATGTATTTAGCCGAGTTCTTCGGATATAAAAAGGTGCTGACTTTTATATTGCTTTCGTTTTCACCACTTATACCAATAGCGATAACATTAAATTCTTTCGAGAGATAACTTCCATATAAAAGAACACCATCGACGGCATAATCTTTATACAAATTTTTATCTTTCGATTCATGATATTTAACATCAGCTTTACATTCGATAACCATCAAAAATTCATTATCATCTTTTTTACGCACAATAAATTCCGGTTTGCCAAGACCGACACCAGACTTGCTAGCATTTTTAAGCAACTTTTGAATAATAGGATTATCACTTTTTTGTTCCTCTATAATAAAATCATTATTGTCATAAATACCAACTTCTAAAAGAAACTGGCGAGTTAGTTTCTCAGTTTTCTTCTCATTTTTTAACATAGAATAATTATACCATACAGGGTCTTATTCCCATAAATCCCAAATCATGCCTGCGATATTTTTCGGTTTTCCTTCCAAAGCATAATAATGCAAATCAATAAAAGGCAACGTATTGCATTCAATAATCCCCCAACGCTGCGTGTTAGCCGGTTTTGCCGGATCTTTGATGATGGCGTCAAAACCCACCACTGATAAGCCCGTTACCTTCGCGACTTTTTCAAAAACAGGAATAAAACTCGGATGTAAGCTGTCAATCATTTCTATGGTTTTGCCTCCGAAAAATCTGCCCATGCGGTGCGACAAAACCAAAGTTTCTCCGGCGGGCAGAATATCCGAGACGGAGAATCCTGCCCGCGAAATATGTTCATGCAGTTCCTTTGAGATACGTATGGGTTCTACTCGGCTTGCCCGTTTTTTATCCAGCTCTTCTATCAGCTCTTGGATTGTCTTTCTGCCGTCGCCTTCGAGCGTCGGAGCGGTTCCTTTGTAAAATCCCGCCAGTCTTCCGTCCACCAAAGTCGCCCGACAGACACTGCCCTCTAAATGTTCTTCAACGATGAGATGCGAGCATATCTGCCCCGCGACATCAATGCCCTCGCGAAACTGTTCAAGGTTGTTGATATTGATAATGGTGTGCCGGCCGCGGGAACCCACTCTCGGTTTGACAATTATCGGTTTTTTAAATTTGGAAAATATATTTTCCAAATTTTTTTTAAAACTTAAAAAAGAAAAAATAGAAAATTCGGAATAAGCCGGAATCGGAATTCCGTGCTTTTCAAATTCCCGCTTCATTATCATTTTATCATCCCAATTTTTGCTCATATCCAGGAACTCCGGCTGAATGGGAATGCTTTCAAAATAAAAAAATTGGCGTTTTTCCCCAATTTCCAGCATGGCGCGATATTGGTCCAAGGGCTTGCCTAGAAATATCACCTGCTCCATCTTTATCCCCCGCCTTCTTGCTTCTTCCCAAATTATTTTGGAGCGAAAACTGCCGGCTCTTTCCATGTCCCCCGAAAATTCCGCCAACCTGCAAAACACCAGGGTTCTGTATAAAAATTCCGGCACCAAATCAACGAAGTTTGTCACAAAAAGCGGCACATACTTTAAAAATTTTTTCGCGTGATTGTCCAGCGTGACGAAAACCATGCTTTCTAAAAAAGAAAGAGTGTGGTTCACGGGAGCATTTCCGCAATAGGAACAGGAACTTTTTTTAACAGTTGGTTCGTTCGCCATTTGTAGCATAATAACACAAAAGAGACAGACCAGTAGTTTTTGGCTGTCTCTTTTTAAGTTTATTTCTTCAAATAAGCCGTTTCTAGTGTTCTCCTTTAATCATAAAATTAATTCGGTTTTAAAGTTAATAATACCGACCCTAGCATTATAGCACATATTTTAAATAGCAAGTAAATTTTCTTGTCTTCCTTATGATAGCAAGTGGATAACTTTTTTTTCTCTGACAACTTAAATAAGATATAATACAAGTATTATGAATACAAAAAAAATAGAGTGGATATTGCGCATAGCCGTAGCGGGAGAATTTATTGGTCATGGAGTGTTTGCTTTGCAGGGAAAAGCGTCTTGGTTTGTATATTTAAAGCCTTTTGGCATTACCGACCCGCAAACAATTGTCACCTTGCTCGCAATCGTAGGCGCGATAGATTTATTATTGGCGCTCTTGGTGCTTATCAAGCCTATCAGACCGGCTATTTTGTGGATGGCTGTCTGGGGGCTTTTTACCGCAATGATTCGCTGGCCCTTCGGACCGGACCCTGTCTGGGACTTCGTTGAAAGATGGGCAAACTGGGGCGCCCCTCTTGCCTTATATTTGTTGCTGGGCGAACGTTTTTCTTTTAAAGAGAATTAAAGAAAATAAGCTGTTACTCAACAAAGACTGCCTCTGCTGGAGTTTTTTTGTTGCGGAAATGGAAAAAAGGTGTAAATATGCTAGAGTAATTAGGTTGTAATAATGTTTTTGGGAGCCGTGTCAGAGCGGTCTAACGTACCTCTTTGCTAAAGAGGCAGGGGCTTTAAAACCCCTCGGCGGTTCGAATCCGCCCGGCTCCGCAAAACTATATTAAAAATACACTTTCTGTTAAAATAGCGTAAGGATGAATAAAAATTCTGATAAAATTTTTTTACTGCAGGATATAGCCATTATCATTTTGAGCATTATCCTCGCCGTAATTTTGGTAAAAACGGACGCGCTGATAAAAATTCTGACTTCCGCCAAAGAACTGGAGCTCTTGGGAAGCTTTATCGCCGGCATATTTTTTACTTCTATTTTTACCACCGCGCCGGCGATAGTCACTCTAGGAGAAATCGCGCAGACGAATTCAATAATTTCCACCGCTTTACTCGGAGCGATGGGCGCGGTCATTGGAGATTTAATTATTTTCCAGTTTATCAGAAGCAGGTTTTCCCATCATCTGCCGGAACTCTCCGCCTACCGAAGCATCAAGCAAAAAGTGAAATTCATGGCAAAACTGAAATTTTTCCGATGGCTGACCTTTCTGGTCGGAGGACTGATTATCGCTTCTCCCCTGCCGGACGAACTGGGAATCAGCATTCTCGGATTTTCAAAAATGAAAGTGTCTTGGTTTATCGCCATTTCTTTGGTCTTTAACTTTATAGGAATTTTATTAATAGGGGTTGTCGCAAGAGCTTTTTGACTAGATAAAATCAACGGTAAAGCTATACATCCCCATGCCACAGACTCCCGTGAGCGGCTCCCCTTTTTTCGGTGTGCCTAAATCTATTTCTGTTTCCCCTGTTTGCGGTAAAATTTTCTGAAAACCGATAGAACGGATAACTAGCGATGCGGAGCAGTCAAAAGAGCCGGTTGTTTTCATAATCAGTTTTGTCGGAATGCCGCTTTGAGCGGTTGTTTTGTTTGGAGAATACCCGCCCGAAGCCAAGATGGTGATATACTGCACGCCGTCTCTTATCTCAACGCTTTGTTTCGCTTCTTTACCTCCACCCCCGCTGAAAATAATAGCGATACCGATAACAAGAGCAAGAGTAATAATTATAGAGACTGTTTTGTTCATAAAATGATTATATCAAATTAAATATTGAATAGTGGATTAATAATACCAAGTCCGGCAAGACCGGCGAGAAGCGCGAAGATGCCGAGACCTATCACAACTATTCCGGCGGATTTGAAAAATAAGGGCGCGTGCTTGCTGCGCGCGAATGATGCAGAGCCGAAAGAAAGCAAGGAGAGCATCGGCAGGGTGCCGAGAGCAAAAGCAAACATAATCAAGAATCCGGACATAAAAGACCCGCTGGCAACGGCAGCTACCTGCATTGACTGAGTAAATCCGCAGGGTAAAAAGAATGTTCCGAGTCCGATTAAAAGCGGAGTGAAAGTTTTATGTTCTATTTTTCGAAAAACTGAAGTTATTTTTTGAAAAACTCCAGAGTGAAATGTAATTTTATTTTTCGCAAACACTCCGACCAAATTCAGACCAAGCAGAAGCATCACAACAGATGCCAGAATCCCGAGAATGGCTGTAAATGTAAAATTAATGCCGACAGCATTGCCGATTATTCCGAGAACTCCGCCCAATACGGCAAAACTGACAAGCCTGCCCGCATGAAAGAGCAGGAAAGTTTTTGTATCACTCACATTGTCCTGCGAAATTTTTGCCGAAAGCGAAAGCACCAGCCCCCCGACAATCGCAAGACACGAAGATACGGAAGCAATCAGTCCAATAATGAAGCTTGTTGCCGGCGTCGTTTGCCCACCAATGCCGAGATTCAAAATGCCGGACTTTTGCAGTAGGAAAAATAGAACCAAAAACACAAGCCCGATGGGTATAGCTTGCCAAATTACATCATCAGATTTTTTTTCTGTAATTTCTTTTTCAACTGAGAGCTTATACCCGTTCGGTTTTATCTTGATTGAGAGAAACTCTGCCAACTCTCCCGAACTTTTCTCGCTGTCCGTTTCTATTTGTACAGTTTCTTTCTTTAAGTCAACTTGCGCTCGCTTCACAACCTCTTGCTCCTTTAAAATATCCTCAATTAAAAGCTTGCAAGATGCGCAATGCGTGCCGGAAACATGAAATGTGTGTGTTTTTAACATTGAACATACAATTTATCATGAAAAATCAAGTTTCGCAATTACTTCTTGAGGAATGAGGGGTTGAAAAACTTAAGATTTCACCGAACGATTGTATAGCGCCGCCGCCAGGTACGCGCCGACATAGGCGTAGATAACAAGCGGAACAAGACCAAGGAGAAACCCTCCAAGTGTTACGCTTGATTCTCCGAGCGCGGTTGTCGCATCCGGCAAGTGCATACCGCCTGCGAGAATTGTCATAGACAATTCCGGAGCGACTACCACAAAGAGCGTGCAAACAATATAGAGAATAGCCGTTGTGATTGCCACCGCATTTGCCAATTTAATTGCATTTAGTTGCATGGTGTTAAAAAATTATTTTGATAAATTTTCGACCTTTTTTACAAATTCTTAATTTTTTAATCGACGCCATGTCAGATGCTCATAAACGCTTGACCACATAAAGCCAAAACTCAAAGCAAACAATAATTCCTCAAGCGGTATGCCGAGAATCAAAATACCGGAGATAGCTTCAAGATTCCAAACCCGCTCAACATAACCGGGAGACATCGCTATGAGTGTAAGAAAATAGACAAAGTAGATGCAAAAAAACAGAAAAGCGCTTACAAACATTTTCTTTTTCAGATCCGGTCGACAATACCAAGCCGCTAGACCGCCAAGCGTCATGGCAATAATAGCTGAATGAAGCGAATTGAGCGGCGTCGCGATGAGTAAAATGAGCAGAATGATCGGCATCGCAAGGAGAGTGGCAAGATGATGGCGGTGATGAAAAGAATGTCGTTCAACCAAGAACATTTTTTTCTCTGAAACGCGAAATATCCAGTTATATACGACCACCGCTATCCCCCCTACGCCAAATGCCCAAATTATGCTTTCAATGTCAAAACCCGTCAGCATATTCAGGTTGAACAGCGAAGGCGGACTCCAGTATTCCGGCACAAACAACGGCTCGGTCAATCCCGTGAGCGAAGTCCAGAAACTTACGACGAGCATTCTTTTTTTGTCATCAAGCGTCTTGAGGGAAAAATAAATCACTGCCCAAATGACAAGCAACAATAAACTCCAAATTAGCCAAATGTATTGCATATTACCCGGTTATTTTTCTTTTAATGCGGCCCAACAGGCTGAATGTATTTTTCTTTGCGGCCGAAATAAACCAATCAGTCGTTTTCCGAACCTCGTCTTTAACATAATTTATATTGCTGTAATGCGAGGGATAACCGACCAATTCCATAAAACCAACGCCTGTTACTTTTTTGTTTCCCAAAAAACCCTCTGCAACAATCGGACCTTCCCAATAATTTATAGAACCGAATAGTATTTCTTGATTTTTGATTCTGGCTTTGAGTGTCAAGCTGATATCTTTGGCCGGTATTCGCATTTTCCATTCAATCGGATAAACCGCCTGACTTTTGGGACTGGTCCACTCTTCGCCTGAAGGAATAATTTCCGCATCTTTATAGTGCGCCTGCCTGCCGTCCGCATAAGATATATCTGCCACATATGCTTTTTTACGGTCAGTGCCATACATAAAACAAATTATATCAGTGCCATCGTCAAGCTGTATAGAAAACCAATCCCATTTATCTTTCGGGGAATAACTGGCATCCGCCCACTGATGGTCCATCCAAGATTTGCCTGAAACTTTTATCCATTTATTTTTAATTTTTATGACCCCTTCTGTTTTCAGATTAGTTAAAGAATAATAATAAGTTGTCTTGGTCTGGAAATCGAGAAAACCCTTGCCACCCACAAGTAAAGGCTTCTTGATAGAAGTTAATTTCAAGTCAACATCCTCATTTTTCATATGATAGACAGACTTGCCTGTCTTTTCTATGGCGCAATTCGCATAATGTTTCTTGATTGTCGGATTAATATAGTTGACATAGAGCTGGGATTTAGAAAAACTGTCATCGGAAATGATGGAAAAGGGAGTTATTCTATGTTGAAAACTCTTATGAGTAAGGTCTGAAATAATGGAATGGGAAAAATAGAGCGTTTGAGTTGGCACGCGGCTTAAGAAATAGATCTTGACTTTTTTTACTTTTGCCCTAAAAAGACAATTCATAAACGCATATTCCCTACCCTGTTGGTCTTTTAAGTGCCCGTTAAAATACCACCATTCAATAATGTGGTTATGAATTGACTCGTCTTCCGGAAATTTGATTGGCTTAAATTTTTTAGACATAATTTTTTTACTTTAATTGCCAGTTGAAACTTCGGTTTACATCACCTATACTAGAAATTTTTAATGTTATAGATTTCTGTGTCGGTGTTACTTTATTAAATATTAGCACACCTTCTCTATGATGCCCACCAGTTGGTCCCTCCCAAGCTATCGGTTTATATTCTTTACCAGAATCATCTACAAGCACAGTAACTTTTATCATGTCTTGATCTAATTCAACTGAATGAGTACTCATGCCAACATCAAACTTCCATTCTTTTGATTCCGGAGAAATATCAACCGGGGTTATTGTGACCGTAATGGAAGCCTGCTCATCGGTTTTTGATTCTAAATTTTGCGCGATATCGTCAATAGAAGAATTATTCTGGTCTGGAACAGGCGAAGTCTTTGGATTGTAGAAAATAAAGAATCCTCCTATTAGCGCAAGAATTAAAGTTGATACGGTTAGCGTCTTATTCATGATAATTTTTTAAATTTGATAATTTTACTGCTGATAAACATAATGCCGAATAAGTTAAAAACAATACCAACCCAAAAAAGTTCAACTTGATACTGCCCTACAAATGTAACGAGTCCGGTTACTCCGAGAATCGGCACTAAATTCACCAGATAATGCGCGCAACAAGAAATCATAGCTGCTGTGGAAGTTGTCCCAGACACGCCGACTATTTTCCCCATACCTTGTCCACTATGCACCAAGCTTTTAATATACTGATATAGTGTAATTTGAATTCCAAAACCTACTGTTAAGCTAATAATAAAATACCAATAACTCGCAAACTGCTCTAGCGCAAAAGTCCAGCCAGACACTAATGTAAGTATCGCGAAATAAACTACAAGCAAAACTGAGCTTGCAAGTATCCCATATAGAATTGATTTTGTAGTTTTATTTAGCATATATTAATGACAACAGCCGCCAGAATGTTTTGATTGTGTTTCAGACTGCTTTCCATATTCTTCTTTACAATTTTCTGAACAGAATTTTTTACCAGACTTTTCGGGATAATTTTTACCTTTTTCAAGTTCCATTTTGCAAACTGGACACTTTTCTTTAAATAGATTAAACATAAATTTATTTTTTTAATTAATTGTTAATTTTTTTCGTGGAATAAATGCTGGAGTTTTATTTGCGTATTCATCCCATAGGGGTCCAAATTCTTTTTGAGAATCCTTCTCTTCACTTTTAGCAAGTCGTGTATACATCCACACAAGAATCGGGAACATGATGAGGGTGAGGAGCGTCGGCCACTGCAAGAAAAAACCAAACATAATAATCACAAAGCCGACATATTGCGGATGACGAATGCGAGCATAAGGACCAGTAGTAGCTAGAGTATGTTCGCTCTGAGCTTTATAGAGAACCTTCCAAGCTCTAGAAAGAAGTGTGAAGCCGTAGATAACCAGAATGTAGCTGGCAATATGGAACGGTCCAAAGTGCGGGTCGCCGCCCCAGCCCAAGAAATCTTCAAAAAGATGCCCGGAATTGTGCGCGAAGAAATCAATGCCGGGAAATTTTGTCTGTAGCCAGCCGGAAAATAAGTAAATGGTAAGCGGAAAACCATACATTTCTGTAAAAAGCGCGACAATAAATGCCGAGAACGCGCCAAACGACCTCCAGTCTCTGAAAGTTTTCGGCTTAGTGAAGCTAAAAGCAAAGATAATGAAGACTAGTGAATTTATAATAACAAGAGGCCACAGACCGTAAGAATTTTCCATAATTAATTTTTAGTGACAACTTCCACTGTGTTTAGATTTATCATTTTCATTTTTAGTTTGGCTATTATCAATTTTATTTTCTGTATTGTTGTTATCTCCATGTCCTCCTTTAAACATCATCCAGATATGGGAAACAACGCAGACGCCGACAACTATCAGCCATAAATAATTGGAAGAAGAAAATTTACTTCCGCCCAAAAACAAAACGCCAAGCAATATGAGACATGGAATCATCATCCACATCATACTGTTATTATTTTTTCCGTTGTGATTGTGCATATATTTTGAGTTAATTTAATAATCTAACATTTTTTTAATTGCAGCCAAAAAACTTTCCTTAAATCGCCGCTTTTTCCGGCGCTCTGTCGCTGTTTGTTTCTATAAATTCCTTGATTTTTGCTTCATCAATTGTTTCCAGTTTAAGAAGATAGCCCCACGATGTTAACGCGACCGGAACATCCAAATCTTTGCGCGCCAGCATTATTTTCTTGCCGTCAGAATCCGCAAAAGCTTTTCTAATTTTTTCTGTATCATTCTGTTCCAATCCTTCTTTGTACCACACCACCGCCGCCCCGTGCTCCATACTGTGAAGTATCAGTTCGTCGGGAACAGATTCAGTTTTAATCCCGGGTCCCGCCACGCCCGTCCAATGCGGACCAGAAGTGGGAGGATTTGAATTGTATGCCGGATGTTTTTCGTTACGGCCCACATGTCCTGCGCCTTCATCCGGCATTTTTTCTCCCATTAACGATTTACTTAATTTGGCTTGAGTTTTAATTCCTTCCCTGCTGGATAACCATGTACCGCCAAATATGATAATAAGTGTTAGTAATATAACCCCTATAATTATTTTGTGATCTGTTTTCATAATATTTATTCGTAATTAATAATTTGTAATTATTTATGCTCCACAACTTGCTCCGCCTTTTTGTTCTTGCGGCTTCATTTGAGACAGCATCTTTTGATATCCCGAAGCGCTGGAGTATTCCGCTCCCAGAATTTTCTTTGGGTCAGCTGTGTTCCAATCCATATTTTTAGACGCAAAAAAAGTTTTTATCGCTTCATATGTATCCGGAAACCAAAGAGCATTAAATTGTAGCGCAAATTTATACATATTTGATTCCGATACTCCCTGCGAAGCCATAAGTTCTAATAACCCGAGCATAGCCATGCCGTGATTGCAGTCGGGAAAATAGGTGGAATTGTCGCAACATGGTCTGTAGATATTTTTTGCGACTCTTTCAACTATAGATTGCTGTTCTCCTGTAAGTGTCACAAACGAATGCATGCTGTAATGGCTCATCGCATTCCCCCGCGCTAGGGTCCAGCCGCCGGTAGAAGCGAAATTCCCGGCGCCTCCGTATTGTGGATCCATCATCGGACCTTCTGACAGAATGGGGTTTTTGTTCGCCAGCCCAAACGCCCAAAGCATATTCAGCGCTATTCCCGAATTTTCAGTATTAATTACAAGATTTCCATTGTCGGCATCATAAAGCAATTTTTTATCCGCCTCGCTTAACCCGCCTCTTGAAGCATACAGGGCTTCAAATTTCTCTTTATCAATCACCCCGGCTTCTGTCATTTGAAGTCCCAGATCGCCCCACACGACCGGCAGTTCTACCCAATCCTGCAGAGAAATTTCTTTTTGCTGTCCCGGACTTAACCGCGCCGGATGCCATAATTTTTGATTCTTTGATAATCGCGCTGTGTACAAAGAAGCTCCGACAATTAAAGCCGCTACGATAACGATGTTCATCAGCGACTTTAAATCTATTTCTTTTTTTGTTTTATTTTCGTTTTCCATATTTTTAATTTATTTTTTATTTAAGCCAGCCGGTTATTGTTTGAACAAGCTGGTTCAGATAGATATTAATTTTTGTTTGGAATTCTCCTCCGCCCATAGCCAGCTGATTTGTCTGCGCTAGATACAGTATAAAAGCGCCCATCAAAAGAAAGACCGCGCCGGATGCCAAATCAGCGATTGAAAGGCGAATTTTTCTACCGCCAATTGAGTAAGAAAAACTTTTGTTTGATTCCATAAGTTTTTGGGTGAAATCATTTTTATCCAGAAGGTAGGCAATCAGGAAAAGCGGAGTAACCATGCCAAGAACATAAACGACAGAATAAATTCCTCCCCAGAAAATAGAATTAGGCAGCACCGATAAAGCGATAACTCCGGCCAGAACCGGAGCGCAGCACATAGTCGCAAATCCAGAAAAGATGCCCAGCATAAAAACAGAACTAGTATTCATAATTTTTAATTTCGGGTGAACTGAAAACGGCATTGAAAAATGCCAGCCTAGCAATATTGACGCGCCAAGCAGCGCCATGATTATTCCGCCGATGATAAATATCGGATCATGGTAATTGCTTAATAATTTTCCGAACCCGGCGGCTCCCAATCCGAGCGGCAGAAATATCGCGAGAAGACCTAGGAAAAATACAAAAGTCATCCAAAGAACCTTTTGTTTTTCCCTGAAAATTGATCCAAGATAGGACGGCAGCAATACAGTAATGCAGCATGGCGCGAATAATGCGGCTATACCGGCAATGAACGCAGTGATGAGTGATGCAAGGATTAATGTTTCCATAATTATTTTAGCGCTTCTATTTCTTTGATTAATTTTTCATTTGCCAAAGCCATGTTCGGATCGTCCATTGTAAACCTGATTATTCCTTCTTTATCAATGACAAAATAAGTGTGTCCAGGCAAAGAGCCGCGGTGCATAGATGAATTAAGGTTTAACACATCGTAAGATTGAGATACGGAACGGCTAGTATCAAAAATAATTTTTGATCTTGTTAAATTTGCCGATTTGCCGACAATATCAAGCCATTGGCTTCTGGGGTCTGTCACGATTGAAAAAGCTACCGTGCTTTCGGTGTCAAATCTGCCGTCATTGCCGAGTTCCGCTATTTGATTCCAGCAGGCTGGATAGCACATCGACCCTTCGTTGAAAAAAAGAACAACATTTTTACCGAGATAGCCGCTTAATTTTATTTTTTCTCCAGCGATTGATTCAAGTTCAAAGTCGGGCGCCTTTTGTCCTACTGCTTCCTTAAAAGAAATTTTTTCTTTTACTCTTGAGTCAGCCGTGTCTTTAAATTCGGACGGTTTTTTGCTGTCCGCCGACTTGCTCCACCACACCAAACCCGTCACACCAGTTAGAATGATTATCAGCGAAATAACTGTTTTTTTGTCCATAAGATTTAAATAATTAACATAGTAAAAAATCCCTTGGTGGGAATTTTGAAAGGCACAGCTAAAAATTTTACGACAAAATTTAAAAGCTATGCCTTATATGAAAGAGAGGGGCTATTTTCAAAAAGTGAGAGCCATTTAATTATTCTATTTGAGTAACTATATAATTTTTTATTATCAAGATAATATTTCCACTTATAAAAATACTGTTTTTGATTTAAAAAGTTTTGCTTGCCGTAAAAATACAGAACCAATCCAAAAGTTAAAAGCAAAAAGGTAAAAAGAGAAGGAAATGTAATATTTGAAAATTGCTGCCAGTTATTTATATGGTCAAGACTGTTCTCGCATACTGAAAAACTATTTTGGGCATAAGGGCAGTTAGCCATAGGCATTTCAGTCGCATGGCTTAATTCAAACAAGCCAAAAACTCCTATGCTTATATAAGTAAGTAAAACAAAAAATCCAAAAAATAGTTTTGCGTTATACAATTTCATTTTTTTATTTATTGATTTGTTTGTAAAGCCAAATGCCGAGCAGAATCAAGTCTATCACCACTATTGTCATGATGATAACGCCAAACCCTCCGCCCATCATCCCGCCATACCCCCCATATCCAAATCCCATCATACATCTATTATACCACATTATTAATAATCAAGCGGTCAAGTGTTACTGATTCTTGTTGTCAATGTGAAAAGCGGTATGGAGCCAGCACCAGCCCCAGAAGCTTTCAATCAGAGCAATCAGGGCTACAACAAAGATAATCGTATTGTAAGCGCTGTTCTCAAATTGCGGAGCAAGCGGACTAAGCCATACTATTCCCAAAACAAACCTGAATATTCTGTCTAATTTTCCCAAGTTTTGATTTGCCATAAAATTCTTAAGTTAATTTTATAATTTCGACCTTTTTAACTTTACACTATTTTGCATTATTGATAATATTTTGAATAATCTGGTCAATTTCTTTTGGACGTTCGCCCAAATTAGCTTGCGGAAAAAATTGTGGCAGAATAATCGGACGCATGCCGGAAATAAAATTTTGCCCGTCTTTAGTATACACATTTATCTTGCAGGGCATACACAATCCTATCTTTATATCAGCGCTCAAGAATTCATTGGCAAATTTTGCGCTACAAAATTCAATTATTTTGAACGGCTCTCTTTTAAATCCCTTCTCACCTAAAGTTTTTTGCACATCATGAACATACAAAACCCGCATGCCGGCTTTGGCGATTTCATCCTGCACGCTCTGAACCGCTTCGTTAAAAGTTTTTGTTGTAATTATAGTGTAGTCAAATTCCATATGTTTTTAAATTAATTATTTAATCAATTTTATAATTTCTTGCTTTTAATTCTAATTCTTGTTTTTGACGGCAAAAAATTCTCACCTGTTACAACTGATTTTCCTGTTTTTGCTTCCAGCGCTTTTTTTGCGTCTCTCGCGATTTGTCCGCCACGATGCGCTGGCGATTTATTTTCTTCCAAACCTTGGCTCTGTACAGTTTCTGCTATCTCGCGTGTAGAAAGCTCGGCAAGCGCGGTAAAAATTAATTCTGCTTCACTCATGTGATCCCGCAGATTTTGAGTTTTTAGACCTTTTTTATTTTTATGATCTCGAACAGATAAATCGCTCCACTCTTGGTGAATAATATTTGTAAGTATGGCAAACTCTTCTCCTTTTTTTACATCATGCTCACTCCAATAATCCGTCAATTTATTTCTTGTTTCTTGACCCATCATTCTCTGTTGTATCCACTTTTGACTTCTGCCATGTTTTTGCCAATTTTCTCTTGCTCTGTTTATAGACCTTTCCGGATCGGTCATTTCTTGCATTCGCTCATAGCCAACTTTTGCCAGCCAGAGCTTCAATGGTTCCACTTTAGGACTAGGTATAGATTGAACTAAACGAAGTATATTTTCTACATCTAACACATCAGTAAGATAATATTTGCCGTCCGAAGCCATCATTTTCAGTTGTCCGATTCTATCGGACAACTCGCTACCTTCTAATTTAAGCTTATTTTTTAGGTCATTCCAGTATTTCCTTGGTCTATCTGATTGTGTTAATGCCACAATAATATCCACCACAGAAAAATACCAAACTTCCTTTTTCTCGTCAAAATGACGCCTAATTTTAAAATTTTCAAAAATTGCTAGTTGGTTTTTCATAAATTTATTTTTTCATAACTACAATTTCTTCGCCTTAATTCGTAATGAATTCGACACTACCGATACGCTCGACATCGCCATGGCAAATCCGGCGAAGACGGGAGAAAGGAGCCAGCCGAAAATCGGATAGAAAATTCCGGATGCGAGCGGTATACCCACTATATTATATATGAATGCCCAGAAAAGATTTTGTTTGATTCCGCGCATTGTCATTTTGGAAAGTTTGATTGCCTTCACTAGCTTGGAAATGTCCCCGCCCAGGAGCGTAATGCCCGCGGACTCTATCGCCACATCGGTGCCGGTACCCATCGCAATGCCAACATCCGCCTGAGCAAGAGCCGGCGCATCATTTACCCCATCACCAGCCATTGCTACTATCCTGCCTTGTGACTGCAGTTCTTTTATTTTTTCCAGTTTATCAGCAGGCATGACATGGGCGATAACTTCATCAATCTCGACAAGCGACGCCATATATTTGGCGGCTCTTTCATCGTCCCCAGTAAGCATGACGACTTTTATGCCCAATTTGTGCAAATCCGCGACTGCTTGTTTTGATTCAGTTTTGATTTCATCGGCAACCATCACAAAACCCAGCACTTTTTCGGCAGTCGCTAGAATTACCGGCGTCTTGCCTTGTGTCGTATATTTTTCTAAAGAAGAACTGTCAAAATTGATTTTTAAGTCCTGCATGAGTTTTGCGTTTCCGACAAAATATTCTTTGCCGTTGATTGTTCCCTTGAGTCCTTTACCTTGAATCCCTGTAAAATTTGAAACTTCTTCAATATTTAATTTTTTCTCACTTGCATAGCTTACAATCGCATGAGCAATGGGATGTTCTGATTTTTTTTCTAGCGAAGAGAGAATTGAAATAAATTCTTCTTCTTTAAGATTAGAAAAATTTTGAATATCAACCAAAGTCGGTTTTCCGATAGTGATTGTTCCTGTTTTATCAACAATGACCGTATCTACCTTATGCAGTTTTTCCAAGGTCGCCGCGTCCTTGATCAAAATTCCTTCGCGAGCGCCCTTGCCTACTCCCACAATTATCGCCGTTGGCGTGGCAAGTCCGAGCGCGCAAGGACAGGCAATAACTAAAATACCGACAAAAGACACTAAGCCAAAAGAAAGAGCCTGCGAAAATCCGAGCGGTCCGGAAAACAAAAGCCAAACACCGAGAGTGAGAAATGCGATGACAAGCACGACAGGCACAAAAATACTGGAAATTTTGTCAGCCAGAGCCTGTATAGGCGCCTTGCTTCCTTGCGCCTCTTCCACCATTTTTATAATATGCGCAAGCAGGGTTTCGGAACCAACTTTGGTCGCCTTGAAGGTAAAAGCTCCGCTCGTATTGATTGTGGCCGCGACTACATTATCGCCAACTTTCTTTTGCGCCGGCATCGGCTCGCCGGTCACCATAGACTCGTCAATAAAAGACTCCCCTTCGGTAATTATACCGTCAACAGGAATTTTCGCCCCGGGTTTTACGATAATTAAATCGCCATGCACAACTTCATTTACGGAAATTTCTATTTCTGTTCCGCTACGGATAACAAGAGCGGTTTTTGCCTGCAGATTTAAAAGTTTTTCAATGGCGTCGCCAGTCTTTATTTTTGACCGCGCTTCCAAATATTTTCCAAGGGCTATGAAAGTAATGACAATTATGGTGACATCATAATATGTCGCCTCAACATTAATAAAAGGCTTGAGGGCATCTTCAAATGCGGTAACCGCAAAGCTGTAAAGAAAAGCGACGACTGTGCCAATGCCGATTAACGTATCCATATTCGCTTTTCCATAACGGAGAAAACGGTAGAAGCCGAGAAGGTACGGCTTGCCGACGACAAACAGCACATAGGTAGCCATCAAAGGCAACAGATGATGGAAAAATTCTGCTAGAACGGGGTTCATTGCGAGAGCGATTTTATATTTTATCAGTACTTCCCAACCTAAAATGACGGCGCTGATAACAGAAAGAGGAATGGCGGAGATGACTTTTGTACGCATATCGGCAATTTCGGCAAGTTTTTCTTTTTTTGATTGATTGAGTCCGAGATGTTCTGCGTGCTCGCTTTCAGACATCCCCATTTCGCTTGCAGACATATTTTTCATGTTATGCGCTTCCGGCACCACAAGCGAATACCCGAGCGGCTCCAGTTTTTTATTAAAATCTTTCGGATTTGTCTTACTTTCATCAAAAGAAATTTTTGCGTTTTCTGTGCCATTGTTCACGGAGATACTTTCTACCCCGTCAATTTTTTTCACGGTTCTTTCAATAATGCTGGCACAAGAAGCGCAATGCATTCCCTTCACTTTGTAAGTTTGTGTGGACATAATTATTTTCTTTTAAGCTGATAAACTTTTAAAATTTCTTTGGTGGCTTTGTCCGCCTGTCCGCTCTTTATTTGATTAACCAAGCAATGCCCCAGATGCCCCTCCAGTAAGATATCCTCAATATTAGAAAGACCCTGCTTAATAGCGGATGTTTGGGTGATAATATCAATGCAGTATACATTTTTTTCCACCATATTCTGAAGCCCGCGCGCCTGGCCTTCCAAAATCTTCAGCCTTCTGATAAGTTTTGGTTTGTTTATATTCATGTCGCCAGTATATACCCCCTAGGGGGTATTGTCAACGACAACTGTTGAAAACTTTAATTCGCTTAAAAAATATTTCTGATACAATACTTTCGGTATAATAAAAACAACCAATCTGTTTAAAATTCTGGAAAAAGTATTTGTGGCTCGAATCAGATAAATCAAAAATATCGCCACCAAAATCCATAGGAAAATAAACCCCACCGAAGAAATGAAAAAGAAAATTTCTGATTGCAAGATTGCGTCCATGGTTTAATTGTAGCATAAATGTTATATAATTCCCAAATGGAACTCCAAAACAAATTAGAGTTAAAATTCCGGCTGGATGTGAATCAAAAAAGGGCTTTGCATAAACTCAAGCTTTTTTCGGTGGCGGATTTGCTTTTTCATTTTCCTGTTCGGTATGGACACATTAGTGAAATAAAACCAATCAGTCAGTTGATAGCAGGCGAATTTACAACAGTTTATGGAAGATTTTGGAGTCCTGATATTAAGCGAGGATGGAAAAGCAAAGTTTTAAGAGCCGAAGGTGAAGTGATAGATGAGACTGGAAAAATAAAAGTTGTTTGGTTTAATCAAGCTTATGTCGCAAAAATGATACATTCAGGACAATTCGTGGAATTCACCGGAAAAGTAATGGAAAACAAAAGAGGCAAATATCTGGCAAATCCAGAATTCAAAAAAATTGATTCAATGCCAATTGACATACATAATTCTTTGTTTAATTTTGAAAAGAAAAAACAAAGTGAAGTATTTGGTTTTCCTGTTTATATTGAAACGCGCGGTATAACTTCAAAATGGTTTTATCACACTATCTTAAAAATCATAAAAGACAAAACGCTAGATAAACTAACAGACTACATACCAAAAGAGATACTGGATAAATACCACTTGCCATCTATTAAATCAGCATTATTCTGGATTCATTCACCTAAAAATGCCAAGGATGCGGAAAGCGCTAGAAAAAGATTCGCTTTTGAAGAAGTATTTTGCATTCAGCTCGAGCGCCAGCATGATAAATTTGAATATAGAAAAAACAAATCTTTCCAAATAAAAACGGAAGAAAAAAATGTGGCGGAATTTCTGCGAAGATTTCCGTTTTCTGCCACCAATTCGCAGAAAAAATCCATCGCGACTGTGCTATCCGATTTGGCAAAAAATTTTCCAATGTCGCGACTACTAGAAGGAGATGTCGGAAGCGGGAAAACCGCTGTGGCGGCGACAACGGCGTATGCTGTCGTAAACACTCGTCCTCCTAAAAACTCCATGAAGCTTTGTGAAGGACCGTCCTCCACATCTGTGGAGGACGGTCCTTCACAGGCACAAACATTTGGTAATTTGCAGGTGGCTTACATGGCACCGACAGAAATATTAGCCGCCCAGCATTTTGAATCTTTCATAAAATATTTTAATCCGCCAGCCGGCGGACCAATAAACATCGGTCTTATTACTGGCTCCGGCTGCAGAAAATTTCCGTCAAAGTTAGACTCGACTAGTTGGACTAATATTTCCCGTGCGCAACTGCTGAAATGGGTAGCAAATGGGGAAATTCCGATACTCATCGGCACTCACGTGCTCATACAAAAAAGTGTGAAATTCAAAAATTTGGCGCTGGTAGTAATAGACGAACAGCACAGATTCGGCACGGCGCAAAGAAGAAAACTTGTCAGGAAAGACGGTGTCGCCCCCCATTTACTCTCTATGACTGCCACTCCAATTCCCCGCACACTTGCGCTCACTATCTATGGCGATTTGGATTTATCGCTACTTGATGAAATGCCCGCTGGCAGAAAACAGATACTAACTGAAATTATTACTCCCGACAAAAGAGAAAACACTTATGAAGAAATAAGAAAAGAACTGAAAAATGGAAGGCAATTATATGTAATATGTCCGAGAATATTTGAGCCTGATCCGGAAAAAGAACTAGCGCTTAATGTAAAGTCAGCAACAGAAGAAGCGAAAAGATTAAAGAAAGAAGTTTTCAGAGAATACGAAATAGGCGTACTGCATAGCAAGATGAGCAAAGAGAAAAAAGAAGAAGTGATGGAAGATTTCACAGGAGGCAAAATTCATATACTTTGCGCGACATCGGTGGTGGAAGTCGGAGTAAATGTGCCGAACGCAACTATCATAATTATTGAAGGGGCAGAAAGATTCGGCTTAGCGCAACTGCACCAGCTTCGCGGAAGAGTAATCCGAAGCACGCATCAGGCATATTGCTACATCTTTGCGGAAGCTAAAAGCGACAAAACTATAGCCCGACTCAAGGCCTTAAAAACAGCAAAAAACGGTTTTGAACTGGCAGAACTAGACCTGACCTTGCGCGGCGCAGGCGAACTCGGGGGCACCAAGCAATGGGGCATCACCGACCTTGGCATGGAAGCCATAAAAAATATAAAAATGGTGGAAGCCGCCCGCACGGAAGCTATCCGCTTAATCGAACAAGATTCCGAACTGCTAAAATATCCCCTATTGAAAGCTAAAGTAAAACAAAAAGTATCAGAATTCCATTTTGAATGAGACTTCATTTTGCCTGCCCCGTAGTCAGCTTTGCTGTACTACTGGGGAGTAATTATCTGACTCCCACAGAAAGCTTGTGTAGAATCCGACAAGGCTCCACAATACGAGGGTCAATAATGTTATAAAAAGCATTGAGACCTATGCGATGCACCGTTACCAACTTTGCATGACGCAACATAGCTAAATGCTGGGAAACATTTGCTTTGGTTATGCCAAGTTCTTTCACCAAACTTTCCACCGGCATCTCCTGTTCGCGCAAAAGGTTCAAAATTTCCAAGCGTTTGGAATTCGCCAGTATTTTATAAGTTACAGCGTTTTTTTCATATGCAGATCTTGGAAGAGGTCTTTTGATTTTCATATGAATAAATATAAAACGAGTTTCAATAAAATGCAACTAACATAAACCAGTTTTTGAGATAATCAAAAACCGAAAATTTTCTCAAGAAATCTAAAAAACCAATTTTGTGTTTTAGTTTCTGTTTTTGGAGCAGGAAGCAAATCAGAAACGGCATTTACGGCTGTTGCAGTATTTTTAACGGCTGAATTTTTCAATTTCGGCTTCTCACTTTTTGCGCCGAAAGTGGCAGCAACCGGATTTTTTTTAACCGACAAGGTCTCAGCCTCTTGTTTTTTTACAGCTTCTTCCGGAATTTCTATTGCAACCGGCGCTTCCGGCTTTTCAAATTTTTGCATTATTCCATTCCAGGTTTTGCCAGATAAAGCAGAAACAACATAGGCAGTCTGCCAAATTTTATTTGGCATATTCTCATCTTTTATTCCGCCGTCGGCGTCCTGCATTGTCGCCAAATAATCAAGCGGTGTATTGCCATTTTTTCTCCAATCCTCTGGTTTTTGATTTAACGCCCAGATGCCTTCCATCACCCAAGCGGTGGAAGAAGGGTTCCCCCAGCCGCCGCTATCCCTCTGAGTTTGTCGCAAGAAATTTTCCGCTTTTATCAGAGCATTTTTCACTTTTTCATTTTGATTTAAAAAGGAAAGAGCCAGAATGGAAGCGCCGGTCATATCTATCGATTCGTCCCAAGACCCATTTTCTCTTTGTCGGCTTAAGATAAAATCTGCGCCACCGTTTATTATTTGCTCACTTTCGCCATAGCCCGCATTTTGCAGAACAATCAAGGCAAAAATGTCATCATTGTCTTCATTGGCATCGCCGAATTGTTTGCCGTCAAAATTTGCGGTTATTTTTTCAATATAATTTTCACCGTTTGTGCTGTATGGATTAAGCCCAAGTGCCAAGAGCGCCATTGCTCGCCTCTCAAAATCGGTCAGGAGCGTCCCAGTTATTTTAGATTCTCCAAAATATCTGACTAGTTTTAGAGCCTGACTCTGATTATTGCCAAACGCTAAAGCTATTGCGGTCCAATCTGTGTAAAGAGCTTCCCCGAAAGAGCCGTCGTCTTCCTGCTGTCCAATCAAAAAATCAAAAGCTTTTTGAATATCAAAAACCGGCTTAGCGGGTAAAACAGGTATTGTCAGAGGATTGACAGTAGTAGATATTGTTGAGTTAGAAGATGTGAGAAGAGGCCCTGAACCAACGACCGGAACCACGATAGGAACAAGCGAATGAATCCGAAGCGTGACCTGGTCTCCTAAATTGTTGTCAGAAAAATCATGAAGTTGAAACATGATTATATCTCCGGCGATTATTGGCAGTTGAGTGATACCAAAACTCGCAAAATTTCCATTTTGGTAAATTGCCCAGTATTGACTGTTTGGATCAGCAATGACAGCGTTAAGTGTGCTAACAAATAGACCTAAACTTGGAAATTGGTTTGAAAGTTGTACTCCAGAGATAGAACCGTTTTCTGTCGCCACCGCGAGCGCACAAACAGCCAGATATGAATTAGGATATCCTTCTTGGGAATAATTGTGCGCTACTCCATCTGTATCAGTGACAGCACAGCTTGCAGGCACATTCACTTCTATTTCAAGATTGAGTGTCGCATGTGCTGTGGTGTCCATCCCAAACAAAACAATGGCTGATAAAAATAATACTGATACTAACCTTAGTTTAATTCCTTTTTTCATAATTTTATATTAATTTAATAATTTTTTTCATATTTCCAAGACACGACATCCCCGGATTTTAATTTATAATTTGATACTCCTGTCTGCGCTTTTTTTCCGTTCACATAATAAATCCAATTTTTGTCTCCATTTCCTTTTACTCCGTTGATTGCAACAATAAATTTTCCCATTCCCGTATAATTTTTTTCTACAAAACTTATTTTTCCCTCTTGCCGGAGTCTGTGCATAAAATCATAGACGCTCGCCGAATCGGCTGTTGCGGTGAAAGAAATATCTGTTCCCGCCGTAATCGGTTTGGAAAGTAATATATTTTTGGGCGTTAGAGAAAATACCAAAATAGACGCGAGTACTATAAAGATAGAAATAAATATAATTTTGTATTGTTTTTTTTGCATTTTATTTCAAAAACAAAAAACTCCTGCCGAGAGGAGTTGCCGTATTGCGCGATAAGGCGCAAATAATTCCTGCTCGGGATAAAATATTATCCAATTTGGATCGGTACTCGGACTTTTACCGTAGCGGCACTGTGGAGGAATTCCTCGCTTTGCCGGAGTCTCCGACAAAGGCAGGTCACCTCACTTCCCCAATCGCAAATTTTAATTTTAAAATTAAATCATCTTAAATTCATATTTTGTTACTTATAATCCGGGTTTTTTTCCGTATAACCTTCCTGGTAATTCGCGAATCTGGCTAGGGCATACAGTGCGCTAGAAAGTCTGTTAAGAAAGGTCAGACTGGCGGAACTTATTTTGCGCTCCCCGCCTGCAACAGCTATGCTGTAAGCATTGCGGGCAGGTTTCTTTTCCCGCAGAATCACACATTCCCTTTCCGCCCGACGGGCGATTGTTCGCGCAACATCCAGATACGCCCCAGCTTCTCCACCCCCGGGAATAATGAAAGATTTTAAGGGCAACAATAAAGTTTCCACTTCGTAAATAACTTCTTCCAAAAAAAGAATCTGCTTTTCGGAAATACAGACTTCAGACCCGCCTAACTCAGCTTGGATGCAAAATAAATTCTGCTGGAAAATTTCCAAGATTTCCCCGTAAAGGGCTCTGCCGTTTTTCGTCCCGAGCGTTAAATTATATTTTTTGCATAAAGTTTTGGCGTAACCGATGGAAGAGTTGAGCTCATCAATTGTCCCGAGAGTTTCAAAAACCAAAGAAGCCTTGCTCATTCTCACACCCCTCGGGCAGTCAAATAATTTTGTTGTTCCGTTGTCGCCTTTTTTTGTGTATAGCATGGTGTAAAAATTAGAGATTAAACTTCGCAAAGCCCCGCCACGCAGGCAAATTCTTTCGCGCCAGTCGTATTATCTGCCGCCTCATATTGAGAAAGTTTGGAAAAATCAATTTTACCTATCACTTTTACCCGCCTTTCATATTCTTCCTTGGTAATCGCTTCATAAGGAGCCAGTTGGTAGACATGTTCCGAACGCGGAAGGAAAGAAAGTCCACCAACCCAATCCCAGTTTTCATAAACAAAATTTCCGACTGTCATCCATTCATCCGGACCGACATAAATGGTCGCCGACGGATTATGTTCCACAAAATGCTCTTTGAGTCTTTTCCATTCCTTCATTAAATCCAAGGCCGAGACCTCGTCTTTGAATATCGCTCCCTCGGGCGCTTTGACCGGAAATTCCAAAACAAAAGTGGTGGCGGTAACTTCCGATTGTCCGACTTCCGGCAAGCAGAGCACGCCTTGATCCCGCGCCATTTTGAGCAATGTATCGGTATGAGAAATGCGCACTCTGCGGATAAAATAAGGAGCAAACCAAGGATGCATTCCGGAGCCTACGCCCAAAAGCTGTCCGGAATTACCGTGAGGTTTGACGCAGGTAATGGCAGTGGAAGGATTAATGCCGAAACGTTCAGCATATTTTTTGTTTGTTTCAATGGAATCCTTCCTTAAAGCGGACAGTACTTTGTCGTCCCGAATAACCGGATTGTCATAATAGCCGGTCAAAGAAACTCCGAGCAATCTTTCTTCTTCGCAATTTTCTTTCCATTTTTTTGACAAGTAGCCGAAATTGGTCAAGGTGGACTGGTATGTCCCGAGCAATGTGGCTAGCTCCATTTTCTTTTTCAAAGTTTCTACTGTGTCATTGGGGCGGATAACAATGCTTGTGAGATTACAGAATTGCTTGGAGCGCAAGTAAATTTCTCCGCAAGGATTCAAGCCAATCTGCCTTTCGTCCTTGATGGCATCCCATCTGCGAGCCGGCAATTGTTTTTCCAGTCCTCCTCTGTTGAAAATTCCGCGCTCGCCGGACTTGGATTTTACCAGGGCTGTCCATTCATCCAGAAATTCTTCGGCGGAAGGCTTGGCATTATAAACTGCGGAATTATTGGCCAGACTGCGCTGTTCTTCAGTCAGATAAAACTGGCCTTTTTTAGCATCGCGCATTTCCGTATCTTCTAATTCGGAAAGAGAAATGAGCGCGCTGCGGCGCACTCCGCCGGCCACGACAATCATTCCTATTTTGCAGATAACATCATGCATATCTATGTTGGAAAGACGGCGACCTTGTTTTGCAAAAATTTTACGCCGAGCAAATTCCATCAATTCCATCAAGGGCTGAGGTCCGGACGCTTTGCCCCCGGCAGTTTCCAAGCGAGCGCCAGCCGGACGAATCATGGAATAATCAAATTTTATGTCCCTGCCTTCAAACCAAGCTTTGAGACCCAAAACGAAAGCATCTGCCCAGCCTTCTTTACTGTCGTGAACGATATGCATAGCAGGCTTCTCTTTTATCTGTTTTTTAATTTGTGGAAATTGCTGCACATTTTCCCATTCAACCGCAAAACCTAGTCCCGCGCCGCACATTGAGATATACATGATTTCTCCCAAGTCCTGCGGACAAGTCGGAGCAATATAGGAGCAGTTGTAAGCCCATACATTGGACTGCCGACAGGCCTTGCCCGCAGACCATAGAAGCCTCATAGATGGGCAAATATCCTGATTGAGAATTGCCTCTTCCACTTCCTTGTATTCTTTGGCTGAAAGCTTATCACCCATGCTTTCTTTCATATAATCCATATACCGATTGACTGTTTCTATCCATGTCTCACGGCGACCCAACTCCGGAACCCAGCGGGAATAAAACTGATAGAAAATATATTCCGCGTACGAACTGCTAAAATATTTACTGGATTCTTCAACCGCCTTGCGAACTGCCTCCGGCACCGGTCCAAAAGCCGCTCGAAGCTCTGAACGCCTGTTGCGATAGAGAATATATTTTTTCGCCGTATCGGTAAAGCCGTTTTTCATTAATTCTTTTTCCACTAAATCCTGAACCATTTCCACCGTCGGCAAAAATTTCGCTCCCAGACGCTTGCTGACCAATTCAGACCTTAAATCAAGCAGAGTTCTGAAAACGTAATTGGCCAAGACGTACGATTCCGGCTCACTCCCTTCCCCTGTAACTTCAAAGGCCTTAAAAATCGCCCGAGCGACAATTTCCAAATCAAAAGGAACCACCTCCCCGCTTCTTTTGCGAATTGATTTTATTTTTGCTATTTCGCTTTTTAAAATTTTTTCTGTTTTTTTCATGTTTTTAAATTATTTTTGGGTGAAGCGCGCTGATAAGAGAGATATTTTTTGATTTTTCTTTTTTTATAACAAGGCTATAAATTGCGGGACTCAGAATTAAGGCAAAAGAGATATTCCCGAGTAGATGCAAGAGGGTAAAAGGAATCTGTCCCGCAAGCGCCCCCATAAACGGCTGATGAAAAATGAACGGTCCGATCGAAAGACCGGTTACAGCATCAAAAAAGAGCGTCCCCATAATGGCAAATTTCACATAATTCCATGAACTGCTTTTTTTATTTTTAAAATAAACCGTTGCGAATAAGCCTAAAATCCCGTAGGCGCTTGCCGTCACAAAAGTCCAAGTCCCGATTTGCATAGTTACGATGTCATAAACGACAATGCTCAAAAATCCGAATAAAAAACCCGCCGTTTTGCCATATATCTTGGAAAACGGCATTTGTGTAGCGAGAATCGGCTCAATATTCGGAGCGCGAAAAGGAATCAGCCGGATTAAAAGACAGGCAACAAGCCCGGCAATATACTTGAACCAATTTTTTCTATAAATTTCCATAAGCGAGGTGTATTTAATGACATGGTTGCATAGTTTCGCAACTGCTAAATCATTATACACGAAACCAGTCCCCTTATGTAAAGTGGATAAGTAAATTATCAGCAATAGGATACAATAAAACTATGGAGTCAAATAAATTGCAAAATTTATGTTGTCCTCTTGTACTAACATTTGCGCGAACCTTTTTCTTAGATTTATAAAATTTTAGAATATTCGGAATAATTTTTTTTAATTAAGTTTTTCCAATTTCCAGTTTCACTGCCTCCACCTAAATCGTTTTTATAATACACGAGCAAAACACAAACTTTGTTTAAGTTTTTATGAATAGCAACAATACACCTATTGCCTGAGCCATGACGAGATTCTTGTGTACCAGCAATTTTGAATTCTGTTTTGCAAATAACAATATCCGCGTTTTTGTCGGTAATATATTCGGCTGTATTTTTAAAAAACAGCGCATCTATAAATTTAAACTCTGCTGCCAAAAAACCAAAAGTTGTATCCCAAGCCCCTTTATACTTTTTTGCAAAAGTTCTTATAAAATGCCTCTCAGTAAAAGGTTCAAAAATGACCTCATATTCTTTAGTAGTATTCATGCGGGTCTTCTTGTGTTATGAGTCCGAGAGTGATGATATCATTTTCTTTGGCGCATAAATATGGAAATTGATTGTGCGTAAATTGAACAATCTCCTTAGTTTTTTTACCTTTCCATTTTTCGCTAATATCTGTGATTAGTTTTAATTCGTCTTTTTTGATTTCGGATAAGGAATTTTTTTCACCCCCGCGAGTTTGGGATATGAGCATCGCGCCGTCTTCTGTTTGGTCTATTTCAATTTGACCATTTTCATATAACTCATCTATAACTCGAAAATAAGAGTCCGCAACTGGACCATATTGAATTTTTCTATACTGCATCCCGCTCATACTTTGCAGATGATAATAAAACCAGCCCGCATCCGCAAGATACATAAGTTTTGCAAGTTTTGTTTTTGGAATCTTTTTATCAAGTCTAAGAAAAGCTAAGATCATTTGCTTATACTTCTCATAGTTTGGACTCTCTCCGCCTTCAAGCTCTTCAAAAGAAACACCTAGAGTGCCTGAAAGCTTTTCAAACTCTCCCATCGTCAGCTCTCTCTTGCCTTGCTCTATAGAAATATAAGAAGACCTGGCAATGCCAAGTTTATTTGCTAATTCCAACTGAGAAAGACCTCGTTCCTTTCGGAGCGTCTTTATAAATTTTGTATATTTTTGAATCATGACCTGATTGTATGCTAAAAATGTCAGAATTACAAGCACCATGTGTATAACTATTTGACATTTTAAATAAGGATAATAGAATGGGTTTGCTAGATTAGTCGGACTGGCAGATTATAAAAATAGCGTTCAGAATATATGGCTACAAATCCTCCAAAAGGACCTGGTAGAGTTGGGGCAGTAAAAGATAGAGACCAAGTTTATAACCCACACAATAATCGCTGGGTAAAAAGAGACGATAGTGGCAAATTTATCGATCAAAAAGATAATAGCAAGCCATTCAAGGGCGTCCGGAAAAATAAATAGGTCAAATTGAGCAAAAGTTGCTGGATTATATAGATTCTGAGGAGAAAAAGAAAAGATTGAGTTGTGGCTATTCACCAAAGAAGCTAGAAAGGCATACCTTGCTTATAAAAAATACCACATATGTGGTATTTTTTATTTTATATCAACTTCTTTCATCAATTTATCTGTCTCAAATAAAACTTTAATTATTTTTTGATACTGTTCAATTTCGTCATTATTTAATTGCCTTCCCTTTCTATCTTTAAGGTATTTCTGTGCTGGTTGATAACCACCAATATAAAAATCCCACGCGATTTTTGGTACGTCTTCAAAATATTGAGAATTATTAATGTAAACATTCCCATTTTCATATTTTACTTTTTCTACAAAATTACCACCTGCTACGGAATATTTTATTATTAACTTTTCACATTCAGGATCTGTCATTAAATGCAGCCCGCGAAGTTTACTACCCAATTTAGCCAATCTTTCAAATTCCTTTTTATTATTTGGATATGGAACTCGAGGAAAATCAATTCTTAAAAATTCTTTAAATTTATCACGATATTTTGGAGAATGTAAAACTGCATAAATATAATCAAAAATATTCTCAGGTGTAGTTTTACCAACTATTTTTTCTATTCTACTTATAATTTCAGGATTAATATTTGATTTTTTCTCATTATTGTCGTCAAGTGAATATAAATTTCCAATATAACTTTGCCCTCCTGTTAAATGACAATCTATAATATTTTTAGATAAAAATACACCTACTGGCTGAAAGCTACTTGATTGTTTTTCAAAAACTATAGAAAAATTATTGATAGGAATATCCTTCATAACCTCTTCTCTGGTTCTCCAAATTAAATTTTTATCAAATATCGTAAATCTATCATCAAAAGGTCTGTAAGAATACGCTACCATTTTATTTTCGCTAATCTTAATTTTATTTTTATTTTCAACTATCCATTTAGCATAATTTTTTCCAAGTTCATATTTTACTTTAAGATCTACAGCAGAAATATCATTTTCTAAAAAATCATATAGTCTTCTTTTTAAGATATCTTTATTCTCATCAATAATAAAACTGTCTCCCATGGTAACAACTCCCGTAGACTTTTTTATAAACAAATCAGCCAAAGAAAATCCTTTTTTGTATTCATTTTTACCTTCTCCTTCAAGAATCCATAAATCTGTATTTTCTGGTAGCTTTACCCAGTCTATCTTATCAATGGTTGAACTATCTAAATTTTTAAACTTCTCTTTACGGATTCCGTAAAAATCAGCTTTATACACTTGTGCTAATTTTTTATTTTTCGTATTAGATTTCTTAATTCCTAAAATAATAGCGACACCTGTTTTAATATCAAAAATATTCCCATCTTTTGACCCATCTATACTTGTTTCTTTTTTATTACTATTCCCATGTAAATCAAGTACATAAATCTTATCAAAAGTATTTCTCAAGTGCCATCGCATTCCCCGGAATGTAGGGTTGTCAATATATCCATGAGCCGTAATCATCCCAACAACCCCCTCTCCATTTTTTTCTATTAAACTTTCTGCAAAACGAATAAATTTAACATAATCATCGTCAAGCCAATTTTTCTTCTCTTTAAGTTTCTCTTTACCTCCTATTTCTACTTTATAGACATTGTTATCTGTGTAAATTTTATTTTGAGATATGCCACTATATGGCGGATTCCCTATCACACACATAATGGGATACTGGGACTTAACCCTAGAAGCCTCAACAGCTTCTTTGGTGATACTTTCTTGTATTCCGACAAACAAACTTCCGTCACCCCAAATGGACGATTTTGCTTCTTCAAGGGTATTTGTAAGATAAATTCCAAGTCTAGTTTTTAATTCTCCTGCTTTCGTGTCTTGAAGAGTCATTCCTAATTTTAAATGGGCAATAGTATAAGAAGCCATCATAAGCTCAAAACCATGCAACCTTGGCAAAAGATTATCTTCTACATATGAAGGCCAGTTACCTTCTTGACCGGCAAAATCCTTATAAATATGTTTAATGACTTCATTCAAGAATGTCCCCGTACCTGTAGCCACATCAAGAATTTGAACTTTGTGATATTCTTTTTGAACTTTAATCACTTTACCTTTTTTGTCTGTTTCTTTTCTTTCTACTTTAATTTTTGTCTTATCTGCTAGACCCTTAGAAAGATTGAACTCGTTTTTAAGAATATTATCCACAGCGCGAACGATAAATTGTACTACTGGGCGGGGTGTATAGAAAACTCCCATTTCCATTTTCTTTTTTGCATCATACTCACGCAAGAAATCTTCATAAAAATGAATAACTGGGTCAGGACTTTCATATACTTCTCCAAACAAACTTTCTTTTTTAAAGTACTCATGCATAAGTTTATGAACATCGGCATGAGTAAAAACTTCACATAATTCATCAACAATATATTTGAGTCTGTCTGGAAAAGTATTACCTGCAATATGATCAAAGAAGGAACGCAAAAATGGATTTGTTTTTGGTATAAGTTCACGAGCTTCAATACGAGAAAAATTATTAAGAGTGGTATCATTGTACCTAGCTGAAAAAAGACCATAAACTAAAGTCTGTGCATACATATCTGCAAAAGAATTGTCGTCAAGACTTGAAATTAAATTCTCTTTTACAACATCTCGTATTTTCACCAATTCTATATATCGTTCTGATTTAGAAAGAAGCATATCTAGGACGTTTTCTCGAATACGTTGAGCCCTTCCTCCCATTATTTGCGCAAGATGCCTCCCATGTTTTATTGGTTCTTTGTGCGAAGAAACAAAATCTAAAATCGTTTTTTCTAAATACTCAGAATTTTCTTTTTTAACTTTTATATATCTTTGATCTTTGTCTATATCTCCTAGAGCAATCTCTTCATTATATCTTTGCCCATTTCTAAAAAATCTAAAATTGATATAGTCGCTAATGATTAGGTTGTCATACCCGAAATACCTATCAGCCTGATTCGATTTTTCAATTTTATCTAAATTTTCACCAACTTTTTTTACTTCTATGTATAAAATCGGAACTTTGCCTTTTAGAACAACAAAGTCAGGCTTGTTGCCGTTGATGGCTTTCTGGTCTTGTTGTGTAAAATAACCCTTTTCTTTGGGAAAAATTTCTCTTAAATAATTCTCAAAAGAAGTCCGATACGAATGTTCAGAGCTATTCTCATCATAAAAGTATTTTTGAATTTCTTGTAAATAATTTTCCATATTTTTAACCCACTACCTTATTTTTATCTCCACATAAAGTCAAATGTTTTAAATCCCAAATAAGGAAGAGTAGGATTTATTCGACCATTTTCAATGTTGCTTATATACGCTCGTGTTTCTGATTCGTTCATACATATTATATTTTATATTCCGCTTAGCTGACGACCAAGTTCTCGTTCAAGCATAACTGGGAAATCTTTGATAATTGCCTGCTGGTCTATAGGCAAAAAAGTTCCAAGTTCCTCTCGAAAATTAATATTTTTTACATCAGTCAATATTTTATTTTTTACTCCAGCTAGTTTCTTTTTCTGTTCATTAGAAATCATACCTTTACGCATCATAAAATAAAGATCATAAAAATCTCGTGGTTTTTTACGTTCAAGTAACGCCCCAAAAATCTTTTCTTCCACTAAATCATTCTGAGGTAGAAGAATAATTGTGTAAGTAGGCACAAAATTGTTCGCAACGCTGTCTACTTCGCCTTTTATGATTACATCACTTCTTGTTGAAATATTTATTTCTACACCGATTGGCTGATGATCAAACATCTGAAAAGTAAAAATTCCTAGATATCCTCCACTCGTTGCGCCAAATCGTTCACCAAGCGTAACGTGTATTCCCATTTTTTCTATTTCAGCAAGTGTTTTTATAAATAACCCCTCCACAAACGATTTTACATCATGGTCAAGAACACCAAAAAGAGAAAAATCTAAATCTTCAGAAAAACGCGGACTATCATAGACAATACGAAGCGCAGTGCCGCCTTTGAAAAGCAACTTTTCAGCATCAGGTAATTTGTACAACTCTGTCAAAAAAATGTGTTGAAAATATTCTCGGACAATATTTGGAAATACTCCCATTTGGTATTGCCTGCTTAATTTTTCGAGTGTTTCTAAGGAAATCATTGTAGTGTTGTCTTTATTATACCTTTAAGTTTCTTATTGCCAAACAACGAAGCATATTTTTCCGCTCTTGCAGGGTTAATTTTGTCTTTATTAAAACGAGAGATCGGTTTCTGTCCGTTCATTAATCTTAAATAATTTATATCCACGAATGCTTTCTCAGCGCTTGCAATATTAAAACTTAAACCTTTTTGTTTTTGAATTTCATAGCCAGTATAAGCGACTCTTTTTATTTTTCGATAAGAAAAAACTTTTCCTAATGCTTCGAATCTACGTGTAGTCTTGGTAGTTACCGAAGTAATCTCGTAAACTGTTTCTGGAATAACTCCATGATATGAGAGCGCAAATTCAAGCGATATATAAGATGGCGTATAAATTTTATTCGCGACATAAACGTCGGGTGGTAAAGCATCTGGAAAAACATAGAACCCCTTTTTGAGTTTTAATATAAATCCCTGTTTTTTATATCTATGGAGTAAAGCAGAGGCAGCAAATGCTGACACACCAAAAAGTGAACGAATATCGTTGGCGTTAAATATGTATAGTTTTTTACCCTTTATTTTAGTGGCAAAAACTGTCTGATTCACTAATTTGACCATATTGTCAATTTACCAAAACGCTCTAAAAAAGTCAACTACCGACCGTTAATAACCTAATAATGAAACTTAGGCAATTATATCTTTAGTAGTCTCTATGAGTAGTATAATCATATTCCGGTCTAGTTACTAAAAGATGTTGCTCCATATAAAATACCATCTTTAAGTCCTTGTAAAAAAGTCATTTCTATCTCAATCATTTTTTTTCCATTTTCATCTCCTCGCCGCACCGACTCAATAATTTGATCTTTTGTAAATTCACCGCTAGAACCAAGTGAAACAACCGCATCAGATGGCAATGTTTCAAGACGCGTCATAACAAGATTTTTTATTTCATTATTATTACCGTTTTCACTCATATATTTTTTAAATTATTTTCAATTCAATAAGTTTTTCTATAATTAACTCGCCTAGTTTCGTTTCATTATTTATCTCTAAAAATGCCACATTCCAAGTAACAGGTCCGGTTTCAGAAGCTACTAAAACAACCTCATTTCTTAGATTTAGCGGTAAATTTGCATATACTTTTAGAAAACGATCCTTATTTTTCATTGATGATATTGTATCATACACTAACACTTTTTGCATAAAAATTCTTTGTCCGCCCTCTAGGACTTGAACCTAGGACCTGGCGCGTATAAGGCGCTCGCTCTACCAACTGAGCTAAGGGCGGAAAAGTGGTTAACCCACTTTTTAATACTACAAAATTAAAAGAATTTAAGCAAAAATTACGCCACCACTTCCAGCTTTGCGGGTTCTCCCGCCTGCATCAGCTATGCTGAAGGCATTGCGGGCAGGTCTTTTTTCTTTAAGAGAATTCCGTGCGCGGTCAAAAGCTTTTCATACTCTTCTTGCTCAAGAGTTTCCACTTCAATCAGTTTTTGAGCAATGGCGTCAAAGGCTTTGCGGTGTCCGGAGAGAACCTTTTCGGCTGATTTTATTCCGTCATTTATGATTCTGGAAACTTCGGCATCCACTTTGGTGGAAACCGCTTCGGAAAATTCTTTTTCTATTACCTCGCCATAAGGAGTTCTGCCCCCAGAACCCGCGAGAGCTATCGGACCAATCACATCAGACATTCCCCAGCGCGTTACCATCGCCCTAGCCAAATTTGTGGCAACTTGCAAATCAGAAGATGGACCAGTGGTGATGTCCCCGAAAATCATCTGCTCGGCAACATATCCCCCAAGAGACATAGCTATATCGTCAATAAATTCTTTTTTAGACTGCAAACGGCGTTCTTCCAAAGGCAGTTTTAAGGTGTATCCTCCGGCATTTCCGCGGGCAATAATGGAAACTTTATGCACTGGGTCGGCATAAGGAAGTACCGAAGCCACCAAGGCGTGACCAGCTTCATGATAAGCGGTGATTTCTTTTTCTTTTTTGGAAAGCAGATGGCTTTTTCTCTCCGGACCGAGCATCACTTTTTCAATCGCCCGAATTAAATCAAACTGGAAAACTTTTTTGCGATTCTCGCGCGCCGCCAATATCGCGCCTTCATTCATCAACGAGTATAAATCCGCGCCGGAAAACCCGGGAGTGCGCTCGGCAATTAACTTCAGATTGATATCTTCGGCGAGAGGTTTTTTCACGGCATGAATTTTCAAGATTTCTTCGCGGTCGGAGCGGTCAGGCAAATCCAAAAGCACCTTGCGGTCAAAACGACCGGGACGAATTAGCGCCGGATCCAGCACATCTGGTCTGTTGGTCGCCGCCATGACGATCACTTTGTCGTTCGGCTCGAAGCCGTCCATTTCCACCAATATTTGGTTTAAGGTTTGTTCGCGCTCGTCATTGCCCCCGCCGAAGCCTCCTCCGCGCGTACGCCCTATCGCGTCTATTTCATCCACGAAGATGATTGCTGGCGCCGCTTTCTTCGCCATTTTAAAAAGGTCACGGACGCGGGACGCCCCGACACCCACAAACATTTCCACGAACTCACTGCCGGAGAGATGAAAAAAAGGCACATTGGCTTCGCCGGCAACTGCACGAGCAAGCATCGTTTTTCCTGTGCCCGGCGCGCCGGTTAAAATCACGCCTTTCGGGATTCTCGCCCCAATTTCTAAAAACTTTTTCGGACTTTTTAGAAAATCCACAATTTCTTTTAATTCTTCCTTTGCTTCTTTACATCCGGCGACATCTTTGAAAGTCACTTTATTGTTCTTGTCATTCGGGTCGGTAATGCGCGCCTTGGATTGGCCGAAAGAGAGCGCTTGCATGCCAGCACCCCGCACCTGCCGCGACAAGTACCAGAAAAAAAGCAGAATGAAAACAATCGGCAACAAGAACGGAAGCAAATTAAAGAGTAAGAACATAAAACCACTTTCTTCTTTTATTTCTATTTCGGTTTTGGAAAACGCTTCCGGTGTCACGCCGTAATTAAAAAGAGTTTGCGATAATGCCGAACCGAACTCTTTCTTAGATTTCTTGATTTCATCGTTTTGGTAGGTGATTGTGAGCTTCTCTCCTTCCACCAGGATTTTTTTGACTTCCCCTATTGAAACACTTTTTGCTAACTCGGAAATTGAAATTTCTGGCGTAACTTTTCCTGTATCGGATACGGCTAAATACACCGCTGTGATAAGCATAAAGATGAGCAATGTGCCGGCAATACTGCCCCCAAACCCGCCTCCGCCCATTCCGCCTTTACCTTTCTTGCCTTTATTCTGAGCGTTATTTTTGTTTAGAAAATTAAAATCCATCTAGAGATACTAACATAAAAAACCTATTTTGTGGAGATGACGAGAATTGAACTCGTGTGCAGAAGGTTTTTGCAAAAAAGTCTACATACATAGCGCGCTTTTTGGTTAAAATTAAAAAATTCTTAAGCGAGCCAAATATTTTTTAATCGAGTTCTAATTTTTCGTGAAATACTCGAACGGATATTTCCTTATCCCGATAATGTTATGCCCCGTCTTATATATCGGAAGTCTATAAGAGAGACACGAGTTACGCGTAAGCGGAAACTCGAGCGAAAACGAAGTCATTCATACCGAAGTATGGAGAGACTGCCGCTTTCACTTTGGAAGCTAATTTTGCAATTAAGCTATTGAACAAATTTTTACGAGATTATGTTCATGCTCGGTATGCATTTTTGACAAAAGTCCTACTGTCTATGCCTTGCATCCCCAAATATAGTAGCGAAGCTTCCACCTACCCCTCTCCTTAACAAGGAGAGGGTGCCAAAATTTATTTGGGCGGGTGAGGTGCTACATTTTTCAAAGTCCTTTGTACTCTCTCCTGATTTCGCGGTCTGTGTCGCGCTTTTTTATGCTCTCGCGCTTGTCATATTTTTTCTTGCCTTTCACTAAAGCAATTTCTACTTTGATTTTTCTGCTTCTATTATACACCGAAAGTGGCACAACTGTCAAACTTTTGTTTTTCTCGCTTCCAGCAAGTTCTGCTATTTCTTTTTTAGTCAGTAAAAGTTTTCTATTCCTCAAAGGGTCATAATCTTTTGGTGTATTTTTTGCTTGATATGGCGGAATGTTTGCGTTAATTAGAAATGCCTCGCCCCCGCGGATAATAACAAAAGCCCCCTCCAGCGACATCTGCCCGCCCCGCACAGACTTTACTTCCACGCCCAAAAACTCAATACCGGCTTCGTATTTTTCCAGAATTTCATAATTAAACCGCGCTTTTCTGTTTTCGGCGTAATAGGACATAAATATATACTAACACAAAACAAAACCACCAAACTCTTGCTTTCTCAGATTTAAGTTGTAGACTGGCTCCTGAGACCGTTTTATGTGTTCAGTTCAATAAAAACAAGGAGGATCCCCTCCCCAAGAGGGGAAAGCCACGCCATGTGGCATGATAGTTTAGAAGTTGTTCCTACCCCCGCTTGCAGGAACAACTTCTTTTTTTATTTACCCACAAACCAGACATGTTATAATTCTCTAATGTTTGACTACCAATACGCGTATTTGATTGGCAATATATTTATTCTTTTCCCGATTTGGCTAGTTTTGTTTTTTTATAGACGAGACCTGCGAGTTGATATTTTAACCATGAGTTTAATTTGTGGAACTTTGGGACCAATTTCACAAATTTGGTATCTGAAAGATTATTGGTCTCCCCAAACTTTTACCGGAACAATTGTGGGCATAGAAGATTTTTTATTTGGTTTTTTTATTGGCGGCATTACAAGCGTCATATATAAAGAATTGTTCAATAAACATATTTCAAAACCCAAAAGCAAACGCCATCATTGGAGATTGATATTCCTGTTTACTGCAATTGCAATATTCATTTTTAACATTTTATTTTATATTTTTTCCATAAATTCCATTTATGCAAGCATAATTGTCTTTCTTTCAATGGCATCTATGATGTATTATTTCAGACGCGATTTGTTTATCGATGGATTAGCTAGTGGAATTTTTACGGGCATAACAATGTTTTTGTCCTATCTTGTGTATCTTTCAATCTTTCCAGAAGTTATTAGTAAGTGGTGGTTCCTCCATAATATCTCGGGAATATTAATTTTAGGAATTCCTCTGGAAGAATTAGTATGGGCTTTTTCTTTGGGGCTAGTAGCCGGACCCGCTTATGAGTTCTTCATGGGTTTAAGGCTTCTAAAAAATTAAGTTTGACTTTCAAGCCATAATAAGCTATATTTAAGCAGTTCAAGTTATCTTTAATATCAATTGCGTGAAAGAATAAACAACCAAATACGGGCGGCGGAACTTCGGGTTTTAGACAGTGAAAATAAAAATCTCGGCGTTTTAAGCATAAAAGCCGCTTTGGAATTGGCGCAAAGCAAGGGTTTAGATTTAATTGAAATAGGACCGAATGCCAATCCCCCATTAGCGAAGATAATGGATTTCGGCAAGTATCAGTACGAGGCAAACAAGAAACTGAAGAAATCCAAAGCTGGAGCGAATAGGACAGAGACCAAAGGAATCCAGGTAAAGATTGGAACCGGAGACCATGATTTGGAACTCAAAGCGAAAACAGCTTCAAAATGGCTCAAAGAAGGACACAGGGTCAAAGTAGAACTCTTCCTCGCCGGACGCGCAAAATATATGGATGAAAAATTTTTGCGGGAACGCTTGGATAGAGTGCTTCACTTAATTACTGAAGATTATAAAATATCAGACGCATATAGAAAAGGTCCGAAGGGTATAACGACAACCATAGAAAAAAAATGAAAACAAATAAATCATTTTCAAAAAGACTGAAGGTCACCAAAAACGGAAAAATAATTTCCCGCAAGCCGGGTTTTAATCATTTCAACGCAAAACAATCCCGAACCAAACAGCTTGCCGGAAAAAAAGGCAAGAATTTTATTATTACAAATAAATCAAGAAGCGCTTTGATGCCGTTTATATAAAATGATACGAATATACGAATGGAACGAATTTACAAATAAAACAAATTAATTCATTCGCAGACATTCGCAGATTTGAATAATTAGTAGATTAGTATGTTAATCTTATGACCAGAGTAAAAAAAGGAGTACATGCATTAAAAAGACGAAGAAGCGTCCTCAAGCAGACCAAAGGTTTTCGCCATGGTCGCAGCACCAAAGAACGTCAAGCTAAAGACGCGCTTCTGCACGCCGGGGCTTATGCTTTTGCGCACCGAAGAGACAAAAAATCGCACAACCGGACTCTTTGGAATATAAAAATAAACGCCGGCGCGCGCGAACTCGGCACGACTTACTCCAAACTGATCGACGGTCTAAATAAGAAAAAAATCTTAGTTGATAGAAAAATTTTAGCTGACCTTGCCGAAAATCATCCTTCTACTTTTGCCAGAGTTTTGGAAGCGGTGAAATAGTTTCTATATAATCTTGTATTCAGCCACTTTGTCTTTTTTTACGAGAGCAATAACATCTTCTACAAGTTTCTTGGCATCCAGTCCGGCAATGATTTTCGCATTAGGGCGATGCCCCTTTTCAACAATCTCTTTGAGCTGATTTCCCATTTCCCAAGGTCCTTCATAAATACCTATAGGCTTGCCATCTTCAAAAGCAATGGTAAATTCATGAATTGTGCCAATGCGCCCGCAGCCGCAAATAACCGCGTCCACGCAACGGGTCATTATTATATCCCGACCGGCATAACCGAAACCGGTGTACATAATCAAGTCCATATAATCAAGAGGAAGTTTGTAAACTTCCACATGCTCCTTTTCCGAGGCGGCCGGAGATACGCCAACAGAAATCCCGCCTACTTCTTTAAACCCCATCGCGACCCAAAGCGGAAATCCTGTCGTCGCTCCGGTAACAAGCACCGCTCCATGGCGAGCGATTTCGCGCCCGAGTTCTTTTGCCTTATCCAAAGCATTTAGTCCGCAATGACCTGTCTCCGCCGCGCCGGAAACGCAAATTTTAATCAGGTTGTGCCCATGTTTGTTGTTAAATAAAGAATCCATGAGTTGATTATACATTATTTAACATGATAGTGTCACACTACTCCCCAGTTCAGGAGCATAAGCTTCAAGACCCAAATTATCTCTGAGTTTTTGCACCAGAAACATAGATGATTTCGGTTCCCCCATAACCACGAAAACTTTTTTAAGAGTATCCTGCGTATCTTCAACAAAAGAGAGCAATCCATCTGAATCTTTATGCCCCGAATATCCGCTGATGGTCACAATATGCGCGCGTACTGTCACATCTTCCCCTGTGATACGTACCGTCTTGAGTCCTTCCTGAATTAGGCGCCCCGGACCGCCTACAACCTGATACCCGGTCAAAAGCAAAGTATTATTGGGATCAGGTAAATAATGTCTTTCGTGATGCACAATGCGTCCGCCAGTAGACATCCCGCTTCCGGCGATAACTATCTTCGGATTTGGCACAGTATTGATCATTTTTGATTCTTCCGATTTTAAAGTATTATGAAGTCCCGGAAAATCAAATAGATATTTATCATGATGCATAGCCTTTTGCGCATTTTCATTCAGATAATTTTTATATTGCTTAAAAACTTCCGTCAAACGAATAGCGAGAGGAGAATCAAGAAAAATAGGCATTACAGGAATGTGATTATTTTCCACTAATTCATTGAACTCAAAGAGGAGTTCCTGGGAACGCTCGAGAGAGAAAGTCGGGATAATAAGTGTACCTTTTCTATTGTAATTGTCTTCAATCGCTTCCTCCAGGAACTTCCTGCGGCTGTCTCTCGATTCATGATTTCTATCACCATAGACGGATTCCATTATTAAATAATCTATATCAGTAACTTTTTCAGTATCGGGAAGAAGTGGTGAAGGTGAATTGCCTAAATCTCCGGTAAAAAGAATTTTTTTGCCATTGTAAACAAATTTAATCATCGCAGAACCTAGTATGTGTCCGGCATTTAAAAATGAAACTTCCAAATCGGAAGTTATACTCAACGTTTCGTGATAATCAAAACCTTCCCATAAAGAAATAGCTAACTTTACATTTTCCTCGGTGTAAATTTTATCCAAACCTAGCTCTATATTTTTTGACAATATGCCCATGGTGTCTTCAAGCATAAATGAAGCCAAAGCTTTGGTGGGTTTGGTGGAATAAATTTTCCCGCGGAATCCTTCGCTGATAAGTTTTGGAACACGCCCCAAATGATCCACATGCGCGTGAGTAATAAAAAGAATGTCTATCGCTTTTGCGTCATACGGAAAAGGGTCCCAGTTGATATTATCCGCTAAATTAAATCCTTGCGTAAGCCCGCAATCCACTAAAATTTTTTTGTCCTCTATCTCAAGCAAAAAATTAGCTCCTGTCACAGAGCCAGTTCCCCCGCAAAATGTTAGCTTGGCTTTTTTCTCCATGGATGTAGATAAAGAATAGCACATAATCCGCCGAATAGGTCAAAAAATATGTCTGAGAAAGTATCTAAATAATCAAAAGGGTTTTTCGCAATCACGTCGTTAACCAACATTTCAAACATTTCCCAGCCAATGCCAATTGCGAGTATAAAAAATAACATTTTAAAAACTGCATTAAGGGAACTTTCTTTGGATGGAAAAATATAAAAATAAAGAATACCAATCCAAATTCCACCCAGAAAATGCATAATTACATCAAGATACCAAAGAGAATAATACCAATAGAACTTATTTGCGGCAAAATGTACTATCAAAATAAAGAAAATCAGATATGCAAGAATTTTCAAAAGCCTTTTTCTGTCTATTCTGTCCATTTCGGTATTATACAGCAAAATAATTGCCGAGAAAACTCACAGATAAGAAAAAATCCGCTTGTGCGGAGTTCTTCTTAGGACTATTTCAGATATATTACCGTAGCTGATAGCTAGGTGGGTGCCAGATGCGAGAGACCAAGGTCAAACACAATCGAGGCTCCCATAAATTAGTGTCTAGGTAATAACCGGAAATAACCCTACTTAAATTATACTCTCTTAAAAACTTTGCGCAACAATTTTTTTAAAACAACACAAATTTTTGAAGATTTCAAATTATTTTTTATTCAAATTATTTTCATTTAGTATACTTCTCGCTTGTAGCAATCTTCGCAATACAAAATCTGAGGATTATTTGGAGAATAATTTGTTTTAAACTTCACTACGCATTTATTTTTATGCCCGTGCGTACTTTTTTTACACATACATTCACGATCCCACATCTTAATTGGATTTAACTTTTCCATTCTGGTATAGAATCTGCAGTTTGGGCAAATTCTTGGCAAGGGTATATTAAAACGCTTATAAAATTGGAATTCCATTTTGGTTATTTTAAAAACACCGACACAACGATGCGCACATTTTTGTGCGTCTTGGCATTCAATTACTTTACCGACAATTGAATCATCTATATCGGAAACCTTTTCTGGTATCTCTAAAGAGTATATTTCAATATTATATTTGTTGGATATTTCTGAAATATTGTCTTTTGGAAAATAATCAGAAGCGGAAGATTCTTCATATTTCAAAGGAGAAAATTCTGGTGGGAAAAATTCACCATATCTATAAACTAAACCATCACTAGAAATATAAGGTGTGATATTCATCTGCTCAATGATTTTAGACCGCAGAGAGAAATATTCTTCTTTCGAATATTGCTTGTTAAAGATGCAGTATGTAGCTTTTTTTAAGCCCACACATCCAAAACAATATGACGAAGAATGGCACTCAACACAATATTCTAAATTATGAGAAGAAGGCCAACATTCATAACAAAACTTTAGATTTTGACAATTTTCTCCACAATTCGCTGATTCATAGATTAATTCGCACGCAAGTCCCCAATTAGTAAAATCATATACATCTTTTGAATGTCGTATGAATTGAGAAAAGCGAGCGTTGTCTATATTGTGAATAACAAAGCAATCTAAGGAATTATTTGAAGCATATATATAATCCCCCGTCACATTCTTGTTCCTATTGCCATGAATATATTGAACTGGAAATTTTTCCCTCAAATTTGCTACTTTTTTTAATATTTCCTCCACTTGTAAATAAGAACCATCGTACATGGTACCCAGTTTTTTCTCATATTCACTTTTTGTGTACTCCTCATTAAATATACAATACTTTTTATTTCTTAAATTTATACAACCAAAACAATCATTACAATTCCTACAGTTATCTGAAAACCAGACATTGTAACAATTTGCGCAATTACTACTCCAAAACATGCGTTCACAATCAACTATTGAAAATGTTTCGTAACACAAACTCGAATCTTTTGTTTCATAAATATCTACGCAATCCTGACTCCCGCTTAAACGAAAACCATATGAAACATCTTCATTATCTGTCGCATTGAAACATAAGTAGGCGTTTTTTGCGTTAGTGGCATGATTGGAATAATCACTATTCACACAAGTCTCAATTGACCTTGCACATAAAGGTACATTGTGTAAAAGATCAGCAAATTGTTTAAAAAAGGTATTGTTAAAATTATATTCTTTCCCATATAACTTAGGATCCCACTTATCACTCCACCAATAAGAGTGTTCATAAATTTTTACTTTGGATGAAGGAGGATATGTCGAAAATATAAAATTACCGGTACGCTCTTCCTTTTTCTTAAAAAAGAAATGCTCATTACGCCACATAGAACGACGAAATAGGCGACACTTGGGACAAAAGGTGGGCGCCGGAACTTGCATTTTTAAATAGAAATTTGAATCATTCTCATCTATGTGAAAAAGAGTCGAGCAACTTTGACATTTTACAGATAAAAGCATAATTATAAGGATACCACTTGTAAAAGACTAATGCTATAATCATGCTCATGAGCCAAAAACTATGCGTATACTGCACAAATATTGATATTAAAAATCGCGAAATTATCAGCAACGATTTAGCGTGGGTATTCCCGACGAACATTCCTGTCGTTCCGGGACACATATTAATAGTTCCGAAACGGTGTGTGACAAAATATGAAGATTTAAGTTCAGAAGAAAAAAAGGCAATAGAAGAATTGAGAGTAAAAATGATTCACGCGCTCAAAAAAGCCTTTGGCGCAGAAGGTTTTAATTATGCATGGAACGAAAATAAAATGGCGGGGCAATCAATACCGCATTTCCATCTGCATGTCCTGCCCCGCAAAGAAAGCGATGAAGGAATAACTGAATATGAACCCAGAAAATTTCTTTACCGCCCAGGAAGTAGAGAAATTACGGAAGAAAAAGAGTTACAAAAAGTATGTGAGGTGATAAAAGAAAGCTTGTAAAAATTTATCTAAAACCCCAGATAGAGTCTTAGACTCTATCTGTAATACCCCAACTCTTCCAAAAAATCTTCTAGAATTCTGACCGGCACGCCGACAACGGTGTCTATGGCGCCTTTTGTGCTTTTTGCATAGTGAAGAAAAGCTCTATCCACAAATCCTGCTCCTTTGTATGTCATGGGGTCATTTGCCATTTGGTGAATAACCCGAGTTGGAATTTTCCCCCATTTTATAGAAACAACATCTACCGATTTTAAAGTTTGATTAAGTCCAACATGGTGTACAACAATTGAACAATAAACAGTAGTCTCCCCTTTAGGGTACTCTTTGTGCCAAGCGATGACTTCTTCTTTTGACACAGGTTTCTCTCTTAACTTTCCGTTGTGAGAAACTACTAAGTCAGATGTTATGAGAATAGTATCGGGATTAAAATTATTTTTCGCGAGAATTGCGTCTTTTTTCGCTAATCCGATATTTAAGACGAGTTTTTTAAAATCCTTGTTTCTTATTTTCTTTTCATCAATATCGGCAGTCTTCACATCAAAAACAAACCCGGCGTCTTCCAAAAGTTTTTTGCGAAACGGAGACGCCGAACCGAGAATGAGCTTGGTTTTATTTTTTGTGCTCGGCATAGACAAAATCGGTATCAATCTTTTTGTATTCAAAGATTTCGTCTTTGTTAAAGAATCTTTTTACTTCAATTTCTCCAGCTTCAATCGTTTCCGATGCATGCACGATATTAGATTGAGTTGAAAGAGAAAAATCTCCGCGGATTGTGCCTGCGGTAGCCTCCCATGCCTTTGTCGGACCGACAATCAGTCTAATAGCTGAAATCGCATTAATACCCTCTACTGCCATTACAATAACCGGACACGCTTTCATGAAATCCCGAACACCCGGATAAAATGGTTTGTCTTTTATATGCGCATAGTGTTCATCAAGCAAGGCATCTTCTATGCTCATCATTTTCATGCCTATAATTTTCAAACCCTTTCTCTCAAAACGAGCAGTTATCTCCCCCACCAAATTGCGCTGAATAGCATCCGGCTTCAAGATTATTAAAGATTTTTCGTAATTTATTTTTATCATATACTTTATATTAGCAGAAAAAAAATATTTTGCAAAATTTATTTTACTCCATCGTTTTGTACCTCCCCATAATCTCAGCTTCCACTTCCTCCCGGTCCCGGCCATATTTTATATAGGAAAGTTCTTTCAAGGAATCTACAATATCGGGATTGCCTACCTCCGGCGCGAGTGTTCTCAAATTGAAAGGCTTGACGGGCTGACCGTTTACCAGCATATTCACATAGGCATTGTAATTATCAAGTTTGGTGATATCGGCAACAGAAAATGTCGGTTTGAATCTCTGTTCCAGAAATGTCGCATCTTCTGTACCGACTCGAAAAACCGCTATGGAGCCCACGTTGCCGAAAACCGCATTCTTAATCTTTTCTTCGAGCTGAGTGATGTATTGATGAGCAATGTTGAGCGATAATCTGTATTTTCTAGCTTCCGACAAAATAGAAGCTATAGAATCAGTCGTAACATTTTGAAACTCATCAATGTAAAGATAAAAATCATTCATTGGCTTGCCAAACATATCCACCCGGGAAAGCGCCGCCATTTGAATTTTACCCACCAAGACAAGCCCAATCAAATTAGCATTGATGTCTCCCAGCCGTCCTTTAGAAAGATTAACTAGTAGGATTTTTTTCTCATCCATGATTTTGCGGAAATTGAAAACAGAATTCTGCTGAAGCACCACCGGGCGCATGATGTCGTTCGAAATAAAGTTGTCGAACTTGGAAGAAATATAGGGCACGAAGTTTGCAAGCGACTGGTCCCCCGTCGTCTGCTCTGCGGAAACCCAGAACTGCTTGATAATCGGATTCTTACAGCGGGCTAATTTTAAGTCACGAAAATCTTTATCCGCCAAAACACGGGTAATCTCCAGCAAGGTTGAGCCTGACTCGGGATCTTCCATCACCAAAAAGGCGCTGTTCCTGAAATATTGCTCAAACATCGCTCCGCCACCGATTTTCATATCAAAAAGTTTGTTGAAAATTCCCATCAACTCGTTCACCACGAAAGTTTTTTGCTCCGGATATTTAGGGTCATACTCCAGCATATTCAGCCCCATCGGCCGCGCCGTGTAGGCAGGGTCAAAATAAATGACATCGTCAATACGTTCTTTGGGAATACGGGACAAAATGGTCTGAATGTCGGTGCCATGCGGGTCAATATAACAGCATCCATCGCCATTTTTGATATCCTGTGTAATCATATTAAGCATGATGTTGGTCTTGCCTGTTCCAGTTTGACCGATGACATAAAAATGCCTCATGCGGTCTTCACGCGCAAGATGTATTTCTGTATCTTTGCCTCTATAACTATTTACTCCTAAAATTATTCCTTCACTCTTCAGTTCCATCGGCGCAGGCGCGATGCCGGCTCTAGCTTCCTTGAGTTGCGGCTGGCTGCCTATTCCGACCGGAAAGTGAAAAACTGACGCAAGTTCTTTTAAATTAAGCGGCATAATTTTATCCGGAGCAAAAGAACGGTAAGAAAAATCATGGAAAAGCTTTTTTAAGTCGCTTCCATGAACCTGTTCAAAAATAAATGAGTTGCTGGCCGCTTCGGAAAATTGGTTGAAAGAAGATTTTATTTCCTGCAGAATGGCTTCGGCGCGGTCTTTTGTTTCGGCTGAAGCTATAACGCGGATATTGGCTTTCATAACACTGCTTTTTATTTTATTGCCTATTTTTTCTACCGCCCCTTCATCCACCGCTCGCCTACCCTTCATGTTTTTTTCCTTTTTTGCTTCTTCGGTTTTTTGTTTTACGCCAAAAAGAAGCTCCTTGCCTACTTTTATTACTGCCCGATTGAATTTATAGAAATTGTCCGCCGCATGTTTTACAGACATGCCGTCTTTCACATCATCCAGTATCATATGAAATTCATTGATGAATTTATCGCCGGCAGGCGCCACCACCAGCTGAATAGCCGCGCCTTCGCCCTCGGTTTTTAGCTTGGAAAAAACATTTAATATCATATTCATGGGGTCATGCTCCAAAGTGTCATAAGTCCTAATGGGCATCACTCCGCGCTCCGAGAGAGTAGCATAAGCTCCAACTGAAGCTCCATTATCTGTGAAAACATTGTAATCATCCGCGACTTCGCGAATTTTCGCATTGTGATAAAAAGCCAGAATTTGTTTTTCAAAAAGGGAAAGATATTTGTTTGGAATTCCGGCATAAACCACCACTGCGTCGCTCTCATTTGAAAGCGCCACTTCCAGCGTAAAATAAATTTCCTTTACATTTTTGGGGTCAACAGAAATAGACTGCATGCCGGCATAAAACTGCTCCATGGCGCCGATAAATTCCTTGAAGCCTTTTGACTTGTCGGCTTCATCCGTGGGCGGCGGAAGGGTTATTTCAAAAAGCGTCATGTTGAGAGATTTATATAAAGGTGTACCCTCCTTCAAATCCGAGATTATTTGTCCGGTTTTTAGATATTGGATGAGAATCCGGTGAAAATCATCTTCCACGTGGGGATTGCCCATCGCTTCCACTACTGAGAGAGCATTGCGAATCCCCTTAGTAATAACAATCCCTAAAAGTTCCTCCATCACGCTATCGTGAGACTCTGGCTTTAGCGCCAGCACTATTCCCTCTGCCTCTTTTCCGCTTATTATATTACTGCTGTGTATTAACTGCTCTGCCGGTATGTCTTTATACACTCCCACCACATCCCGCGCCGCATTTTCTTTGGCATTTTCAAAATGTCCGATTTGAATCAGCTCTTCTTCGCGTTTTGCTACATGCGCGCGCAAATATTCCAACTCTTCTTCCGGAGTCTTAAATTTCGGCATTTCCTTAAAAAAACTGCCTTCCATAGCCTAATTATACAACAAAAAGGGGAAAAACTATATTTGATGTACAGTTAACCATCGGCTTATTCGTACGAATGGGTAAATAGAGAATAGGAATGAAGAAGACGACAACTTTCAAAAATTTTAAATTTCAAATAAGGTCAATCACCTGCTTGGCAGGTTTGGGTAGAGATTCAACAATCGAATAAAACATGGATAGACTTATTTGTTCCTTATCCACAATCCCCGCGCTAAACAAAACGGCTAGATGTTTAGATGTAGATTTGAATGATAAGTTTATATGCTCCGCGATGTCGGTAACAGTCGCTTGTTTTTCAGCTTTCAGATATTTGATAGTCTGCAATCGCCGCCGATTGGCGAGAGCTTTTAATATTTTTTCATACTCTTTCATATATTTAACACCTATTATATCACCGCCTTTTGCATTTACCTATTCGTACGAATTAGAGATTCAATAAATGTCCATTTATTCCTCTAGTGATTTACCAGTAAATAAAAATCTTTTCTGTCCGATAGATTTCTGCTCATCGTTTCTCATATAAAAAATTAAATATATTTTATCCCCGACAGTATCTGATCTAATATCATCAACCCAACCGTCAAATTTAAAATCCCGACCAAACCAATCTTGGAAATAAGTATAAACCAGCTTATCATCTCCAGAAGTCATATAACTTAAAACTCCTTGTTCAGTTTCTTTATTAAAAACATTAACTAAATAAATTCCCTGACAGCTAGAACCGCAATATGAAGTAAAAAACACATGGTCATTCCCAAGCCATTTTGGTTCCCCAATTCTACTACCAGTAAATATATAATTTTCACTGCTATCTTCCATATCCAGAACTGAAACAACTGTGTCGTTATTAAAGTAATCTTTGTAATAATCTCTAAAAATACTGAGATCAAAAGCAAAATTGTATGAAATTATTTTTTTTGAACTGTTAGGAGATAATTCTTCATATTGAAGTTCTTTTAAGGTCTGTGGTTCATTTTTTGTTAATTCAGTATCTTTTTGATTCCTTGGTAAACGAGAAAAAATGAGTATGAAAATAATAATTATCAAGCCAAATAATGCTATAATTAAATTAAGATTTAATTTATGCTTCAAGTTCATAGAAATAAACCCTATCAATCTTGGTTTTTAAATTCTTTTCCGTTGCCCACCAAGGAAAATCTATTTGATGTTTATATGAATGAAAATGTGTCGCTCCAAAAGTCGGATCTGCAATTTGTCCGCCAAGTACGGCTTCAGCCACCGCATAGCATTTATTCCAGACTGATATACTTACATTATTATTTAATGGATCTCTGACTTTATCCTTGGTATTTTTATTCCAAAATGAATCATATTGGGATTCTTTTAGAATAACTTCGTGAACATTATATCCCCATTGCTTTTTATGTTTTTTAATACGATTAAGAACAGTAAAACCTATGCCGGTTCTTGCTTCTTTTGACTGATTTTCTCCTTCACCTAATATCACTCTAGCTAAAATCATTTGTTCACTATCATCTATAAAATTTTCGTCAGTCCATTTTGGATTTTCTACGGAAGGAATCCTTTTTAATTTATCAACACCTAGATCAAATATAATTTCGTGTAATGTCGGCATGCGATCCGCCCAAAAGTCAATGTAATGAATATCGCTATCTAAATTTTCCTCAAAATTTTTCTTTTGGCGATTATTTTTAAAAAAATAAGTAAAAATATTTGCCGACCATAGCCAATCGCGACGCAATATTGAAAAAATATTTTTATCCATAATATATATTATACTAAATAACCAAACTTTATTTCAAGTATTTTTTATCTTATATTTTTATCTTTCTAATCGGCTTATCCCCTCCAAAGGCGGGCAGGCGTACGAATGGGTAAACCCCCACACCTATTTCCATAACACACTGAAAGCGCATTATACTCAATATCTTAGAGACAGGTGTAGGGGTAAATAGAGAATTCAAAGGTTTTATTAAATATATGTAATTAGTTACGTAACGAGTTACGTATATATTTTAGCATGAAGTGGGAAACTAAAGGAACACACAATTTGCGCAACTAAAATTATTAATTCCAACATCCGTTAGGAAATCCTATTTTTTCAAGAATATCTGTAAATGCAACATATTCAATTTCGTGTTCTTTATAAAAAGCTAAGCTTTCTTGAAGTTCTTTTGTCTGGGTTTCTTTTTTAAGCAAATCCCCAAATGCAAAACCTTTTCTAGCCTCATATTCTTGGTATCCAACTAAAACAATTTGAAGCGGTTTTTTATATAAATTTGGTAATTCTCCATATTTTAAAGGAACGCCCAGTATTTTCTCTCCCGCAGTACCTGGAGTACTCCAATTCCTGCTTTTTACCTCATAAATATAGTCTTCACACTCTAAATCTGGTTCATAATTTTTATCTCTTACAGAACTTTGCATGGCTCCAGCCTTTTTGACATTTTTTCTTTTTAAACAAATAAGTGCTTCCATCACTAAATCTTGACATAGCTTGGTTGTCCATTGAACATTGTTTTTTGTACCAATAATTTCATTCCCCCAAAGATCTTCTTCCTTTTTTGCCATTGCAAGATTATCCTTATTGCTTGTATTGAGCAAGGAAAAAGCAGTGATAGGTTCGTAACACCATTTTATAACTTTAGGATTATTGAGTAATTTAAAATTTTCTTTTTTCATAAATTATCTTATCCAAAGAAGTACTTATTATTCCTTCAGATCATTAAACCTCTTAATCGACAAATCTAAAAATTTCTTTTCTGTATCAATGCCGACAAATTTTCTTCCGTTCATTGCTGCCGCAATGCCAGTCGTTGAGCTTCCAGTAAATGGATCAATGATTACATCCCCTTTGTTCGTACTTGCCAGAACAATTCTTTTCAATAAGTCTAAAGGTTTTTGTGTCGGATGTTTACCAAATTTCTTTTCTTCTGGTTTCGGAGTTCCCATAGACCAAACAGAACGCATCTGCAAACCTGGCTTTTTTAATTTATCTTCAGGCCAACTCCCCTCTTTCATGGCGCTATAATTAAAAGTATGTTTTGCTTTCTTTTCTTTTCTCGCCCAAATTATTGTTTCATGGCTGGCAGTAAAAAAGCGACAACTCAAATTTGGCGATGCATTTGGTTTAAACCAAGAAATATCATTTAGTATGTGATACCCAAGTGCTTGCATTGCGTAGCCACATTGATAAATAGAATGATACGTCCCGCTCACCCAAAGAGTTCCTCCGGGTTTCAACACCCTCCTACATGCTTCAAGCCATTTGTAATGAAAAGCGTAATCGTTTTCAAAACCATTGCTAATATCCCAAATTCCTTTATTCACGCTCACCATTCGTCCAGCATGAACAGTAAATCCTCCATTTGAAAGATTGTATGGCGGATCGGCAAAAATCATATCAACGGAGTTTTCTTCCAAATCATTCAATACTCGTAAAGAATCTTCGTTGTACAAAACAAAATTATCTTCCTTGAAATAAGGTTTTACTTTCACATCTGCTAAGATTTTTTTTGATTTTTTGGACTCAACAGCAACAACCATACTTTCATTATAGTAAATAATTGCAAATATTCAAAGTCTTTTTTATTTCTTCCAATCCTTGATTAATACCCCACCCCTGACTTTCTTGACCGTCACCTTTTGTTTCTCTTTCCATTTAAGTTTGTCTACCAATTCTCTAGGAATAGTTACAGACAAAGACTTCCCGCCGACTTTGATTAACTTTCGTGTATTTTTATTTTTCATTTTCTGCGAGCTCATGGTTATATGTAATTAGTTACGTAACTCGTTACGTATATATTTTAGCATTAGAAACTTATATTATGAACTGCGTATGCAATAAAAAGGACAAGAAGAGTTGTGAAACTTAAAAAAATACTTAAAATTAAAACGACAAAATAAGCTAATTTAGATTTTAAATAATTTTTAAATCTTACCCAGTTTACTACAAAAACCACAATGCCAATTAGTTGAATTAGTAAAATTGTTATATATAAAGAGTAAAATTTAGAATCTAGTAAAAAGTTATTTCTCCAAATCTGGCTAGAACCATTGACTGTGGGCACAAAAAGAGAATATATAAAATTACCTAACGGACTCCATAGAATCTCAGGTAGAATAAAAAGTATACTAGATACCAAAAGCCATATTTTTTTACTCATACAATTATTTTACACCTTAATAAAAAATTTCGCCACCCAAAAAAGACCAGTAAGACCGGCAACGCTGGCAAAGGTAACTGCGATATTAATAGGTATGTTGCTATCTCCAACATTGGCTGTAAGCGTTTTTTCTTCCTGTGAATTTTCTGTTGGTATCGGCACAACAGCTACTGGTTCTTCACTTTTTGCCTTTTGTGAAATAGGTGCGGTATCAGAATTATTTCCTTTTGTCGCAACTTGTGTTTCTTTTGGAATTTCAACTGGAACTTCTACAACATCGGCAACAGCCACTACGGGAGTGCTTGGCAATACAACGGGTGTCTCAGATGTACTACTCACTTGGTCAAGTGTACTAGGATTTTGATAGAAAGATGAAGAAATACTTCCTCCCCCGCCCATTGAGACCACGGGGGTATTATCCTGTGGCTCTTCCGGAATAAAATTTTGCGACTCTATGGCATCAAGAATGGAAGTTGGTTCTAGTGTTTGGTCTGTCGTGCCGTTGCCATCGGTATCCAAAGAAAGAGCTGTATCGCTATCATTGGAAAGACTAATAGACCCGAGAAGACTTGGGGTGACGGAAATATCGCTAAATACTTGAGTTTGAGTGATATTGTTTCCACTAATTGTGGCATTAGTAACAGTAAATGTTCCTGTGCCTGTACCTGCGACAGAAATCGTGTATGTTTGCCCTTCATCCGTAGACAAATAAACAAATTTATGTTCATCAATAATTTCAAAGCTGGCATTTGGAATGTTATTTTCTATGCTTACTCCGTCAGATGCTAAACCAGTATGATTCCCGTCTTGATCTACGATGTCAATAGAGAGCGGACTAAAAACAGCCATCGCTTCTCCATTAAGTTCGCATTTAGAAATATCTTGCGTGATAAGATCCCGCCCTTTACTGTTTTTGGTTGAAAGATCGCTACCTGAAATTATATTTACAATCTGCTGACGACTGCCATCCTGGCTCATCATGCTGGCATGACTAGCATTTAATGAATAAAATTTATTTTCCTGATTAATGGGTAAATTTGTTGCGCTCTCAAGCGGCACAGTTCCGTCTCCCGGGGTATGGTCTAGTATGTAGTTAATCTGGATATTGCCCGGATGTAAGGCATTCTGATAGCGGTATTTTATAAATTTACCTATTGTATCAGTCTTGCATCCATTGACGGCATATAGATCTATCCCATTGGCGCGTAGATCATAATTATCAAAATCCGCAGTATGTAAATTATTTGCATTAATCAGTGCTTGAGAATTTAGTTGATAGTCTTGAGTTAAAAAAGTATTTATTTCGTTAAAATCTAAATCATGAGGTATATCGTCGGTCAAACCATTTTGTTCAACAGTTTTTACATAAGAGCCCTTAGCATTAAAATATTGCTCGCTGGGCAATAAATCGTAAGCCACAGGTAAATTTTTGGCAATCTTTTTCATTTCTTTTGCGTCAAGCAAAGGAACACCGAAGCTATCGCCCAAAATTAGAGCCTTTACTGCCTTTGGCGCGCCGGTATTTGGCACGCCGACAAATACAGCCTTATCTATATTGTGATTTTCTGTATTTTCCACCACATATTTTTTAACTATGAGTCCGCCGGTGCTATGAGCAATGATATCAACTTTTTCCGCTTCAGTTTCTTCTAAAACATCTGCAATTTTTTGTTTTAATTTACTCACATTTTCCTCACTTACTCCATAACGCCAATCGTATGGAAAAGTAAACAGATCTGTGCCTTCAACATAGCCTTGATTTTTGAATTCTTTCACAAGACTTTCTGAATAATCAAAAGTCAATATTTTCCCAACAACATTTTCAATAGTTAAAGTTTCAGAAGGAGTCAAATCAGAATTAAATTGCAATGGATCCATAAATTCATCTCCAAAAGGTACAAGATTACGTATTATATCTAGCCAAAGTTTTTCCGACCCATCATCTGTCGGCTTGCTAATTTCTGTCCCTAAAAGCCCCGGCACGATGATAACTGGCGTACGAGTCGCGATAGCCACCCTCACTGTATATTCCTGCGCTGAATCATCTTCGGCTGTGACTGTGTACACAACGGGGCTAGTGAAATTTTGACCATTATTAGGACCGACAGAAGCTCCAGTGGATATTTCAATAGTCGGGACTATGCTCGTAATATCAGTGCCGAAAGGAACTGTCAAAGCAATCGTGTGATTTTCTTCGTCAATAACGCCATTCACTGCAATAGGCAAATCTAAAAAACTAAATGCGGTGATGGCTTTTTCGGAACTCGGAATATAACAATCCTCATCTTTACACCAAGGATCAAACAAAACATCGCCATAGACTGCATAACCCAATCCTTCCGGATTCAAATCTTCGTGATACGGTCCTGAAATGTCGCCCCAAAAATTGTTTTCTGCATTGAGTGTAAAATCTGAATAATTTTCAAACGCATTTACAAAAATTTCTTTAAAAGCATTCCCTGAAAAAATCACCGCTCCATCATAAACACTAACGCCATAATCTGTATTTTCTATTTTAACTTTATTCAGCGTAAAAATCCCTTCATACGAAGCAATATTGTCCGAAGGATACCCAGAGACTAAAGAATTAGAAATATCCAGCAATCCTCCATAAAGTTCAATACCAGAATCAAGACCTCCTTCAAATACGGAATTTTCAACTACCGCGCTCGCATCATAAATTCCAAGAGCAGAACCAAAACCAATATTTTTAACTGTTAGACCAGAAATATAAAGCAAGGTTTCATCATAAATGCCCAAAGCATCACCAAGATAAACATCTTCTATGATGCTATCCTTAATTTCAACCGCCCCACCATCAGCTGAGAATGCATCTCCGTCAACACCACTTATCAAAACATTGTCAAAAAACACATTTCCTTCGGAGGAATAAATACTTGAGTGTACCTCTCGAATGGTTGTATACGAAAGATCTAATGTGCCTTTTTTAACACGCAAACCATTATCTGAATATTCAACAAAAGTATGCAAAAGAGACATTTGAGCTGTCTCCCCATAAATACCAATGCCCCATTCATTATACCGAGATGGCGCGGTACCTTCTCCGTCACCATTAGTATCGCCTCCCCGAGCATCATTATAAATAGAAGTGAGATAAATTGGTTCTGAGTTTGTGCCTAAGGCATTCAATGTGCCATCTACAGACAGCGAGGTTTCTTCGTCAAACTTTACAACCACTCCTGATTCAATAGTTAGGGTAACGCTAGCAACAACTTTAATATTATCTTGTATAACATACGGGCTATTTTCTAAAGTCCAGGTCGTATTTTCTGTAATATCTTCCGTTATATAGGTGGGGTCTTGAGATAATTCTTCTGATTCCTCTGTTTCTTGTGGTTCTTCCTGCTCATCCTCTGGCTCAGGTGTCGGCTCTTCGGACTCTTCTATACTATACGCCACAGAAAGACCGACAAAATCATGGCTTGTTTTGGTGTTGCCGCCACTTCCCTCATCTCTATAAGCCAAGAAACGAACTTTTAGATTATTTGCTTTATCCGGGGTGTCAATAAAAGAGAAGAGATTCTCTGTAACATCTGTATGGTCAACATTGGTTGTCCCGACGGTTAAATCTTTGCTGATAAATTCCGAGCCGTCCCAGATTTCAATTTTTGCGGCTGAAAGAGCTCCCGACCTTCTAAATTCATGGGAAATTGTGACATTCTCTATCACCGCGTTCTCGGGAACATCGGCATCAAAAACAAATTCAATGAATTTATTTTCATCATAACCAACCCCTATCGACCAACTGTCTTTATTGCTCTGAATACGGCTGTCGTCGCTTGCGACAAGCTTCGTAATATCGCCGGAAGAAAATTCCGCCCCTGTTTCGGCAGTAGCATCCGTGCCACTGGTAACCGTATAATTCACAGTAGTACTCGCGTGTATTAAATTTGGGAAAACAAAAAAACTGCCGAGAGAAATAAAAAGACCAACCAAGAAACAGAAAGATTTGTGTTTAATTGCAAACATCCGTTTAATTATATAACTCAGCGAAAAAGATTCAAACACTAATGTGTAAAAAGGCGAATTTCGCGCTAAAAATAGTTCTTTACCTAAATATAAAATAAGTTATTTTATATTATAACATTCTACATAATGTCATAATATCTTTCCCTCGCTTGGTGACATCATGAACAACAGTTCTTCCAATATATTTTTTGCTGACAAGTCCGGAATGGTGCAGTTTCTGTAAATGGCTGGCGATAGTCACAAACACAACTCCAAGGTTTGAGGAAACAAGTTCTACTGACAAACCTGGATTTTTTTCGAGCAAGAAAAGTATTTGAAGCCGGCGATGGTTCGCTCCCCCTTTTATAATTCTTTCAAGATATTTATAATTTTTTTCTTTTTTCATATTTACATTATGACATTATTGATAATGTCATAATTATATCACCGCAATCCTAGCTTTTCAAGCCTTGCGGTTATGCCACCTCTTTTTCTGCCGAATTTTTGCATTAGGTCTTTTATGGGAATACCTGATACAAAAAAAATTTTCAATTCCTCGTCTTGCTCTCTACTCCATGGGCGATAGGCATTTGGGTGTTTCTCTCTTATTTGCTCAAAAGATTTCTTTTCAGGCAAATTTGGGAGCCGAACTCCCAAATTTGCCTCTTTCACTTTCCCTCCGCACACAACGACAAAATTTTCGTGCATTTTTTTGAGTTCAGTTGGCGCGATATTTCCAAAAACTTTTACCGCTTCTTCGGATTTAATTTTAAAATCAACATCTTTTTTCAAAATTTCCGGATGCACTTTTAGCGCATGCTTGTTTATACCGAGCAAATACAATCCGGAGAGTCTGCGCACACGGGAAAGCGCCACATAGCCCTGCCCGAATTCAAACACCTGCGACAAATCCATCACCGCCGCGTCCATGCTCATTCCTTGGCTCTTGTGTACAGTTATTGCCCATGCCAACCGAAGCGGAATTTGTGTAATCTGCGCGCGAATTTTGCCATTTTCTTCAACTGTCCAATCCATCGGAGCAACTACGATGTTGTGTCCGCTCTTGGTTTTTATAATTGGGTATCCGCTAAATTCTTCGTAGTCCACGACTATACCGAGCGTGCCGTTCACAAACCTTTCTTTCGGATTATTTTTGGTGCACATAACTATAGCCCCTTTCTTGAGTTCCAAATTTTCTGGGGATAGGCAGCCTTTCTTCAATACTTCTACTATTTTATCATTTCCGTTTGATGACATAGAGAAACATTTCGCTTCCTCCTCCAGTTTCGCCAGCTCAAAATTATTCACTTTATCCACGTCCACATTATGCGAAAAAAGTTTGGTGATGTTCTCCGGCATATCATCATGATCTATACGTCTGCCAATTATGTGCCGATGATGCGCTTCTTTTATATTATTCGCGCGTATTGCGGAAAGCACCGAAAGGAAATCAGCGTCGTCTTGGCGATGCTGTTCGGAAAGATAGCAAACTACCGGCCGCGCGCGCTCCCATGCTCCGCTTTGATAGGCAAATCTATTGTTCTTTGGCGGAAGTCCGACTTCCGCAATGAGTGAAGACTGTTTTTCTTCGGCAAAATCCCTTTTCACGACAGGCGGTAGCTGAAAAAAATCTCCAACCAAAATAATTTGTATTCCGCCAAAAGCTTGACCATTTTGTTTAATTTCCCGGCAAACCATGTCCACCATATCAAGCATGCCCATGGAGAGCATGGAAACTTCATCAATAATCAAAACTTTTGTGCGATGCACGCGCTTTGCGATGTACTCGCTGCTGGCTATTTTATCCAAATCATATTTATCTAATTTTGTTTTAATGCCGATGCCACTCCATGAATGAATCGTCATCCCGCCAATGTGCGTCGCGGCGATGCCTGTAGAAGCGGTAATAGCGGGCTCTACATCGGAAGCGCGCAAATAATTTACAAAATTATTTATAGTATGCGTCTTGCCCGTCCCCGGCTCGCCGGTCAGAAAAACATTTGCGCCGGTTTTTAAAATTTTTAACGCTTGGTCTTGAGTCATGTAGAAGATATTCTACTACATTTTCTTCGGAGCTTGGATGCCAAGAAGATGCAAGCCAGTTTTCATGACAAAGGAAAAGGCATAGGTGAGAGCAATTTTGTAGCCGGAAGATTTATCGCCTTTATCCACAATCAAATTATTGCCGTAAAAGCTGTTGAAGGCACGAGCGACTTCAATCAGATAGTTCGCTATATAGTGCGGCTCGTATTCGGAAGCGGAACGAAGAACAATTTCCGGAAATTTATACAATAATTTTTCCACTTCAAAAATCTCCGGCGGGAAAGCGTGCGGGTCCGGCAGGATATTTTCTTTTGCCGCTTTCTCTATAACTGAATTCGCGCGGGCATAAGCATACTGCAGGTATGGACCGGAGTCCCCTTCGGAAGAAATGGAGCTTTCAAAATCATAAATAATGTCTCCACCGGTGGATTGTTTCAGGATTGAATATTTTATGGCGGACACACCAACAGCGGAGGCGACTTGCTCTCTTTCAGTATTCTCAAATTCACGGTCAGTCATCTTTTCCAAGACTGCGTCACGTACATCGTTCAAAAGTGATTCTCCGGTAATCACGTTCCCCTTTCTGGAAGACATTTTGCCGGCCGCGAAGCGCATCATGCCGTGCGAAATATGTTTCATTTTTGACGCATGTTCGGGGCTGATAAGGGAAACGGCCTTGGTAACTACCCGCATATAATCCATTTGCTCGTTCGCGGTAACGATAATGGAAAGATCCAAATTTGGCTCTGTCTTAAATTTCTCTTCAGCAAGTCCGAGCTCTTTGGTCTCATAAGTGGGTAAGCCTTCCCTCGTAATGAAAACTCTGGTGTGAAGCTTAGGGTCATATTTTTCGGCTTTGAATATAATAGCGCCATCAGATTCTTCAAAAATCTTTTTACTGCCCTTGGGGTCTATCAATTTATCAATATTGGCGCGGACAATATGCTCTCCCATCGGCGCCATTTGGCTCTCTAAAAAATAAAAATCAAATTCTGTGCCCAGCATCTCGTACAAATCTTGAAAAGCATTCATGGTCACCTTGAAACCCCAATCATATGTCTCGTTTATCTGTTCATCACTCTTGCTGTAAATTTTTTTATTTATTTCGTCTATTTCTTTTTTGGCTCCAGAAAATTCAGAGTCATCTTCATAAGCTTCTGAGCCTTTAGCATAAGCCTTGCCAATAAATAAAGCCTGTTTGCTGACAGATTCATTCCTGATGATATATTCTTTTGGATTTTTCAGTAAAATATAAATAGCTTTCGCCACATGCAGACCGACATCGCCCTGATAATTGGCGCGGGATACGATAGCGCCGGAATGTTCCAAAATCCGCGCGACTGATTCACCGATAGCGTTAGTCATCAAGTGTCCAATATGAAAAGGCTTGAAAGGATTCGGGTCGGTGTATTCAACCATTATTTTTTTGTCTTTCAGGGTATCATTCTTGCCGACATTGTCTCCCCCATTTACAATATTTTCAACAGAATGTGTAAAAAATTTGCGGGATAAATGAAAATTTATAAAGCCGGCGCCTGCCACTTCCACTTTTTCTATATATTTATCCAGGTTTAGCCTTAGCATCTGTTTGACTATTTTTTCGGCTAATTCTTTCGGTTTACTTTTTAGGCTTTTCGCGGTCGCCATTGCCACATTTGTGGAATAATCCCCCATGGATAAATCGGCAGGATGTTCCAAAACAATATCGCTAACCTCTATTTCAAGATTTTCAAGCGCATCTTTTATTAAATTTTTAATTTTGTCTTCCATATTATTTTTTCCCCGTGCTGCCAAATCTGCCTTCCCCGCGGGCAGAATCGCTTAACTTTTTTACTTCTTTTAATTTCGCGATGACGACAGACAAAACGACAAGTTGGGAAACTTTGTCGCCTTCTTCAAAAGTATAACTCTTATCGGACAAATTGACCAAATGCGTGTTATATTCACCCCGATATCCTGCGTCAAAAACCCCGCCCATATGAGCCAGCCCCGCATTCGAAATACTGCCTTTGTCCATTATGATCCCCGCGTAACCGATCGGAAACTCCAGAGCAAACCCGTGCCAAAAGCGATGATGCTCGCCTGGCTTTATGGTTACCGCCTCCATCGCATATAAATCCATGCCCACATCCCCGGGGTGATGATATTTCGGCAATTTTGCGTTATCTTTGAGTTTTTTAATTTTAATCTGCATTCTTTATAAAATAATTTATTCTGCGACCAAAATTGGGTACAAATTTCTCAGGATTTTGTTTAAAAAGATTTAGAATTTGATCTTTCGTAAACCAATCGATTTTTTCTACTTCAGAATCTTGTTTTTTAAATTTATAATCACCATCAATTGTAGCACTAAACCACTGACAAAAATATTCATGCGTCGTCGAAGATCGAACTTTATGTTCTAATTTTGGTTTTAAATTATATAAGCCAATTTCCTCTCCTGCTTCTTTTATTACATTTGACTCGTAAGTCTCTCCTTCTTCCAATGTTCCTGCTACTGCCGAACCCCAACACCCAGGACTGCGCTTTTTGGAAAGACTTCTTCGCGCAAGCAAAACTTCATCCTTTTCATTTGTAATCCATAGCGCAGAAACTCTGCAGATATCGCTTTTTTGTCTATCATTCATATCTACAATTTTTATAATTTCATCTTGTTCATTTACAATTGGAATTTTCATTTTATTTACTGAAAGTAAAAGTTAGATCGGTCTCAAGCGCTTTTGCAAGTTTTTGCGCAAATTTAAATGTTGGGTTATAGGTGCCTGATTCCAGCCGTGATATGGCAGATTGTCCTGTCCCAAGTCTCTTGGCAAGCATTTTTTGAGAAATATTCTTTTTGATACGAGCCTCAATTATAGCATTTATAAGAGCATATTCCGGTTCAAGAGCATCATACTCTTTACGAAACTCTAGATCTTTCATAAGCTCATTATGGATAATAGAAAACTTCGGTAGTGATTTCGCATTTACTTTTTTTGTTTGTTCTTTTTTCATATTTTTAGTATATCACATATATGTAATATTATGCAAGTGTCGCCTTTCTAAACTTTGCTAAATCCAAATCTTGTTTTGATATTAAATTATCTTTTTTCTCAAACACATGTAAAATAAAAGCTTCTTGATTATGAAAACAATAAATTACCCTTATCTGTCTTTTCCCTAATTTTCGTAGCTCAAATAATCCCCCGCCCAGAGCCTTGCTATATGGCATTTTTATTTCATTACCGCATTTATGTAAAAGAAGTATGAGTCTATCAATGCTAGAACTTGATTTTTTTTCAAGAGATAAAATAAATTTCAATATATCTTCTGTATAATATCTGATTTCCATCTATTTAAAAATTTTCTTAATCTTTGCATAAATTTCCTGATGGATATCCGGGAAACTCCTCAGTTTTTCATTTTTCATGCATTCTATTTTCATCCACCCCTTTTGCGTCTTCGCCAGCCAGAGCGCGCTTTTTATGGAATTCTTTAGGAAATTTTTATCCTTCTCGTGCACATCTTTTTTGCTACCCAAGTAAGCGCGAGCGCCTTTATAATTGCGGTCTTTGATTAATTTCAAAACCGTCTCAATGGGCAAAGATAAATACACAGTCAGATTCGGCGCCGGAATTTTAAAAACTTTATATTCCATTTCGGCGAGCCACTTCATAAAAGCTTCCCGCTTTTTTACATTGGCAATTTTTCCTCCCTGATGTATCTGGTTTGAGGAAATATATCTATCCATCACTACTATATATCCCTGTTTGAGCCAATTTTGGATTTTTTCTTTTGATTCCCATCTGTCCGCCGCATACACCACAGAAGCAATTTTTGGGTGAATATTAACCCAGTTGTAATACTGCTCGGAAAGGCAGTGCGCAATAAATTTTCCGAAAAAATTATCTTCATAGCGCGGGAAATGGATGAACTTTGTTTTATGTCCGTCCCTGCGGAGATGCTTCATCAGTAATTTTGCCTGAGTGGTCTTCCCGCTCCCGTCCGCGCCGTCTATAACTATGAGTTTTCCCTTTTTTGTCATACCTAAAATATAACAGAAAAAGAACTAAATTGAAAATTTAGGCAGACAAAAATTTTAGGCCCGTTTCTTTATCTACTTTTTTATTGATTTTTGACGGTAGCCAGTCGATAACAACTTCGCCGGTGATAGAAATAATTAATTTTGCGATATGCCCGCCGAAACATTTATATTCTTCATCTGAAAATACCCCATGCGCATGAATCATCGGTTCACCTTCAAACCATGTAACATTGCCATTCACAGAAACCATCTCAATATTCCCCATATTAAAAACTTTTTTGAAATATTTTTTCGTTGCTACATCAAAATAACTAAGTTCCACTTCCCTACATGCACCAATCATGGAAAAATTACAGGACAAATCTTTTTTCTGCGCGACTGATTTAAGCACGCTCAAAAACTCCTCCCCTTTTTCAATTCTTACCACACTTTTATTTTGCGAATCCAGAATAATTTGCATAGTTTTTAGACAAAACTTTTTGGTATCGGAAACTTCTTAGCGAGAGCCTTGATTTCTTTATGCACAGATTCTTTTAATTTTTTATCGTCCTTATTTTTTAGAACTTTGATCATCAGTTCGGCGACTTTTTTGCATTCTTTCTCCTTGAAGCCACGGGTGGTGATAGCTGGCGTGCCGAAACGGATACCGGAAGGGTCAAGAGGTTTTCTAGTGTCCCCCGCAATGGAGTTCATATTTAAGGTAATGCCCACTTCGTCTAGCATTGTCTGCGCTTCTTTGCCGGTAACTCCAAGTGAGCCGAAAACATCAGCTAAAATTAAATGATTGTCCGTGCCACCGCCTATCATACGAATTTTTTGTTCACGCAAAACTTCAGCCATAGCCTTGGCATTTTTGAGAACCTGCTCTGCGTATTTTTTATATTTTGGAGTCATCGCTTCGCCAAAAGCCACGGCTTTTGCCGCAATAGTATGCATGTGTGGACCGCCTTGAATACCAGGGAAAATAGATTTATCAATTTTCTTGGCGATTTCTTCATTTTCGCGAGTAAGAATTATCCCTCCGCGCGGACCACGGAAGGTTTTGTGTGTGGTGGAAGTTATAATATCAAAACCATCGTCAAAAGGATTGCGTAAAACTCCGGCGGCAATCAATCCAGCGATGTGCGCCATGTCTGCCATAGTTACTGCTCCGACTTCTTTGGCAATCTCCACAAATTTTTTGTAGTCCAAAGTGCGGGAATAGGCAGAGAAACCGGCGAGAATAATTTTAGGCTTGTGTTCTAAAGCAACTCTTCGCAAATCTTCATAATCAATTTCGCCAGTGTCTGGATTTTTCATCTTGTAAGTAACAAATTTATAAATCTTGGCGGGAAGAGTCATGGGGTGACCGTGTGTGAGGTGTCCTCCGTGCGACAAATCCATGCCGAGCACGGTATCCCCCGGTTCTAGCAGGGCTGCATAGACTGCCAAGTTTGCCGGGGCGCCAGAATGAGGCTGAACATTGGCAAATTTGCATTTGAATAGTTTACAAACACGCTCAATCGCAAGCCTTTCTACATGGTCGGTAAACTCCTGCCCACCGTAATAACGCCTGCCTGGGTATCCTTCGGAATATTTATTTGTAAAAACCGAGCCGTTTGCCGTTAAAACATCCTCGGAAACATAGTTTTCTGAGGGAATAAGCTCAAGTCCCTCCCTCTGCCTTTTCTCCTCCCCTTTTATTAATTTCTCTACTTGTTTGTCTCGCATGCCTACAATATAACAAACTATTTACTAAATGAAAACTCCTCATTTTGGCCGTCAGATTTCATAATTATTGCGCCTAGCAAGTCAGTCCGAAAGACCTTTGCGTCAAATTGGGTCAAGGTATCCAAAGTATCTTTGTGCGGATGACCGTAATTGTTATCTTTGCCATCTGATATAAGCGCGTAGACGGGAGCCGCAGCCTGCGCGAAAGAAGCGCTGGTGGAGGTTCTGGAACCGTGATGTCCAACTTTGAGAATAGTGCTTTTTAGTTTGGCTTTTGAATTTTCCGCAAGAATTATTTTTTCCGTTACAGATGTAGAATCGCCAGTAAGCATGATTGATGTATTACCATAAGTAAGTTTCGCCACGATTGAACCATCATTGCTGTCCCATAATGAGACATCCCTGTCGGGAAATAAAATATCTATCACCGCTCCAGAGCCGATGTGGAGCCGCATGCCCCTTTTCGCTAAAATTTTTGGAATTTTTTTGTCTTTTATTTCTTGTTCCAAGTTCTGGTAAATTTTAGAGTCATTGAAAGTGCCGGGCTCAAACACTCCGCCCACTTTGTAAACCTTTAAAATATCCGGAAACCCGCCGATATGGTCTTGGTCCGGATTGGTAATCACTATAGCGTCAATCGTTCGGTCAAACAGAGACATCACACGCGCAAGCTGGCTCATTATTTTTCTAGGCGGTCCGGCGTCAAACAAAACCTGCGTTCCGGTGGGAGACTCTATAAACAGAGCGTCCCCCTGCCCAACATCAAGCATGGCAAAAGTCAGGACTCTGCTAGAATTTTTGAAATCTTGAAAGAAAAGAAAAAGAGTAATGACAAAAAGTAGGAAAGTAAAAATCAATAAATTGTATTTCTTGTAACTTTTTAGCATGCTATAATGTTAACATATTAATAATTAGCTGAAATAAAATGAAAAAATACGAAGAAATAAAATTTAATATCGGAGAATTAAAAGGAATTTCAAAAAAGACAATTGATGAGCATTTAAAGCTTTATGCCGGATATGTTAAAAATACGAACCTTATTCTAGAAAAAATTCCTGAATATGAGAGTTATGCGAAAGAGGACGCATTTGCGCCCTATGTCGCAAGCGAAATCCAGCGCCGTTTCGCCTTTGAATTTGACGGTATGCGAAACCACGAATATTATTTCAAAAGCCTGGAAGACGGAGCAAAAATAGTGCAGGGAGAAAGCCCGCTCAAAACCGCTATGGCGGAAGAATGGGGTAGTGTTGACCTGTGGTTTGCCCGATTTAAGACAATTGCCATGACGCGGGGCATCGGCTGGGCGGTGCTTTATTATGATCCTACTAACAAAAAACTTTTAAATACTTGGGTTGACGAACAGCATTTGGGGCATTTGACAGGACTCCGCTGGATTTTCGGAATTGATATGTGGGAACATTCTTTTTATCTGGATTACGCGACCGACAAGAAAAAATATGTTGACGCTTTTTTGGAAAATGTAAATTGGGAAGTCGTGGAAAAAAATTTTAAAAAGGCTCAATAAAAAATGCTTTAATATTTCTGCCGAAAAGCTTATAAATAAAATATGCGTAGATTAGAATTGTCAGAAAAAGCGGAAAATTTGGAATAGAAAAAAAAGCGAACGGCAGATTTGCGAAAAAATTAACCACACCGAGTTCATAATGAAGAAATAAATATGAGATATACCCTAAAGGCGCGGCTAGTATATGCGAAATCACCCCGCCAAGGCTGGTAAAAAATCCTAAAAGCATTGTAAAAGAAATAAAAGGAAGAATAAAAATATTTGCCGGCAGGGCGACAAGAGAAAGATTGCCCATTTTGTATAAAATAAAAGGCAGGACAAAAATATAAGCGGCAAAAGTGACGGACACGATGTCCCGCAATTTGAAAAAGTCCGGAACCCACATAAAATATTTTTCAATTCTCGGCGTCAGAAAGATAACTGCCACAGTTGCAATAAAGGAAAGCTGAAAAGAAACATCATATACAAGAACAAAAGGATTTAATAAAATCATAAATACACCCGCCAAGATAAGAGCCCGCGCGACATCATAATTTCTGCCGGTCGCGCGGGCGACGAGAACCAAAGTCGCCATTATTCCCGCCCGTATGGCTGTAGAACTTCCGCCGGTCATCAAGATAAAAAGCAAAATAGCGAAAATACCTGCCCCGATGCCGAGATTTTTCGGGAGAAAGGCAAACAATTTCATAAACCATTCGGCAACTATGGTGATATTGTATCCGGAAAGCGCCACGATATGTATGGTACCGGTATCAATAAATTTTTGACGCATTTCACTGCTGAAAGAAGCCTTCTCCCCTAAAATAAGCCCACCCATCAAGAGCGATTCAGGACTTTGCACTACCAGATTCATTTTTTCTAAAAACTTTTCTTTAATAAAAAACAGTCCACTTTTTATTTTGTTGCCATTGCCTCTTGAGAGAATCTCAACATCTGCGTAATTCATTATGAAATAAATTCCGTCTTTTCTTAAATAATTTACATAGTCAAATTCTTTACCCTGATCGGTTATAAAATTCTCCGGCTTGAATAGCTTGCCGGAAAAATTCACCTCATCGCCGTATTTATAATCCTCACCGAATTGAGTGGAAATGAGTACTTTAGCCTTATTTTTGGGAGATGAAATTTCAACAGTCAATTTTTGATTATTTTCCCTTATATCCGGTTCATCCACAATAATTCCAGAAAGTGAAACTTTTTCTCCTATTTTTGATTCTAAAACACTAGGCGCAAGAACATTAACCGCATTAAATCTTAAAATTCCCAAGCAAGACGCCAGAATAAAAACCGAAGCTATGATGCCCCCGCCTGCAACGCTATGCGTAGCATTGCGGGCAGGCCACTTGTTTTTAGAGATTAAAGAAAAAAATAAAATTAACGCAAAACTAACCACACTAATTAAAACAACAAAATAAAAATCAACAAACAAAAAAGACCTCAAAAACACCCCAAATATAAATCCGAAACATATTGCATAGAAAATTCTATCCTGCATTTCTTTTAAGTTTCACCGGCTCTCCTTCCGCGAAACTGGTGGCAATAAGGTCAGCGCGATTGTTCATTTTGTTTTCATTATGCCCTTTGACATAAGTCCACTTGGGTTTAAGCTCTTGGGTAAGCGTATACAACTCTTCCCAAAGCTCTTTATTTAAGACCGGTTTCTTGGCGGCATTGCGCCAATTATTTTTTTGCCAGCCGAAAATCCATTCGGTAATTCCCAATATCACATATTTAGAATCAGAAATAATTTCGACCTCACCCTTCGCCCTCTCCTGGACAGGAGAGGGTTGGGAGAGGTTGTTCTTTTTTATATATTTCAATGCTTCTATAGACGCAGTGAGTTCCATTTGGTTATTTGTGGCATGTGCTATATGTCCACCTATCTCATACACGCCCTTCGGGTCACCAGAGTTTTGCGGAAGCAAAACGACGGCGCCCCAGCCTGCTTTTCCCGGATTCCCCTTCGCCGCCCCGTCTGTATAAATAATAATTTTGTTTTTCATATAATATCCTCAATTCTTAATCTTAGCTCTTCTCTGCCTCTAAATCTAGACAAATCAAAAGTGGCAAGCAGATTGACCTTGAGACTTTCTTCTAATTTATTTTTAAAAGAATCTATTCCGGAAAAAAAAGAAATGGCTTTGGCTTTTTTGTATCTGTCGCTCGCATCAGAAAAAGTAATTTCTAAATGTTCTCCAGAGCCGTTTTTACCGAACTTTTTTATATTGTCTATGTTCACATTTTCAAAAAGAAACACGGGTTTGGGATTTCCAAAACCAAACGGCTCAAGTTTCTCTATTTCTTTCCAATTTTTCATATTTATTTCAGCAAGAGATAATTTCACATCACCACCCCCTTTCCCCTCCTTGATTAAGGAGGGGTGCCCGGAGAGCGGGGTGGTAATTTTCTTGAAATTTTTAGATAGCGCCTCTTCTAAAAAATGAATTTTATCATTATGGACAGTAAATCCGCCGGCCAGCTCATGACCGCCAAAATCTATGAATGATTCGCTGGCGGCGGTCATAAGCTCCACCACGGAAACAGAGCCGTCGCTCCGGCAAGAACCTTTAATGCAGTCATTTTCATCCTTGCCCCATACAAAAACAGGTTTTTTGCGCTGGTCGCATATCTTTCCGGCAACAAGTCCGAGAATGCCTACCCGCCATTTCGGATTGCCAATGACTATAACCTCGGTGTTTTTGCGATTTTCAAATTTTTTATTCACTTCGCGCATAATGCTCGTCACAATAGTTTTTCTCTCTTCATTTATTTTTGACAAATGGTCCGCTAGCACTCCTCCTTCCGTCTCATCCTCGGTGGCCAAAAGTTCAAACGCCCTCATAGGATCATCCATCCGAGAAGCGGCATTCAGCCTGGGCGTCACCATAAAGCCGATATCGTCAGGCGACAAATATCTCTGGTCTATATTCATTTTAGCAAGAAGTTTTTGCAATCCCGGACGCGGAGATTTTTTTAAAACTTTCATTCCAAAATACGCGATAGCTCGATTTTCCCCCGTTAAGGGAACCATATCAGAAAGCGTCGCTAAGCCCGCCATATCCAACATCCATTTTTCCGCGCCATCTTTAATTTTGAAATATTCCCCGTATTTTTTCAGAAAACCTTGTACGAACTTAAAAGCAACCCCCGCGCCGCAGAGCATTTTTTCCGGATAATCGTCTGTCTTGGGATTTAAAATTGCATAAGCCCGTGGCAAAACGAAGGAGGCTCGCCCCGCCTTCACCCCGTCCGAAATATCGGCGGGGCGAACTAGGCGGGGTAAATGGTGATCGGTGATGATTACATCAATGCCGTCCACTTCTGTCTGTGCAACTTCTGCCACAGCGGTGATGCCAAGGTCTACAGTGATAAGAAGCTTTACTCCTGACTTGGCGAAGCCTTTAATCGCTTCCAAATTTAGACCATAGCCTTCACTATTTCTTTGTGGAATATACACCCCCACACCAAAATCTTTGGTATGGGGGTAAACTTCAACAGGCATATTTAACATTTTAAACAAGTCGCTCAAGATGACCGCCCCCGGAATGCCATCGCAGTCGTAATCCGCGTAGATTACTATTTTTTCCTTATTTTCCACCGCTTCATACAGCCGAACACAGACCTTTTCCATATCTTTCATAAGAAAAGGGTCGTGTAAATCGCGTTTGTAAACCGGATTTAAAAAAATATCAGCCTGCTCTTCTGTAGTGATTCCTCTTTTTTCCAGTAACGCTCTCAATAACTCACCATATTTTTGCATAACTAGAATTTTAGCATATAATGTTCTTATGAAGAATGACTGCATTTTTTGTAAAATAATAAAAGGGGAAATACCATCAAGTAAAATATATGAAGATGAAAATTTTTTCGCCTTTCTTGATATAAATCCTCTTAACCATGGCCATACACTTTTGATTCCCAAAAAACATCTTGAGTGGGTAAATGATTACGAACCGTTTGGCGAATACTGGGAAACTGCAAGAAAACTGTCAAAGACAATACAAAAAGTGCTCAATCCGCTTGTTGTTTCTTATGTCGTATATGGTTTGGGCGTTCCTCATGCGCACATACATCTAATCCCAAAATTTGAAGGAGACCAGCATCCCAAAGGACTAAATCCGGAAAAAACAATAAAATATAAAGAGGGAGAAAAAGAAAAGATAGCTAAAAAAATTACTTCTGCTCTTCAATAAGCGGCAGAAGCGCCGGGAGTTCTTTGCTGGCTAAAAATTCTAAAGTCGCTCCGCCGGCAAGGCTGATGTTGGAATAGCTTTCTAGATCTCCATACTTGCGCGCAAGGTCAATGGTGTTGCCTCCCGCAATAATTGTCTCTCCTTTATTTTTTCTCATCGCGGATAGTATCACCTCTGAACCTTTTGCGAATTTTTCATTTTCAAACTTACCCATTGGACCTCCTAAAAAAACAGTTTTGGAATTTTCTATTATATCAGAGAATAATTTTTGAGTTTTGGGACCAATATCAAGCGCCATCCATTTGTCTTCCACTGCTTCGGAAACGATATTGATAACTTTAACCGAAACACCGTCCGATACCACTAAATCCGTCGGGCAAACAATTTTGTCTTTGTATTTTCCTAATATTTCCTTGGCATACAAAACCCAATCTTTTTTCTCGCGTCTTTTTGTATCCATAAAAACATCTTCAAAAAAAGAAGAGCCTAATTTATAGCCCTGCGCCTTCAAAAAAACATTGGCGACTGCTCCTCCGACGAGAACTTTATCCGCTATTTTTAATAAATTGTTAACCGCATCCACTTTGTCGGAAATTTTTGCTCCTCCGATAATAACCGTGAAGGGTCTTTCTGGATTTTCCAAAAGATTAAAGAGCGTTTCCACTTCTTGCTGTACATAAAACCCCGCAACTGCCGGCAAGTGCCTTTCAATGCCCGTCGTTGATGCGTGAATTCTCATGGCTTGAGGGAAACCGTCAAAAACAATTACATCTTTCCCTTTGCATAGTTCTTTGGCAAATTCATCATTATCAGCCATTTCCTCCTTATAAAATCGCACATTTTCCAGCATTAAAATATCTCCCGCTTTCATCTCGGCAATTTTATCATCAACTTCTTTGCCAATACAGTCATCTATTTTAAGAACCGGATAATTTAAAAGTTCACTGAGTCTTTTCGCATGAGGATTTGTGCGAAGAGATTCCACAACTTTGCCATCAGGCCGTCCAACGTATGTGAGAATGACTATTTTACAATTTTGTTTTAAAAGATACTGTAGAGTTGTAAGTGTCGCTCTTATGCGCATATCATCGCTAACTTCTAATATGCCGTTTACTTCTTCCGTGTCAATGTCATAAGGAGCGCGGTAAAGAATAGTTTTTCCTGTAAGATTTGCGTTTTCTAGAGTTTTAAGTTTCATGAATTTTCGGCAATTTTTATAATTTCTGCGAATTTTTTCAGGTCCAAAGAAGCACGCCCCGGCAAAAGTCCATCTACCCCGCCATTTTTCAGAAAATCTTCTGTGTCTTTTTCGTTCGCGGAACCACCATAAATAATTCTGACTTGAGACGCATCATTAGATCCGAATTTATCGGAAAGTATTTTACGGATAAAAATAGTCATTTCGAGAGAGTCCGCCGGTGTGGTATCTTTGCGCCCTACTGTAGTAGAAATCGCCCAGACCGGCTCGTAAGCAATAATAATTTTTGCAATCGAAGCTTTTTTTACTCCGTCGAGACATTCTTCTAGCTGCGTTTTAACCAAATTAAAATAACTGTGGCTTTCATCGCGCGTATTCTCCCCCACACAAAGTATAGGCGAAAGTCCGGAAGCAAGCGCTGCTTTTATTTTTTTATTTATATCAAGATTACTCTCTCCCAAGGTCCGCCTTTCCGAATGACCCAAAATAACGTATCTGGCGCCAAGATTATAAACCATTTCTGCTGAAACTTCCCCGGTAAAAGCGCCCACATCGCCCCAAAAAGCGTCCTGCGCGCCAAGTTTTATTTTGCTTGTCTTGATTTTTGTTAATTTTTCCAGATACAAAAACGGCGGGCAGATGACGACTTCCGTCTTTTTTACACCCGAAATGCCTTTAATTACTCCAGAAAACAACTTTTCCGCTTCTTTTAAGGTAAGCGGATTCATTTTCCAGTTGCCGATGATTATCTTCTTGCTCATTCTTTTATTCTAGCATCTAGAACCTAAAAACTACAACCTAATTTATTCCGTTTCCTTCCAGCTTTTAATGTTCCATCCGCCGGAGGGGCCGGAAGTGAAATTTACATTTATCAATCCAGACTCATAAGTAAGAGTTGAATCATTTTGCATAAAAATACTTTTAGCAATCGCTTCTTTCGCGCCCGCGTTATTGGAGAAGTTAATTTTCCCATAAGGAGCGACAAGAATGGCAGTTCCGGCATTATTCTGTATGTCTATCGCCCCCGCTGCAGTAGAAGTGGTAAGCATCATTAGATAACTGCCGGTAGTTCCAGAGCCGTTAAATGAACCGCCATTTGCAGAAGAAATTGTCCCCTCAGCAATAATCACTTCGCTACCTCCTCCATAAGAACTGGAAAGCTTGATTTGCGAGTCGTTTGATAGACTAATATTTCCAGTAACCCAGAGAATGCCTGAAATTGTCAAAGATGTACCGTTGTTGCTTAGATTTAGATTGCCAACTATCTTTTTGGGGCCAATTGTTAAAGCATCTCCACCGGATAGATTGATATTGCCTGTTTGTGTTCCACCGAGAAGCGCATCATCTTTCCAAGACTGTATCTGCGCATCAGAAATAGAAAAATCAAGCGACTCTGGATCCGCTTGTGAAGTATCACAAACTTTATTGTTTCCACTTCCAGTCTGGCAATATAAATTACCGGAAACAGTCGAATTATTCACAGTAGGCGCATACGCATTGCCTACTCCAGACTGACCGATAGTCATATTATCTATAGTTCCGGTGGCTATCGCCGTACCTGTTATCTTTGGATTGTTTTCGCCTGTAATATCGCCATTAACATACACATTGCCATTGATTATGGAATTATTTTTCATATCTAATCCGCCTTCTCCAATTTGCATGCCATAATTGAAAGAAACTCCCTCGCCGGCAACCAAAGTCAAAGCGACTTTGCGCTCATAATTTGAAACATCTCCTAAAGAAGTAATTTCCTTGCCACTGCCGACAGAGGAGATGGTTGTGGTCGCCATATTGGAGTCTAGTGTAATGGTTTCACTGCTTCCTATTGCCATCATATTGTTTTTAATCCTGTAAAAAGCGTCCTCAACTCCCGACTCAGACAAGAAATATGATTTCTTGGAACTTAAATTAACACTGGCGTTTTTGAACTCACGCACTGTGGGTCCGACAAGTCCGGAAATTATCGCCAGAGAAATAAAAAGAAAAAAGACAATTGATATCAGCATCGCCGCGCCGGATTGTTTATTTATTTTTTTTTTTTGCTTTGGCATATTTTTTTAATAACTACCCCGCAAAACAACCGTGTCATAAAAATCGACAACTCGTGCCAAACTATCATTATTAGAACGAACTGAGAGAACCACTTTTACCGCTTTTCCTTTGGCTGTGGTTATTTCAGTAAAAGCAAGTCCGGTAACCACGGTATTGGGTAAATTCAAATCGCCCCAACCAACACCGGCATCCCAAAACTGAATATCCGGGCTGACAAATCTAAACCCCACCGCCCTGCTCACATTATTTGTATCTGTAGTATTAAGAATCAAATCATTCACGCTAATAGAACTGATATTATCAGCCTGCCGTATTTCTCTCCCGATTCTTTCCAAGATAACTCCGCCCTGCGCCAATTCTCCGTAAATGGAAGTTTCTTTGAAAGATTTAGTCATCATAATCATAGCGTTAATCACAAATAAAGAAAAAGTGACAAAAAAGGCAATATAGAAAAGAAGTTCTAAAATGGAATACCCGCCAGATAGAGCCTTAGACTCTATCTGAGAGGCTAAGGCTCTATCTGGTATTTTGTTTTTACTATTTTTTTGCATTTAAGAAAAAATATTGGATATATAAAATCGCAAAGTCTTGGTTACGGCAATTCCTCCTTCAGGCCAAGAAACAGTAACGGTAATTAATTTTGTGCCATCGTCTATCGTTCCTTCTGAAGTTACAATATCTTTGCTTGTGTCATCGCGATTCACGTTTGAAGCAACAACTGTTCTGGTAAAAATACCTACTTGCTCCGAAGAATTAAGAGCCGTCACATTGCTCCAAGCATTGTCTCGTGCGATTCGTGTGTTTTCAGCCCCTTCTTCCAGCAAAAACGCCGCTTGAGTAGCATGCAAAGCCTGACGCGAAACATAAATAGACTTTTGAGCAACTGTCATAGTAGCCAAAATTGAAACAGTAATGATGGAAGTTGCCACCAACACTTCCACCATCATGAACCCGCGTACCTTTCTGTTTTTAAATAAATTAATCATTTTTAATTTGAACTAGCAACACCCGTCCCGGAAATTGTAATAATTTTAGAGAAAGAAGTTGTGGAAATAGTTATGATGCCGGTCTTGCTTGGACTTCCCGAAAGACGATTGAAATAAATATCCCCTGAAGTTCCGCTCACATTATTAAGTGTAACATTTGTAATAGTTGCCGGCGTGGTAATATTTATCGTTTCATTATCCAAAGATTCCTCCAAAAAACCAGTTCCTGTAAAAATTATAATTTTATCGGACTGAAAATGCACTCCATACTTCGAAGAATTTAGAGATGAGAGAGTTTGCGTGCGTGCTTTATTTATGGAAGATAATACGTCGGCAACTGCGCTTTTGAGAACTTGGTTCTCTCTAATGTTTGCAAACTGGGGAATTACAACGGCAACTAAAATAGCAATTACAGCTATGACTACTAATGTTTCTATGATTGTTATTCCTTGTTTGTACCGATTTATCATGGTGTTAATTTATTTCAACAAGGATTCTTTTATAAGATTAATATTATGTATACTGTTTGTTTCTTTATTTTCTATCATAAATTCATAGGCTTTATCTGAAAATAACCCTATAGGCAACTTATCTAAGCGCTCTTTTACAACTTTTATCGCTTGTTCTGATTGGTCTATTCCTATCCAATTTCTATCCAATTCTTGCGCTCCTATTAGGGTCGTACCAGAACCGCAAAAACAGTCTAAAACTAAACTATCTTTGTTAGACGAAGCAGAAATTATGAATTTCAGCAAATCAAGATTTTTTTCAGTTGGATAATTGGGATATTGAGGATCTTTAAATTCCCAAATGTCTTGAGTTTTTTTACCGTCTCTTTCATCTACATAAATTTTCTTTCGCGGAACATCATTTTTTGACCACTCAATTAAACCCTGCCTATCCCATTCTTCAAGAATTTTTGGGTCAGTTCTCCAATGTCGTCCTTGTGGCGGTTTTACTCCGCGCCATTCTTTCCCTGTATTTCCTTTTGTTGTTTCTCCGGGCGCATGTAGCGGTATAGTCGTGTATTTCCTTCCGTCTCTATCAATTTTTTTAAATAAACGTTCTTCATCATCGTCTGAAAAAGCAATTCGCGGATCATTCCAGATAGGATTTCCATTTTTGGTATAAAAAAGTATTAAATCTTTAACATTACCGTATGCCTTACGATGAAAATTCTTTGGATTACATTTAATTCTGGTAATATCATTGCGGAAATTTTTTATTCCAAAAACTTCGTCCATTATTAATTTTACATAGTGCCCAATTTTATAATCAATGTGTAGATAAATTGAACCTTGTTCCGATAAAAGTTCACGAAGTAAAATTAACCTTTCTCTTAGAAACTCTAAAAAATCAGCACCAACTAATGTGTCGCTGTATGCAATCTCGTCAAGAATACTACTACTAATTGTGTTTGTTCTTTCTCCGATTTTAAAGTCAGTATTAGTAGCAAATGGTGGGTCAATGTAGATTAAATCTACTTTCCCATTTAAATCGTAATCTTCAATTAAAGATTGAAGAACAGCTAAATTATTACCTTGAATAAGTTTGTTTTTTGAGCCTTTGCCTGATACAACTTTTAAATCTGCCTTGGACGTATTTAGTATCTTGATTTCTGATTTTTTGTTTTCGTATGTTAGAAACATAAAAAAATTATAGTTGGTAAAGAAACTCACGAAGCACAAGACTACTCATTATATTTTCCTTTTTGTATTTTGTTGTAATGTCTTTATACATTTTATTTTTTCCTTTAATGTAAAGCACACCATCTAAGATAGCCACCTTAACTGCTTTTATGTTTTTGGATTTTATTGTTGCAATAGCATCATTGAACTGCGCATTTTGATGTCCGCCAAAATCAGTCAGAAACTTTGCTTCCCCAATTACATACTTACCATTAAAACGGGCGATAAAATCTAACCCCTTATTGTGTTTATAGTTTAGATATTTTTTGGCGAAAGTCATCATTTCTGCATCGCCTGCATCTAATACAGCATTGTCTTTTGTAGCTAAAAATTCAGTAGATTTTAAGTATGGGACACCTAAAGATTTATTACTCAGCCAACGACGAAACAACGGGCCTATTTGTCTATTTGTTTCTTTGGGTTCAGAACAACGGGCATATATTGTGTCTAAGCCCATTTCATATAAACGTCCTGAAAGTCTTGCCACCGTTTTAGGATTTCTTTCCGATGCTTTTTTGTCTCTTTTTAAATAAGCAACATAGGAATCTTTAATGGGGAATAGATTTAATTTAATTAAATTTTCAATTAACCCTGAGTTGTCTTTTTTTTTAAAAGAATTTTCTATATTTTTCCAAAGTTTTCCGTCAATTTCACGTATACCATCTGGGATAGTTGGGTATACCTTAAAAAGATCGTCCAGATAGCTTCTTTGATTTGCATATTCAATGCTTAATTTTATCCAAGGATTCATATAATGATTATATCACACCCTGATATTCTCAAAATGTTAAGGACGGCAAGAATAAGCAAGTTAATTTATACTCCCTAAAATTGAATAAAGTGGCGAAATCATTGAAATAGCAAAAAATCCAACTGCGGAACCGATGATAATCATAAGCACGGGCTCAATAATTGTGGAAAGATTTTTAGTTTTATTTTCAATTTCCGCTTCATAAAACAAAGCGATTTCGAAAAGCATGTCGGACAATTTTCCGGTTTCTTCCCCGACTTGTATCATTTCAGACATCATGATCGGATAAAGATTGTCATTTTCTTCAAAAATTTTAGAGAATGGAACCCCTTTTTCTATGGCTGTTTTAGCCTGATCCAAAACTTCTTTGTAGTAAATATTTTGAACTATGTCCTCAGTAATTTCAACTGCGCGAGTTATAGAAACTCCCGCCAAGAGAAGCGAGGACATGGTGCGGGCGGTGCGGGCGGTATTTAGCTCCTTTGCTAAATTGCCAATAATCGGAATTCGGATGACGGCAAAATCAATATACTTCGCCATAAATTTGGCGCGGAAAAAGAAATACAGACCTAAAGCTCCGCCAATTAAAACGACAAAAGTGAGAATCAGATTATTGGAAAAAAAATTCCCAAAGAAAACGAGAACTCGGGTGGAGAAAGGCAAAACAACCCCAAGCTCTTTGAAGGTGCTTGCTAAGGTCGGCACCACGAAAGCGAACATCAAAACTCCAATCACAATCATGGCGGAGAGGATTACCCCGGGGTAAATCAGCGCGCTTCGTATTTTTTTGGTCAGATAATGAGATTTTTCTAAATTTAATCCGACATCAGAAAGAGCGCCAGCAAGGTTGCCAGACTCCTCCCCAGATTTTGTCATTGATATAAAAAGCGTTGAGAAAATATTGGGAAATTTGGCAAGCCCCGATGACAGGCTTTCTCCGGAGTTTATGTCGCTGGTAATGGATACCAAAATTTTTTTAAGTGTTGGATTTTTCGTCTGCTTTTCTAAAACAGACAGCGCTCGTGCAAGAGATAGTCCGGCTTTCAGCATCCCGCTTAAGTTTTTAGTCAAAACAATCTGTTCATTAATGCTTACTCGGCTAAAAACACGATTAAATAAAAGCGTCACGTTAAAAAAGTTCTTTTTTTTCTCCGAAATAGATATAGGAGTATATCCGCGAGACCTTAAATCACGGGCAAGGGAGGGACGATCAGAAGAATCCGACATGCCTTCAATAATTTCTCCTGTTTTTGATTTTGCTTTGTAAGTAAATAACATACAAATATGCGAATGGAACGAATGATACAAATCATACGAATAAATTCTACTCTGAAACAACTCTAAATACTTCTTCCAAAGTGGTTATCCCGAGCACTGCCTGAAAAACTCCGTCTTCCAGCATCGTCATCATTCCTTCTTTTTTCGCCTGTATTTCTATTTCATCTTGAGAATCTCCCTTGATAATCATTTCTTTGATAGTCGGCGTAACTTTCAAAACTTCGTGCATGCCTATGCGGTTTAAATATCCATCTTCGGAATCGCCGCTCTTTACCGCTTTATAAAAAGGAATTTTTTCCCAGATATCCTGCGGACCTATGATATTTTCATTTTTCAGTAAAAGCAACATTCTGTCCAAATCAATAACTTTGCCCATGTTTTTTATTTCAGCGGGAGACAAAAAATATTTTTCTTTGCTGGGGGTAAGCTTGCGCACCAATCTTTGCGCGATAATAGTTTTAACTGTCGCGGTTATTAAAAAAGGCTCCACTCCCATATCTATCAGTCTTGGTATCGCGCCAGCCGCCGAATTTGTATGAATCGTAGAAAGAACCAGATGCCCCGTCAGTGAAGCGTTTACGGCAAGTCCGGCAGTTTCTCCATCACGAATCTCACCGACCATTATAATATCGGGGTCTTGACGCAGAAGCGAACGCAAGCCGTTGGCAAAAGAAAGTCCAATCTCGGGCTTCACTTGAGTTTGATTGACTCTGGGCATTTGATATTCAATCGGGTCTTCAACGGTGGAAATATTAACTTCCGGCTTATTCAAAATATCAAGCATGGTGTAAAGCGTTGTCGTTTTGCCGCTACCGGTTGGACCCGTAGCGAGTATCATTCCTGTTTTTTGAGTAAGCGACGCATGTATCCGTTCCAAGCCTTCTCCGTGAAATCCAAGAGTTTCCAGTGTAAATCCATGCGTATTTTCTTTTAGAATCCTCATAACAGTTTTCTCTCCGAAAAAAGTGGGCAGGGTGGAAACGCGAAACGATATCTTTTCTCCGTCCTGCTCTTTTTTAAATCTTCCGTCTTGGGGCAGTCTTTTTTCATCAAGCTTTAAATTCGCCAATACTTTAATGCGGGCGGTTATGCCGCTACCAGCATTTTTTTCAAGCACCATGGCGTCATGCAGTATGCCGTCTATCCGATAGCGGACGGTCAGTTCTTTTTCGCCCGGCTCTATATGAATATCGCTGGCATTTTGCAGAATCGCGTGAAAAATCAAAGAGTCGACAATTTTTATAACCGGCAAATCTTCCGCCATTTTCTTCAGTTCTGTTTCTGACTTTTCGCCGGATTTGTCGGCATCCTCTTCCGGAGTTTCAAGTGAAGTGGATTCTTTTTGGATAATATTTTTAAACTCAGCTTGCAAACTTTTTCGATACTGCACAAGTACCGCTTTGATTGAAGCGGTGTCGGTCAGCCGGGGTAAAATTTTAAGACCGGAAGTTTTTTTGATGAAATCAATCACGGGCAGGTCGTCAACATCCAGCATCGCCACTTCAAGACCATGTTCGCTCTTTGTGTAAGCGACTATATTGTAATTGCGCGCGATAGGTTCGGGAATGAGAGACAGCACGGAGAAATCAATTTTGACATTGGTTAAATTAATAAACGGTATGCCGAGGACAAAAGCCTCCGTCCGCTTCAAATCAGTTTCGGATATTTTCCCGTCAGAAAGCAGGACATTGCCAAGTTTTTGCTTGCTTGTTTCCGCTTTCTTAACTTCAACATCAAAATCGCTCCGTGAAATAAGCCCCGATTCCAAAATAAATTTCTTGAATTGTTTTTCGTCTATTTGCATCTACTATAGTATAGCAAAAAATCCCGCCAATGTTTCATTGAGGGATTTTTTGCTGACTTTTAGCCTTCTATAAAGATTGGTATTTTCTTAAATATGTTACAAACTCTTGGATTGAAAGCCCCATTGATACATATTGCGGGTCCTTCACCATCAGGACCCGTAGTAGGACCGACACAATTAGGATAAGTTCCAGTATAGCCAGTTGGGCAAGTTCCTCCGCTAGGACCGGTGCAGTTAGGATAGGTGCCAGTGTAGCCAGTTGGGCAGATGCCTTGAATTTCTCCTCCGCTAGGACCACTCCCAGGTCCGCCAGGACTTCCAGGATTATTACCGCCAGGATTATTCGTAGGACCGACACAATTAGGATAAGTTCCAGTATAGCCAGTTGGGCAAGTTCCTCCGCTAGGACCGGTGCAGTTAGGATAGGTGCCAGTGTAGCCAGTTGGGCAGATGCCGTCGTCGCCTGTTGTGGTACATTCCGGCGGATTATTAGCACCAATTAAGCATATTCCAACATCATTTACAGTACACGCTGGCGGATTGACAGCTCCATTTGAACATATTGCTTCAGAACATGAAGCACTAGAACCATTATTTTCCCCATCGCATGCCCATCGATAGAAAGAAGAATTGTCCGCAACATCCCTGAACATTCCTGCGGCGCAAGAATTACGCAACTGCCCGCAAGCCCCAGGTGTAGAGATTTTGACTTTCTCGCAACGCCCGCCGGTGTCAATGCCTGTCTCATTTCCATTTTTAATTCCATCGGAGCAAGTGCCAGTACCGATATCGCAACGTCCTCCAGTATCAATTCCCGTTTCATTACCATTCTGTTTTCCATCAGAGCAAGTGCCGGTGCCGGGAACTCCGCAACGCCCGCCGGTGTCAATGCCTGTCTCATTTCCATTTTTAATTCCATCGGAGCAAGTGCCGGTGCCAGTAGAATCCGCTACGCATTTGCTCGTAGTCGGATTCCAAGCGGTGCCTGCCGCGCATGTTGTATTAACCACAATTGGATTTGAAACGGCTGTGTTTGGAGTATTGCGACACTGAACATAATAACCGTAACCGCCGACTGGACTGATGGCATTTGGAACACGATACTGTATCGGACTGCTTGCTTGATAATCAGTCAGCTTGTGACTGCCGGTATCAGTGCCAGTATAGTCTAACAACCTGCATTGCGTTCCTGAATTAGGAGTTGGAGTGTAAGTGAAAGAAACATTTGTATCCGGAGCTACATTGTATGGAGTGGTAGCAATGACAGAAAGATTGGAAACCGTTACTGCCGTCCAATCACTACAGTTGTTGCCTTCTCCCTGTCCCGGTCCTGTTCCTGACCCAAGCGCATTGGACTCAGGCACGGCGCCATTCATAGAAGAATTTTTGTCAGCGCAAACGCGAACATATTTAGTTCCGAGAGAAGTAAAGGCATACGGGAAGGACACCTGAGCGGTTCCAGTAAGTTTAATAATTATATTCGGATTAGCGCCGGTGGTAGCTATTTTTTCATTGCCATTGTCATGGTTAGTGTCTTCGTCATATTGCAGAGCGTGCTGAATGTTGGCGGGAGCATCAGCCTTGCCGGTATTGCGAATAATAGAAGAGAACGGCAGAGAAACATCTAAGGTCGCGGTATTTTGCGGTGGAGCGTCAGCCGTGAGGTCGGGCAAGTCGGAAGGAGCAACAACATTGAAAGTAATATATTTCTTGTTGTTATATGTATTGAATTCTCCGTCGGAGTTGCCCTCATTGGTTATAAAGTTCAATGAATAAGTGCCCGCTTCGGGAGGAATCCACTCCCCGCTTGAAGTGACAAATTTAGAATCTCCGGATTTTTTGAATAAACTAGAAGAATTGATGGTAGCAGAATTGCCCGCAGGAAGACTCAAGCCATAAATGCCTGTGAATTCCCAAGCCTTGCCCTGACGACCCACCTGGAACCAATTACTAAACGCCTGGGGGTATGTCTGTACTCCCTCGTTTTTAACAATAGCCGAGAAAGTGTGCGACGCCCCGACCGTCAGAGGTCCATTTACCACAAGACTGGTTACGGCAAGATCATCCGGCGGTCTTCTGCAAGTGACAGACTCTGATCTTCTGTCGTTATCGTCAACCACAACAAGTTTTTCGTTTCCAGTAGGAGTGTATCCAGATTTTATGAAGCGATTACTGGAACTATAGCTAGTGGAATCCCCAATAGTCCAAACATATGAACGATATGGAGGCGTTCCCCCTGTCGCCGAACCAGTAAATTCAGCATAGGGGTCCGGATTTGGCCATGTAGTCGTTACCCTAACCATACATGATGCCGTGGGTGCGCCACCTAACATAGTCCATCGGGCATAGAGAGTAACGTCCGATGTTCCAACGGGATAATTTTCAATCCAGTCTGTCCCTGTTCCATTCGCAAAAGTATTCCAGCTAACAAATGCATAGCCAGTTCTTGTAAAACCATTGGCTCTTAGCGTAGCAAAAGTATTTACTGGAACTGTTTGAGAAGCGGTAGAGCCACCAGTCGCGCCATTGCCGTTGAATGTAATTGTGACAGTTGTCTTTAGGAGAGACGCAGGATTAACCGTCACCGTAAACTTGTTGCTTGGTTTAATTTCTCCGGCTTTAGTTGCCTGTATTTTGTATCCATACTGACCAACAGCAGGAGGAACTGTTACATACATAGGACTGTTGCATGGCACATTAACAGTAGTGTTGGAAGTATTGGTATTAGGATTAGCGGTAATAATAGGATCATTCTTATAGTCCAATAATGTGCAAGTTGTATAAGGAGTCCCATTGGTGAGAATATATGTCACGGGAACAGTTGTACTAGCCGGTAGTGTTACTGAATATGTGTCTGGATTTACAACAATGCCGAGGGGTGAAGAGACAACTGTCGGTGTAACCGTCGCCTCAGCGATATTAGATTTTGCGCCTGCGTTGTTTTCGCATTGAAGATAGAAGGTTGTCCTGCTGGTAATATTAGAAATTGACAGATTCCCTCCGTTGGTTGACTTAAGGCCGGACCAAGCTTGTGTCCCTCCGGTTGCCGTACAAGATGAAGCCGCTCCGGAAACCGTCCAGGTCAGAGTGGAAGTTGTTGGTTTTGCTGTTGTAGTTGGAGTAGCAGTAAGAGTGACGAATGGGACTACCCCAGGCTGCGTACAGATAATGGTCTCAGAAATTTCAGAACTATACAAAAGCGGATTCACGGGGTCTCTGGTGTGAACCCAGACAATATATTTCTGTCCGGGAACTGCGGCAAAGCTTGCCGTAACGCCAACAACATTGTCCTGCATCACGGCATAAGGCCAGTTCCCAATAATAGTTCCCGGATTAGCTCTGAAATAGAATGTGTTGTAATTAGCTGGCTTGGTCCAGCTAGCATTGATAGTCGCAGTTCCGCCATTAACAATACAAGACAGCTCAAGGTTGGTAGGAGGAGGAATAGGAACAGATCCAGACTTTACACATGTGGCGCTAATAGTTCGGTTAGTTTGGATATTTCCAAACGTGTATGTATATGCTCTAGATACCGGAACCGGCTCAATGGGTTCGCTGCCAATCAAGATGCTGGCTATATCGTAACCATCATTCGGAGTAACAATGTATTGAGGACTGGTGCCATATTTATAATATGTAACTCCGGCAGGCGTGATGGTGCAGTTTGGTCCGGAAGAAGCGGTGACTGAAACTTTTCCTTTGCAAGTACCGGAAGTTCCGGAAGAATTAGGAATCCAATCGCTCGTTCCTGCGCAATCCGCAGTGATAGTTGCTCGAGCAAGAGGAGGTTCTTCTCCGTTGTGATAAAGGAAGAAAGAGGTTGTTACCCTGTTGACTGAAAAATCTTCATTTGTTCCGGATGTAAGATTTGAAAGAGTTTTAGGATCATCGGGATTGTTTTTGGTTACCGCGATAACAGCTCCAGGGGCGCGATTTGCTGTAGTCCAAGTCACATCCGTATCAGAACAGGTTGATGCGTTGTCAGGTATGGTGCAAGACTTGGCAGTAATAGTGCCGGAGGGTTTATCACCACAAACAAAGCCTCCTCCTGTATAGACCGGCGCGCTGTATCCTACAGTCGGCGATCTCCTGGTGTGAACCCAGGCAGTATAGTCATGTCTGGAGATTGTCGGGATAGAAATAGAAGGCGTAGAAGACTGCGGGTCAGTTTTGTTTTCCGGAATCCATGCTGAGGACACATCGGCGCCTGTCGTATTGTCGCGAATTCTGAAATATGAAAGGGTATAGCCGTCGGGCAATCTCCAAGAAAGCTTTGCTTCCGTGCCAGGCGAAGGACAAGAAGAAGTGAAATTAGTCGGAGGAGGAATTAATTCCGAGCAAGACACGGGCTGGACACCTGCGGAGCCATTGCAAGTCCAAGTCCAGCCAGAAGTTGTTTCTCTGTTGTCGGTACTTGTCGTTCCTGGAGTGGGAAGACAGCCGTAGCGAGTCGTTGTGGAACAAGTCGGGGTAATGACAATCGTCTCGCATTTCTTTGTCGTATTGTTCCATGTGCCTGTAGCGCAGGTTACATTTACAATAGTCCAAGCACTACAATTGTCATCTTCATTGGATTCAGGAATGACTCCGCCGTCTGTTGCAGAA
>Ga0209541_10000048_pt1 | contig 186813 bp, 183 predicted proteins | sample RifCSPlowO2_01_FD_184027 | JGI IMG/M metagenome (GOLD analysis project Ga0209541, IMG submission 184027) | Groundwater microbial communities from Rifle, Colorado - Rifle CSP2_plank lowO2_0.1 (SPAdes) (version 2) | ecosystem: Environmental > Aquatic > Deep subsurface > Groundwater | place...
CGATAAAGGTTATCAAGTTTTCGGCATCGATATTGATCAAGAAAAAATCAACCAAATTGGAAAAGGCCAGATGCCCTTCATGGAGGAAGGCGCCCCTAAGCTTCTTAAAAAATACTTAGGCAAAACCCTTTTTTTCTCAACCGACTTTTCAAATATCGCACGCGCCAAAGTCATTATCCTCACCTTAGGCACTCCTGTTGACGAGAACATGAACCCGTCTCTTGTTCAGATTGACCAGGCGCTAGAGAGAGCAAAAACCTATTTTACCCGCGGACAACTTTTAATTCTAAGATCAACTGTTTCACCCGGGACCACCGACTACGTCAGATCTTATCTTAACGATTTGGGCAAAATTAAAGTCGGTACAAATTTTTATCTGGCATTTTGTCCTGAAAGAATCGCCGAAGGCAAATCACTTGAGGAACTTACTCAAATTCCTCAAATTGTTGGAGGAACTGATAGAGTCAGTACTCAAAAGGCAGCCGAGTTCTTTGAAAATCTTGGCATTCAGGTTAATCGTACTGATAGTGTTTCGGCAGAACTTGCCAAGCTTTTTACCAATATGTACCGTTACATCAATTTTGCTATCGCAAATGAATTTATGATTTTGGCTGGTAACTGGCATCGCAATATTTATCAGATTGTTGATTTGGTTAATAGAAATTATAAAAGAGGAGGCTTGGCACTTCCTGGTTTAACCGGCGGCCCATGTCTTTTTAAAGACGGCTTTTTCTTAGTTGGCGATGTTCCTTTTGCCGATCTTATCACAACCAGCTGGAAAATCAATGAATCTATCCCACTTTTTTTGATTAGGCAAATCAGAAATCGTTTCAAACTCGAGGGTAAAAAATCAGTAATTTTGGGTCTTGCGTTCAAGGCTGAAATTGATGACATTCGTGAGTCGCTAGCTTTCAAAGTTAAAAAAACCCTAGAGCGAGAAAGGGCTAAAGTCTTCCTGCATGATCCTTATGTGTCTGGATATCAAAATGATTTAGACGAGGTTTTAAAAGATGCAGATTTGATCTTTTTGGCGACCAACCATGCTTTTTACAAAAAAATGGATATTGCAAAAGTTAGAAAATTGGTCTCAAAAAATTGTGTTGTTTGTGATGTCTGGAACATTTTTAAGACTAACAAAATTATTTTCACAATTAAATCGCTTGAAAGTCATCTCTTAAAAAAACAGCCCGAAGGCTTGTCCGCCGAAGCTTCAGCGAAGGAGGGCTTAGGAGACATCTTCGAAACCAAATGGCGGGACATTTAAAAAGGTTGTATTCTCCTTTACATATAAGATATAATAATTTACTTTAAAAAAGTAGCAGAAATTTGGCTAAATTGAAAAAAATTTCTGCTGAATAAAAAGTGATGCTAGAACTGTCCTGATCTTGAGCCCTGAGTTAATCGAAGGGTCGAAGGAGAAGGGCAAGCGCGGTACTTCCACCGCAAGATTTTAAGCATCCACAACCCGAAGCATAAAATTGCACGCCGGGTGTCAGGAAGTTTCAAGTTTTTGAATTCCTCTCCCGCTTCGGAGAGGTTTTTTTTGAATCTTTCCATAAAAATGCGCTCGGTAAGCGAAAGGTGGAATCAGTGGGACCTGAAACCAAAAACGCTCGACCGAGCGCGAAAAAAATCAAATATAATTGGTGGCGGCCAGTGGCCGTACTTGTTCTTGCTGCCTCGCAGGTAGCAATTTCTGAAGGTCAATCTACACCTCAGGTGGATATCTTGTCAAATAGAGCCAATTATCAAGATCAACTACCCGAAGATCTTATACAGGCCGTTTCTCAGATCGACTCCAGACTTTTGGGATCATTCTCGATTAGCCAGCTCCAAGATTCACCAGATAAAATTATATCTCAAAGTATTAGTCAAACCCCAGTTAATCCACAAGCTCCAATTGATCAATTACCAACAGCCGCACCTGATCAAAATAATGATGCCAAAATTCAAGCATTAGGTTATAGCAACCCAACCCCAGAAAATAATTCTCAAGAGTCAGAAGCCCAAAAAGTTTCTCGTGTCAAAACTTGGCTAACTGCCGCTGGTTGGCCCGAAGAATTACATGATCAAGCAGTAGTTGTTGTCAAATGCGAAAGTACTTACAACCCAAAAGAATCAAACGGCAGTTATAAAGGACTATTTGGTCTTGATGAAAATTGGTTTAAGTATTTCGGTCAAGATCCCGAACAATGGGCTGATCCTATTATGAATGCCTATGTTGCCCTCCAAGTTTATCACTACGATTTACAAAGAGATCAGGCTCCTTGGAACCAGTGGGATCCAGCCTGCCGTCCGAAGTAAAAATTTTGACTCCCGCAATAAAGATAATTAGAATTGATCCATGCAGCTTTCCATCGTCATGCCCGTTTATAACGAGGGTGAAGTTATTGACGACACGGTAAGACAGGTTGAACTGGCGATTCAAATTCCCCACGAGCTTTTGATTATCTATGATATGGGTGAGGATACAACCGTTCCAGTTGTAAAAAAACTTCAAAAAAAATTTTCTCAAGTAAAATTAGTTAAAAATATTTATGGCAAAGGAGCACTAAATGCTCTCAAGACTGGACTTAAAGAAGCAAAAGGTAAGACTGTCTGCGTGATGATGGCCGACTTAACCGATGATCCTAAAGTTTTAAATAAAATGATTGAAAAATTTGAAAAGGGATATGATATTGTTGCCGCATCGCGCTATATGAAAGACGGTCATCAAATTGGCGGTCCGCTCTTTAAACAAATTCTATCTCGAGTTGCCGGTATTAGTCTTCACTTCCTTGTTGGTCTACCCACCCATGACGCCACCAATTCTTTTCGACTTTATTCAAAAAGATTTTTAAAAAACATTGAAATTGAATCAGATGGCGGATTTGAACTGGCCCTGGAATTGACAGTCAAAGCCTTTTTTGGGGGATTTAAAGTCACTGAAGTACCTACCACCTGGACATACAGTGCCAAAGAATCCCGATTCTATCTTAAGAAATGGCTACCAAAATATTTAAAGTGGTATTTTTGGGCTATTAGTCAAAAACTTCATGGTTATCCAAAAGTCAGTTAAAATATTCAAAAAATATCAAACTTTTTTTGTATTTTTATTAATATTCGGTTTAAGCCTTTTTTTATTTTATCCAAGTCTAAACTATTATTTTTTTCAAGATGACTGGTTTGTTTTGAACAGGGTAAGAGCGGGTGATCTTGCCTCTTTTTTCCAGTTTCGAACCGACATAATTTACTGGCGGCCGCTTTCCATGCCGCTTTTTTTTGCAGTTAACAAAACTTTGTTCGGACTGAATCCATTTAGGTTTCACTTAGTCGCTTTTTTTCTATTTTTCTTGCTTATTATCGTTATTTATTTCTTGTTTAAAATTCTTACCGGTGATAGGAAACTTTCACTCTTGATGTCCTTTTTCTATGCAATTTGGCCCATTCATTTTACTAGTCTTAGTTGGCTTTCGACTACCTCCTACGTCATCGGCCCGTTATTTCAGGTTTTATCGTTTATATTTTTTGCCAACTTTGTTAAAAGGCGAAAATTTCTCTTGTGGTTGGTTAGTTTTTTGTTTTTTCTTTTTGGGCTAGCCTCCTCAGAGTTAACAATTGTTTTACCGGCTGTTTTCTTTGCCTGGGGCCTCTTTATCAAAAAACAAAAGTACCTAAAGCTACTCTTGCCATTTATCGCAGTAGTTTGTGCCTATTTATTTTTGAGGATATTTTTATTTAAAATTCCCTCACGTGGTGCCTATCAGATTTACTTCAACTGGCAGATAATCAATAACTTCTTTTGGTATCTGGGATGGGCAATGGGATTACCTGAAAGTTTTAAGTCTCTAATTTTTCCTTCTTTACCCGAGCAATCAATGAAGATTATCATTCAGTTTTGGCGAATAACTATACCATTTTTGTTAATCTGTCTTCTGATTATTAAAATGATTACAAATAAATTTGGGAAAAATTTTAGGCTTTATCTTTTTGCATTCTTTTGGGTATTTATTGGGCTTGTACCCGTGATCACCCTAATTAATCATTCCTCACCAATGTACCTTTCCTTTTCTGGTTTAGGATTTTTATATGCTTTAACCTTTGCGCTTAGAGCATCCCCAAAAATATTTTGGATGCTTTTGACGATCTTATGGACAGTTATAAGTTTCACCAACCTAGAGTTTACAAGAGCAACTCATTGGATACGCAATGAACAGGCAATTTCAAGAGCTTATATGACATATGTCAAAGAACATATCTCACATGCGAGGGCAGAATCGATATTTTTATTTAGACCCGCAGATCTTTCTTTTGCCAAAAAGCACAATTTTGTTTTAGTAGAGACCGAGGATACCCTTCGTCAATCCTTGAATGAGCAGGATGCCATCCAGGTTATTTATAACGATTCAAGCTTACAAAGTATTTATGCCAAAGCTCAAGACCAGATTAAGTTGCCATCGTCGTTCAAGGTATTTGAAATAATCCCAAGGATCGATGATTAAAAATCTTTCCAAGAAGAGTTTAATTTTCTTGATCTCCGTAGCCTTTTTTGTTTCACTCACTCTTTATTATTCAAGTCTCGACTATTATTTTTTCCAGGATGACTTTTTTGAAATTAATATTTCTAAGGCTCAAAATTTTAGTCAGTACCTAGATTTTTTTAAATTCAGGGATGATATTATTGCCTACAGACCAATAAGCTTACAGCACTATTTTTTCGTATCAACCAAGATCTTTGGATTAGATCCAAGCGGCTTCAGATTGATAACTTTTATATTTTTCTTCTCATCAGCAGTTCTAATAATCCAAGTTATTAAAAAGATTACCCAAAATCTCAATATCGGAGTACTTTGCGCTTCTCTTTGGCTTCTTTCCTCAATTCATTTCATGAGTTTAACCTGGATTGCCGCTGCCTACAATATTATCGGTACTTTCTTTTGGCTTCTGACATCTTTATTTTTTTTAAAATATCAAGAAAAGCCCAAGTTGTTCTTCTATGTGCTAGCTTTAATAGCTTTCTTATTAACGATCGGTTCCTTTGAATTTTCGGTAACTTGGCCCATTATTTTTGGGTTTTATTATTTTTATGTTTTGAAGAATTCGCTTTTGAGATCTTTGCGCTTTTTTTCTCCGTTTATCGCCTTTACTATAATTTACCTGATGCTTCGCCTTCTTTTAATTAAGGTTCCGCAGATTCCAGAGTATTATCTAGCTTTCAACTTGGAGTCAATAAAAGCCCTATTTTGGTATAGTCTTTTCTCATTCAATATTCCGGAGGAATTTAAAAAACAGGTTGCAACTTCCCTTTTAGTCTTTAGGTGGAAATTTATTTCAGAGTATTGGCCACTTGTATTAAAAAGTTTCTTAGGGGCATTAATAATTTTAACAATCTCCGTTTTTATGCCGATTTATAATATCCTCAAGAGGGGCTTGAAGGCAAGTCTAGCTTTAATTTTATTTGCACTCGTCTGGTTTACTGTCGGTATTTTTCCAGTGCTTTTACTGCCAAATCATACATTCGCGATGTATTTAACTTTACCGGCTATCGGAATTTACCTGTTAATTGCTTATTTATTTGTAGGCTTTGGAGTAAAGTTACTTGTTATTCCTCTTTTGATAATTTGGCTTTTTACTTCCGCCACTACTCTTTCATTTTACAAAACTAACTCATGGATGGTTGAAGCCCAGCGCATTTCTTTTGAATTTGCCTCCCGCGCAAAAAGGCAATTCCCCACATTACCTCACGGATCTGTTATTTTCTATCCTACAGGTGACACAAGACATATCCAGGCATTGATGCAGGATCATGCCGTCAAAGCTATTTACAATGATGATAGTCTATCAGTTTACTATGATAAGAAAACTTTAATGGGAGATTTAGCCAAAGGAGGCTATAATAAATTAGTTTACGTTTATCAGAGCCAGTGAAAAAGGAATTTTTTTTAATTTTATTTCTTTTTGTTGTATCAGCTACCTTGTCTTTGCCTCTTGTCAAGTCTGGTTTATTTGTAATCCACGATGATCAACAAGTAGCCAGATTATTTTTGTTTGACCAAGCGCTTAAAACCGGTCAATTTCCGCCTCGCTGGGTCGACGAATTAGGTTTTGGATTTGGCTATCCACTTTTTGTTTTCTATCCGCCTCTTGTTTATATGATCGGGGAATTGTTCCATTTAATAGGTTTTAGTTTCATAGATTCAATAAAGCTTGTTTTTTTCACCTCGATTTTTGCCTCAGGTTTAGCAATATATATTTTGGCCAAAGAATTTTGGGATAGACAAACTGCAGCAGTCAGCGCGCTTTTTTATATATTGGTTCCCTATAGAGCATTGGATGTTTATGTTAGGGGAGCCTTGGCAGAATCGTTTTCCTTTGTTTGGCTACCTTTGATTCTTTGGTCATTTTACAAATTATATAAAACAAATAAACCTATATATGTTTATCTATCCACTATTTTCTTAGCGCTTCTGATGATTACCCATAATCTGATATTTCTTCCCTTCATGCTCATTCTGCCATTTTATTTATTTTTTCTTATTTTGGTTTCAGACAATAAAAAAAAGTTTATTGTTAATTGTTTCTGGTCAATTGTTGCTTCGCTTGGTCTTTCCGCGTTCTTTTGGCTACCAGCCATTCTCGAGAAAAAATTTACGATTGTTGATCAACTACTTCTAGTAAATCTCGCCAATTACAACATCCATTTTGTCTATCCTCAGCAGCTTTGGAATTGGACTTGGGGCTTTGGTGGCTCAGCCGCTGGACTTGCCGACGGGATTTCCTTTAAAATCGGAAAACTCCACGTCTTGCTATCAATAGCAGCTTTTATTTTGTCATCCATTTGTTTATTTAAATCAAAAGTTATGTCAAGATTGTCAGTTGTCAGTTGTCAGTTGTCAGTTGTCTTCTTTATCCTTTTTGTGTTTTCCGCCTTCATGACCACTTTTTACTCAAAGCCGATTTGGGATCTGATACCGCCGCTTGCTTATCTTCAGTTCCCATGGAGGTTCTTAATTTTTACAGCTCTTTTTAGCTCCTTACTTGCCGGAGCCTTTGTTTATTTTTTAAGGCTGCCTATTTTAAAGTTAATTGCCGCTTCTTTACTGATTATTCTTGTTTTTATACCGAACTTTAAACTTTTTAAGCCGCAGACATATCAGTTAGATTTAACAGATGAAATTGCAACATCAAAACAAGTGATCAATTGGGAAGTTTCTAGCTCTTCCTTTGAATATTTACCCAAAGATGTCCCACTCTACGTAGGCGAATTGGGGACAAATTTAGTTAAGATTAAAAGAGATGAGATTCCAAAGCAAAAAGTAGAAATTTTATCAGGAGTATCTAACATCGAAAATTTGAAAGTTAAACCATCCAAAATCACTTTTGATATTACTGCCAAAAAGGAAGCAGAGGTCAGGATCAATAACTTTAATTTCCCTGGCTGGCAAGCTCAAGTCAACCAGACAAGGACATTTATTGATGATAACAATAAATTCAAACTAATTACACTAAATGTTCCAGCCGGTATTCATCAAGTCAAAGTAGAATTTAAAAATACACCAATAAGGGCATTAGCAAATTTACTAACTTTAGCAACTATAATTATCAGTGTGGCTTTTTTTCTTCGACCGAAATGGAGAAAATAAGATTAAACAATAATCAAAAATGACAGATACAGACTACCAGCTAGATCTCGAACTAATTAAAAAGAAAGCGATATCAGGGGTAGTCACCTTTACCTTAAGGACTTTTTTCATCCAATCCTTTACCTTCTTTGCCACATTCATCTTAACGATTCTTCTGGATCCATCTATCTTCGGAATATTTTTTGTTGTTTCGGCTCTTATCAACTTCTTTGTTTACTTCTCTGATATCGGATTGGCAGCAGCTCTTATTCAAAAGGAGGAGCAACCTTCAAGAAAAGATTTGGTAACAACCTTTACTATTCAACAGGTAATTATTTTTACCTTGATAATTATTGGTCTTGCGCTTTCTTCGAAAATTGCCATCTTTTATAAACTTGATAGCCAAGGACTAATGCTCCTGCGAGTATTAATTTTTTCTTTAGTCTTATCATCTCTTAAAACTATCCCTTCGATTATTCTAGAAAGGAAACTGGATTTTACAAGATTGGTTATCCCCCAAATTTTTGAAAATATCACATTCTATGCAGTTGCTGTTCTTCTGGCTTTTAAGGGATTCGGTGTTGCAAGTTTCACTTGGGCAGTTTTAGCAAGAGGGATAATCGGACTTATCCTGATTTACTTTGTTTCCCCTTGGCGTCCATCAGTTGGATTCGATAAGGAGAGTGCCAAAAGACTGACTTCGTTTGGTATTCCTTTTCAACTCAATAGTGTACTTGCGCTTCTAAAAGACGATCTTTTAACAATATTCCTTGGGAAAATTTTACCCTTTGCCCAAATCGGCTATATCGGCTGGGCCCAGAAATGGGCGTATGTGCCTCTTAGGTTTTTTATGGATAATGTTAATAAAGTGACATTTCCTGCCTACTCAAGACTGCAGGAACATTCTCAGAATTTTGGGAAGGCAATAGAGAAATCTTTATTCTTTGTCACTTTTTTTGTTTACCCGGCCATTTTTGGAATAATTGCTGTAGCCCCAACAATTATTGAGCTAATCCCCAATTACAATAAGTGGCAGCCTGCTTTGCCACTCCTTTACTTATTTGCAGTAAATGCTGTCTTTTCATCAGTTTCAACAACTATTACAAACGCACTTTTTGCAACTGGTAAACCCAAAATTGTTCTAAATTTGATGATTTTCTGGACTTCTGCGACCTGGATTTTAACCTACCCTCTTGTTTTGAAGTTTGGTTACATCGGTGTAGGAATCGCATCTGCAATAGTATCGGCTACATCTCTTGTGACAGTTTACTTTTTAAAAAAAGAGGTAAATATTGTGCTTGGAAGAAGCATATTCGGTCCACTCCTCGTCTCGCTCATTATGTTTTTGTCTGTAAAAGCATTGCTTAATATTTTTCCTGATAGCATCCCTGGTCTTATATTCTCTGTCTTTTTCGGTGTTATAATTTATTTTATTGTTTCCTTGAGTATACTAGGAAGACATCTTGTGGCCGATGCAATTGTAATTATTAGTTCCATTGCATCTAGGCAAAAATGAAAATATAAAAAATTAATGGCAAAAATATTAGTAACTGGGGGAGCAGGTTTCATAGGTAGTAATCTTGTAAATTCTTTAATCGAAGAGAATCACCAAGTAGTTATAATCGATGATCTCTCCACAGGCGAGAAACAAAAAATTAACAAAAAGGCCAAGTTTTTCCACGAAGATATACTTAACGATCTTTCAGCCATTTTTCAAGAAGAGCAATTTGATTATGTGGTTCATGAAGCTGCCCAAATGAACATAAGGAAATCAATAGAAGATCCCTTCTTAGATTCAAGGGTCAATATAGAGGGAAGCATAAATGTCATGGAAAATTGTAGAAAATACGCTGTCAAAAAAATTGTCTTTGCTTCGTCTGGGGGGGCTGTTTATGGTGATACTCAGGACATTCCCACTCCGGAAAATCATCCTTTGAAACCCGCCTCACCGTATGGCTTGAGTAAAGACACAGTGGAAAGCTATCTTCAGTTTTATGGGGACTTTTACAAATTACCTTCAGTCTCCTTAAGATACGCAAATGTCTATGGACCTGGACAAAATCCGGCAGGAGAAGCAGGTGTAGTCGCAATTTTTACTCAACAGCTTCTTAATGGCAAAAGACCTACTATAAACGGGAATGGAACCAAAACACGTGATTTTGTATATGTCGAGGACGTAGTAAAAGCAACCATTAGGTGTCTTAAATCCGAAAAAGTAGGAATCTACAATGTGGGAACAGGTACAGAAACTTCTATCGGACAAATATTTGAGATGATAAAAGCTGCTGTAGGGACAAATACTAAACCAATTTATGGATCGGATATACTTGGTGAACAGCAAAGAAGCAGCCTTGATTTTAGCAAAATTCATAAGGACTTCGGCTGGAGCCCAGAAACAAGTCTCGAGGATGGAATAAAAAAAACTGTAGAGTATTTTAGAAAAATTTCTCCATGAAAAGACAATCTTTGTCAATTGCTATTGTTGCTCACAACGAAGAAAAAACAATCGAAAGATGTCTTCAAAGCTGCCTGTGGGCAAATGAAATCGTTGTTATCGATGCTGGTTCAACAGATAAAACTGCTTATCTGGCAAAAAAGATGAAGGCGCAGGTTTATTCGGTGGAAAACCAACCATTAATGAAGATCAACATGAATTTATCTTTTGAAAAATGTCAGAGCGATTGGATATTTAGTTTGGATGCAGACGAACGTATTACTTCGCAATTGCAAGAAGAAATAAAGAAGGTGATAAATTCTGGAAGTAACTATGTAGCCTATCGAATTCCAAGAAAAAATATCATTTTCGGTAAATGGATTCAACACACGGGCTGGTATCCTGACTATCAAATTCGCTTATTCAGAAAAGGGAAAGGAAGATTTCTTGCAAAGAATGTTCACGAGTTATTAACAGTTGACGGTCCTATTGGAACTTTGAGGAACGATATCAAACATTTGCATTATCAGTCTGTGTCCGAATTTATCGAAAAATTAAATCGTTATACTGATATTGAAGCAGAAAAATTGATCAAAGAAAAACAGATGGTTACATGGAAAGACGTCCTTGTTTTTCCTATGAATGAGTTCTTAAGCCGTTTTTTTGCCCGTCAAGGCTACAAGGACGGATTGCACGGTTTTGTTCTCTCATTGTTGATGGCATTTTATTGGGAAATTGTATTTACCAAAGTCTGGGAAAGAAAAGAAAATTTCAGAGACATAACTCCTGATAATTTTCTCTCAGAGGTTTTAAAAGAATTTTCAAAAGCGGCTAGGGATATAAAATATTGGATTTATGAGGTTTTGATTAGGGAAAATCCTGTTAAAAAAATCTACTATAAAATCCGCAGGGAACTAAGGTAAGCTATTCGATTGTTACTCTTTCCATTATATCACCGATTTGTACCTTATCTATCACATCCATTCCCTCGATAATTTGGCCGAAAATTGTGTATTGTTTAGGTAGTTGTGACGCATCGGCAAGTAATGATTAATCCAATTTCCGCAAAAGCTAAGTTCTCCATTTATCCATAATTAGTTTATGAATAACTTTCGAAGCTGTCAATGGTTGGTATATAATCGATTGCAGTGACGTTTATGGTAAACAAGAAAACATTAGCATTGTTTTTAATTTTTTTAGCAGGTTTTATTGTTCGATTTTATAATTACCCTCAAAGGATTAACTTTAGTGCCGAGCAGGGTCTGGCTCTAGGTACTTCAGCAGATTACGTTAAGGAAAAATTCACCTTATTAGGTCAAAGAACTTTTTTAAGAACGACTTCAAAAGGACACATATTATTTTCTGGTGCTCTGTATAATTATAGCCTTATCCCTTTACAGTTAATTTTTGATTACGACCCCTTTCCTATAACAATTGTGTATACGCTTCTAAATATTTTTACGGCAGCAGTTTTATTCTTCCTGGTTAAAAAGGTTTTTAATTCGACTGTAGCTTTTTATTCATTGATTCTGTTTCTGCTTAACGCTGAAATGGTTAGCAGGTCAATGTATTTTTGGATCTTACATACAATTCCTCTTATAAGTATTTTATCCTTGTATTTAATATGGAAACTTAAGAAAACTGGCAGTGATAGTGCTACTCTAATGCTTGGAATTCTTGGAGGGATTGCATTTACTTTGGAATATTTTTATTTTTTTACAATTGTTCTAGTTCTAATATTCGCAATTATTTTTTCCATGAAAAAAGTTCAACATTCTTTACTTTACGTTCTAGGAACAGCTATAGGTGCCTATACAATGATAGCGTTTGATATGAGAAATAATTTTTACCACACAATGACTCTTTGGCAGTATTTTTTAGATACAATCGCAGGGAATCAAGAGAGCTACTTAAAAGGTTATCACTTCCTACAATTTTGGCCACCGGCTATTATTTTAATTGCTTATCTTTTAGATAAAGTAAGTTCTATAAACAAAATGCTAGTTATAGTATTTATCGCTTTATATATTTTAATTAATTTAAATTCTAAACAAATATCTTTTAATAGTGCTGTGGGGATGAGTAGGGGATTAACTTACAGTATTGTTTTGGAAGCAGCCAAATCTATTGGGGATGACAACCCGCATAATTTCAATATTGTAGATCTTCCAGATAATGATTTTAGAGCGTATAGATTTAGATATTTGGTAAAGAACCTTTCTGATAAAAAGCCTGCAGGTGTGGAAGATTATACGAACATTTCTACTTTGTATGTGTTTGGTGACCGTAACTTTAATTTAGCCAGACAGCAACCATGGGAGATTGATACTTTTGGTGCGACAAAAATAGAAACCCTAGCGACTTTGAAAAATGGCTACTTTGTTTATAAATTAACTAAATAAGACAAATGAAAATAGCAATTGTAGTTTTAAATTACAACGGCAAAGAAAATACACTGGCCTGTATCAACTCAATAAAAAAACTTAATAAATCAAACTACAAAGTTAAGTTAATTGTTGTCGATAACGCTTCAAATGACGGATCAAGGGAAGCTTTATCAAAAATTAAAGATATCACGTTAGTCAAAAATGATAAAAATTTAGGTTATTCAGGCGGCAATAATATTGGGATTAAACATGCCCTTTCGTTAGGTTCAGAGTATATTCTTATTCTAAACAACGATACTATTGTTGAAAAATCATTGATTATAAATCTAATAAACAGCGCAAAAAAAGGAGATATCGTTTCTCCTAAAATCTATTTTGCAAAGGGTTTTGAATTCCACAAAAATCGCTATAAAAAAGAAGATTTAGGGAAAGTTATTTGGTATGCAGGTGGCAAGATAGATTGGCAAAATGTAATAGGGATTCATATAGGGGTTGATGAGGTAGATCACGGCCAATTTTCAAAAAGATTGGAAATTAATCTGGCAACTGGTGCTTGTATATTAATCAGGCGACAGGTCTTTAAAAAAATCGGTTTCTTTGATGAAAAGTATTTTTTATATCTTGAAGATATGGATTTTTGTGTTAGAGCAAAAAGAGCCGGTTTTAAAATAATTTTTGAACCCAAAGCAATTTTATGGCACAAGAATGCGTCATCTGGCGGCGGTTCGGGCTCAGGTTTACAAGACTATTATATCTCAAGAAATCGATTACTTTTTGCCACCAAATATGCAAAAGCAAGGACAAAATTTGCAGTGTTCAAACAAATTTTAAGTCAAATAAACTCACCTATAAAAAGAAAGGCGCTGATTGATTTTGTGACTTTCAATTTTGGTAAAGGCAGTTTTCTATGAAAATTTCAGCTCTTATCCTTACTAATAATGAACAGGCAATGATCGGTGATTGTCTAAAACAACTTAAGTTTGTGGATGAGATTATTGTTTTGGATCAAAATTCTCAAGATACGACTTTGGAAATTGCCAGGCAATATACAGACCGCATTTATAAAACTGCAACTGAAGATTTCGCTAAGAATCGAAAGACTCTGGCAAGTTTTGCAAAAGGCGACTGGCTTCTATACTTGGATGCTGATGAAAGATTAAGTCAAGACTTAATTGCCGAGATCAAAAATGCCATTAGAAAGAATCATTATTCGGCCTATTTAGGCCCGCACCCCGCAAAGCGGGGGAGGACCGCAGAATGCTCTGTATTCTATTTCCCTAGAAAAAATATAATCTTTGGAAAATGGTTAAGACATGGGGGTTGGTGGCCGGATTATATTCCAAGACTCATCAGGCGCAGTCAATTGATTGGTTGGGAAGGAAAAATCCATGAGAGTCCCAAGTTCCATGGCCAGTTTGCTAATTTTAAATCCCCTCTAATTCACCTTACCGGTAGAAACCTAAGTCAAATGCTTAAAAAATCTATAAAGTGGGCCAAAATCGAGGCAGAATTATATGACAATGCGAACTTTCCAAAAGTGTCTATTTTAAAAGTTACTAAAGCATTATTTTCTGAATTTTTCAGGCGATATTTAATAAAAAGGGGATTTCTAGATAGTCAGGTTGGACTAATCGAGTCCATTTACCAAGCATTTCATCAAGCGATTGTTTTAGTCTATCTTTGGGAGTTACAAAACAATGCTCAAAAAAAAATTAAGTAAATTGTCATCGTTTAAATTATTTCTACCGTATGACGTTTATGAAAGACACCGAAAAGTCGGCGGTTTTATAAAGGAAAATGAATCAGTTATCGATGTAGGAGGTGAGCTCAATCATTTGTCACAATTCTGCCACGCCTCCAAGATAGTAGTTGCCAATTTGGCAAGCGGTGATGTAATTATCAAAAAAGACAGATTGCCTTTTGGGAAAAACTCCTTTGATGTTGTTTGTGCCATTGATGTTCTTGAACATATTCCAAAGAAGGAAAGAAAAGATTTTATTAAAAGGTTAGTTAATGTCGCTTCTGAAAGGACAATTTTATCTTTCCCGATTGGGACAAAAAAACATATTCAGTATGAGAAAGAGATTCAAAATTGGCTTTTAAAATCTAGTCGCAACATTAAATATCTTCAAGAGCACACAAAATTTGGACTGCCTTCGATTTCTGATATAACTATGTTTACAAAAGATCAGAACTGCCATGTTTTCTATTCTGGGAATATTACTATTAATAAATATTTATTTATGCTTTTTATACTTGATTTAAAAATTAGATTGATCCGAAGAGTTGTATACTTTACTAAATTGATCTTTAATTTTTTAACAAATCCTATTCTTTATTTTTTTCTATCACAGAGATCTTTTTCCGAGTCGGTTAATCGGGCATACTTAATTCTTGAAAAGAAAAAATAAGAGAGCTTGTATTTCTCGAAACTCGAAATATGAAGTTTGGTTTTTATAGTCCATATCTAGATACTTTTGGTGGAGGAGAAAGATATATGCTAACTCTAGCTTCATATTTTTCAAAGGACCATATAGTTGATATTTTCTGGGATGATCCCGCGATTAAAGCTCCTTTGGCTCGTTTCTTAAAAATTGATTTGACTAATACCAGATTTGTTAAGAATATTTTTAAAGCAAGTTTTTTTAAAAAAATCTTTTCAACTTTTGGATATAATTTTATTTTTATCTTATCGGATGGCAGTGTACCTTTAACTTTAGCATCTCGGAATGTTCTTCATTTTCAAGTTCCGTTTAATTTCCCTCCGGTATCACTGCGGACAAAAGTTAAACTTACAAGATATGGTTGGATTGTGACCAACTCAAATTTTACCAAGAGCTACATAGACAAGAGCTTCGGGGTTGATTCTAAAGTAATTTATCCGCCTGTTGATGTTAAACGAATTAAGCTTGGGAAAAAAGAAAAAATAATACTTTCAGTTGGTAGGTTTAGCAAATTACAACTTCATCCTAAAAAACAGGAAGTTTTAATCGAAGTCTTCAAAGAGATTTACAAAAAGGTACCCTCTTGGAAATTAGTTTTAGTCGGTCAATCTAAAAAAGAGGATTATAAGTACGTACACAGTTTGAAAAAGACAGCTAGAGGCTATGGTATTAAAATTTTTGAGAATTTGCCGGTTGATAAATTAAGAAATCTCTACTCAGAAGCTTCCATCTACTGGCATGCTACTGGCTTCGGAGAGGATGAAATAAAATTTCCCCAGAAAATGGAACACTTTGGCATTGCCACAGTTGAGGCGTCAGCTGCCGGCGCCGTTCCAATAGTAATTGATAAAGGTGGACAAAAAGAAATTGTAGAAGATGGTAAAAACGGCAGGCTATGGTCGACAAAAGCCCAGCTTTATGAGGCGACATTAAGTGTGATTAATAATAAAGATCTTTTTTTAAAACTTTCCAAAGCAGCAATTAAAAACAGCCGAAGATTTAGTCAGGAGATTTTTTTCAAGGAATATGAAAAAATTATCTTCTGAAATTATTTTGGGTGCTCTTGTCGTTTGCTTTTTAACATTTCTTTTCTTCTTACCAAATTTATTAATGGGTAAAGTGCCTATTCCTGCCGATGACCTTTTAGGACTTTATCACCCTTGGAGAGATCAACCGTATGATGGTTACAATGTAGGGAAATTTCCCGTTAAAAATCCCCTGATTACAGATCCCGTCTTGCAAACATATCCATGGCGCAATTTGGTAGTATTTAATATAAGGGAAGGGAATCTACCCCTATGGAATCCTTATAGTTTTTCAGGTCAACCGCTTTTGGCAAATATTCAATCTTCAACATTTCAGGTATTTAATATTTTCTTTTTCATTTTTCCATTTAAAATAGCTTGGACACTTCAAATAATCCTGCCGCCAATTTTAACAAGTCTTTTTATGTTTTTCTTCTTGAGAAACTTAAAAATTTCCCCAGTAGCATCGGTCTTTGGAGGTTTTGTCTTGCCTTTTTCGGGTTTTTTAATTGCTTGGTTGACCTGGGGAACGATTGTGACAACGTCTATGTGGTTGCCATTAATACTTTTGTCATTGAATAAATTATTTAACAAACAATCAGCTCTATGGTTTTTTATTATAGTTTTTTCAGCTTCTCAAACAATCTTTGCCGGTCATGCCCAAACTGCTTTGTATGTATTTCTAGCTACATTCATCTATTTTGCCTTTTTAATTTATAAGTTTAGAAAACTTGCGCCAACAGTCCTTGTCCTAGTTACTCTTATTTTGGGAATTTTAGTCTCCTCAGTTCAACTTTTGCCGGCCTTGGAATTTATCAAATTATCAGCAAGAGAGATAGATCAAGGTTATTATCCTCAAAGAGCTGATTGGTTCCTGCCCATACAACATTTAATCCAGCTTGTTGCTCCTGATTTTTTTGGTAATCCTGCAACGTACAATTATTGGGGGGTTTGGAACTATGCAGAATTTGTCAGTTTCATTGGAATAATTCCTCTTGCGCTTGCTTTACTGACTATTCTTAAAAAAAACCCTTATGCAATTTTCTTTATCTTTCTTACGGTTATATCAATAATTTTGGCGCTAGCTAACCCTATCTCGAAAATTCCTTACCTTTTTAAAATACCTTTTATATCGTCATTGCAACCATCGAGAATTTTATTCCTATTCATTTTTGCCATAGTAGTCCTATCCGCTTACGGGTTTGACTATTTTTTAAAAAGCAAAAAGGATAAAAAAATTTTTATTCCCCAAGTCTTAATCTTTTCTGTCTTATTACTGCTTGCCATTTATACGGTAGTTAATAAAAATTCTTTTCCAATAGTTTCCAACATTTCGGCAGCCAATATAGCTTTAAGAAACCTCGTCTTACCAATAGCTACCATTATTGTCCTTTTCATAATCAGTATTTTGTGGTATTTCAACTTCTCAAAAAAATTGATACTTTTTGTTTTACTTGTTGTAACAATGGGGGAACTTTTCCGATTTGGCTTCAAATTTACTTCATTTTCAAAGCTTTCTTGGATTTTTCCCCAGACCAAAACAATACAATATCTAGCCTCTCAAGAGAAACCGTTTAGGGTAATGTCAACTGACAGGAGGATTTTTCACCCTAATATCTCAAGTGTTTTTAAAATAGAATCTGTTGAGGGTTACGACCCGCTTTTTTTAAAAAAATATGCTCAATTAGTTTCAACTTGGCAATCAGGTAAACTATCTCCTGCTGGGTCTTTTAATAGAATAGTTACACCCCAAAAATATGACTCACAAATCGCTAATTTTCTTAATGTTAAATATATTTTAACTTTTGATAACTTACCAAGTGACAATTTCGAAAAGGTAATACAGGAGGGCGATACAAAAGTTTATCTAAATAAAAATGTACTGCCGCGAGCATTTTTCGTAAATCAAGTCGTCAAAGTTAAAAGTTCCGATGAAGAATTAGAAAAACTGCTAGATACCAATTTCGATATTGGAAAAAGTGCAGTCTCAACAGACTTTGAGTTTCCAAGACAAGAAATTGATGCGACTTCAACTTTTATTGATTATTCCGATCAATCAATTAAAATTCAAGCAAGTCTTAACAAAGAAGCTCCGCTTATTCTTTCAAATGTTTATTATCCCGGCTGGCAGGCTTATGTTGATGGGAATAAAACAGAGATTAAAAAGGTGAACTTTATGTTTCAGTCTATAATTATTCCGAATGGTCAGCACGAGGTTGAATTTAAATTCAGACCTCAATCGTTTTATAATGGCCTATATCTTTCAATTCTTGGCATCATTTTGACAATAACGTCTGGACTTTATTTATGGCGAAAATCTCAGTCGTAATTCCAAATTATAACGGGCAAGACTTACTTAACAAAAATTTACCAAAAGTTATCAAAACTTGTCCAAATTGTGAAATCATTGTTGTTGATGATGCCTCAACAGATGACTCTGTAGATTTTCTTCAAAAAAATTTTAAACGGATAAAGTTAATTCAACTTGCAAAAAATAAGGGGTTTGCCCATGCGGTCAATGAGGGTGTGAGAAAAGCCAATGGCGATCTGGTGCTTCTTTTGAATTCCGATGTTTCACCCAGAGCAAATTTTTTGCAAAGACCCCTCTCTCATTTTAATAGAGGTGATTTGTTTGCCGTTGGTTTCGCGGATTACAGTCACGAAAATGGAAAAGTAATCATCAGGGGTCGAGGAGGAGCAATATTTGACAGAGGCTTTGTTAAACATTTTGCTTTAACTTCAGAATCGGGTAAGACACTTTGGGTGTCGGGAGGCTCAGGTATTTTTGACAGATATAAATTTTTAGAACTGGGAGGCTTTGACGTAAATTTTGCCCCATTTTACTGGGAAGATATCGATCTTTGTTTTCGCGCTTGGCAAAAGGGTTATAGGTGTTTATTTGAGCCCCGTTCCAAAGTTGACCATTATCATGAAGAAGGGGTAATCAAAAAATCAAAATCCGAGTTTTTTATTAAGACCATTTCCTATAAAAACCAATTCCTTTTTGTTTGGAAAAATATTTCCGACCCGATTCTTATTTTAGAGCACTTACTTTGGTTTCCTTATCACTTCACTAAGGCACTTCTGACGCTCGACCTGGCTTTTTTTAGCGGTTTCATCTGGGCAATTTTAAAATTACCGCAGTTCATTTTCGACTACCAGTTACCAACTACTCACTACCAACTATCAGATCAGGAGGTGCTTGCCAAATTTGCAAGAGTCTAACGTTCTTTGGAATCCAAAACTAAAGCCCAAAATAATAGTCGTTATGCCCGCCTTTAATGCCGAAAAAACCGTCCAAAAAACTTATAATGATCTGCCTAAGGATTTAATTTCCGAAGTTATTTTGATTGATGATGCCTCACCCGATAAGACAGTTGACAAAGCCCGAAAACTTGATATCACAGTTTATACCCATTCTCAAAACAAAGGTTATGGCGCTAATCAAAAAACTTGCTATGATCAAGCTCTTAAAAGAATCCCCGACATCATTGTTATGGTGCATCCGGATTACCAGTATGATGCCAGGCTAGTGGGAGTTTTATGTGAGCCGATTGTCAATGGTCGCTCCGATGTTATGCTCGGCTCGAGAATCCAGACCAGACATCAGGTTTTAGCAGGTGGCATGCCGCTTTGGAAGTACTTTGCTAACCGTTTTTTGACACTCGCCGAAAATTTAGCAATGGGACTGAACCTTTCAGAGTATCACACTGGTTTTCGAGCCTACAGTGCCCATGTTTTAAAAACTATCCCATACCCAAAGTTCTCGGATGATTTCGTCTTTGATCAGCAAATCTTAATTTCAGCACTATCTTATGGATTTAACATTTCGGAGATCCCGGTTCCTTGTAAATATTTTCCCGAGGCCTCATCGATTAACTTCTCCCGATCTATTAAATATGGTCTTTTAACTCTCTGGACTGTTTTTACTTATCTTTTGCATCAGACCGGCTTAATAAAGACCAGTTTATTTAAAAAATGAAGCGAACATTTCTAATCCACATTTTCTTCTTTGCGGTTTTTAAATAATCCTTCCCAGAAAAGACAAGACGAAAATTCCGACAGTATTTAAAGGAAATGAGAGTAGGAAAAATCGATGATATTTAAATCTTATACTAGCAAGTAAAAGCAGGCCAACTTCATCTGGAAACGGCGAGGCAATCACGAAAGCTGCAACAATCGGCAGAAACCAAAAAATTAACTTGGAATGAAAAATCCTTTTGGCAATTCTTGTGCCAAAATGTTTTTCTAAATATTCGAAATCGGCTATAAGATCATCTTTTAAAAATTTAAAAATAAAACTGTCTCCAACAAACGCTCCAAGTCCTCCAATTAAGGCGATCATAACCGGATTGTGAGTTTGTCCGAAAGTCCAGAAGAGAGATGCGGCGATTGCCACCGTAAAAGTTGAGGCAAAAAAGATTCCAGTTAAAAACGCTCCCAGCGCAAAATAAATGCCATATGAAGCTCTTAATAAGTTTTCAAGGTAATTAAATTGATGAATCAAAATCGCAACTATGATACTAGTAAGGATAATTGTGCCATCCCGAATCAATTTTTTGCGTCTGGCGACTGCTTCATCCATCACCTCAACTATAGTCTGGATATGCTAATTGGCGCAAATGCCATTGTGCTAAAATCAGCCCGTGAAGACCAAAAGCAATAATCTTTTGAAACTCCCCGGTTTTATTGATGTCCATGTTCATCTGAGAGAACCTGGAGCGACCCACAAAGAAGATTTTGAATCAGGAACCAAATCAGCAGTAGCTGGCGGCTACACTCAAATTCTCGATATGCCCAATAACAATCCGCCGACTATTACGCCTAAAACACTAGAGGATAAGATTCAGCGAGCCAATGATCGAATCTTTTGCGACTTGGGGTTTAATTTTGGTGCAACCGCCGAGTCTGTGAAATATTTCCCCCAAATTTATCAAAAATCTTTCGGTCTCAAGATTTACATGAGCCAAACAACAGGTCCATTGCTTGTCAATAGACTCCAGGAACAAGATTTAATTTTCAAGTCTTGGCTAAGCAATCTGCCAATTATGGTTCATGCAGAAGATGAATTAGTCGAAGTGGCCATAAGATTGGCCGAAAAATATAAACGTAAAATTCATATTTGTCATATGGTCGCAAACCAACTAAAAGCCATTGAAAAAGCAAGAGAAGAAGGGATCAAAATCACTTGCGAAGTTTGTCCTCACCATCTGTTTTTAAACAAAAATGATCTAAAAGGACTCGGCCCGAAAGGATTAATGAAGCCACCTCTCTTATCTAAAAAAGATCAGCAAGATCTCTTGGACAGTTTAGATAAAATTGATATGATTTCGACTGATCACGCTCCGCACACACTCAACGAAAAATACGATCAGTCGAGCCCTAAGTTCGGAGTTCCAGGCCTTGAAACAACATTACCTTTAATGCTAAGTGCGGTTTCGAAAGGTTTATTAACCTTGAAACGTTTTATTAAGATGACTAGCACAAACCCTCGCAAAATTTTTAGTCTTCCTGCCCAGCCCAATACCTATGTTCTTATTGATCTTTCCAAAAAAAATAAAATATCAGACAAACACCTCTACACCAAATGCGGCTGGACACCATTTGTTGGATTAGAAGGTAGGGGAGAGATTAAAAAAGTAGTTCTTCATGGTCAAACTATCTTTGAAAATGAGCAATTCGTCGGGGAACCAAAAGGGAAGGTGATTTATCCGCAATTATCCTAGAATAACCTCTTCATGCTTTTTACAATAAAAGAAAAATAAGTTTCTGATGACACAACTAGTTCTTTCTCTATTAAATTAAAATCGTCATCAAAAACCTTAATATTTATAGGTATAGGCCCTTCCTTATTACTTTTTAGTTTGAATGTAACAATTGCTTTTTCTCCTGGATGAATTTCATCTTTATTCCATTTAATCTGGGAAAGTTCTAAATTTTGTGAAAAAATTTTAAGTTTTAATTTATCTTTTGTATTCCAAATATAATTACCAACATTCTTCATGGTTAAGTTAACATTTTTCAAACGTCCTTTAATAATTATTTCTGGCAGATCAGTTTGAAAATCGGAGACTTTATCTTCTCTTTCCGGATCACCATTAATTTTTGTAAGATCTTTGATAGAAAAATAGTAGTTGAAGTATTTTTTTTCTGAATTTTTAGTATTGGTCTTAAAAGAGAATGAGTAGTACAGAGGTTCAGGATAGTTAAAGACAAATGGTACGATGGCGACTATTTTCTCATCGTTCCAAACTTGCCCGAAAGCAATTTTGTAGTAATTGGCAATTAAATTTTCATTAACACCAACTCCATCTCCATCAGCAATCTTCCGCTGCCAGCCGGTTTCAGTAATAAAAACAGGGAGGTTTTTGCCTTCAAGATATGGTGCAATTTGAGATAATTCCCATCTATAGCCATCGATACCGTTTCGTCCCGATTTGAAAGGACTTGCCGAAAAAGATGGATTTGGATAAGAATGAGAAGCCCAACCGTCAAGTTTTCTAAAGATTCCTGGAGCTACCGCCTCCATTGTCTGATAAAAAACAAATGGATTTAAAGAATCATCCCCATTTTCTGCAGCCAAGTCCAAAGGAGCATTTAAAACAAAAAAATCGTCATTGATTGCCTTAAGGGCATCTCTTGTTTTTTCAAATTCTTTGGCATAGTTGGCCGGATCTACCTTACCGCCCCACTCATTTGCCCGATTTACCTCATTATAAATCTGAACATAACGATTTTTTGTTGGCCAGTAAAGTTTGGACAAAAAATCAGCCCAGTCCTTGGAGTCCTCATCAGCTGGTCGTATCCAGTAACCTTGTTTATCAAAATCAGTTGCGATGCGCACAATTGGAATTAGATGATTTTTGATAAGAAGATGAAAAACCTTCTGCCATCTGTCTAGATTTCTCTCACTTTTTTTGATGATAATAACTACCCAACCCCAATCCCCTCCGGTATTGACCATTGAAACTGCTTCTTCAATTTCAGCCTCTGGTGAGAGCATGCCAATACCTACTTTATTATTTGGTTTTAATCTTGGATCACTTGCTGCTGCCACTGGCGAAGTAAAAAATATTGATGCAATAATCAGAGTTAAAATAAAAAATCTCATTTTATTAAGTTTAATTTAATCGCCTGCAATATGCTAGAATTTGAAAGGTGAAATTTTGGTACAATCCCAATTTCCTAGCGTTTCTTGCTCTCATAATTCTTTCTATTCCCGCCCTTAAAAGTCTTGCAATACCTGGATTTTACACTAGTCACGACGGTGAAACTCATGTAGCTCGAATTGCTCAATATTACCAAGCGCTTGTCGATGGACAGCTGCCACCGCGTTTCGCTAGTACTTTTTATAACGGCCTGGGAAGCCCTATTTTTGTTTATATTTATCCCCTCCCATATCTTTTGGGTTCTGCAATTCATTTTTTTGGATTTTCTTTTACCAACTCTTTTGAAATTCTGATGGCTCTAGGTTTTATTTTTTCCGCAATTTTTTCTTATCTTTGGCTAAAAGAAGTTTTTAAAAGTGAAAAAGCAGCTTTTTTGGGTGCTCTTTTTTATGTCTGGGCTCCTTACCGGTTTTTACTTATCTATGTTCGTGCCTCAATTTCAGAACTTTTAGCTTACACCCTCTTACCCTTAGTTTTCTATAGTTATACAAAATTGTCGGAAAAAAATAATATAAAGTGGACTGCCACTAGCGCTATATCTTTAGCACTACTGTTTCTTTCACAAAATTTGGTAGCAATGATTACATTGCCAGTAATCGGAGCATATATCCTCATTATCGCCTTTTATCGTAGATCGCCTAAATATTTGGCTTTGAGTATCATTGCAGGACTTTGGGGTTTGGCAATTGCCGCAGTTATCTATTTGCCATCGCTTTTTGAGCGAAGTTTCGTACGGCTTGACGAAATTATTAGAGTAGCTTATGAGAATCACTTTGTTACTTTAAAGCAGCTGATTTACTCGCCATGGGGTTACGGTTTTGATCTGCCGGGAACAGTCAATGACCAAATGTCTTTTCAAATAGGCTTGATTCATCTTTTAATCTTTGGATTAGCTCTTTTTTTAGTGGCATATTTTACGTTAAAGAGATTTTGGCAACTTGAGAAAATTAGTAAAGTTTTTGCTTATGAAGTCACACGATTCTGGATGATTTTAAGTTTGTTATTCATTGTTGTTTTTTTCCTAACTATCTTTTTAATGATTCAAACAAGGCCGTCTTTATTTATCTGGCAACACGTCAACGTTTTTAGATTAATTGATATTCCTTGGAGATTTTTAGGTGTAACTGTATTTTCACTTTCTTTTCTTGCTGCTTTTGTTGCTAAAATGATAAAGCCTGGATTACTTTTTCTTTTTCTTATAATTTTTGTTTTAGTTGCCAATCGGAATCACCTGCGAATTAATCAGAGTCAAATTCAAGATGATAATTTCTTTCTAAATTATACTGGTACAGCAACCCAATATAATGAGTTTACACCCAAATGGCGGCAATCGACTAGTGTTCCAATTGGTTTTGACCCTAATGTAAAAATCGGGCAAATATCTGGCCAAACTGATATCTACAATAAATTTATTAATTCAAAGGAGATTTCATTTGATGTCAATGTTTTATCTGAAAAAGCCCAGTTGGAAATCAATAAATTTTACTTTCCGGGTGTTTTAGTAAAAATAGACAATCTTAAATTAACTCCTTTTAAAGACTTGACAATTACTGGTCCATCAAACATTCATCTGGAAAAAGAACAGGACAGTTCTGGCTTGATGCTTATAAATTTAGGAAAAGGTCAACATCAAGTTGAAGTAAAGTTTGGTGAGACACCTCTTAGACTATTCGCTGATTATTTATCATTGGGATCGCTGGTTTTAGCAATCGTGTTTGCGATTAAGAATGTTAAAAAATAATTTAGCTCTTTTGTTAATTGTAGTTTTGGCGACGATTCTTAGATTTTACCAATTGGGCCAAAATCCTCCAAGTCTTGATTGGGATGAAACGGCCCATGGCTATAATGCTTATTCGATTTTGAAAACTGGTAGAGATGAATATGGATATAGATTGCCGCTTTCTTTTAGATCATTTGACGATTACAAACCGCCAATCTATACATATTTGGTAGTTCCTTCAATAGCGGTCTTTGGGCTTAACGATTTTGCTGTCAGATTCCCATCTGCATTTCTCGGAGTACTAGCGGTACTTTTTTCCTATTTAATGGTCTATGAATTATTTAAAAATAGAAAAATCGCTCTTTTGGCTGCTTTCTTTTTAGCAATTTCTCCATGGCATTTGCAGTTCTCACGAGTCGCCTTTGAAACGAACAGTGCTGTTTTTTGGTCTGTTTTAGGCACTTGGGCTTTCTTGAAAGGATTAAGATCTCAGAAAATAAAGATGACTTGTTGGATGTCACTTGCTGCTCTTGCTTTTGGGGCTAATTTATTTATGTACCACAATGCTCGAGTTTTTATACCAATTTTTACACTTATACTTTTTTTACTTTTTAAAGATAAGCTTCTTCAAAACCTTAAGTATTTAGTAATTCCCCTCATCATAGTCGCTATTTTTATAATAACTTTAATTCCAATCATCGCTTCGATTGCAGGGCAAATGCGTTTCAAGGGAACTACCATCTTTGCCGATGTTTCACCACAGTTTAGAGCATCCCAACTCATTAGCCAAGACGAACAGGCAGGACAATTGGTAATTGGCAGAATTCTTCATAACCGCCGTTTTGTTTACGTTCCGATACTGATCGAAAATTACTTATCTCATTTAAAACCCACTTATTTATTTTTTACTGCTGATATGGACAGACATCACGCTCCTCAAGTTGGCCTACTTTATCTTTGGGACTTGCCATTTATTTTAGTCGGTATCTATTTCTTAATTAAGAATCGTTTTGATATTAAATCCAAGATTATTATTTTTTGGTGGTTTTTAATCGCTCCTATCGCTTCAGCTGCAACTTGGGGAGTCCCTCACTCATTGCGAAGCGAGATTTACCTTCCCACTTTTCAAATTTTTGCCGCTGTTGGTATTTATTATATTTTTTTGGTAACCAAGAAAAATAAGTTATTTATTTCTTTTGCTTTCTTACTTTTGATTATCAATTTCCTGTTTTATCTCCATCAGTACTATGTTCATATGCCAATTGAGTACTCAAAAGCTTGGCTCTACGGCCGAAAAGAAGCAGCATTATTTACCGAAAGTATCAAAGATAAATATGATAGAGTAATCGTTTCAACTAAGGTAGATCAGCCGCATGAATTTTGGCTGTATTACCTCAAGTATAATCCGCAAAAATATCTCGCCGAGGGTGGCACGGTTTCTGGCGGTTTTCTAGAAGATCGCAACAAATTCGATAAATATTTCTTCAAGCCGATTGATTTCGACAAACAGCAAAAAGAAGCCAAAACTCTGTTTGTTGGTCTTCATCAGGAATTTCCTTCAGGTGCCAACGTCTTAAAGGTCATTAATTATCTAAATGGAGAGCCGGCTATCCATTTAGTAGAGGGACAATGAAAACTTCAAATTTCAAATTTGGGATTCTTCTAACAATTATCTTTTTAGCAGCAATCTTGAGGTTTTACAAACTCGGAACTAATCCACCAGGACTTTATTGGGATGAAGCAGTTCTTAGTTACGATGCCTATTCAATCCTCAATACGGGTAAAGATCATCATGGAGAGACTTTACCATTATTCTTTGAAAGTTTCGGTGATTGGAAATTACCTGGCTATCATTATTTATTAGTCCCATCAATCGCAATTTTTGGACTTAATGAATTTGCAGTTCGTTTCCCATCAGCTCTTTTGGGAACGCTGACTATACCCTTGATTTATCTTCTGATAAAAAAACTTATCGAAAAGTCAAATGTCAGTATTCAGTTATCAGTTGTTAAGAGCGAGTCAATTGCTCTTCTAACTATGCTAATGTTGGCTATTTCTTCTTGGCACATTCAATTCTCACGAGGGGCTTTTGAATCTACTGCTGGTCTTTTCTTTGTTGTGCTCGGGCTTTACATGTTTTTATTAGGGCTTGAAAAGAAAAGCATTCTGATTTTTACTTTTGCCTTTTTACTTTTTATCTTATCTATGTACACTTATCACGCTTACCGAATTTTTACCTCTTTATTCATAATTTCACTAATCTTTATTTATTTTAAAGACATCAGATCAAATGTTAATAAATTCATTCTACCTATAGCTTTATCAGTTATTTTATTGTTACCACTTCTAGTGTTTACTTTTTCATCAAGTGGTAAAACAAGGGCCACCTCTCAATCAGTTTTTAATAAGGAAAAATACGAAAGAACAAGAGTCTATTATGATCTAAATTCCAAAAGACCTTTGCGTTTTCTCGCAAAGTACTGGTCTATTCCTCTCAACTATACCTATTTGACACTAGGTAATTATCTCGAGCATTTTTCACCAATCTTTCTTTTCTACAGAGGTGACCAGATAGGACGTCATTCACAGGTCGATATGGGTCAAATTTATCTGTTCGATGGCGTTCTATTGATATTTGCTCTCTTTGCTTTAAAAAATTTAAACAAGCCCTCCCTTAAAGTAATGCTGTCATGGTTGCTTTTGGCGCCTATTCCGGCAATAATTGTTACTCCAAACCCCCATGCCTTAAGAACTCTTCAAATGTCTATACCACTGGCTTTTTTTTCGGGGCTTGGGCTATATTCAATTTTCTCTCAGAAAAAATTGTTGCTTGTTAAAACAATAATAGTGGTTATTGTTTGTTACTCCTTTTTAACCTATCTGCATCTATTGTTTGTCCATTATCCCAAAAAATTTGCTGCTGATTGGCAGGATGGCAATCGACAAATGGTAGAGAAAGTTAGGTTATATCAAGACCAATTTGATAAGGTTTATGTAACAGATGTTTACAGCTTGCCGTATATTTATTTCCTGTTTTACCTTAAGTACGACCCAATTAAATTTCAAACACATGGAACCAGCAAGGCTTTTGATAAATACATCTTCGTTCCAAGAGATTATGATATTTATGACAAAGGAAGGGTTCTTTACGTTGCTCCTTCTTGGAAAAAAGAAGATGGCAATTGGCTTACGGGGGTGAATGACTCAGCCGGAAGACACGTTTACTCTTTGTGGGAGGTTAATGGTGCTAACTAAACTATTGGTAGTAATTTTAGTCATCTTAATTTTTCTTTTTAGGATTTGGCAAAGTTCTGGTTGTCGAGAGTTTTCGGGTTTTCTCTTCAATCCACTTTCTATTAAAATAAATGTCGAATCCCAAGTTGCACTAGACTTTTCTCTTAATAGAAATATCTCTCGTTTCTTCCATAATAAGGTCACAGTCGGAGTTTTTGAGTTAACCAAATCACTCATATCAACTTTTGATACACGTTTCTTATTAGAAATTTTAGGTCCTCTTGGTTTAGCCTTGGTGATTTTGGTTTTGGTAAGAATCGTGAGGGAGAAAAAAATTACTGAGATTGCCCATTTCGGTTTGATCTTACTGGTTGCAATATTTGCTATTTTCAGTAAGAATCCCAAAGTATCATTTTATGTTCTAGCATTTTCTTGGTATAGTTTTGCAATACGTGGATTGGATTACTTTTGGCTAAATGCCAAATCTTTGATGATTTTAATCACATTATTTTTTCTTACATTTTGGTATTTCACTTTTAGCTGGCAGATGCCGACAATTTGTAAGGAGATTTTCTTCAGATGAAAAAAGTTTTTCTAATAGCCATTATTCTTGTCGCCAGCGTTCTCCGTTTATATAAACTCGGATCAGTGCCACCCTCATTGTACTGGGATGAAGCTTCACTTGGCTATAATGCCTACTCGATTTTAACTACAGCCCATGATGAACATGGTAAATTTCTGCCGCTAACCAATTTTGGGACATTTGGTGATTACAAACCACCAGGCTATATCTATGCGACAGTACCTTCAATTGCAATCTTTGGCCTAAGTGATTTTGCAATAAGATTTCCATCTGCCTTTTTTGGTGTTTTGACAGTGCTTCTGACTTATTTTCTTACTAAGAAATTCTTTGAAAGTGAGGTTGTTGCCCAAGTCGCGACTTTATTTTTGGCGATTTCGCCCTGGCATCTTCAATTTTCAAGAGGCGCGTTTGAAGCAAATCTAGGTCTTTTTTTCTCAGTTCTAGGTATTTGGCTGTTTCTGAAATTTGCGAAAGATTCTCCTTTATGGATTTTACCATCAACTCTTTCGTTTCTTGCCGGGATGTATACTTTTACAGGCCAACGCTTGTTTGTTCCTTTTATTCTTTTAGTACTAGCGATTCAATTTCGAAAACAGGTTTTTGCCCAAATCAAAATTGTTTTAATAACAGCCTTAATTGCTGGTATTTTATTTTGGCCTCTTTTTATTTTTACAACCCAAACTATTGAAGGCAGACTGAGATTTGATGAAGTAACTATTTTTAAAGATCTGCAACCGATTAATGACTCAATTCGGTATCGCACCAAGGACAATTTTTCTTGGTGGTCAGACATTATTCATAACCGGCGTCTATTCTTTGCTTATCAATACCTTATTCATTATTTCGATGCATTCAATCCGAATTTTCTGTTTACTCGAGGCGATGTTAATCCGAGGCTTTCAGTTCAAGAAGTTGGCGAACTTTATTATGTAGACCTTTTGTTTATTCTTGCAGGCGTCTACTTTTTATTTTCTACCAAACAAAAATATCGCTTTTTAATTATTGGTTGGTTTCTTATTTCGCCACTGGGGCCGGCGACTGCCCGCGAGACACCCCATGCACTAAGAATGATTCATATTCTACCTACCTTTCAGCTCATCGCCGCCTATGGATTTTTTCAATTTTACAAATTTGTAAAATTCAAGAAATTTTTTCTAGTCTTGACCTTTTTACTCCTGGGCCTAAATTTCTTCTTTTATCTCCATATGTATTATTTTCATTGGCCTCTAAATTATTCGGGAGAATGGCAATATGGTTATAAACAAGCAGTTGAATTTGTCAAAAGTAGATACAATGACGTAGATTACGTGCTGGTCACAAAATCGCAGGCAAGACCGTACATCTACTTTCTTTTATATATGAAGTTTGATCCAAGAATCTATTGGCAAAGCGCGCAAATTGTTAAAGACCAATTCTTTTTTATTGATGTTGAAGGCTTCGACAAATTCCGCTTTACTGACTCTTTTGATCAGAGTTCAGTTTCGGGCAAGATTTTGTATGTAGCTTCACCTGGGCAACTTCCGCCTTTTGCAAACAAACTTAAGACTATTATAAGGCTTGATAAGACGGAAGTTTTTGAGATTGGAGAGGCAACTATTAAATGAAAACTATACTTGTCTGGCTTGTTCTTACCATTTCTTATTTTATTTCAAGACTTATCAATTTAAAAATAATTCCAATATTTACTGATGAGGCAATTTATACTTATTGGGCACAAGTAGCACTCCATGACCCTGCTAACAGATTTATTTCTCTGGAGGATGGTAAGCAACCGTTATTCATTTGGTTAGCTGCGATCTCGCAAAAGTTTATTAATGATCCATTAGTTGCTTCACGGATTGTTTCGGTAATTGCCGGGTTCGGGTCAGTTATTGGAATTTACATACTCGCCAAAACATTGTTTGGGCAAAAAGCCGCTGCTTTGGCTTCTTTTCTTTACATAATTTTGCCGTTTACGCTGCTTTATGACAGGATGGCTCTTTTTGATTCACTCCTCACTATGTTGGGTATTTGGGCAGTTTACTTTTCGATAAAGATGGCCCAAACCCAAAGATTAGACTTGGCATTAATTAACGGGGGCATAATTGGTTTGGCAATGATTACAAAATCAACTGGAATATTTTATTTGTATCTCTTACCCGTCTCGCTAGTTTTATTCAATTTTAAAGAAAAAGATCGAAATTTACGATTACTAAAATGGTTTGGATTTACCTTGGTGACGGTTTTACTTTCCCAAATTATCTATAATAGCCTAAGACTTTCTCCTTTGTTTTACATTATTGAACGTAAAAACCTAGAATTTATTAGATCTTTTTCCCAAGTAATCGCCAGTCCCTTTTTATTTTTTTATTCAAATATTAATTCGATAGTTGGTTGGGTTATTGCTTACATTGGCCTGCCTCTTTTTTTGATATTCATAGCGGTATTAATTTATGGTGCAGTCAAAAAAAAATTAAAAATCTTCTATTTATCAATTCTGATCATTGCACCATTTTTCGCTGAAGTATTTTTTAATAAAGTTTTATATCCGCGATTTATCCTTTTTTATTTTCCATATATTATAATTTTGTTGTCTTTCGGGATAATTTCAATTTTTGATAACTTTCTTAAATACAGAAAATATCTGATTTTACTGGTAACTCTTTTTGTACTAATTCCGTCAATTAATTCCTTTAAATTATTAACGAATCCTAAAGAAGCCAAGATAGCAGATAGTGATGCCGGGCAATACCTCAATGATTGGCCGGCAGGGTACGGAGTTAGTGAAATCGTTAACATCCTGAAGGTCAAATCACAGAAACAAGATATATATGTTGGTACGGAGGGTACTTTTGGGCTATTGCCATATGCTCTACAGATCTATTTTTATGATGATCATAGCGTCCATATATTTGGGTTCTGGCCGGTTGATGCAGAAACTTTACCAGCGCAAATTATTGATATTGCAAAAAATCAGGAAACATACTTTGTTTTTAATGAGAACCAAAAAGAGATAACCAATTCAGACTTGAAATTTATCGAAAAGTATCAGAAAGGGAAGGGGAATAGTTATATGAGACTTTATCAACTAGTATTGCCGTGAAGTTTATTAGAGAAAATTTTTTTCTAATTCTCATTATTACTCTGGCAATAATTTTGCGATTTGTTAACTTGGGCTCAATTCCAGTAGGTTTTAATGATGATGAAGCTGCTTTTGGCTATAATGCCTATTCAATTTTAAAGACCGGCAGGGATGAATGGGGGAGATTTTTACCTTTTCCGGTTTTTGAGAGTTTTGGTGACTGGAAATTAATAGGCTATTTGTATCTTACTATTGTATCCCAATTAATTTTTGGCGTAAATGAATTTGCAACTAGGTTTCCATCTACTTTGTTTGGAGTATTGGCAGTTTTCGCTACATATTTACTCTCCAGAAAGCTTTTTGATAAAAAAATAGCACTTACTGCCGCACTTCTTTTAGCCATTTCTCCATGGCATATAGTGGCATCAAGAAATGCATTTGAGTCGGATATTTTAATTTTCTTTATATCTATCTCTACTTATTTTTTTCTGGAAGGTCTAAACAACAAAAAATTTCTTACCTTTTCATTTTTAGGTTTTGTGTTTTCTTTTTATATCTATCGTTCGAGCTGGCTATTTGTACCTTTTTTTATTTTAATTCTCCTTTATTTATATAGAAAAGAGCTTAAAAAGATCAAAACTTATTTGGTTAAAAATTTAGTCATCGCTATCATTTTACTTTTGCCTTTGATTCCAGTGATCCTGACGTTTAGAGGCCAATCGCGATTTTTCCAAGAAAGTTTTATCACAGGAGTTTCAAAGAGCGGAATCATTGATGAGATTAATGCCAGACGCGGTTCATGCCAATCGAGATTGCCTGTATTTACTTGCTCATCGATATACAATAAATATACCTTTTTTCTCTCTACCTATCTTAATAATTATTTTTCAAATTTGTCACCTGAAACATATTACATAAGAGATAATTATACCGGTTATCAATCAGCACCACTTAGAGGTTTTTTCTATAGTTTTGAATTGCCACTTTTGATAATCGGTCTGATTGCTTTACTAAAAATCAAAAGTAATGCTATTAAACTTCTACTTGCCTGGATTCTAATTATTCCTATTGGAGCTTCGATAACTGGCGTAGGCAATCCAGGAAGATTAAATATTTTGATGCCAGTACCACAGATTATTGCTGCCTATGGAATAGTTACAGTTTTTACTTTAATTAGATCTTCGTTTCTTAAGCGTTTATTGGGAGTTTTAATAACAATCATCATCTTATTTTCTTTCTCAAGGTTTTTGGCGGATATGCTCTACCATTACCCAAAAATTTCTGCAAGATATCAACGCTATGGCTATAAACAACTTTTTGATTATCTTGAAAGTCAAAAGCACACGTATAATCAAATTGCTATTTCAAGAAAGGGCGATGATGCAAAGCAGTACATTCATTACTTATTTTATGAAAAATATGATCCTAAAACTTATTTAAATTCTGTAGTTAGATATAGGGATCGTGATGGATGGCAAGTTGTCGAAAAAATTGGAAAATTTAGTTTTTATCCATCTGCTCCTGGACTTGAGACTTTATCCGCCAACTCCTTGTTAGTTTTAGAGGGAACAGAGGCCAAAGAATTATTATTCCCAACCAAACCGGTCTTTACAGTCGATGACCCAAAAGGAGATAGATTATTCGAAGTCTACGATGTTAATGAAGTTAGGGAAAAATTAAGAAAGATTAATGGGTAGAAAAATATTTTGGGCAATTTTAATACTTGCTTTTATTCTCAGGTTCTATAAGTTAGGTCAAATTCCCTTGAGTTTGGATTGGGACGAAAATAGCAACGCCTATAATGCTTACTCAATTTTGAAAACCGGCAGAGATGAGTATGGAAACTTTTTACCTCTGACCAACAGATCATTCGACGACTACAAACCCCCTCTGTACATGTACCTTGAAATTCCAGTTGTCGCCCTTCTTGGTCTAACACCGCTAGCCGCCAGACTCCCATCTGCTATTTTTGGTTTTTTGACAGTCCCCTTGATTTATTTTTTAACTAAGAAACTTTTTGAAAAGTCAAATGTCAGTGGTCATCCATTCGACAAGCTCAGGATGACCCTGAGTCCATCGAAGGGTCAGTGGTCAGTTGTCAAGAGCGAATCAATCGCTCTTCTAGCTATGCTAATGTTGGCCATCTCCCCTTGGCACCTGCAATTTTCTCGAGTCGGTTTTGAGGCCAATGTGGGTTTATTTTTAACTGTTTTCGCCTTTACTGTCTTTCTTTATGGTTTGGATATAAAGAGTGCCAAAGTGCCTCCAAAAAATAATCTCTTTTTGATTCTTTCGTCGCTATTGTTAGGATTGAGTTTCTACAGCTACCATTCAACCCGTATTTTTGCCCCGATTCTTATCTTGATTATCGGCGTTCTTTTTTGGGGGCAAATTCAAAAATTCTCCAAAAAGTTTATTTTTATTTTTTTATTGATTTTAACCGTGAGTATATTACCTCTGTTCTTATTTCTTCCCAAAGAAGCTGTTTCCCAAAGGTTTCAGACTACTACCCAAAAAGCCAGACTTGAGGATATTGATCAGTCGATAAAATTCATCCGCCAAGATCAAGACAAAGGTTTGAAATTTGCTAACCTTATTCATAACCGAAGGTTAGTTATAGCTCAGACACTTTTTAAAAACTATCTTTCTCATTTTAATCTCAATTTCCTTTTCACTTCCGGTGACGATAATTTGCGTCATCACATAGAAGGAATGGGTATGCTTTATCTATGGGAACTGCCTTTACTTTTGTCTGGAATATTTTTGATCATCAAAAACAGAAGCCGAGAAATGCTATTTATTTTGGCCTGGCTTTTGATTTCTCCCATTCCAGCCTCATTTGGCGATGCGGTTCCGCATGCCATCAGAAGTCTAAACATGCTTATTGCTCTTGAAATAATTGTTGCATATGCACTAGTTATCATCTATCAAAATTTCAAGTACAGAAGTCTATTTTTAGTAGTTTCAATTGTTATATTTGTCACTTCTCTTGCAAATTATCTTCACAATTATTTTTCTCATTACACAATTGATCAGGCATTCTGGTGGCAATTTGGTTACAGCCAAGCGGCCCAAGAATCAGAAGAATTAAAAGAAGATTATAAAAAAATAATAATTGATCCATCAATAGAGCAGGCCTACATTTTTTGGCTTTTTAATACCAAGTATGACCCTGCTATCTACCAGCAACAAGGAACCAGAAACCAGTTTGATAAATATTACTTCAATGCCCATGCACCGGAAAATCCAAAAGAACTTTTTATTGTAGATGCAGGTAAATTTCCAGGCGGATTTGAAGTAGTCAAAACAATCTATTATCCTAATGGTACTAAAGCTATCAAAATTGGACACCCAAAATGAAAAAACCTAAGGTCTCAGCAGCACTGGCTACTTTTAACGAAGAAAAAAATATTGTCGATTGCATTGAGCCATTAAAAAATTTTGCCGATGAAATAGTTATTGTTGATGGTAGCTCGACTGATCGGACAAGAGAACTTGCTCAAAAATTGGGTGCAAAAGTTATTAAAACTGCCAACAAAGCAATGTTCCATATCAATAAAAATTTAGCCATAGATAATTGCAAAGGGGATTGGATTTTTCTAATAGATGCAGATGAAAGGGTAAGCAAAGAACTATCACAGGAAATTAAACAAAAGGTAAGCGAAAATCCAAAAGAGAATGGCTTTTGGGTCAATCGCCGCAATTGGTTTTTAGGTGGTTTTCTGAAAAAAGGTGGCGCTTACCCAGATAGTGTCATTAGGCTTTTTAGACGAGGCAAAGGAAGACTTCCCGAAATAAGCGTTCATGAGCAGGTTAAGATTGACGGTGAAGTAGGGTACTTTAAAAATGATATCTTGCATCTGGCAGATCCGACTTTTGAAAGATACCTTGTGCGCGTTGACCGTTACACCGACCAAACCGCCCAACAGCTCAAAGTGCTGGATCCAGGTAGGGGAGTGTGGCCGATATTCTATCATATGCTTGCAAAGCCTTTGGTGACGTTTTTTACCATTTATTTTAGACATGGAGGCTATATTGATGGCTTTCGAGGTTTTATTTGGGCGCTTTTTTCCGCTGTCCATCATTTTTATGCTTATGTCAAATACTGGGAGAGGCAAAATGAAAACGGAAGTTGATGATATTTTGCCCTATTGCAATTTAATAAAAAACTTGCTAACAATTTTAAAAGATAGTTAATTTAGGAAAGGAGGCAAGATCTATGGCAAAGAAAAGAAAGAAGAAGAGATAAATTTCAAGACTTTGCAAAGTCTGCCCACCTTAACGGTTTAGTGGAAGAATATGGTAACCCAAAACAACGGAAGGTGGGTTTTTCTATTTTGCTGATATATAATCTTCTTAATGAAAGTCGTAGTCGATATAAGCCCAACTTTGACAGGTCACAGCGTCAGAGGGATTGGTAGTTATACCCAAAAATTAGTTGAACAGTTTAAAAAGGGCGAGTCGAAAATAGACTTTGAATTTTTCGAAAATCCGACCTCTCCCCCACCAGCAGACGTAGTTCATTATCCTTATTTTGATCTTTTTTTTCATACTTTACCTATAAAAAAAACAGTAAGTAGGGTAGTGACTATCCATGATGTTATTCCTTTAGTCTTTCCTGATTATTTTCCGGTAGGTATTAAGGGTTATATTAACCTTTTTTTTCAAAAGAAAGCCCTTAAAAACGTTGATGCAATTATCTGTGATTCGCAGACATCAAAGAAAGATATTGTTTCAAAACTTTCTTTCCCTCAAGATAAGATTCACGTTATTTATTTAGCTGCCAGTTCTAACTTCAATCCAATAACTGACGAAAATACTCTTTTTTCAGTTTCAAAAAAATATAATCTCCCTAAAAAATTTGTTCTTTATGTTGGAGATGTTAACTGGAATAAAAATATCCTGAATCTGCTTGAGGCTGTAAAGATTGCCAAGGTGAAACTGGTAATGGTTGGCAAGGCACTAACTGACGATAGTTTAACTCAGGTTAAAGAAATCGATAGAATAATTAAAAAACTCGGTTTACAAAAGCAGGTAATTAAAACAGGTTATGTTAGTGAAAATGATTTAATTTCTATCTATAACCTTGCAAGCCTTACTATCCTGCCGTCTTTTTATGAAGGTTTTGGACTGCCGGTTTTAGAAAGTATGGCTTGTAGTACGCCGGTGGTTTGTTCGAATGTAGCATCTTTATCGGAGATTACCAACAATTCCGCTATTTTTTGCGATCCGGCAGATCCAAATAATATCGCCAGGAATATCACTCGTGTCTTAAATCTTTCAAAAAAACAAAGACAAAATCTTTCACAAAAGTTAGTTAAACATGCCTCTAAGTTTAGCTGGCAAAAAGTTGCCAGACAAACTATTAATGTCTATAAATCGGTTTTATGATTCAATGGGTCAATTAATCAAATCCAATATAGCCAAAATTGTTATCTTATTTGTAATTTGGCGGATATTATTATTTTTAATAGCTTTTATCTCTCCGGCAGTTATTCCTCAATTTGGAGCCCGATTCCCTTATTATCAGGAAAGACTAATTGCCTCAGGTCTGCCTCACTTTATATGGTCATTTGGTAACTTTGACGGCGTTCACTATTTGGGAATTGCCAAAGATGCTTATGCCTATCAATATACGCAGGTTTTTTTTCCTTTATACCCTTTGCTTATTAGATTGGTGTCATTATTGACTTTTGGAAATTTATTGATCGCTGGTCTTTTGATTTCTAATATAGCGTTTTTTGTCAGCTTGGTTATATTTTACAAACTTGTTAACAAATATCACGGCGAAAAGATAGCTTTTTGGTCGTGTCTTTTTTTATTGTCATTTCCGACATCTTTCTATTTCGGAGCAATTTATACAGAAGGAATATTCTTTTTACTGATTATTTCTGTTTTCTATCTTTTTTATAAGAAGAAAATTCTACTTGCCTCAATTCTTGGATCTTTTGCCTCTGCTACCAGACTAGTTGGTTTATTTTTGATTCCTGCAATTTCTTTGAAAAAAAATATTCAGTCAATTATCCCAATACTGATAGCACCACTTGGGTTTTTAGCTTATGTTCTTTATTTAAAGATTGAATTTAACAATCCACTGTATTTTGTTTCTGCCCAAACTATTTTTGGTCAAGAAAGATCAACAACTCAAATTATACTTTTGCCCCAAGTATTTTGGAGGTATCTTAAGATTTTAGCAACGACAAACGGTCTAACTTTTGCCAATGCCGCATTCGAGTTAGGTATAACTATCTCGATATTAACTTTGTTGGTTCTATCATACAGAAGAGTAAAAACAGAATGGCTTATCTTTAGTTTTTTGGCTGTTTTAATGCCGACCTTCACTGGAACCCTTGCCTCCATGCCTCGCTATGTTTTGATTGCTTTTCCTGTATATATCCTTTTGGCATCTATTAAAAGTTTAATTATTAAAATTTTAATCGTGATTGTTTTTTCAGTTTTACTCATTATTACAACGGTTCTATTTACTCAAGGGTATTGGGTAGCCTAAGTCACTTGTCAATTGTTAAATGTCAGTGATATCATCACATCATGAACTTTTTTCAATTATTAATAACTAGTGTTTTCTTTAACGTTACGGCTAACATTCTTCTCAAAAAGGGTGTCAAGGCATTTGGGGGTATTTCTGGACAGAAAGCAAAAATAATTGAGGAATTATCAAAAGCGGCTTTTTCCCCTTTTGTAATTTTTGGCCTTTTCTTATATGGTCTTTCTTTTATTATTTGGTTAAGAGTTCTAACCTTTAATGATTTATCACGTGCTTATCCGATTTTTGCTACAATTGTTTTCCTGTTAACAACCGCCGGCTCAATAGTTTTTCTAAAAGAAAATGTTTCGATTATTAGGGTTTTAGGAATAATCATCATGCTTGTTGGCATTTATATTGTTGCTCGCTACTAACGCTAAGTGAAGGCTGTTATTATCATTCCCGCATTTAATGAATCCCAAGTAATCTTTAAAGTTTTAGAATCTTTGCCCAAAAAACTGGATGGTATTACCACTGTTGAGGTTGTCGTAGTTGATGATGGTTCTTCAGATCAAACTGCAAACGAAGCAATAAAAACTAAGGTTAATGTTATCAGACATTTGTTAAACAGAGGATTGGGTGCAGCTATCAAAACAGGATTTTCATGGGCAAAAGAGCATAATGCCGATGTTGTAGTTACTTTCGATGCCGACGGACAACACGATCCAGAAGATATTCCCAAATTAATTAGGCCGATTATTTTGAAAAAAGCGGATGTGGTCATTGGTTCGCGCTTTTTAAATAAGCAAGCAATTCCGTTTGATCGGTTTCTTCTTAATTGGTTTGCAAATTTTGCCACTTTTGTTTTATACGGTGCCTCTTCCACAGATTCACAATCAGGACTTAGAGCATTTTCAAAAAAAGCAGTAAATCTTATTGATTTTAAGGCCGACAGAATGGAATTTTCATCAGAAATACTTCTTGAGGCAAAAAAAAATAATCTAAGACTTATTGAGGTACCGATAAAGGCTATCTACACTAGTTATTCGAGAACTAAAGGACAAAAAAATGTTAATGCATTTCCGGTTTTTATGAGATTTCTGGTTAAGTTATTAAGATAAAAAAACAGGTAGTTATAAAGGGAATTTTGATAAATCAGCAGCCACTTCGTGGCTCTGATATATATCAGGAAGCTCGGCTCAACTTGTTGCTGAGCCAGCAGGGCTGATATATAATACCAGCAAATTTTTAAAATGCTGACAACCATTCAAATTTTGCTTTTAGCCTTTATATTATTTGCAATTTCAAGAGTTTTTTTGCGAGTTAAGGAAAAGGTTCTTTCCACTCAGACTGGCTTCTTTTGGATTGTAATTTGGCTGGCGGCCTTAGTAGGTGTTATTTTGCCCGGGACAACAACGCAGCTTGCTTCATATTTTGGTGTGGGCAGAGGCGTTGATGTTATAGTTTACATATCCCTTGCACTTCTTTTTTATTTGGTATTCAGGATTTATGTGATGATTGAGGATTTACGTCATGAGATTACTTTTTTAATCAGACAACTTGCCCTCCAAAATTCTTCTCATTCTTCTGTGAAGAATCGTCGAAAAACAAGCAAAAAATGAAGATTCTTTTAGTTTCGGAATTTTTCCCAACCGGGAAAGATTTGAGATTTTCCGGCGGTGTCGAAGCCAGAACATTTTTTCTTGCCAAACATTTGGCCAAAAGACATAAGATTACAATTATTTGCACAAAACTTAAAGGGTCCAAAGTTAAAGAGACGATGTTTGGTTTTACAGTCTGCAGGATTGGTCCAGAGCGAAGATATGAGGCCACGGTCAGCGATATTATAAATCGCCTTAGATTCATTAAAGAAGCAGTTAAATTTGGTCAAACCCTAGATATTGATATTGTCGACGGAGGCAATTTTATAGCCCATTTTATTGCCAAGTCGATTGCCCAAGGTAAGAAAGTTTCTTGTGTCGGCTGGTATCCAGATGTCTGGATCGGTTCATGGATTAAAAATACAGGAGTTTGGGGTATTTTTGGAGAGATTTTAGAGCGAATTAATTTATTTCGCGGTTTTGATTTCTACATTCCGATTTCCAAAGTAGTTGCTAAAAAGCTTAAAAAAAGAGTAGCAGCGAAACTGAAAGTTATTCCTTGCGGCATAGATTGGCAGGAATTTAAGAGTTCAGAAAAAAAGTTCAAAGAGCCGACGATTGTTTGTATATCACGACTTGCCAAGTATAAAAATCTAAGAACCTTAATTTTTGCTTTTGCCCATCTTTCCGTGAAAATTAAAAATGCAAGACTTATCATCATCGGATCCGGCCCTGAACATTCCAGCCTAGAAAGTCTTGCCAAAGCACTCAAAATAAGTCCAAAGGTTAAATTCCTCTCAAATCTTCCAAGAAAACAACTTATTAGTTTAATTAAATCGTCGCATATTTTCACATCTCCAAGTCTTGTCGAAGGTTTTGGAATCGCTACTATAGAATCAGCAGCATGCGGCCTTCCTTACGTAATTTCTGATATTGCAGTCCATCGAGAAATCACCAGAGGCGGCCAAGGTGGATTTTTGCTTGATCCTTATGATGCTTTATCATTTTCCGACAGACTCTTTAATCTCTTGAAAAACGAGACTCTTTACAAAGAAAAAAGCAGACAAGCCCAAGCTTTAACTAAGAACTATAATTGGGAGCAAATTTCCACAGAAACGGAGTCCATCTATTTTAAGTGCATCTCTGATACCTTGATTTAAATCATAGTATCAATCTGTTTATGAGAGTCGCAGTCATTATCGATACCTGGTTCCCCTTTATTGGCGGTGGCCAAATTAATGCTTGGGAGATTTCCAAAAGGATCGCCAAAGAAGATATCTCTATCGATATCATTACTCGTAACAACGGTCATGATAATCTTCAGTTGTCTAAAAATCTTAAAGTATTTAAACTCGGGCCAAAAGCAGCTGCTGATGATACGATCTCAAAGATTGCTTATCTTGTGAGATCTTTTTTATTCGTTTACAAAAAAAAATATGATCTAGTTCACGCCCATGCATTCTTGCCAGGTATCACAGCGCGCCTCTTAATGATTTCTAAAGGTATTCCGGCAATATTAACGGTTCATGGAACATCAATTGGTACAGGTTTACTTAGTCTCCTCAGTGAATACGTCGAGAAATTTCTCCTGACGCAAGTTCGCTATAGCACCCAAATTACCGTTTCCAGAGATTTTCTAAAAATTAAAAATATAAACAAAAAAATTATCTATATTCCAAATGGTATTGATATAGATCGATTTGATAGAATTCAGATTCAAAAGGCTATAGACTCAACACTTATTTTCGTCGGCAGACTTCATCCCCAAAAAAATCTTGAAACGCTTATTCAAGCAGTTGCTATTTTGACTAAAGATTTTCCAGATATTCAATTGCTTATTGTAGGGAATGGAAAACAAAAAGCATTACTTAAAAAACTTATCCAAACATTACACCTCAAAAATCATGTTAAATTGCTTGGTCAAAAATCTGGACTCGATCTTATTAGGCTTTACAAATCAAGCAACATTTTCATTCTGCCATCAATTTATGAAGGTCAACCTTTAACTCTTTTGGAAGCATGGGCGGCAAAACTGCCGGTGATTGTCTCAAACACTGGAGATTGCCAGTACTTAGTAAAAGATGGCAAAAATGGTTATTTAATCAATAATATTCTTGATTCAATCCAGATTGCAAAGGTTATCAAAAAAGCGCTTATCGATAAAAATACCAATAAGATGGGCCAAAATGGTTATAATTTGGTAAAGAAATACTCTTGGGAAAAATCAGCCCAAGAGACTTTCAAGGTCTATGAAACTTTCAGGCGGCCCTAAAATCAGCGTTATTATGTCCGTTTATAACGGCATGCCTTTAGGCCCGCAATCCGCCAGCTGGCGGACGAGGACCGCAAGCTCCGCTTATCTTAGGCAGGCAGTTGAAAGTATCATCAAACAAACATACCGAAACTTTGAATTTATAATTGTTGATGATGACTCAACTGATGAAACTTGGGATTATCTAAAAAGTCTTAAGGACCCAAGAGTAAAATTAATTAAAAATAAGAAAAACTTGGGCTTAGCTGCTTCGTTAAATATTGCTCTTCGACAAGTCTTCGACCGTGAAGCTCAGACCGAATCGGCTCAAGGCGACTACATCGCCCGCATGGACGCTGATGATATAAGTGTGCCAGATCGTCTTAAGACCCAAATCGACTATTTGATTAAAAACCCTCAAATAGACATTTGTGGAACTTGGGTAAAGTTAATTGACGAGAACAATCAAATAATTGGCACAGTCCATAAACCAACAAACGATGAAAAGATTAAGAAAATGAATATCTGGATTACAGGGCTTATTCACCCCACATGGCTAGCCAGAAGAGAGGTATTTGAAAAACTTAATGGTTATGATACCCACTACGATATGGCCGAGGATTATGAATTCTTGATCAGAGCCAAAAATTTTAAAATGGCCAATATTAATGAAGAACTGTTGATGTGGAGAAATCCTCAGAATAGACGTTCCCAAAAAGGTATCGAAAGAATGTATCGCCAAAGTCTTGCTATCAGATGGAAATACTTCTTAAACGGCGATTTCGGAATTTTTTATTTACCGTTCTTGATCCGTAGTTTAATAACAACTTACCTGTTTCCAACAAAATTAAAAATATTTCTCAACAAAAAATTTGGGTTAATATGAATTTTAAAGGTAAAAGAATATTGGTCACCGGAGGCTCAGGATTTATTGGAGTAAATCTCATAAAGAAACTGAAGGAACTAGGTGCTCAAATCGAAAATTTTGATCTTTTGCTAGGTTTTGATATTCAAAATGAAAAACAACTTGAAAGTGCAGCTAAAAATAAGTTCGAAATCATATATCACCTTGCCGGTTTTTCTGGAAGTTCTCAAAGTAATCTTTCGGGCAGTAAGTGTTTTAAAATAAATACATTGGCCACTGCTAATTTACTGGAGTCTCTTGCCAAGTATTCTCCTTTGACTAAGTTAATTATCTCAAGTTCGAGACTTGAGTACGGTAAACCGGTTTATTTGCCGGTTAATGAAGATCATCCGACTAACCCCACTTCTTTTTATGGACTTTCAAGATTATTGGCGACTCAGATGGCGCTTATCTATCATCAAAAAAATCATCTTGCGGTAACTGTCTTTAGAACTTCTAACGTCTACGGTTCTCACCCTAAGTCCAAATTCTCAGGCTTTAATATCATCAATTATTTCATCGATTTGGCAAGACAAAATAAAACTCTGACTATTTTTGGTGATGGTCAGCAGCTAAGGGACTATATTTTTATCGATGATCTAATTGAGGCTTTTATCCTGGCGATTTCTCCTAAAGCAGGCGGTCAAATTTACAATTTGGGTTTTGGGCAAGGTATTAGATTAAAAGATATGGCTAGGTTAATAGTCAAAAAAGTCGGCAAGGGCAACTTAAAATTTATAAAATGGCCCAAAGATTATCAAGAAGTTGAAACCGGAAGCTACATCACGGACATCACCAAGATCAAAAAAGAATTAGACTTTGTTCCAAAAGTTGACTTTGAAGAGGGAATATTAAAAACAATAAACGATAAACAATAAACTTGAAACAATCTATGATAATATGTTCTCCTCAACTTGGTATCGCACCAAACTCAATCCTTGGTGGGGAAGTCTTTGACAGGCAAATACTTTTGGGGCTGGCCCGAAGGGGAATAAAAATTGAAATACTTTTACCCAAAGGTAAATCTCATGACAAAAATGTTAAAAATTGGAATATCACCTATCTTCCTATATCAAAATTTCCCGCAATTTTAGCCAATGTACTAATTTTGCCATATCTGTTTTTTGCTTACAGCAGGTATCCATTTGAAGTTTTAAGGATTCATCAGCCGCAGTTTCTGGGTCTAGGCTGTATTTTTTTTAAATTTTTTAAAAGAGATATAAAACTGGTTGCGACCTATCATCAATTCGGAGAATCAAGTTTTAGGCCATTTTCCAAAATCGTCAATAACCTTTGGGATCATATCATTTGCGATAGCCTGGTAGTTAAGGAAAAAATCATTGAGGTATATCAAGTTGCTCCAGACAAAATTACGGTTGTCCACAATGGCGTACCTTCTTATTTAAAACCAACCAAAAAAGATAAGATACTAATCAAGAAATTAAAATTAGAGGGGAAAATCGCACTCTTATTTATGGGACTTTTTATAGGACGCAAAAATCCGCTTTTTTTACTTGAAGTATTATCAAATCTTTCCAAAACGAGGCCCGACCTCGTTTTAATCTTCTGGGGTAAAGGACCGCTGAAGTCGCAAATTATCAAAAAGGCCAAAGAACTAAAAGTCTTTGATAAAATTAGAATAGTTGAACCCGTCTTTGGTTCCGAAAAAAACAAAATCCATAATCTTTGCGATATCTTTGTTCACCCGTCAACAGATGAAGGATTTGCCTTGGCACCGCTTGAGGCTATGGCCTGCGCCAAACCAGTAGTGATTGCCAAAGGCTACTCTGCAGCCGAAGCTGTAGAAAACGGCATCAACGGCTTTTTGTGTCATTCCAATGATACAAATCACTGGAGTGAAAAATTAAATAAGTTAATTAATAACTATGAGCTGAGAGAAAAGATGGGAAAGGCTTCACTCGCAAAAGTCCAAAAAGAATTCCAATGGAGATTTGCTGTTGAGGAGCATCTTCGAGTTTTTAAAAAATTGGTTAAATGAAATTTTTAAAAAAAATTCTTATAATCGCGCTCAAACAATTAGATTTAGGCAGTGCAATTTCAGTTCGATTAACTAAACTTACTGGAAAATCGAAAGAGCCAATTCATCCCAAACATTTCCTCACCCAAACACCTTGGTTTACCAACTATCTAGAAAGAGAAGATATGGTTCTTGACCTTGGGTGTGGCAATGGCCAAAGTGGCATCAAAGCTGCAAAATTCGCCAAGAAAGTTATTGGGGTCGATATTAACGAGACACTTCTTGGCATTGCCAAACTTTCCGCCACAACGTCAAAGATCAAAAATGTTAAATTCGAAACAGCCAATCTCGAGAAAAAGCTTAAATATAAAAAAAATCAGTTTGACAAAGTTATTTTTCTCGATGTCTTAGAACATCTCAAAAATAGAGATCAACTCTTAAATGAAATCAAAAGGGTCTTGAGACCTCAAGGGCTACTTTTTCTGGGAGTTCCCAATAGCCAGACATCCTGGAAAAAATTGCAAAGATCTGTCGGTATCTGTTCATTTTCTGATCCCGATCATAAAATTGAATTCTCAGAAGAACAAATAATAGCACTTCTTAAAAAACACGGATTTTCGATTAAACATTTTGGATATGGCTATTTTGATACCCCACTCCGAGGATTATTTGATGTTATTGGTGGATTTTCTCAAGGCACCTATAAAAAGCTTTCCCAGTGGAGACGGAAAAAAGTCCAACAAAAGCCGACAGAAGCCAGTGGTTTTGAAATAGTTGCCCAAAAACTATGAAAATTTTAATGCTTACTGAATATTTTGCACCCTACGACTTCGGAGGTTCGGAATGGAGTACCTATTATCTGGCCAAGGAACTTATCAAAAATGGCCACCAAGTTATTATTATTACTCCAAATTATGGTACCAAAAGCGAGGAATTTTTCGAAAAGATTAAAATAGTCAGGTTTCCCTTTTTTAAAAAAATTAAAAATAAATCCCCTGTTTCTCCATACTGGCACACAGGTCTGCCTTGGTTGATAGTATCAACATTTTACCTGATTAAAATCTTCTCGCCGGTGGCATATTTTGCAAAGTTAATTCTTAAAATTCCGGCGGTTTTGACCGTCAGGGATTATCAATTGATTTGCAACTACGGATTCTGCATTTGGGGAAAAACCAGAGCATGCGGTCTTTTGGAATACTTCACCAAAGATTTCACTTTTTATATTAAAAATTACTTAAAAACCCCTTCTTTTTTTCTAACTATCGCGAATCTTTTTTTTGCAGTTAATTCACGAGTTACCAAATATTTTTACAGCTTTTTTGCAAAAAAACTTGATCTTTGCATCTGTATCAGTCGGGCGCAAGCAAAAATCTATAGAGAAAATGGTTTTAAAAAAATAAAAGTCATATACAATCCTATGAGCTTTTCCAAGGTCGATTTTAAGCAGGATTCCGAAAAGCAGATTGTCTATGCAGGTAGGCTAACTCCGGGCAAGGGGGCAGCTTTGTTGTTTGAAGCCCTGCCGCAGGTTTTCAAAAAGTTTAGAAATCTGAAAATATTGATTGCAGGGGATGGGTTATTAAAAGATGAACTTAAAACAATCGCAAAGCAAAACAACTTTGGTCAAAAAATAGATTTTTTAGGCCGAGTAGATCACGGCAAACTTCTCAAAATCTATTCAAATTCTCTACTGACTGTTGTTCCTTCAATTTGGCCGGAGCCGTTTGGAAGAGTTGCCCTGGAGTCTATAAGCCAAGGAACTCCGGTTGTTGCCACAGACAAAGGAGGATTAAAGGAAATAATTGACGATTCACTTACTGGATACATAGCCAAAGTAAAGTCTGACAGCCTATCAAAGGCCATTATTAAAGGAATTAACAATAATAGTGTACTGAGATTAAGTATTCAAAGAAACTATAAAAATCTTCAAAATAAATTCCAAACAGAAAATGTTAAACAATATATTAAAATTTATAAAGGTTTGAAATGAATTTAGGATTAATTTTAGCAATAGGCGAAAGTTTTAGCAGCCTTAAAAAACAGGGGCAGGATACATTAGTTGTGGGTCAAAACCTCAAAGCTTACTCAAGGCATTTTGACAAAGTAATTATTTTTTCTTATGCAAAAGAAAAATATCACTTGCATAAAAACAATGAGTTAATAGAAAATAAATTTAATCTTCACAGGTATATTTATGCTCCGTTTCTGCCTGTCATTAATTTTAGAAAATTTAAAGAGTGCGATGTTTTAAGGGGTTTGCAAATAACGGGGGGAATTCCATGTGTTTTGGCAAGAGTTTTCCTTAAAAAGCCGTTTGTAGTAAATTACGGTTACGACTACGAACAGGTCGCAAAATTAGAAGGTAAAAAAATCCTAGCATTTTTCTATAAAATTATAATTTTTATAGTAGTAAAATTTGCGGATGCAGTAATAATTACTTCCCCCTCATTAAGAAGTAAAATTGAGAAGTACTCTCCCAGAAAAATAGAACTTATACCAAACAGCGTCGATACCAAGCTATTTAGTCCTGTAAATAAAAAAAGAAAAAATGTTCAAAGGATTATGTTTGTAGGAAGGCTGGAAAAACAAAAAAATCTGTTTAGCCTAGCAGCAGCGGTTTCGGCCCTGGAATATAAATTAAAACTCATTTTTATCGGGGACGGAAATCAAAAAAGTAAACTTTTAAAATTTGCTTCCCGTAAAAAGGTAGATTTAGAAATAATTAAGCCGGTACCTCATGACAAACTACCTTCGTTTCTTAATTCTGCCGATATTTTTGTTTTACCGTCATTTATCGAAGGCCATCCAAAGGTACTTTTGGAGGCAATGTCAATAGGCCTTCCTTGCATCGGGAGTAATGTGGAAGGTATTAGAGAGATTATCAGTCATAATAAAAACGGCATAATTACACAAACAGATTCAAAAAGTATCAGGAATGGGTTACTTAAACTGCTCGGGAATAAATCGTTGCAAAAAAGATTAGGACAAAATGCACGTAAGTTTGTTGTAAACAATTTTGATTCAAGACTTTTACTGGAGAAGGAAACAAATCTGCTTTTAAAATTAGTTAAGTGAAAAAAGTTTTATTTCTATACAAAACCCCTAGAAAAAAAATATACGAAGACTGGCGTGCTGGTAACGGTCCTGATACTACCCTTTATGGAGCAAATCAATTGGAAAAGCTGGGATATAATGTTAATTTTTTTGATGTCGCCTTTTCGAAACTAAATCCTCTAAGATGGTTTTTTTATCCAATTCATCTTATGGCTGCGAAGACTACGGGAATCGGATTCAAAATTGACCAGGCGATATCACTGCTTCCAGCTATTTATCAATCGGACGTTATCGTATCTACAATCGATACTGCGGGGTTGCCAATTATACTTTTAAAAAAACTTCGGATTATAAATAAACCCGTAATATACATAAGTGTCGATTTTGCTTTCCGAATTCAAAATAATAATAAATGGCCATTTAATTGGTATAAACATCTATTAAAATATGCTGATGTAATTATTTGTTATGATGAGGCTGAAAAAGAGATTTTAAATAGGTTTAATAAGAACATTTATTTTCTCCACGTCGGTGTCGATACTAAATATTTTGCTGATAGTAAATTAAAAACAATTAATAAAAATAAGAAAAAAATAATTCTGGCTTTCGGAAGAGACAGAGACCGGGATTATCAAATTTTTGCAAATGCCATTGGTAAATTAAAAGCCAAAGGCGAAATTGTTTGTTCCAAAGAAAATATTAGAGATCTAGAACTGCCTCCAAATGTGAAAGTCTCTTTTGATTTACCAGCACAAAAGCTTAAGCAAAAAATCTTTGTTTCTGACATTGTCGTTATTCCCATAAAAAATGTAGAGAGGCCTGGGGGACATCTATCGCTTCTTGATTCAATGCTGAGTAAAAGGCCAGTCATAATCTCAGGCAATAAATGGATCTCGTCAGCCTTTAACTTTAAAAACAACGAGGACTGTTTGTATTTTGAATCGGAAAATAAACAAGATTTAAAAAATAAAATAAATTTACTTATAAATAATCCTAATTTATCAAAAAAATTAGCAATCAATGCTTACAAAAAAGCAAAAATTTATTCCACTAGGAATTTCGCTCTGAAACTAGCAAACATAATTGAAAAATTGGTAAACTAGCACTTAATTATGAAAGTGCAAAATAATTTCAAAGTTCAGGTTCCCCCAAATCATTATTTTAATATTGAATATGATACTAAAAGCCGATGGATTAGCTATTGGTATCAGATAAATGAAGTAATAAATCTTAAATCAAAATCGGTATTAGAAATAGGTGTTGGAAATAAAAGTGTTTCTGATTATCTAACCAAAATCGGCTTTAGGGTGAAAACTTGTGATCTAGATAAATCTTTGAAACCTGATGTTGTAGCAAATATCCTTAACTTGCCTTTTAAAATAGATAGTTTTGATGTAGTTCTTTGTGCTGAAGTACTTGAACACCTGCCTTTTAAAAATTTTTCTAAGGCACTCTCAAATATACATAAAGTTTCAAAAAAGTACGCTATCATAACGTTACCAAATTTCAGTATTACGAACTTGTATTTCGGAATTAAAGTGATTCCCTACGTACCCAAAAAAGAATTCTTAATTAGAGTAAGATACCCAGTAAAACATAAATTTTTAGGTGAACACTATTGGGAGATTGGCAAAAAGGGCTTTCCCGTCTCATTAATTAAAGAGTCTATTCGAAAATCTGGCTTTCAAATAAAAAAAAACTACTCACCTATTGAAGACCCAAGACATAACTTTTTTATTTTAGAAAAATAATGACTGAATACTAGCGTACGCACCACTTAGTATTTTTTAAAAATAAGCAAAGAAAAATATAAAAAGGTATAATTTAGGCACCATGTCTGAGAATAAACTAACAAAAGCAAAAATAGACTCACGGTTGTCAAAAAAAATAAAAATACAAAATTACACCATTCAAAAAAGTATAAGTGGTGTCCAAATACTACCTTTGAACAAAATTCCAACAGAAGATGGATACTTTTTAGAGCTATTCAGGCTGCAAAAAAATGGCAGTTTGGAATTACTACCCGAATTTAAACCTCAACAAGTCAGTTTTTCATCAATTGAACCTGGATCTGTAAAAGCTTGGCACGTCCACCTCTCTCAAGAAGATATTTGGTTCGTACCCCCTGACAATAGGTTGCTTGTTGGACTTTACGATATCAGAGAAAACTCTAAAACTAAAGGGACTATAATGCGTTTAATCCTTGGAGCTAACACTAGCTCGCTACTTTATATCCCCAAGGGCGTCGCACACGGCTGCTCAAACACTACTCAATCATCTATTGTACTTATTTATATTACAAACAAACAATTCAATAAAACCAGACCGGATGAATATCGACTTCCATGGGATAATTTAGGAAAAGATTTTTGGAATGTTAAAAAAGGCTAAAGAGCTTACAGACTTTAAACACAAAAATTCCCCATCAATAATTTTAATAGGCATCAGCGGCTTTGTAGGAACAGCCATTTCTAAAATATTAATCGATAAAGGGCAAAACATTAATCTCCCTTTAAAAAATCAGCTAGACATAACCAATCTAAAATCTATCAAGCAATTTATTTTTAAAGCAAAGCCTGAAGTATTAATTAATTTTGCTGCTTATACAAATATTAACAACGCCGAAAAAGAACGAGGAGACAAGAAATCTCTTGCTTGGAAAATAAATGCAGAAGGGTCTAAGAATCTAGCACTTTTATGTAAAGAATTTAATATTTTTTTAATTCATATATCAACAGATAGTGTTTTTCCTGGAACAAAAAATGACCCCGGTCCATATAAAGAAAATGACATTCCTCCTATTACTTTAGAACCTTTATCTTGGTATAGTTATACAAAGTTAATTGGGGAACAAACTGTTGTAAATTCGGGCGCAAAATACGCAATCGTTCGGATTTCGTATCCTTTTGGAAATTTTGACTCCCCAAAAGATTTCCTAGTTAAAACCATAAAATACATTAAGTCTAATATAAGTTTCTTTTCTGATCAGACCTTCACACCAACGTACATACCAGATTTAGCAAAAGCAATTGCAATCATAGCAATCTCAAAGAAAAAAGGTATTTATCATATAACTTGCACTGGCATAATCACCCCGTATAAATTTGCAGTTTATTTAGGTAAGAAATTAGGCTTAAACAACAAAATCCACAAACAAAATTTATCTGACTATTTAAAAAAGCCAAACTCTATAAAGAGATCAAAATACGGTGGGTTACTTAACGAAATAACCCAAAAAACTTTAGACTTAAAATTACTATCTTGGCAGAAGGCAATAGATAATTGTTTAGACGATTCTCAATTTGGGGATAGGAATAATAAACTTACCCCCTAATTTCCTAAATGTTTTTTCCTTTTCGATAATTTCGTCAGCGAAGTTCCAAGCTAGAATAAGCGCATAATCTGGTTTATCAATTGCAAGTCGATTTTCCCTATATACTGGGATATGTTTTCCGGGAGTGAATAAACCCTGTTTATATGGGGTTGAGTCTACTATATAATCTAAAATTTTCGGGCCTATATTAAAATAGTTAGTTAAAATGTTACCTTTGGCAGCAGCTCCATATCCGACAATCTTCTTACGTTTACGCTTTAAGTGTCTAAGTAAATTCATTAACTCGATTTTTAAAGTATCCACTCTATATGAAAATGCGCTTAAAGTTTTTTTATTATAAATACCGTATTTCTCTTCTACAGATATCATATTTTTAACCATATGCTCAGCGATTCTATTTCTTTTACCCTCCTTTTTATGAGTTAAACGAATAGAACCACCGTGTATTAATAATTTTTGGACGTTAACAATTTCAAAACCATAAGACTCAACTAATGTTATCCAGGGCTTTAAAGAAAAATATGAAAGATGCTCATGATAAATAGTGTCAAATTCAGTTCCTCTAATCAATTCCAATAGGTATGGAAACTCTGTAACAAAAACTCCATTTTTAGAAAGCAAATGAGAAATGCCTTTAAAAAAATTGTGTAAATCATTGATATGGGCGACAACGTTCGTTGCTGTAATAACATCCGCTGATCCATATTTCTTTTTTAAGATTTTTGCATTTTTTAAATTAAAAGATCTTATTTCTGTAGGGATACCTTTCATTTCAGCAATTTTTGCTAAGTTTTCAGCAGGATCTACGCCTAAAATTTTTGTGCCGTAGTTTTTAAAAAAAGAAAGTAAGCTTCCATCATTTGAGCCGATATCAACTATCAGCGATTTCCCCCCCAGCTTTGAAGTGCTGAAAATTTGATGCGAAAGGTTACTAAAATTGTTCATCATCGTTTTAGATTCAGAAGGAACATATACGTAATTTTTAAACATCAAGTTAGGATTAACCATATTCGTAAGTTGCACTAATCCGCAATTTTCACAAGATAAGCAAGATAATTCGTACTTGTCTTCAGGTTTATTCGTATCTTCTATTTTCAAAAATCCATTAGGTATAGGCATTAAACCCAAATTGAGAAATTTGAAGAGTTCTCGAGACCCGCATATTCTGCATTTGTTTAAAAAACTTATAGGTTTTTTCATCTAAAGATTTTACTTACGCATTTTTTTCAGGTATTTCTGGTCCAGGACTGATTAATTAGTAACAATCAATAAAAACTGAATAACAACACTCCAAAGTAACTACAAAGTATCTCGGCTACCGTAGACACCCATGATATTCTAGATTAGTAATTTAAAAAAGTACAATAAGCTCAATGAAATAAAAGATAGTTATCTATTTTAATATAAAGTTTTGTTATAATTACGATTTAATGAAGCAATTAAAAATATTAGTTACTGGTAGCGCAGGTTTTATGGGTTCTCATCTGGTAGATAACTTGTTAATTTCGGGGTATAAAGTGTACGGAATTGATGATTTATCAGGAGAATATCAAGAAAGAATTTACTCTCAAAATTGATTTATCAGTAAAACACCGATTCTTTAGTGAGCACTATTGGGAAATTGGCAAAAAGGGATATCCCCTTCCCGAAATAGAAAGAATAATAGAAAAAGTTGGCTTTAAAATTGGAAAATCTTACTACCCAAAAGAAAATCCTTGGCATCATTTTTTTGTTCTTGAAAAATAATGAGTTATATTTACAAATTTATTAAAAAAAATCCCAAAAGATTAATTCTCTCATTTTTTATTGTAGTTATTAGCTTAATTTATGGTCTTCCAAATATTATTTTAAAAGTTCAACTTAAAGAAAATTACAATCCTCTCACAATCTCTGCTACTTCTCCCGTTTCACGCGATGAAACGTATGCTTATGCTCCTTTCGTTAAACACATCTTAGAAGGAAACTTTATTATTAAGGATGTTTATGTAGAAGAATATAAAGATTACCCAACTCCATTTGTTGGTGAGACAACCCCCTCGCTTATATTTGCCTTTTTATCGATTATTACTGGATCAATTGAAAATGCTTTCATAACAGGCGATTTTATTTTCCCACCAATTATCTTTTTGCTCATGTATCTTTTGGTAAGAATTTTTTTAAAAAACAACCTCTATGCTGCTTCTGTTGCTTTTTTGACAACTATTGCCCGAGATTTCATCGCAGTCATCCCCTTCCCCCAGACGACTCTTCAATACTTAACTGTTGCCGAAAATCAGAATTTTCTCCTTCATTTTTCAAGAGCATTTCACCCCCAACTGACTCTCATTTTCTTTTTAGCTGCTTTCTTGTCTTTTCTAAAATTGTTAAGTAATCTATCTAGCAAGGTTTTTTTAGCCACATCTGGAATATTCTTTGGAATTCTCTTTTACTCCTACATTTTTTACTGGACATATTTTCTTTTCTTTCTTGTCATTCTTTTTCTTTACTATGCATTCCGTAAGGAAGTTGATGTTGCAAAGGCACTAACTATAAGCGGTGTTATCGGATTACTTATCGCCTCCATCTATCTTTACAATATTTGGCAATTCCGTCAATTGTCCCTTTACAGCGATTTCCTTACTAAATCTTCATTGCCTCACCTACCTTTGCCGTTAACGTTAATCAGGTATCTGCTCATAGCTTTATTTTTCATCATTTTCACAAAACCCCGAAAACGACCAGTAACAACTCTCTTTATTTTTCTCTTAAGTGGTGTTTTGATAGCGCCTGTCTCAAGATTTATCCTTGGTCAGGATTTAGAAACTTTTCATTATTTAAGAAGAGCTTTAATGCCGTTGGCCACCATCAGTTTATTTATAATCATATTTGATTTTCTTAAAGGCAAGAAAAATGTTGTTCGAATTGTTTCGATATTGACGATTTTAATGGCGGTTTTTTTCGCATTCGGAACACAGATAATAGCCACAACGAAAATAAAATCTGCTCATGTAAGAAATTATGACCAGGAATCAGTTTTTCAGTGGTTAAATGAAAGTACCCCAAAAGATTCTGTTGTTGCTTCAATCAATACTACCTTTAACTCTTTGATTCCGGTCTATACAAAGAATCGTGTTTATTTTCCCCCATCCGACAGAACAATAATGCCGACAGATGAAGGTGTTGAAAGGTATGCCATCCTTGCTAATATTTTAGGGATTGACACTTTGTGGCAAAAGAAAAACTTGGATCACATTCTTTCATACTTGTTTATCTTTCAGACTTATGATCAACATAACAAACTGGATCTTAATTCCACAAGAAAAACATTTGCAGAGAGTAAAATCGATACTGCTGCCGGCCAGAATCCGAAAACGTTGATCCAGAGGTATCGTCTGGATTATGTGGTGGTGACTCCTCAAGAATTGGATTTAATTCATCCGACCAATTTTTCCAGGTTGTTATATGTAGTCAACGGTTATCAGATATACAAGATTATAACTTGACGAATAATGTCCAGAGTTAAGATGAAAAGCCACTTGAACAATTATATATTTTTATTACTGCTTTCATTTACTGCTATCCTCATCCACGGCTATCAGTTTGGTGTTTCTGACCAAGAAATTTTCATCCCCTATATTTTAAAAACGGCTGATCCCTCCTTATTTCAAAATGACATTCTTTTTACACAGCCTTCTGCCAATGCTTCACTTTTTTATTCTTTTTTTGGATTTTTAATAAAATATTTTAATATTGAGCTTGTTTTTTTTATTGGATATTTAGTTTTTCAGTTTCTTTTTTTTGATGGAATCTACAGACTTTCACGCGTTATATTTAATCGAAATTTAGCCTATTTTTCTTTAATTCCATTCCTTATACCAAAATTCATAGGTGGTACAGCCACATTTACGTATGATCCGTTTTTTGGTTATCGCTCAATAGGATTAATTTTTCTAATTTATTACATTACATTTTTAATAAGAGGAGCTTTTTACAAAGCCACAACAGGAGCAATCTTGGGGATGTTATTCCATCCTCTTTCAATTATTCCAAATATTTTAATCTTGCCTGCAACGATACTAGCTGTTTCAAAAAATAAAATAAAAGATTTAGTTATTATTATATTGGTATTAAGTATTTCGATAGGTTTGATGTTATGGATATTCACTGTTAAGGCAAATTTTTTATTAGAGAATTTTTCAGATCAGGAGTGGTTTTCGATAATTAGATTTAGAGATGATTATTTATTCCCTTCCCTATGGAGTGTTAAGGGTTGGTTATCCATGGGTCTATATTTAACTTTAATCTTTCTTTTTCGGAAATATTTAAAAAGTAAAACAAAAAGAATTGTTAGTATTTTTATTGGAGTAGCATTAGTTATTTCTTTAACAAATTACATAGTTTTGGAAATATTCAGAATCCCGTTAATTGCTCAGTTTCAACTTGTTAGATCTAGCGCTCCTATAGCATATATTGCTTTGGCAATAGCCCCATTATTTTTAATCTACCAAAATTTGCTTCTTAAGACATTAGGAGTAATTGCTTTTGGAGCATTGTCATTGAATTTGTTTTATGTTTTTTTATTTGCAACCGTCCTTTTCATCTTGTCATTAATTTTTGTTGAAAAGCAAACTAGGGATGCAATTCCAGCAAAAGAAATAGCCTTAATTATTGGATCGATTTTTATTTTGCATCTATTGCTGAATTTTAATTCTTATAAAAATTTTCAACAGAAGATCCAGTTTCCAAAACAAACAAACGACTGGATCGAAGTCCAAAAATGGGCAAAAGAAAATACTTTTAAAAATGATGTTTTTTTAGTACCTCCTAATCGAACAGGATTTAGAATTTTTTCTCAAAGACCAATGGTCGGTGATATTAAAGATGGTGCAGTCGTTATATATAGCCCTTCCTATGCCAATTATTGGCGTCAATTAATGGATGATTTGGAAAACTACTATACATTTGATGAAGAAGAATATGCCAATCTTCAAAAAAAATACCAAAATGAATATGTAGTAACTTTAAAAGAGCATAATTTAAATTTCCTGCCCGTTTATAAAAATGATTCGTTTAACGTTTTTAAAATTGATTAAAGAAAAAATATTTTTTTTCTTGTTAGGATTAGGCTTCATAATTCGCCTTATTTTAATGCCTATATCAACACATTCAGATCTTTTTTCACTAAACTTATTCCATTTATCCTAAAAAACAGTTAACATTAAAAAATTAAAGAAGCTCATTTTATTATTGAAAAATCGTTTTATTCCGAGCGAGAAAACTCCGGCATTTATGCCGGAGATGAGAGTGAATCCGCGAAGCGAGGAAGAGAGAACCACGGCCTTTAGGCCGTGGGAATCTCTTCCCATGAAAACCCTCATCACCATTTCTTCATTTTGAAAGAATGAAAAAGATTGCTTATAGACAGATGTTTGAAAACGAAATGACCCATCCGTGGTATGTAGTCACAAGAGCTAAAATGATAGCGACCCTTTTGCAGTTCCTAAAAAAGGATGCAAAAATTTTGGATGCTGGTTGCGGAACTGGTGGCACAATCAAGTTTCTTGGTAATGAAGGGTTTAGAAACGTCATTGGAGTAGATAATTCACCACTTGCTTTAAAACTAGCTAAAAAAAGAGCAATTAAAAATTTAAGGCTTGCTGTGGTTGATAATTTGCCTTTTAAGGACGGGATTTTCGATGCGGTAATTTGTCTTGACGTCCTATATCACAGAGGTGTCGATCCGCAAAAGGCTCTTTTGGAATTTGCAAGGATTCTGAAAAAAGAAGGGGTTCTCTATTTGCAGGAACCCTCTTACCAGTGGTTAAGAGGCAGTCACGATATTGCCATCGAAACTGCCAGGCGTTTTTCCCTAAAAACTCTTAAACGGCTCGTTGATAACTGCGGATTTAAAATCAAAAAAATCACCCACTTTAATACCTTATTTTTCCTGCTTATTTTTTTGAAGAGATTTTTTGAAACCAAGAATAAAAAAGTCAGCTCGGATGTTGGCCCCGTGACGCCCCTTCTGGCTAAAATTTTCCTACTTGTCCTCAAAACAGAGGGTAGTCTTACTAACTATTTAAATCTCCCCTTTGGTTTATCCATAATTGTTGTTTGCCAAAAAAAATGAAGAAAATACTTTTTTTGTCTCCTGTCCCTCTCGATAATGAACCTTCAGGGATATCGATAAGAATTAACGAGCTCAAATCCCGTTTAGAGGATATTGGAGTAAGCGGCAAAATTGCCGACAGATACAATGGGGAAGCCGCGGACTACTTGTATTTAATGGTAAGTACCAAAGAGGACTCTGTTGCTTTCAAGGTTGCAAGTCGGGGAGGAAAAATACCCTTGATAGTTGATCTTTACACCCCTGTTTTTTTGGAAAAAGATTTAAGTTTCAATATTTTTAGCCCTTACGATTGGCTAGTGCGTTTTCAAAAAAAACAAGTAGTTAAAAAAATTATTCAAAGAGGTGATCATTTTTTTGTCGCAAATCGTAGACAGAAAGATTACTGGCTTAAAACTGCCCGAGAACTGAAAATAAAAATTAAAAGGAACGACATTTCTGTTATTCCAACTGGTGCGCCAAAATTTAACGTCAGAAAATTACCTTTTCCCCAACGTCACGTGATTTTATGGTTTGGTGGTATGTATCCGTGGATGAATCCATCATTATTGATTGAGGCATTTTCAAAAATTGCTTACAAGTATCCAACATGGGAATTAAGAATTCTTGGAGGGTTTCATCCGAAAACTGGTTATCAGGCTCTTTATCAAAAGATTATTCAAGAAGCAAAAGCAGCAATCCCAGCAAGTCAACTGGAAATTGAAAACTGGCAAAATCTTGATAAATTACCAAAATTTCTAAATGATGTAGCCCTTGCTGTCCATTTGTCAAAACAAACAAAAGAAGATTACTATGCTCACCGCGTAAGACTCTTAACGCTTCTTAATGCTGGAATTCCAGTTTTGACCAACGGAAAAGACACTATTAGTGACTTAGTGGCTGCAAATAAAGCAGGGGAACTTTTAAAGGGATCAGATGTAATTGCAAAAAAGCTACAGTCGCTGGTTAACAATCCGATAAAGATAGAACAGTTATCCAAAAACGCCCCTCAGATCCAAGAAATATTCTTAAGCGGTGAAACCGATGAAATGATTTTAGAATTTCTTCTGTAATGAATATTCTAACTTCATCGGCAGAATGCCAGTTTTTGAGAGGATAATTTTTTAATCAAAGAGGAATCGATTTATTCCTAATTTGAACTTTTGAAGGATTAATAATATCTAAAAAGTTGAGTTGATTACCATTCTTAGAAAACTTATTACCACAATGAGAACACAGAATTAAATCATTTAATGGTTTAAGTTTTCCCCTACAAGATGGACAACATATTATTGAATTTATTGCTTCTTGCTTGCTAGCATATCTCCTGCTTTTATTATGTGTGCCTTTTTTTTCGGCTACTAAAAGCCAATTTAACGGAAATTTATGTTTCTGCAAATGAAATTCTAGTTTATCGAATATTGGTAATAATGATGTAAAAAGGATCCTGAAAATCAATAAAATTCCTTTAACGGGAATATTCCTACCTGCTGCTATTTGAAGTGAATAATGAACTAAACTGATCCCTGTTGAAAGTGGGCCGTTTGAAGGGATAAGAGAGACTACTTTTAACCCACCTTGCTCAGAAAGGTATCTTAGACCATAACTGGTATATCTAAAAAAATCATATGGTACCTGATGTTCAGCCACAATAAATGGTGCATATAGAAAAAGTTTTCCTCCAGGTTTTAAAATTCTTGCCACCTCCCTAAAAAAGCGCTGAGGCTCATTAATGTGTTCTAGCGTAACAGTATTCAGGCAGAAATCTATACTATTATCTCGTATAAAATCGAGTTTAGTTATATCTCCTAATATATCTAATTTAGAAAAATCCCATTTTTTATCTCCTTTCCCAAAGTCAACTGATACATAATGGCAGTGAGCAAAAAAGAAATTGTATCTACACTCTCCTGCACCCAAGTCTAATAATATTTGATTGGAATGAATTTGTTTGCTTGCACTCAGCAAGAAATTGAAGGTCGTTTTTGACTGGATGTTATCCGACCAACCCAGATTTTTGAATTCTTTGAATAGATTGTTTCTTCTTGGTTGCTGAAATTTTTTAGAAGATTGCCTGAGAAATTGAGGTTTCATCATTAATTAAACATACAGTTTATAAAAATATATGCATAATCTGAGGCTAATTATAAACCTACAGGTTATAAGATTACCAATTTTCTTAGTATCCTTGGAATATGATTACCAAGAAAGATATTCGCTTAGGGAAAAACATTCGAGACTTCGAAAGAGAGCAAAATTTACTCAGGAACAATTGGCAGAAAAAACTGGATTAAGTACGATCTACATAGATTACATTGAGATAGGCAAAAAGAGACCCACACTGAAAACCCTAAATAAAATTGCAGCTGTTCTTAAAGTAAAAGTGAGGGAATTATTCCTGATTGATCAGAAATATTTACTGTTTTTGGTGAGTTTTGTCTGGACGCTATCCTAATTAGGATTTTTGAATAATATACTCGAGCTTTATTGGCAACATGCCACTATAGATTAAAGCAGTACGGATAATCTTTATCGGCATTGACAAACTCACAAGTGCTACTCCCTTTAAAGATGGATTCTGCAAATAATGTTGTTTAATCTGAGTTAGTAATCCGGCTTGGTCATTAAAAGACCATACTATTTCTAAATTATTTTTAGAACAAAGACTGCGAATCAACTTGTCTGTAGTGTAATTAAGCGAATCTATAAATTCTTCCACGAGAGAAAAGTCTCTATTTTTTACTTCTTTAATACCTCTTATATTCATAGTCTTCAAAACAAAGATCGCCCATTTTGAAAAAAGTTTTTTTGACATAAGGGGAAAGTAGGGAAGATGGTAATGTTGCTCAGCAGGAAAAAGATAATTTGGAGAACTTATATGACAATAACCGCCCGGCTTTAAAACACGGATAATCTCACACATTGTTTTATCCGAATCCTCTACATGCTCCAGTACTTGGGATAACACGCACAAATCAACACTGTTACTTTTAATCGGAAGATTTTCTGCTGCTCCTTCTATAATCTTCAGATTCTTTTTTGCCTTTGGAAATCTCCTCAAAAAATAAGCAATGACGTCCCGCTCCTTTTTAACGGGCTCAACCGCGGTAACATTAAACCCCTTAAGTGCAAGATTTACTGCCACACCGCCATATCCCGCGCCAATATCGACAACAACCTTTGGTTTTTTTGGCAAATTATTTAGAATTGAATCCGCAAGACTTTTGGAAAGTTCAACATGATTTTCTAGTGATTTCTTAAAAGATTTTAGGCCGCCTTCTAACCAATATCTATTGGTAGCTTCTACCCAAATTTTTTGTGAATCGGGCGCGTTTTTGTAGACGATATCAATTACTTGAAGACTTTTCATTAATAATCTTTTTGGCAAATTCGGCAATTTTTTTGCAAGAGTCTTCTCCAAAATATGCACAATAGTTATCGATAAATTTCTCCTGAGCTTTCTCTTGTTTCATCAGTAAAGATTCATTACTCAAAAGCTTATGTACATAAGTATCAATCCTATCCAAAGAACTACAAGGTACATTGACCGCACTCCCACTTTTGATGAAGGGATGAGAAAATTTTTGGGTGAGATACGAATTGTCAAAAAACAAAAGAGGTTTTTTATGAATGATTGCAATAAACCCTGCCGTTGTTGGCTGGGTAATTATGATGTCGTGAGCAAGAATACTTTTATGGGCATTTTTGTCCTTGCTTAACTTGATGTTACTTGGAAGATTATCAAAATCTAGGAATTCTTGAATAGGGAAGGAGGGGTGACTTCTAAGGGTCACTAAAAATTTTTTAGAAAGCTTTGTAAGACCCCAGATCAACCTTTCGATAACTTGTTCGGTCGGATACTTTTCCATTAACTCAATAACTCCAAATGGTGGTGTAAGGAGGATCAGTACTCTAATCTTGCTTTTTGATGATTTTGTGGAATTGATACTTAAAGATTTATGTTTTTTTAAAAATGGACACCCAACGATTACGAGTTCTTTAGAAATTCCTGAAAACATTTTTTTAGGAATTTCTCCCCAAACAAGATGATAATTATTATAGGCAAAAATTCGATCAGTTGGCCAGGAGGCAAATCCGTGTTGGAGTTCTGCTACTGGAATTTCAAGCTTTTGGGCAGTTAAACAAAATGCAGAGCCGAAAGTATCATTGCTGCTGGTAGTCAGCAGAAGTGATGGTTTAGTTTTTTTAAAAACACTGCGGGCAAATTTCAAAAGAGCGGTAATTTCTGGGAATTGTTCAAGTCTTAAATACCATAATCGTTTTGCCCAGAGAGGATTTGCAAGAAGCTTGTGATTGCCCCTTTTTCGCCAAAAAAACCTTAAAAAGAGTAGACAATCGACAAATCGCTCTTTTCGTGTTAGGAATCGACGTGCACTTGGTAAATCGATCCATGGTATTTTCTCCTCAGACATCTTTTTCCTGATCTTATCTGGAATTTTGCCCACAACTAAAATTTTAAAATGCTGTTTAAGATAAAAAATTGCAGGTTGCCAATCTTCAAGGTGACGGCCGCTTGATAAAAACACAATTTGCGTATCAGGATCCAGATGACCGATATTTACCTTTGGTGCTGTTAGATTTCTTACAATCTGAAGAGTTCTTTGGAAGAAATGAGCCTTTGATGGCTTATTTGTTGTTCTTGGATATCGACTCCAATTGTCATCAATCGGCTTATTTTCGAGTAAACAAGAAAAAAAATGGTGTTGAGAAAACGCTTGGATTTTTTCAAATGGCACTCCAAAAATTTGATGATTGTTGCCGGGGTAATATTTAGAAATCCAGGAATTGGCAAATGAAACAGACAAATCGTGAAGTTTTTGGGCTTCTCGGAAAGATTGAGGAATCATTTTGTAATCAGATCCCAAGACAAGGGAGTACCGTATTCAATGTTAACTTTTGCTTTTTTGCCAATCACTTCATCCCAGAATTTTGGAGATAAGCCACCCGCGGGTCTTTTTGTTTGAATATTCTTATAAGAAAACACTTCATTCTTCCGAATATTTTTGACGGCAAAAATTGAAGGTACCGATTTTTGTATTTCCTGTGCTTGTTTTCCTAATACTCCGTAATGAACTCTTCCATATGCCGCTTCTGCCCTTCTAATTTTATTTATCAGTTCTTTTAACTCTTCAGGTTCAACTGAAAATCTAGCATCTAGCCCACCGCTTTTTCTTTCTAAAATGAAATGCTTTTCAATAATTGAAGCTCCCGTTATCGCTGCAACAAAAGGAATATCGATCCCCGAGTTGTTATCTGAAAATCCGCTGACTACACCAAAACGGTCTCTTAGCTCCCTGATCATTATCAGATTCGATTCCTCAAGTTTTGGTTGCGCAGAATATTGACTGACACAATGAAGAGCAGCAATTTCCCTAGCACCAGACTTTTTAAGAGTATTAAGAGAAAATTCAACATCATCTTGATTAAAAAAAGCCTGGGATATAATTACAGGTTTGTTTGTCGCGGCAACTCTTCGAAGAAGTGGTACATCTAAGGCTTCGTAAGAAGCAATCTTGTAACAGGGTACATTTATAGATTCAAGAAAGTCCACAGCGGTTTCATCGAAAGGAGTGGCAAAGAATATTAGACCAAGGCTTTCGGCCAGCCTTTTTAGTTTAGGATGCCACTCCCATGGTGTATAAGCAAGCTTGTAAAGATCATATAATGTTTTGCCTTTCCAGCTTTTTGGAATATATTTACCTCTAATTCTGAATAACTTACTTTTTGAATTAATTGTTATAGTATCTGGAGTATATGTTTGCAGCTTTACAGCATCAGCACCACACTTAGCTGCTCTTCTAATAAGCTTAATAGCTTCTTGTAGATTCTGATGATGATTAGCGGAGATCTCTGCTACAACAAAACAAGGGAAATTGCGACCAATTTTTCTACTTCCAATTGTGATACTAGGTTCCTTTATCATATTTGATTAGAAATGAGTTTGATTGCCTCATCTATATTGTTAACTTTGTAGTCAGCTTCAAATTCACCGGGGGTCAGTACTCTTTTATGTTTACCCTGCATAATTCTGACAGTTTTTATTCCGATTTTTTTAGCTCCATAAAAATCTTTCGCAGGATCATCTCCTATATAGATTATTTCCTGTGGTCTGACTTTAAAATAATTGACTGTTTTTTGAAATGACCAAGTGTTTGGTTTTGCTTTTGCTTTACTATTGACAACAATCAGGTCAAAAATATCATTTAGTCTTAAAGCTTGGATCTTATTTCTTTGTGCAATTTTAACTCCATCTGTAATTATTGCGAGCTTATATTTTTTCTTGAGACTTAGAAGATAATTTTTCATTCTCTTATTTAAATTTATAGAAGGAGTATGATTGCGGTAGACTTGTATTAAGCGCTTTTTATTATTTGTCGTAAATAATCCTTTTTCTTTTAAATAATTGTCAAAAACAAACTCTCGCCCTCTTTTTTTATAAAGCCTCTGAAGATGTCTATAAACTGTCTGATAATCAATATGATCTTTCCGTGAGATATATTCAGCAACTGCTTTTAGGCCGCTTAAAAAAAAGATCCTTTCGTCATACAAAGTATCGTCCAAATCAAAAGTCACAACTTTTATTTTAAATCGTCCCATTTAACCTTTCCTTTTTGCGCGAATATACTCTCTATATATCTGGTCATTAACAAGTTTGTTTTGAACTTGCCAACAATATTTTTTACCTTTTTACCTCTCGCAAGTTGAACCAAAAATCTTGGAGAATCGCATCCTGCCTCGATGCTTAATGAGGAACCGCCTCCAAACCTTGGATTGATTTCCGTAAATTTTACCTTTCCAGAGTCTAGAAAACATTGGATGTTTATATGTCCTATCATCTTCAATGTTTTAGCTAATCTTATACACTCTGATATTAAATTTTTTTTATTTTCCGTAACTCCTAATACCGATTCGCCGGCCAATGTCGAAAGTCTCAAGCGCGGTATAGCGGAAACAACCTTGCCGTTAAAATCTGCGAACAAATCAACCGAATACTCATTAGCGTCAATATACTGTTGAACAATTGGTTTTTTAAACATCTTCAAATAAAATTCGAGCTGATTCATGTTATTAACCTTAAATGTCGTTCTGCTACCTCTTCCAAATCTCTCATTAATAAATAAAGGAAATTTAATAGTTTTTTCTTCTATGCCCCGTCTCGTTATTAGTTCTGCAGTTTCAAAATTATTTTTAGCACAGAATTTTATGAATTTTAACTTGTCTGAGCAAATTTCGATTGCTTTGAAATTAGATACCATAACCATGACTCCTAAACTTTCAATGCGTTTGCGATACTTCGCTAATATAAGCAACTCATCATCATTACCGGGGATCAAAAGCGCAATCTTATGTTTTTTGCAGATTCCAACAATCGATTTTAAATATTCTCGACTTTTATAAGGGGCAACTATATATGCGTAGTCAGCCTTAAAAAGGGCAGGAGCGTATTTATTGACGTCTGTTGCAACGATTATCCCATTACTCTTTAAAGCTCTTCTAAAATATCTTAGTAAGGAAATGTTTCTCCCAACGCTAGTTAATAAAACATTTACTCTATTCATTTTTCATAGCATAAAATATACACTGTCGGCCGATATGGATTAAGGCTAGATGATCATAAATTTGGCGTCTTAGTGTGGCAGTTAATCTATTCTCAAATAAAATCCTTTTTTGGTGACAAATAGATCCTACGCTCTGCTCATCAACGTAATTCTCGCCCATTAAAATGAAAAACTCCATAGGAAAGTCAGTTGTTTTTTTTAAAATTTTAAAGCCGGTGCCCCGCAATAAACGAGTCAGTGCTTGAAAGTTGAAATAATTAATATGGTCTGGTAATTTTACCCACCACTTTTTGTGCTTGATATGTTTATTGGCGATCAACTGTAAACTATTGAAATCATTGGGTACGCTGACGTATAAAATGCCGCCTGGTTTTAAAATTTTTTTTACGGTGATTAGAATTTTTTCAGGAATAGCTATATGCTCGAGAACATTCGACATCACAGCAGCGTCATATCTTTTAACGCTGGAGCCGCTTAGATATTCTTCTAGGGTACCATTAAAAACGTTGATTTTTTTCCTTATCGATTTTTTATATGCTAAAATTGATGGCTCAATGCCGAAAACATGCCATTTTTTAGTTTTCATATATGACAAAAAATCACCGGATCCACAGCCGATGTCCACAAGATCTTTACCTTTACATAACTTTCCTAAATTATAATCAATGTCCTTAAACTGAGTTTTATCAAGCCACCTCAGTTCCTTTTTTGCCAAAGAAGTAGTCTGTTCAACTAGCTTAGCCTCCTTTGTTCTTTTTTCTCTGGCTAAAGTTTTATAATACTCTTCCTTATAAAACTCAGTGACTTTATTAGACCTTGAGAACCCTCGTGCGAACAAAAATCCATATTTTTTATTTTGTGTTAAGTAAACTTTTCTAGACATTTTAATAAGCTTATATTTAGTTTAAGAGAAAGAATTGACAGATTCGTATTCGAATATTTTTTTAATACCTTCTTCAATGGTTATAGAAGGAACCCACTTGAGGTATCTTTTCATTCTAGACGTATCTGCGCAACTATTTTCAAAATACTGTTGATTTTTTACATATTTTACTTTCATGGTGGGTAAATGTTTTTGAATATTTCGAGCAACTTCTGCGATTCTTTTTGCTTTTCCGGTACCAATATTAATTATTCCTTCGTAATCATTCTCCGCGATCTTGGTTAAACCTGTTGCGACATCTTCAGCCCAAATGTAGTCAAATGAATTTTCTTTATTGAAGATCTCAATAGCTTGGCCAGAAATACCGGACCTTATCCATCTAGAAATAACGTCTCTGGAGCCGATTCCATAAACTCTATATATTCTTGCAGACGCTAATTTAAAATTACTAAAATTTTTCAAGAATTCGATTTCTCTCTCTCCATACAGCTTCGATATTCCACAAAGATTACGTGGATTAATGGCGTCAGTTTCCGCAATCTTTACAGCCGAACGTTTCGGTTTTTTAGAAAGATAGAGATGAGCATCGTAAATCAAATAACTCGAAGCAAATATGAATTGTGTCAACTTGCGGCATCTTCTAGCTGCATCAAACACTCCATGATTCAAAATTATTTCATTATCAAAATTAAGATCCCAGTACTCTTCCGTCTCAATTAGTCTTTCAAAAACGGCTGCTAAGTGAATTACAATATCAGGATTAAAATCTAAGAAGTCATGGTTATTAAGTTTTGACAAGTCTTGTTGAATATAAGCGGTTTTTTTCATAAACTCGTGTGGTCTTTGTGAAATATCAAAACAAATAGGCTGGGCCTTCTTTTTTTCAAGAATCTTAACAACTTGTCTTCCGATAACTCCAGCTGCTCCTGTAACAATTATTCGCTTATTTTTTAAATTCATTTTCTGCTTCTTGTTTTTTCCACCATTCATTATTAAGCATTGAATGAATATATGAATTTAAATACTTGCTTTTAAAATAGTGTTCTCTTAATTTGCCCTCTAATACAAATCCAAATTTCTCTAAAATCATTATATGAAAATTTCTAAATTCAAAGGTATCAGTAAATACTTTATTTAATTTTAACTTCTCAAAAGCGTACTTACATAACATGCTAAGAACTGCTACGAAATCCTTCTCGTAAATGTTCTGATTTTTGGCTCTTGCCGGGTCAACAATAAATGAAATCTCAGCCCGTCTGTTTTTAGAATCAATGTTTGTAAGGCCGCAGTACCCAATTAATTGAAGCTTTAAATTAGTTCTGAGTTTTAGAGAAAAAAGTATCTGTGTTTTATCATCTTTAAGTGAAAGAAACCATTTTTTTTGATGATAATTTGTCAGTGAAAGATATTGACGAAGAACACTCATCTGCGAATTTCGCCAGCTTTTTATCTTGAGAAGATGGCCTTTTTCTAAAGAAGACAAGCAGCGTCCGTTGTGTTCCAAAAAAACTGCTTCGTTGTCCCTCATTTTAATGGTTTTTGTTTGAGATGAGAATTGATTGCGGCGATTTTGGGGTTTTTGTGCAAAAAGGCAACTACCCACATAGTATTGATTATTTTGCCTGGTCTATGAAATTTTTTATAAATTTTTTTGATGAGTTCAAGATCTTTAGGATAATCTACGGTTAACCTGAAGTTTCCTTGATATGGAGGTGGGGCCGTAATCACTGGACCAACTACAAAATTTTTATTTTTATTTTCCCAGATGAACGGGGTAACATGTTCTTTCTGATAATCCTCAGCTGCAAGTTTATGGGTCTTTTCTAATGCTTCAAATGAAAAAACTTCAACATCAAGTCCTCTTGGAAACATTCTTTTACCTGGATTAGCATTGCTGATGTAGTCATATTTATTTTTAACAAGACTATCGATACACAGATCAATAATTTGAGGGTCAACTAACGGGCAATCACTGGTTACTCTTACGATAATATCTGCCCCATATTTTTTTGCGGCCTCATAATAACGAGAAAGAACATTTTCGCTATCACCTCTGAAACACAAAATATTATTTTTTTGACAAAACTCTTCTATGACATCATCTTCTTTTCTGGTAGTTGTTGCCACAATCACTTTGTCAGCAAACTTTGAGTGCTCGCATCTTGTAACGACATGCCACAAAATTGGCTTGCCAGCCAAATTCAACATTATCTTGCCTGGTAGTCTTGAAGATCCCATTCTTGCCTGAATAATAATTGCAATCATGTTTTTTTAAGCAGAAACATCATATCTTCATTATCATTGTCCAAATATTTAAAGATCTTTGTTTTAACTTTTCGTAAATTTTTAAAATTATCAAGATAGAGTTTGGCAAAATCTGCTTTCCATAAAACATTTTTATGACCCCTGTAGATAATTTCAGTATACTTTTTAGCATAATATTCAAAACCCCAGATGTATTTGCGGCTGCAGCGGTAAATTTCGGAAATTACTCGCTTGATATATTTTGGTGAGATATGGATCAAAAGCCCGGAAGTGAAAACCAGATCAAAGTAATTGTCCTTAAAAGGTATGTCTGAGGCCTCGGCACAAATAACGTTTAAATGTTTGGTTTTACTTTTTGAAAATTCAACTACCTTTGGGTTAAGATCTATGCCAAACAAATTTCGAAACCCCGTTTTCTGAAGCACAGCTAATTGAATACCGAGGTTACATCCCACCTCTAAAATTCGCAAATTCCTGTCAAGCTTTCCCAAAAATTGATTGTTCATTTCCAATCGGCTAAGGCCATAATTTTTAATGTAATTTTTATTTAGCCCTTCCAAGCTAAGTGGATTTCTTTTTAAATAACCATTACCAAATTTTCCCGACCAAAATCGATTTTGAGGGGATTGAACTAATTTCATTGTGTGCCAATTATTTTCCTCAAGATTTTAATAACGAATTCTTGTTCTTGGTTAGTCAGTTTTGGGAAAATTGGCAAGGAGATTGCTTCCTTATAATATTGCTCCGCAACCCGAAAGTCGTCTCCTTTAACCCCAAATCTTTTCCGGTATAAATCATGCATATGAATTGGAATATAGTGAACCTGAACGCCAATGTCAGCATTCCTTAACTGGTCATAAAGTTTTTTTCTTGTTTTACCTAAAACCTTTTCATCAATTCTCAAAGTATAAAGATGCCAGGCGCTAAAAGAACCTCTTTTTTCTTTTGGCAGAGTTAATCCCTTGATTTTACCCAAAGCCTTGTTGTATTTCTGCCAGATTTCTCTTCGTCTTTTTATAAACTTATCGATTTTTTTAAGTTGACTGATTCCTAAAGCCGCTTGAATGTCGGTCATTCGATAGTTATAGCCAAGTTCGTTAATTTGATAAAACCACCCTCCGTACTTTTTGCTCAAAATGCTGTTTTTATAAATACCGTGGTGCCTTAGTCTTTTGAGTCTTTCAAAATAAACTTTATTGTTTGTGGTTATAGCTCCTCCTTCTCCTGTGGTGATTGTTTTGACCGGATGAAATGAAAAGCAAGTTAAATCGACGATTGAGCCAATCATCTTGCCTTGATACTGGCTTCCCACTGCATGGGCTGCATCGTCAATTAAAATTAGATTGTATTTTTTGGCAAGCTCCTTTAACTTATCCCAACCTGCCGGATGGCCGGCAAAATCAACTGCGATTATTGCTTTTGTCTTTTCCGTAATCTTCTTTTTTGTTTCCTCAACATCAATTGTTAGAGTGTCATTATAAATGTCCACTAGAACTGGTTTTGCTCCGCAATATAAAACACAGTTTGCTGTGGCTACAAAAGATAGAGTGGGAACTATTACCTCATCGCTAGGCCCAATACCTGCTGCCAGACAGCTCAAGTGCAAAGCTGCTGTACCGCTTGAAACAGCCACAGCATATTTTGACTTAACATAACTTGCTAACTTCTTTTCAAACTCCAAAATCGTGGGGCCTTGAGTAAGCCACTCTGATTTGAGGACCTTTATAACCGATTTGACATCATCATCATCAATCAACTGATGGCCGTATGGAATGAGTTTAGTCATTCTCGAAGAAGTGCCTTGATTCGAGAAACCGTTAACCAGTATGAGTTATTTTCACTAGTGTAATTGAATCCATCCTTTAGCCTTTTGCCATTTTTGATCTTTTCCCGCCACCAAGAAAATTCTGGTTTTATCACAAAATAAGAACCGCAGTCTAAGGTGTGGCGTGCTTCATCTTCACTGATTAACATCTCGTGGAGCTTTTCTCCTGGTCTGATTCCGACTATTTTAAACTTGGTGTTAGGAGCAATTGCTTTTGCCAGATCAACGATTTTGACACTTGGAAGTTTAGGCACAAAAATTTCCCCTCCAGACATTTTGGTAGTAGTAAATGATGCTAAGACAAATTTTACTCCTTCATCCAGAGTTATCCAGAATCTTGTCATTTCTTCATCTGTAATTGTCAAGACATTACTTTTTGTCTGTTGTAAGAATTTTGGAACAACACTTCCACGCGATGCCATCACATTCCCGTAACGGACCACGGAAAGTTTAGTTTTACCTCTACCAACGTAAGCATTGCCTTGGACAAATATCTTTTCCGCGACCATTTTTGTTGCCCCATAGAGATTGACTGGAGAACATGCCTTGTCCGATGAGATTAAAATAGCCTTTTCGATTTTAAGATCAATTGCACAATCGATAACATTTTGTGTTCCTAAAATATTTGTTTTTACTGCTTCAAATGGATTGTATTCAAGAATAGGAATTTGTTTGAGAGCGGCTGCATGAACAACGATGTTGGCACCTTCCATTGCTCTTTTTAAGCGGTCATTATCTCTGACATCTCCAATAAAAAAACGTAAACGCTGCTCATTTGGGTACTTTTGTTGTAGCTCATACTGCTTAAACTCATCTCGGGAGAATACTCGAATAACACCATCAAATAAGCGCTTTGAAAGGAGGTAGTCTATAAATGCTTTTCCAAATGAACCGGTGCCACCAGTGAGAAGGATAATAGTTTTTGAAAGATTCATATTTACTTGAAGTGATATTTTAATTGATTTAAGTTCATATTACAAACGTTCAAATTTACTTTTTATCTCCCGTACGAGGTAATTAGATCGTGGACACTTTGTACTTTGCCAAATGCTCTTCTGGTGTATCAAAGTTTAAGGAAAAGTGCAACCGTTTAGTATTGTAGTACTTAATCCATTTTTCAAGTGCAGTATTAAGTTCTTCTAAGGTCAGATCTCGTGTCTCAAGCAATTGGTAAAACTCTTCCTCATCAGTTCGATGTGATCTCTCCACACAGCCATTCTGATCAGGTGTATGAATCCAAGTGTATTGGTGATCAATACCATGACTTGTAAGGTAATTTACCGGTTCTGACTGGAACTCAAGCCCATTGTCTGTCTGGATTCTTTTAAGACTGATACCTTTCTTGTAAGCTCCTGCAAGCAATCTTTCTAGGAAATTCACGGTACTTTCACCATTAATCTTGGTATACGCTCTTAGGTACCGCCACTTGGAGACTACATCAATGGCTGTGTACTGATACCTTTTCCTGCTATCTAAGAACTTAGTATCAACCTGTACTAATTCTCCAGGTACAGAAGCATGATTGAAGAGTTTAGTTGGTCTTCTTTTTCTTCTGTGTCTCTTGATGATCAGTCCACGCCTTTTCCACCAGTTGTAGATGGTCTTTGGTGAACATGGTGGAACTCTCCCTTCCTTTAACCACAGCTGGTACAAGTAATAGTGACTCTTGGCAGGATGATCACGCTTCCACTGACAGATCTCAACAACAACCTGCCATGGTATTGCCCTTGTTGACTTTGGTTGTCTTGATCTAGTCTTAATGGTATTTAAGTTGTATTTCTTGTACCTTTTCTTCCACTTGTAGAAGGTAGATTTACCCATACCCATCAGTCTGCATAAATACCTGACGTTTACCTTACCCTCCCGAACCATCATCTGGTAAGCATCCATAACCTTCAGTCTGACAAGTTCATCACCATCAAGTTCAACGTTGTGTATTCTCATCGAAAAACACCTCCTTTCCTAGAAGATATTCTAGTTAAGAAGTGTCCACGATGTGTTTACACAATACGTCTCCGTGATGTTAAATCTTGATCATGATATACTTCAGACATCTTGGAGTCTAGGTATTTAAAAGGATTTATCAAACTTCTGATATTTTTGGATCATTCTCTAGTTTTTTACTGAGGTTTTACTTTTTGGGGAAAGTTCCCAATGGACTAACTGTTGATGAAGCGGATAGGTGAGCGATTGCCTCGTCATTTGAAACGTAGAGAGAAGGGGATCCGAATGTCGGATTAAGTGCCCTCAAGAGGAGGCCAAAAGCTAAGATGAATAATAAAAGCCAGCTGCTTTTTGATTTTTTTTAGAAAACCCATCCGGTTTAGTTATGATATTCCTCTTTTGCCTTTTTTAGGTAATAATCTATGACATTCTGAGGGCTTCCGACTTTTTTAATTTTTCCTTTTTCTAAATAAATAACCCTGTCGCTAATTGATTTGATTGCGTTCATATCGTGGGAGATAAAAATAATCGTTCTTCCTTCTTTTTTGAATTGATTCATTTTATCAAGGCATTTTTTTTGAAAATTTACATCTCCCACTGCAAGTACCTCATCGACCAGTAGAATATCCGGGTTACAAAAGGCACAAACAGAAAATCCAAGACGAGAATACATACCAGAGGAATATTTTTTAATAGGTGTATCCAAAAATTTTCTAATTTCGGCAAATTCAACTATATTTTCAAATTTTTGCTCAATTTCTCTTCGTCGCATGCCAAGAATTGCACCATACAAAAAAATATTTTCTCTTCCTGTTAGTTCATGGTGAAGTCCAGCACCAAGTTCAATAAAAGCTCCTATGCGGCCATTGACAGTGATCTGACCTCGATCTGGATAAGTAATCTTGGAAATTAGTTTTAAAATTGTAGTTTTACCAGCGCCGTTTCTTCCGATAATACCGACAGCTTCCCCCTTTTTAATTTCAAAAGAAACATTTTTGAGAGCAATTACCTGACTACTCTCATCCATTTTCTTTTTTAAAAACCCTAGCAAATTTTCAGAAATAGCATCTCTTAAAAGTCCATATTTGCCTTTAGTTATTTTGTAAGACTTAGTAACGTTTTCAAAAATGACTGTACTATTCATATGACGTCCGCAAACATTTTTTCTTTACTTTTGAAAAATAAGTATCCTACTACGAAGATTAAAAGTGAAGTGACAATTGCTGAAGATAATTCCACAATATTTGGGGTTTTGCCAAATACTGTGACATCCCTGAATGATTGAATTAAAGGTGCCATCGGGTTAAGAACATAAAATATTCGAAATTTTTCGGGAACCTGATCAATTGAGTAAATAACCGGAGAAAGGTACAACCAAATTTGTAGAACTAGGGGAACCACGAATCTAATGTCTCTAAACATCACATTGAGGGTTGAAAAAATTAAAGATATACCAGTCGTTAACAACAGGATAGCCGGAATTATTATTACTACGTATAAAATTACCGGTGAAACTGAAACCTTATAAATCAGAAACATTAACAGAAAAATAGAAGAAGCAGATAAAAAATCAATAAAAGCCGCGCCAACGGCGGCAAATGGCAAAATTTCTCTTGGGAAATAAACTTTTGTCACCAAGTTGCCATTATTAACCACAGAAAGAGCTCCGAAAGAAATTGAAGTTGCAAAAAAAGTCCAGGGCAAAAGTGCACTATATGCGAATATCGGATAGGGGACATCTCCGGAAGTTACTTTAAGGAAAATTCCAAATACTATTGAGAATATTATAGTTAAGGCGGCAGGTTGCAATATCGCCCAGCTTGCACCCAGCAAAGTTTGTTTATATCTAATCTTGATTTCTCTTAAGGTGAAAGCGATTAGTAATTCTCTATAGTTCCAAAGGTGATTAATATTTTGCTTCATCGTTCAATTTTTTTTGAAAAATTCTTTAATTGCACCAATAACAATATCTTGATCTTCAAATTTTAACTGAGGATATAAGGGCAGCGCTAAAAGTTCTTTTGCGAGTTTTTCAGTATTTTTTAAATTACCAGTTGAATAATTCTTAAATACCGGCTGTAAATGAGCCGGATAAGGATAATAAACGTCAGTTACTATACCTCTTTTTAGTAAATATTTTTGCAATTTATCTCTATTTATAGTTTTAATAACAAATAAATGATAGACATGGAGTACCCCAGGGAACGTTTCTTGGAATTTTAATGGCAAGTTGTTGAGTTTGTCCCTGTACCTTGTAGCCAGTGTTATCCTTCTTTGGTTATCATCGTCTAAATATTTCAATTTCACCCTAAGAACTGCTGCCTGAATTTCATCAAGGCGACTATTTACGCCTTGAAAACCATGCCAAAATCTTTTTGATTGGCCGCCGTGTCTAAGTACTTTAATGAAGTTGGCAAGTTTTTTGATGTTTGTATTAATTATTCCGGCATCACCCAGGGCTCCGAGGTTTTTTGTGGGATAAAAACTAAATGCATTTGCATCCCCGAATGATCCAACTCTTTTATTATTAAATTTAGCACCATGAGCTTGACACGAATCTTCAATAATTTTCAACTTATATTTACTAGCGAAGTTAACTATCAGATCTAGGTTAGATGGGTTGCCAAAAATATGTACAGGGATTATTGCTTTAGTTTTTGAATCCATCTTTTTTTCAGCATCATTGATATCAATTGTGAAGGTGTCTTCATCCACATCGCAAAACACAGGAATAGCGCCTTCCTCAACAATTGCAATAGCTGTAAAAGGGGAGGTTAAAGAAACAGTTAAAACTTTATCGCCGCGACCTATTCCAAGTGCCCTTAACGCCAATCTTAAAGCATCTGTTCCATTGCCAACGCCGATTGCATATCGTGTGCCAATATATTCTGCAAATTTTTTCTCAAATGATTCAACTTGCGGGCCCAGGATGAAATTTTTGGAATCAATAACTTTGGCAACCTCTTTTTTAATTTGGTTATTTAAAGTTTTAGGGAGCGTCAGATCAATTAATGGAATCATCACCAGTAATATTTTTTGTGTTTTTTGTAATAGTCGATTGTCTGGCGAATCCCGTCTTCAATTGAAACCTTTGGTGACCACCCAAGTTCGTCATTAATTTTTTTGACATCGGCTACATAATTGCCAATCTCAATAGGTTTGCGATCTTTAGGAAAAGGGACTATTTTAAATCTCCCATAACCTAAAATTCTAATAGCCTTGTCGACAAAATCTTTAAGCGTTTGGGGGCCACCGCCAAGATTATAAACTTCTCCTGCATTTTTTCTAGATTGAGCACAGAGAATTAAAGCATCGACCACATCGTCAATGTAATTAACATCTCTTATTTGTGAACCGTCGCCATATAGTTCAACGGTTTGCTTGTCCAGTAGTTTTCGAATGAACCAATTTAAGACCCCTTGTTTAGGATGTTTCATCTGATGACGAGGCCCATATGTATTAGACATTCGCAAAGAAACTGTTTTAATGTTATGAATTCGGTCATAAAGCAGGTGATATTTTTCGGCGGCGATTGCATTAATGCCATTAATATCTGTCGGCTCCTGAATATGTTTTTCGTCAACCGGCAAATAAAGGGCTTTGCCATATTGATTACGTGTACCGGCAAAGATAATTTTAACTTCGCGATTGTAATTCTTGCAGGCTTCCAAAAGACAAAGTTGCGCCCGGCAATTGATATCAAGATCATTAAGTGGATTATTCATGCTATCGATATGGGAGAGGGTACCAGCAAGATTAAAAATAATTTCTTGATTTCCAACAATCCCATTTATCAATTTCTCATCTCTTAGGTCACCAATTACGGTTTTAACTTTCTGTTTTATAGGAGTGATGTTGAATTTGTTTCCTCCGAGGCCTGGAATTAAAGCATCGAGAAGAGTGATTTTCGCTCCGAGATCAACCATTCTAATGGCTAGATTAGAGCCAATAAATCCAAGACCGCCTGTTATTAAAATCTTTTTTCCTTTGTAGAACTTTTTATCAACCATTTTGAAAGAACTAATTCCCTCCAAAGCTCTATTAATTCAACGCCGACTCTAAAAATCCTTCTAAAATTAAAAAATTGTGATCTGCCATAACTTCGAAAGTAGTGGGAAACAGCAACCTCAGTAAATTTAAAGTTAGCATCCTGAATTTTTTTAACCATCTCAACAGTTATTACGCCACTTTGATGGACGAGTTTAACCTTGTTAAAAACCCCCCTTTTTATTAGTCGAAAGTCGCAATCTACATCGCGAATTTTTAAGTCGAAAGCCAATTTTACCCCAAAATTGTAAATCTCACCAATGACAATTCGATACCATGGATCATGTCTTTTAATTTTGTATCCTTGTACGATATCCACATCTGGAGAAAGTTTTTCGACAAGTAACCCAAGTTCAGAGACATCATATTGAAAATCTCCGTCCGTGTAAAAAACATAATCTTTAGATGCATTATTGAATCCGGAAATTAAGGCTCCGCCGTAACCTTGATTTTTTTTATGGAATACCAGTTTTAAATATTTATTTTTGCTTGCCAGTTCTTCAAGTATTGTACGCGAACAATCGGATGATCCATCATCTACGACTATCACTTCGAAGTCTCTCGTCAGCTTCTTTAAGGTTAGAGTAGCTAACTCTACCATTGAAGCAATAGTCCCGGCGTCGTTATAACAGGGGAAAAAGACAGAAATTGATAATTTTTTATTTAGCGATGTCATTTACTGTTTATATTTTGCTAGAAATTCATCAAGTTTTGATAAAGCGTAATTTAAATGAGCAGTTGTGTTGCCCGGGTAAACACCGATCCAGAATCCGTTTTTCATAATTAGATCGCTGTTTTTTAGATTTTCGACTACACGGTGTTTGATATTAAGATACGCAGGATGGCGAAGTAAATTCCCTGCAAATAAACTTCTGGTTTCAATTTTGTTTTTCTGTAAAAAGTTTACGATATCAAGCCTTGAAAAAGGTATATTATTTTTTAAAACTACCATAAAACCGAACCAGCAAGGATCTGATCTTGGGTAGGATTTTGGCAAGATAAAATACTTATCGTATTTTTTCAGAGCATTATAGAGAAATTGATGGTTTCTTTTTCTAAGGTCAATAAACTTGGGAAGTTTTTCTAGTTGAGCCAATCCAATTGCTGCTTGGATATCCGTTATTTTTAGATTGTATCCTATATGGGAGTAAATATATTTATGATCGTAACCAAATGGAAGCTTGCCAAGTTTAAATTTAAATCTTCTGCCGCAACGATTATCCTGTCCTGTCCGGCACCAACAATCTCGTCCCCATTCACAAAAAGAGTTAACAAGAACGTAAAGATCGGGATTGTTTGTAACGACAGCGCCACCTTCCCCCATGGTTATCTGATGTGCCGGATAAAATGAGAATGTGGCCAAATCCCCGAAATTTGAAACGAATTTTCCATCAAATTTTGATCCCAAAGCATCGCAACAATCCTCAATGACCCACAAATTATATTTTTTAGCAACTCGAAGAACTTCTTTTATATCAAAAGGATTTCCTAAAGTGTGGGCCATAATTATAGCCTTAGTTTTTTTCGTAATTGCTTTTTCGATTAAGCGGGGGATAGCATTACGGGTTGCCAGATCCACGTCGATAAAAACAGGTATTGCTCCATACTGGATAGCCGGATTTATTATTGTCGGGAACGAGCAAGCAACGGTTATAATTTCATCATTTGGAAGAATTCTTCTTTTACCTAATTTTGGAGATGTTAGTGCCGAAAAAGCAGCGAGATTTGCGCTTGATCCAGAATTGGTTAAAGTTGTATAACGAACCCCCAAGAACATAGCAAATTTTTTACAAAATTCTTCTGCAAAGTGCCCTTCGGTTAGCCAAAACTCCAGAGAAGCCTCAACTGCCCTTTTAATTTCTCGCTCATCAAAAACTCTTCCTGAAACTTTTACTGGTGTTACTCCCGGAATAAATGTTTGAGGCTTATGATTTAAAAGAAAGTACTTCTTAATTGTGTTCTTAAGAGATTTATCCACTAGAGGCAAATTTTACATTATGTAGAATTATTTGAAAAGGAATAGTCTTTTCTTAGTGGGTAAAATACTATATGATAAGCCCAACTTAAAAATCCTGCCCAAGATTATTTCCAAATGAAGAAACTGGTTAAAGTTTCCGACTATGTAGTTGATTTTATTGCAAGCCAAAGCGTCAAACACATATTTTTAATCTCAGGCGGGGGTAATATTCATCTTATTGATTCGGTAGGCAGAAATAGAAAAATTAGTTACATTTGCAATCACCACGAACAGGCTTCAGCAACGGCTGCCGAAGCATATTCAAAAATAACCGGTAATTTAGGTGTAAGTTTGGTAACGACTGGTCCTGGCGGCACCAACGCAATTACTGGCGTGGCTGGCGCATGGCTCGATTCTATACCAACACTTACCATATCTGGCCAAGTCAGAACTGATATCTCGGCAGAAGGTACAAAACTTCGGCAATTAGGCGATCAGGAATTGAATATTATCGATATTATAAAACCTATAACCAAATATGCAGTTATTGTAAAAAACCCCATGGAAGTCCTTTATCATTTGGAAAAAGCTACATATTTGGCAAAATCACAAAGGCCAGGGCCCGTGTGGCTCGATATTCCTCTTGATGTTCAAGGTGCTTTTATTGATCCGTCAAAGCTAATACGGTTTAATTTAAAAGAAGCACGGTCTTACTCGAAAGTTTCCAGAAAGATACTTAAGAGTTTAGTTTCAAAAACAATAAGTAAGCTTAAACAATCCCAAAGACCTGTTCTTTATGCAGGAAATGGTATCAGGCTGGCCGGCGCTGCAGATAGTTTTTTAAAACTTGTAGACCTTTTAAAAATACCTGTTTTAACCAGTTACGCCGGGTACGACCTTATTTACTCCTCGCACCCTCTTTATTTTGGCCGCGCCCATGCTTTTGGACAAAGAGCGGCTAATTTCATTATCCAAAATTCTGATTTTCTTCTGGCAATTGGTGCTAGACTCGACTTAAGAACTATCGGTTTTACCTATGAAGCTTTTGCCAGAGCAGCTTATAAGGTTATGGTTGATGTTGACAAATACGAACTGTCCAAAAAAACCTTAGATATAAACCTTCCGGTTAACTTTGATGCTGGTGAATTTATAGATGAAATGATTTCTCAACTTATGACAAAACCTTTAAAACTTAGAATTTCTGATTGGCTTACATATGGCATCCGCCTAAATAAAAAGTATCCTCCGTTACTTTCTGAATTTCGAAAAGGAAACAAGTATGTTAATCCGTATTTTTTCATTGAGACTATTGGAAAATACTTAAAACCGAAAGAGTTAATTGTTCTTTCAGATGGAATTGGTCCTCTTAACTGCTCTTATCAAGTTCTATATATTAAACCCGGACAAAGAGTTATCTTAAATAACGGCTGTGCGCAAATGGGTTACGGATTGCCGGCAGCAATTGGTGCATGTTTTGCTTCGGGCAAAAGAAGAGTAGTCTGTTTTGAGGGTGATGGTTCCATTCAGCTGAATATTCATGAATTGCAAATTGTAAAATATTACAATTTGCCAATAAAACTCTTTGTCTATTCAAATGACGGCTACCTCTCTATAAGAAACACGCAAAAAAATCTTTTCGGAGGAAGATTTGTTGCCTCAGATACCAAAAGCGGTTTAAGCTGCCCCGATATTTTAAAGGTTGCAAAAGCATATGGCCTTCCAACTCTGAGGATCAATAACCACAAAGATATGAAAAGAAAAATAAAAAAAGTCCTTGAGACTAAAGGCCCTATTGTTTGTGATATAAACTCAACCAGAGATCTGATGCTTACTCCCAAACTTACTACTAAAAAGACACCGGAAGGCAGATTTGTTTCCCCGCCACTTGAGGAAATGTCGCCGCTTTTGCCCGAAAATGAATTTATAAAAAATATGATTATTCCCCTATGGAAGGAAAACTAAAAAAGAATATTTTAATAACGGGCGCAAGAGGTTTTATCGGCCGGAACCTGGCGGAAAACCTATCAAAAAGATATAAAATCTATGGTCCGCCCCATAAAGATCTTGAGCTTCTTGATGAAGAGGCTGTAAGAAGATATATACAGAGGAATAAAATTAACATCGTTATTCATTGTGCAAATGTCGGGGGCGGCCGTGATACAGTTGGCCGTCCAAGCGTCATCTACGAAAATCTTAGGATGTTTTTCAATATAGCAAGAAATTTGGACTATTTGGAAAAAATGATTTATTTTGGATCGGGTGCCGAATATGATAAAAGCCAGCCCCTTATAGGAATTAAAGAAAGCGACTTTGACAGGCAAATTCCAAAAGATGATTATGGATTTGCCAAGTATGTTTGTTCAAAATTTACAGAAAATTCTTCAAAAATAATTGCGCTTCGGCTATTTGCTGTTTTCGGTAAATATGAAAATTGTTACTTCAAGTTTATTTCAAATAGCATTGTTAAAAATATTCTCAATTTACCAATAGTTATTGCCCAGAATGTTTATTTCGATTTTTTATACATCGATGATTTTATCAAAATTACTGAACATTTTATTGTCAACAAAACAAGGAGCAAAATATTTAACGTAGCCAATGGCAAAAAGGTAGATTTAATAACAATTGCCAACATTATCAATATAATAGGGAAAACCAAATCGAAGATTATAGTCAAAAACCCCGGTTTAAACAAGGAATATACTGCCAATATCTCTCTCTTGAAAAGAGAAATTCCAAATATTAAATTTACTCCAATTAAAAATGCAACTATGGAGCTTTATAATTGGTATGAAAAAAATATTGACAAGATCGACAAAGAAAAAATCGTAAGGGATGAATATTTAAAATTTACCAAAGTCAACAAAAAATGAAGCAGATACTTTTAACTGGTGGCTCAAGGGGGATAGGTGAAGCTACAGCCAAGCTTTTGCGATCTCAAGGATACAGGGTAATTACTCCAAATAGAGGAGAGTTGGATTTAAATAGCATTGAATCGATTGAGACTTTTATCAAAGCTAATCGTCATCTGAAGCTCTATGCGCTTATTAATAATGCCGGGGTTAACAATCCGCAATGGATAGAGGAAATAGAAAAACAAAATATAACGGAGACTCTAAACGTCAATTTAATTTCACCAATCCTGTTATGTAAAGGTTTTGTTTCGCAGCTTAAAGAAAATAAAATAGCCCATATTATAAATGTCGGTTCGATGTTTGGAGTAATTTCAAGGGCTAAACAATCTGTTTATACAGCGTCCAAATTTGGCATTATAGGTTTGACTAAAGCACTGGCGCTCGAACTTGCAAAATATAATATTTTGGTAAATAGCATTTCTCCCGGCTTTGTCGTAACGGATCTTACCCTAAGAAATACCCCTGAGAAAAATGCCCAGCTTGCCAAAGAAGTACCCCTTACCAGATTTGCTAAACCTTTGGAGATTGCCCAGCTGATCTCTTTTCTAATTTCCGAAAAAAATACCTATATAACCGGTGAGAACATTGTTATTGACGGCGGATACTCTTGTAAATAATTATTGTGCAGAAATTAACGGTTAGGTCTCGTTTTGGCAATTATCAAGTTGTCTTTTATAAAGATTTTAGTTTTTTTAGATCATTAAAAAAAAGCAATTTTTATTTCATTGTAGACAGACAAATATTCAAATTATATAAGGAAAAACTTTTTAACAAAGTAGATAAAAAGAAATTAATTTTACTTGATGCTAAAGAAGAAACGAAAACAATAGGGAAGGTACAGACTATTTACGCTTCTTTATTAGAAAATAGCATTAATAAAAATGTAACAGTAGTATCTGTCGGCGGGGGAGTGATACAGGATGTATCAGGCTTTGTAGCTTCTACGCTATTTCGGGGAATCAAATGGTTTTATGTTCCAACGACACTCCTTGCCCAGGCAGATAGCTGTATAGGAAGTAAAACTTCAATTAACTTTAGAAAGTACAAAAATCTCTTAGGGACCTTTTATCCTCCGGTGAAAATTTACATAAGCTCAGCCTTTCTAAAGACACTAGAAATGAAAGATTTTTATAGTGGCTTGGGAGAAATTATTAAACTGCAGTTAATGGATATAGACGCCGGCAAATTTAGAAATTTGGTAAGCCACATCAAAAGGGTACAGGAAGGAAAAGACAGTGCACTGCTTTTAAGTTTGATAGAAAGTAGCCTGCGAATAAAAAAACATTATATCGAAAAAGATGAATTTGATCACGGTGTGAGAAATTTACTAAATTACGGCCACACCCTAGGGCACGCTTTGGAATCAGTTTCCAACTTCAGAATTTCCCATGGAATGGCCGTGATCTTAGGAGTTATTTATGCTAATATTCTTTCCGTCAACCGCAGGCTGCAAAGCGAAAAATCATTCAAGTTCGTAACTAATTTCTTTCTTCTGCCAAACGCTCATCTTGATATGTTAAAACTTAAAAGTGACTACTTCGACAAAGCGAAACTAATGAGGTTAGTTAAAAGGGACAAAAAGCAGGTTAGTTCAAAGTTGACATTCATTATTCCCGCAAACAATTTCAAGCTTAATAAGGTTGACGATATAAGCTACAAAGAGTTTAATATGGCTCTAAGCAGGTTTAAAGCTTTACTATTTAGATAGAAGTGAAAGGATAATTTTAATAATGAATATATCGGAACAAAAGATGGTAAGCATCCTAAAAAACCTAAAACAGGATTTTAATGTGGTCGCAGTAAAAGCAGAATTTGAAGCAGAAGCAACAAGGCTCGATGAAGCAATAAGGCTGAAAGAAATAACAGATTCAGCGGATCTTGCACTAATTATTAAAATTGGCGGCGCAGAAGCTATTCGGGATATATTTGATGCTCAGCTTTTAGACGTTAAAGGCTTAATTGCGCCGATGATAGAAAGCCCCTATGCTCTTCAGAAATACCTCGAGGCGATACATAAATTTTTCCCAAAGGAACTAATAAAAGGAATTAATTTCGGTATCAATATAGAAACTATCCATGCTTATATGTCTCTTAAAGAAATATTTAAAACACCAAAAATTAAGACACTTTCGACAATCACGGTAGGTAGAGTTGATCTCGCCCTTTCTATGGGGATGAAACGAGATGAAATAAACAATGAAAGAATATATGAAATCACCGAAGACATTTGTAAATTTGCCAAAAGTAAAGGATTTAGTACAACAATGGGGGGAGGTATCGCGATAGAAGCAATCCCTTTCATTAAAAAATTAAAAGCAAAGGAACTTCTTGATAAATATGAAACTCGCAAGGTTGTTTTTATAATAGGGGATTCAGTAAGAAAAATATCCAAAGGGATTCTTCTCGCAAACGAGTTTGAACTATTGTGGCTAAAAAACAAAAAGAATTACTACAGTGCTATCTACAAAGAGGATGATACGAGAATTAGCATGCTTCAAAGAAGGTTAGCGATGGGTAAAAAAGCTATAGAGGGATAATTATTAATGAAGAAAAAAATTATTTCTGTGGTAATTCCTACATATAACGAAGAGCTAAATATTAATAATGCTTACTTTGAAGTTAAAGAAGTATTTCAAAAATTACCAGACTATGATTATGAGATTGTCTTTGCCGATAATTGTTCGACTGATAGCTCGCAGAAACTTATAAGAAAAATAGCCAAAAAGGACAAAAAGGTAACTGCCGTATTTCTTTCGAGAAATTTTGGCGGCGAATATTCATCCCTTGCCGGAATGAAAGTGGCAACTGGAAATGCCACAACGGTTTTAGACTGTGACCTGCAGGATCCTCCGGAGCTTATTATAGATTTCATAAAACAGTGGGAAAAAGGGAACGAGGTTGTCATAGGTTACAGAAAGCACATAGAAGAAAAGCTTCTCATTAAACCATTAAGGATTATTTTTTATAAATTATTTAAATTGATTTCAAACATTGACATTCCCCTTAATGCGGGTACTTTCTCTTTGGTTGACAGACGTGTAATGGAGATAATTAACAATCTTCAGGAGCGAAACAGATTCTTTAGAGGGCTTCGAGCTTGGGCAGGGTTTAAAGTTGCCAAAGTTGAGTACGTAAGAAGAAAGAGAAAATACGGCCAGTCCCAAAATACCATTATTGATTATATAAGAGATGCAGAAAGGGGATTTTTTGGCTTTTCCTTTGTTCCTCTAGAAATCGTTACATATATTGGTTTTATTTTAGTTATAGTTTCTTTTGTTTTCATCATAGGATATATACTCCTGTTTTTTTTATTAAGTAATCCAGTTCCTGGTTTTATGACTATAATATCTTTGATAACATTCTTGGGAGGAATTCAGATATTGGCAATTAGTATAATTGGAAAGTATGTCCAGATTATTTTTGAGGAAACTAAAAATAGACCGCCATTTATTATTCGAGAAATTATTAACGATCACAGATCTCAAAAATCGAAAAGTTTTTAGTAAATTTATATTAGTTGGAATTTTAAACACCGTTTTTGGCTATTTACTTTTTGCAATACTGATATACTTAGGTGTCTTTTATCTTTTGTCATTGACCCTCTCGCATATACTTGCGGTTATTCATAGTTTTTTGTGGAATAAATATTTTACGTTTAAATCGAAAAATGAAGTTAAAGGAGAGATTATTAAATTCGCATTGGTTTATACATCTATTTATTTAGTGAATTTTCTGCTTCTTTATATTTGGACGGGCATATTAAAAGTTAGTCCCTTTATATCCCAATTTTTTATATTATTTGTTATTACCACTATCTCTTTTTTTGGACAAAGATACTGGGTCTTCAAAAAAAGTTATTAGTTTTGTCTTTGGTTTTTGCGAAATAGTCTAAGTACCATTTATATATGTCATTTAAAGTTATGGCAAGATTTTTTTTTGGTTTCCAGCCTAAGCGCCTTTTTATTTTCGAGTAATTAATTGATTGTCTGGGAATTTCGTTAACGGCATTTTTTAGGACTTCAGATTTAATTTTTTCTGATAGAACATTCTCAATTTTTTTAATAATTGCAAAAACCGAAAGATTTTCGTCTGAAGAGATATTAAAGACTTCCCCTTTGATCTTATTAATATTTTTAGAAAGTAATATTAAAGAATCAACTACATCTTTGACATAAACATAATCACGCACATATTTTCCGTCGCTTCTTATTTGTAAAACTTCATTTTTAATTAAGGATTTAATCGCACCGGGAATGATTCTCGAAAAATTAATATCCCCCTCACCATAGACATTTCCGAACCTGACCACAACGGTAGGCAGATTATATGTCTTAAAATACGTAGTGGTTATAAGATCACAGGCGGCCTTTGATGTTTCGTAAGGATGATCTCCCGAAAGAGGATCCTTTTCGGATGCTTTAGGAATTTTCCCGTAGGCTTTATCCGATGAAACAACAATTATTCCTTGGACTCTTCCGTATAATCTTGCAGCCTCCAGAACATTGGCAGTGCCTATGATATTGGTTTCAAAAGTCTCTAGAGGATTATAATAACCGGTTGGGACTATAGATTGTGCTGCCAAATGAAATATAAAATCAATCTCATATTTAGTAACAATATCAATAGTCCTTTTAAAATTTTTAAGATCTTTCTGTACTAAAATTAGATGTTTATTTAAATTTTCGGAATAGAAATAAGATTTAGGGTTTAAGCTCTGATAAGGAACAATAATATTTGCCTTTTCCCATATCAGCTGCTTAACCAAATGACTACCAATGAACCCGGTACCTCCTGTAACTAATATATTTTTTCCCGCTAAGCCCATATTTTCCAGGCAGGTTTTTCCCTCCAAAGGTTGTTTAGATCTTGCATATCTTGATAAGTGTCCATTGCATGGAAAAACCCCTTATGTTCAAAAAGTGACAATTGCCGTTGGTTAATTAGAGTATCAAAAACATCTTCTATCATTGAGTCCTTTTTTATAAAATCAAAAGCTTTTTTCTTAAAAACCATGAATCCGCCGTTTATTAGCTGTTTAATCTTTGCTCTTTTTAGGAACTCTTTAGCCAGCCCATTTTTTTCAGTTTCTACGCCGCCAAAGCGAAGATGCGGAAAAACTCCCGTTATCGTGCCGATTGTTTTTTGGGCTTTATGAAACCTTAATAAATTTAATAAATTTATATTTGCCAAGCCGTCTCCATAAGTTACCATAAAAAGTTCTTCATTTATGTATTTTTTTACTCTTCTTACTCTCTCTCCTGTTAATGACTCCAGCCCGGTATCTACGAATGTTATTCTAAAATTATCAAGTGTTTCTTTCGGATGATGGGTTATTTTATGTGTTTTGTTGTTAAGTGTAAAATCCCCGTCATAATATTTATTATTTATGAAATACTCCTTAATTATATTTCCCTTATATCCTAGTGCAATTACAAAATCATTAAATCCAAAATGTGAGTAAATTTTCATAATATGCCAGAGTATTGGTTTGCCGCCAACTTCAACCATAGGCTTTGGCTTAAATTCGGTTTCCTCTTTGAGTCTATATCCAATTCCTCCGCATAAAATAACAGTTTTAATCTTTTTCATAGGGGTTTTGTGGCATTTTACATAAATATCTAATTCTCTTCAACAATTAACACTTCAATATCCTTTATTTTTTTACTTTTAACTGTTTTGGTTTTGTATAAATTATATTTATTCTTAAACTCCTGAGTTTCAGTTTCCGATGGATTCACCAAAACTACCCCCAGATTAGGTTTTGGTCCTTCTGGAGATGGAACGAGTGTTTGAGCAAAGTTTGTCCCAATTCCGATTGTATGGGAAGGTGATTGTCCATAGTACCAAAACAGGTATAAATAACCTTGCGAATAACATGAGCCGAGACTTTCAAGATAAAAAGGCCGTCCTTTAACCTCTGAAAGAGCAAATTTAACAGAATTTACTTTTGACGATAATCCAAAATGGCCACTTGCCATAATCAAAGACCTGATATTGTAAAGGAGAAAAACAAGGATAATACTATATGCTAACAATTTACCAAATGTTTTCTGCCTGTAAAGAACATTTAGGAAATAGGCAGTTATTAAAGCAAATGCGGGGAAAAGAATTACTAATATCCATTCAAAGAGATAGCCTGGCAAGAATAGGTTATAAAAGAAAATTCCAAGAATAATCGTAATTATATGAACTAAAATTATTCTTTCTCCAAAAGTTACCTTTTTTTCTACAATTTGTCTTAAAAAGAAAAAACCAATGACTATTATTGCCAAAATAAATGCAGCGGGAGGAATCTGAGAAATTCTTGAAGCGATTAGATCAGGACAGGGTAGTATCTGATTATTAATATCATTCTGGCCAGATATAAAAAGGAATCTAGAAAGAGTTCTGGGTAAAAAATTAAGAATTGAACTTAGCAATTGGAGATCGAGTGGAGAAAAATCCAACCCTTCTGCTTTCAAAGGGTTTAGACCTTTTAAAAAAAAATGAAGATTAGATTTTGTCAGAAAAAAATTATGCTTTAAATCGAATATTAATAACGGAAGGTTAAAAAGGATAAACATTAATAAAATGTTTGTTAGTTTCGAGATTGGAGTCTTAAAACGATAGACGAACCAAATCACAATTGTTAATGCCAGTAGCGAAAAACTAGAGCCTTCGTTTTGAGTAGCAATTATCAATATCAATCCTAGCCACAAAAGATTTTTAGGCCTCTTGAGTTTTAGGTTTTGATAAAGAATTAAGTAAGTCAAAAGAACCAGAATTGGGGTCAGCGTTAGACTTGTAAGTAATCGATTATAAGCATTAACCAGAAATGAGAAACCATAAATTGTTGCTCCGAAAATTCCGATCAGTTCTTTTTCAAAAATTATTTTTCCGATTTTATAAACAAGGAAGGTAGTAAAAATTCCGATTAAAGCAGAAAAAACCGGTAAGATTTCCGGGTTCATTCTTGCGATTAAATAAGGAAAGGAAGCAAGGTAATAAAAGGCCGGACCAATAAATAATCCACCCGGTATCGGATTACCTATCAACTGAATATCATGGTTGACTAAGATTTTCTTAATAGTTAAGCCAAGGATATCTTCATCAACATTCCAGAAAAATAATTGTTGTGCTTTATAAAATCTCAAAGCTGCAGATATTAATATTATTGCGATAAGCAAAAAATGTTTTAGTTTAATTTCTTTGACAGTTAAAAGAATTTTGTTATCTGAAGAAGATTTTAAATTTGTTTTTTTAGCCATTGTTTATATTTTTCAAGACCTAACTTTAAACTTGTTTCAGCTTGCCAGCCAAGAAGTTTTTTAGCTTTACTTGTATCGGCCCAGGTAATCTCAACATCTCCTGATTGTTTAGGTAAAATCACAACTTTTGCTCTTTTACCGATTATTTTTTCCAGAGTTGCAATAAACTCACTCAGAGTTACCGGGTGATTGTTACCAAGATTGATAATTTCAAAATCAGATTTGCTAGCCAAAGACTTTATAATACCCTCTGTGATATCGTCTATATAGGTATAGTCTCGACTAGTTGATCCGTTACCGAATTGGTTGATTGTTTTTCCTCGGAGTATCGCGTTGGCAAAAAGTGCAGGAGCCATATCCGGTCTACCTCTTGGCCCGTAAACTGTAAAAAATCTTAAAATTACTGATTTTAATCCAAAGTTTCGGTAAAAAGTCTCAATGGAAAATTCCGCTGATCTTTTTGATGCTCCATACGGCGAAATAATATTTTCGCATGGATTGTCTTCGGTAAATGGCAATTGTTTAGACTCTCCATAGACTGATGATGAGGAGCCAAAAATGAATTGCTCAATTTTAGATTCAACCGCAATTTTTAAAAGGTTGACAGTCCCTAAAACGTTAACTTGGCCATAAAGCAGCGGATTCATAATCGATGGCCTAATTCCAGCTCTTGCTGCCAAATGGAGTACTTTGTCTGGTTTTTCTTTTTTGAAGATTTTCAGAACTTTCTCAAAATCTAAAATGTTTATCCTGTAAAGCTTAAATTCAGCTGATTTAAGAGCTTCCTTTAAATTTTCTTCCTTAATCTTTGGATCGTAATAGTCATTAAAATTATCAACACCAACCACTTGATAGCCCTTGGCCAGTAGCCTGTCTACAAGATGAGAACCTACGAATCCAGCCACTCCTGTCACCAAAATCTTATTTTTCATTAGTTATGTTTTCCTAGCCTTGATAAAAATCTCCATTTTCCAATTAGTGTACCTTGACTCTTTAACTTTGAAGCCAGTCTGCTTGATTAACCTAATAAGTCCTTTGGGGCTATAACAATTAATATGACTTCCATTCCAGACAGATCCCTTCCACCTGGTCCAGAACCACCAAATCGACTTGAAAAGAAGACTATCTGTATCCTGTACGACAATCAATTGCCCTTTATTCTTAAGGACTCTATAAATTTCAAACAGGGACTTTTTTGGATTGTCCAAATGTTCAAGCACTTCAATTGCTGTTACGGTATCAAAAGATTTATTTTTGAATGGTAACTTATGGGCATCCGCAACAAGAAAGTTAATTCGGGGTTTTGTTGCTTTGGCATATTTGATTGCTTTTTGGTAATAATCAATTGCTGTAATTTCCAAACTAGGATAAAATTTTTGAATTTGAGAAGTTGTTGTGCCATCAGCACAGCCTATATCAAGTAAGCTTCCAGAAGTTTTACCCATAAATTTTTTGAGAACGCGCCATTTTTTCTCATGCCAGTATTTTTGAAAGAAATTTGTTTTTACTCCTCTGTGATAATAATCAGCCGGCACCTGATTAAGGATTTTTTTAAACTGTCTTGGGTTCATTTTTATAAGAGTTGTTTGAAGTAGTTAATTGTTTTTAATAATCCGTATTCAAGTTTAGTTTTTGGTTTCCATCCTAAGATTTTTTGGGCTTTTGAAATATCCGGTTTTCTTTGTCTTGGATCGTCTTCTGGTAACGGTTGGGAAAATACGATCTTGCTTTTTGAATTTGCAAGTTTTTTTATTTCGAGTTTGCGAGAGACAAGCTCTCTTATAATTTGGGCAAATTCCAAAATTGTTCTTTCATCATCATTGCCGATGTTAAAAACCTCGCCACTTTTGCCTTTTTCCATAACCGCAATCTGACCATCGATTTGATCACCGATATAACAAAAAGATCTTGTCTGTTTACCATCCCCATAAATTGTCATCGGTTCATTTCGAAGTGCTTGTTTAATAAAGTTAACTACCGCTCGTCCCTCATCGATACTCATCCTAGGGCCATAAGTGTTAAATATTCTGGTAATTCGTCCATCCAACCCTTTTTCGCGAGTAAAAGTAGCAACTATCGTTTCTCCAAATCTTTTGGCTTCGTCATAGACTGATCTAGGGCCTATTGTTGAAACATTACCTCTGTAATTTTCATTTTGTGGTGTAACTTGAGAATCGCCATAAATTTCGGAAGTTGAGGCAAAGGAAAGTTTAGCTTTATGCTTTATGGCTAACTCGCACATATTCCAAGTCCCTACGGTGTTTACTTTCATTGTTTCAAATGGGTGAGCCATGTAAGAAACAGGGGAGTTAACATTAGGATCGGCAGGAGAGGCTAGGTGATAAATTTCATCAATTTTGTTGAATTTGCGATTTTTAAATAGTTTACAGGTGTCTTGGTTTAGAAAGTAAAAATTAGATTTTGAAAGCAGGTGCGCGATATTCTTTTGCGATCCAGTCAAAAGATTATCAAGACAAATAACTGTGTCTCCACGGCCGATCAATTTCTCGCATAGATGAGAACCGATGAAACCAGCCCCACCGGTAACTAAAATCGTTTTACTCATAAATTTCAATAAATAAATTCTAAATAATTTTTTCGAGTGCCGCTACCATATAATCGATTTGGGTCTTTTTTAATTGTGGGTATATCGGAAGCCGAATTAAACTTGCTGCTACTTCTTCTGAAACGGGTAAATCACTCATCTTATACCCTAATTTTTTACCCATTGATGACGAGTGGAGTGGCAAGTAATGAAATGAAGCTTCAATTCCGTAAGACCTTAATCCTTTTATAACCTTGTCTCTGTTGATTCTTGGTACTCTGACTGCGAAAATATGCCAATTTCCCCAGGAACCACTTGGTTCTCTTGGTAATATTATTTTTGAAGATAATTTTTGTAATTTCTTTAAAAGATACAAAGCGTTTTTTCGTCTTAAATTCGTTATTGTTTCTAGTTTTTTAACCTGTTCAAGGGCAATTGCTGCCAAAATATCGGAAAGAACAAGACTTCTGCCTACTTTTACCCAGGAATATTTCTTTCGTTCCCCTCTCATGAATGAAGACCTATTTGTTCCTTTCTCCCTGATTATTTCAGCTATCTTTGCAAACTTTTGATCACTTGTAACAAAAGCGCCTCCTTCGCCGGTTGCTGCATTTTTAGTCCCATGAAATGAAAAGCAACCGAAATCTCCTATTGTTCCCAAGTAATTGTCGCGAAATTTTGCCCCTAATGCGTGGGCTGCATCTTCAATAACTCTCAAATGATAGTTTTTGGCAATTTCCATTATTTTATCCATTTCGCAGGCAAAACCTGCGTAATGTACTATCATAATAGCTTTTGTCTTTGATGTTATTTTTTTTTCAATTTCCCCAGAATCAATATTGTAATAATTAATGTCTATGTCGCAGAAAACCGGTTTTGCCCCGGAAAGCAGGATTGCATTAGCGCAAGAGGAAAAGGTAAAACTCGGCAGGAGTACTTCGTCACCTTTTTTCAAAAAAGAAGCACATGCCAGCTCCAAAGCAGCAGTTCCAGAATTTGTCGGCAGGGCATATTCAACGGAGAGGTATTGACTTAATGTTTTAGCAAGATTTTGACTAAAACTTAAGTCACCTGTTCCGCTGCCAGTTCGCATCGCCAAAACGGCTGCTTTTTCTTCAGCTCTTCCCCAAAATGGTTTATGAAGGGAAATTACAAATTCTCTTGTCATTTGTAGATTGTTTTAGGGACTTCCGACTTAAATTTTAAGAGTTTAATTAAATAGTTCCAGGAGTCTGGGATTAACTTTACAGTTGATTTTTTATCTTTTCTTTTAACAAACAAAACCGGAACTTGACTGATTTTTAGACCTTTCCAATAGGCACGAGTACATATTTCTGTATCCCAAAACCAGTGTTTGTCTTGCACTTTTGAAAGTATCGGGAGGATTTTGTGGCGTTTTAAAAATTTATATCCTGCTTCAGTATCTTCTATAGGAATGTTTAAAATTGTTTTTACAAGGGTAGAGTAAAACTTAGAAGCGATAAATCTGATCATGGATTTAAAATTGCCTTCATAAAATCTTTTCCCAATCACCATGTCACTACCTTTTTCTATTTCTTCTACAAAGAGAGGTATATATGAAGCAGACACCTCCAGATCTACATCCAGATATCCACAGATTATTCCTTTTGCTGCTTTAATTCCATCAGAAACAGATTTACCTCTCCCCTCATTTTTTGTATGGAAAATTGCTCTTACTTGCCCAGCGTAGCCTTGGCGAAGTTGGGCGTTTTCAATTTCTCTTGCAAGTTTTTCGACTGATTTTTTAGTTTCATCAGTGCTTTTATCTTCTACAAATATAATTTCCCAATTCCGTTTGAGATTATTAAGCACTGAAATAATTTCACGGACACTTTTTTCGAAGGTGGTACTTTCATTGTAGCAGGCAAGAATCAGGGAGAAATCTACTTTTTGCATCGCTTCATTCTAAGATAATCTTCTTATCTTCTCAAATGAGGATTTGAAAAGAAATACCAAAAGTAATAAGAATGAGCCCAAAGTCAATAAATTAGCCAGTAATCTAATCGGTGTTTCCTCAAAGAAAAACTTCAACTGCCAAATTCCTTGTCCAACATCAAATGAAATCAGTCCATCAATCTGCTTTGTTTTATACTCCTTATCATTTAATTTAACTTTCCAACCAGGGAAGTAAATTTTTCTGATGATTATTTTCGTCGGGCTATCTGTTTTTAAATCAAATGATAAGCTTGTATCATTTTGCACAAGATTTGAAATTTCTATTTGTGGTTTTGTTTCTACCAATGGGCGAGGTTTAAAAGTATTGGCATCTGACCAAATTGTGTCAAATTCACTTGGAGTACCTAATATATAATTAGTACTAGTTGATTCGTATTGAGTAGGTTTTAAGAAATAATGCCTTGATGTAAAAAGTGTTAACAAAACTAAAAAAAGAGCAAATATCCCCCTTAATTTCATTTTGTCTGTAAGAAAAACGGCCAGAATAGCAGAAGATACTACAATAATTGAAAGAAATCGCCAAGGGAGAACTATGAACTTTAGAAAGGGCCAATTGTTCCAAAACCAAAGAGACAGTTTTTCTATGAAAAATGCTGATATGACGATGGTGATCAATAAAAAAATAATCTGGTGATTTTTTTTGAAAAATAACCTTATAGAACTCAGAATTATGATTAGAGTACCTACTAATCCGATTTGAAATGGTGTGCCAACAGTTACACCATTTTTAGGAATTCTCAAGAGTTGATAAATATTAAGAAAGTGCCGACCATAGAGATTTAAAAAAGTTTCTTCGAGTTTTGTATATTGTCTTTCAAAAATCGCTGGTATCAATTGAAAAGAAGATAAAAGTATTCCCAGAAAGACACCAACAAGAATTGCAATTAGTATTTTTTTATCAAGATTTAAAAAGACCAGGACATAAGCCACAAAAAAGGGTAAGAATAGAAAGAAAATCACTGTATGAGAGGTGATTAGTCCGAAAGTTGAAATTGCAAGCAGGACAACACCACTCCTTGATTGTTTTGAGATCTGATGAAGTGAAAAAAGTACCAAGGGAATAAACATCAATGCCATTGATTCGCCGAGTGCTGCCCGAGTATAGATATTGGCAAATCTATAAGGAAGGTAACTGAAAATTAGTGCTCCGACAAAACTTGCCAGATGTGAACCGTAATTTCTAAAAAGCAAAAATGCAAAGACTGCACTTGCCAAATAACTTGCAGATAACACTCCTTTTAATGCAACGAATGGATTACCGAACACCAACATTAATATTTCTGCCAAATAATAAGGAAGTTGATAATTGACAACAAACATTGGAAAACCAATTCCTTCGGCATACGTAGGAGCCAGCCTTGGTGGAATCTGACCGTCAATAATCGCCAGGTGAAATTGTCGAATTCTTTCGGCATGAATTAAGCCATCATGGCTGGGGTAAATCGGTGACATAAGCATTAGTTTTAAGGCGGGAAGAAGTAAAATCAACAAACAGACAATCGCAATAAAAGTCTTATTCTTCAGAAATATCGCCATTCAATTGCACTTTTCAAATGCCCTAAAGCATGTTTGGTAATTTTCATCAGCAAACCAAAATCTTATTGCCTGACCTGTTCCAAGACTTATATAAGCTTCGGAGGAGGTCGATATCTGATTATCGTTAAAAATTATTGTTGAGCCGACTGCTAAACGTTTTTGTTCGATTTGGCTGATATAAGTTTTGGCCAAGTTACTTCTTTTTATAACCCAGTTGTTATTTTTGATCAGATTTATATTAGAAACTGCGATTAAGCCAAAAAATACCAAAACCACTACTGCTACAATTGACGCACGGTGTCTTAAAGTTATCGCAACCAACATCGCCAGTCCAAAGACCGAGACATTCATGTAATGAGGTGAAAGATGGGTTGGTATCAAAACAAACGGGAAAAGACCAAGTACAATAATTAAAATAGAAAAAAGTGCTAATTGATAAGATTTTTTCTTCTGCAAATTATTTATCAAAAGCCCACCAATTAAAACAAGCCAAGCCAAAAGAATAAATGTCGATATTTGATCACTGGCAACTTCCGCGAAGCCAGCAATTCTTAAGAAGTAATATTTTAAAGAAGCAATAATTTTTGTAGAAAATTCTATTTTATAAATATCAAAAGTAACTTTTGGTGTTAGAACGGCGAATCTTAAGAGAGCAAAAACAAAAGAGACTAAGCCAATTTTTGCCAAAAATCCTTTGTCTAATCTTTGGCCTTTCATTAGAATTTCCCAAACCAAAATTATTACCACTTCAATTAGCATTGCCTCTGAGGCAAGAATAGACATCAGAAAAAGAACCAACGATAAGCCCCTTTTATTAATTAGATAACTATAAAAAGAAGCAATCAGAAAGAAAAAACCAATAACTGTCGCACCGCCTGAAATCCAAAAAAGCGACACAAAATGTGCAGGATGGACACCATAAAAGATGCCGGCTGCCACCGATGCAGTACGGTTTTTAAGGAGAAGATAGGCAGTTTTATAAATTAAAAAACTAGCTCCTATGTGAAATATCAACGTGAGTACGTGATATCCAACATAATTTTTACCAAAGAGATTGCCTGCTAAAAAGAAATACAAATTGTGAATAGGGCGCCAGTGGGTAACGGTGGGTAATCCAAAAACATTTTTGAGATCTAAGATGAGATTATTTTGCGAGAATTGGTTTATTAAAATAAAATCGTCCTGAGCAAAAAAATTAAATAATGCTTTCTGATAAACAGCTAAAACAGATAATGAAATTAAGAAAAGAAAGATAAGATTTTTCACCCGGTCAATTCTAACACCGCTAATGCCGGAAGAAAAAATTTCATATACAAGCTCAATATGCTGATATAATACCGGCATGAATTCAATACTAAAATTACTTTTTATTGCTGCCTTTTTTAACGCTCTTTCGTGGATTATTTTGATTCCAGTTTGGCAATATCCCGACGAGCAGGCCCATTTTGCTCAAGTTCAAGACTTTGCTGAATTAGGTCAGGTACCTAATGGGAATAATACTTCTTATGAAATCGCTCTCTCTGAAAAAATTTTGGGAACCGAAAGAAATAGTTTTGGCAACAACAAATTTACTTACCATCCGGAATATAAATTGAACTATTCCAGTAAATATTTTGGTCCGCAGGAAGATGAAATCATAAATCTTTCAAAATCTACACAGGCTCAGTTAGTCAAAAATGAGGCAACAGCCAATCCGCCACTTTACTATTTTTTAGGGTCAATAGCATATAAATTGTTTGCCGATGGGAGCCTTTTTACCAGAGTATATGCAGTAAGATTACTCTCAGCCATTTTCTTTTTGGCAACCGTTATGACAAGTTATCAAATTGCCAAGTTAATCTTTGAAAAAAATGAAATACTTCAAATGGTACTACCAGCGCTTGTGACTTTTAAACCAATGTTTGTTTTTGCCTCAACAGGGGTTTTGCCAGACTCCTTGACTAACCTTCTTTTTTCAGCGGTCTTATTCATTTGTTTGAAGATAATAAAAGAGGGGATTGACCCCAAACTTTTAATTAGTCTCTTTGTGCTAATTATCTTAGGTAGCCTCACCAGACAACAGTTTTTAATCGCCCTGCCGATTGTCGCCTTACCTATTATCTATCAGCTTTTTAGGAAGGTCGGTCAATCAAAAACAACAGTAGCAGTACTAATTACGATTGTAGTTTTTGTTATATCTAGTTATTTAATTCCCCAGTTTAAATTCATTAGAGATCTAGCGGCGCCTGAAATAGGTAGACCAAATCTCGCTTTATTGTTAAATGCTCAATTTATTGACCACATTGTATGGACGATTCGCCATACCGTTGCCGAAGTCTTGCCTTGGTATTGGGGCGTTTATAAGTGGCTTTCCCTTACCTTACCACCTCTCCACTACCGCGTAATCAATCGCCTGATTATACTCGCTCTTATTGGTTTAATCCTCAGGGCAATTATCATTATCCGCAATCGACGACTAAGTCTATCGGATTTGATTTTAGGGTTCTTGATTATTGTTTCATTGATTTATTTCGTCACCTTGTTAATTTGGGATTATTTTTTTAGACTCGGCCATAATTTTTCTTTCGGAATTCAAGGGCGATACTTTTTTCCGTTAATCACAGCACATATGGGCATTTTACTAATTGGATTTTGGCAAATATTCAGACTAGTGTTAAAAAAATATGCCAGTATAGGTATTTATGCCTTAATTTTATTTTTTATTTTCTTTAATAATTTTTCTTTGTTTTATGTTGCATCATCCTATTACGACATCTCAAATCTTTCAACTTTTATTAAACAGGTTAGTCAATATAAACCGTTAATTATCAAAGGTAATACTATCCCAATGATTTTGTTACTTAGTCTCACTTTTCAGTCGATTTTCATCTTTTCTCTTGGAAAATATATAATAAAACGAAATGTTAGCACTTAAAGAAACTGGTACAAGAAAAGCTCTAAAATTTGTTCTTTTTGGTTTTTTGGGAATTATTTATCACCGAATTGTTCTTCATTGGTTTCCATTTCCGCCAGTTAGAAAATTATTTCTGCAGCTTCTCGGTGCAAAAATTGGCAGCGATTCCATACTCATGGAAGTAAAATTTTTCAATTGGCATCATCAGGGCCTTAAGGGTTTGAAAATCGGCAAAAATTGTTTCATCGGGGATGAAACATTAATTGACCTTTACGACAGTGTAATTTTAGAGGATGAAGTTACAATTGCCCAACGGGTGACAATTTTATCTCATTTAAATGTTGGATATAGTAATCATCCACTCCAGAAATTCTTCCCAAAATTTTCAAAAGAAGTTGTATTTAAAAAGGGATCGGTAGCCGCAGCGGCAGCAACAATTTTACCGGGGGTTACTATTGGAGAAAGATCATTTGTTGCAGCTGGTAGTGTAGTAACCAAAGATGTTCCGTCCAGAACTCTAGTTGCAGGAGTTCCTGCTAAGCCAGTTAGAAAAATAAGGTAATGTGTTAAAAATTTCTTTAATCTACGATTACCTCAGAACCTTAATTTTGCCCTTAGTTGAGATCGACAAATTTGTCCCCAAAAGTAATCGTATTTATGATCTTGGATGCGGAGAGGGCGTAATTTCCAGATATTTAGCCAGAATAAAAACTAGAGAGATTATTGGAGTTGACAATAGTGAAAAAAGACTTAAAAAAACCAATTTTAAAAATCTTAGGTTTATATTAACTGATATCAGAACGTTCGATCTAAACAAAGCAGGCGGAGTTGTAATTTCTGATGTTTTACACCATTTAAATTTTAATGATCAGGCAAAATTATTAAGAAATGTTTATAAAAAGTTAAACAAAAACGGGGTTCTAGTTGTCAAAGAGATAGATAGAGAAGAATTTATAAGGAGCAGGCTTTCGAGATTTTGGGACTTTATTTTATATCCCAAAGATAAGATTTGCTACTACAAATCAACCGAATTGAAAAATTTTCTAACAAGTCTTGGGTTCAATGTTAAAGTTGTAAGAACTTCTCGATTTTTTCCTGGATCCACTACATTGTTTTTATGCAGAAAATAATCGCTAAAATTATTAAAATTTGGCCAATTTTTTTTCTGATAGCAATTGCTTTTTTTCTTCGAATTATTAGATTGAATGAATTATTCTACTTCACTTATGATGAGTCTATTCCGGCTTTTGTCGCAAGACGTCTCATTCTTTGGAATCATTTGCCGCTAATCGGAGGTGTAACTCCATTCAATTTTCACCTTGGCCCATATTTTTATTGGTTTTATGCCATAATTTTATTTTTTGGAAAACTCAATCCTTTAGCCTGGGGTTATGCCTCAGCAGTAATTGCTGTCATTACCACCTTGATGATATATCTGGTTGGCAAATCCATTGACTCAAAAAAACTCGGCATTACTGCTGCTATTTTCTGGGCTTTTTCTTTTCTTACCAATATTTATGATCGTCATCTTTGGGCATTGTACTGGGGATCACTTGTTTCGCTGATAGTTATTTACTCACTTTTTAAAATCATCAAGGGTCAAGGAAAATATATCTATCTTTTGGGATTGACAATTGCACTGTCCATCCATGCCGATCCATCAAACTTGGTATTTTTACTTCTTTCTTCGATTATCTGGTTGGTTTATAAAATACCAGTCAGAAAGAGTGCATTTATAGCTTTTGGGATAATTCTTCTTTCATTTTTGCCGCTAATTGTTTTTGATCTAAGGCATAATTTTGCCAACACTCGTCCGGTTGTTGATTTTTGGAAACAAGGAAAAAATAATCCAGGTTTTGATCTTGGGAAATTTACGAATAATTCCCTGATTTTTCCAAGAGCTTTCAGTCGTTTAATTTATACATTTGGCGACGATGAAATTGCCAAGCAATATTCTTACTGTCGAAATTACGTCATAGAGAAATATCAAGCAATTCCCTTGATTTTTGTTATCCTGTCGTCGGTTATTTTAATTAGCTTTATTTTTTGGATCTTTAAGAATAAAAAGAATGAAGGATGGCGGCTTGCAAGTTGGCTGATTATTCTATACTTTTTTGGCATCCAGCTCTATGGCACAATTTTTAGAGCCGATATTTTCGAGCATTATATAACTGGTCTTTTTGCGGTTTTTCTATTTATCTTTGCCAAAATTGTTGGATTAGTTCCCAAAAATTTGTGGCTTTTAGTAATTGGCCTTTTTATAGTCTTTAATTTTTCTAAACTCTTAAATGCTAAAAACAGTATGGGTCTGAAAGTAAAAAAAGAAGCGATTGAATTTACTATGAGGGAGATAGGGGATAAACCATTTTCGCTGGATTCCCTTTCTACATGCTGGAAATATTCTGGATATCGATACTTATTCACAGTCTTTGGCAGAGAACCAGTTAAAAGCTATGTCGACTCCAACTTTGCTTATCTTTACGGAACGACCCCAGTTGCCCAAAAACACCCCAAAACTGTAGTTGCCTTTGTCATCCATGACTTTTTGCCGGAAACTGAGCAGTTTTACAAACGGTATGCACTCCTAAAATCTCACGAAGTTAAAACCGAACTCTTTGGTAATATCGAAGTAATCATCATGGACAACTCAAGCGGATGGTTTGATAAACCCAAGATCTAAATCACAAAACCTCAATTTTTTCTTGCCAAGGCAACTATGCTTAATCCAAAGGGGATACCAGATTTCAACGCGATCTCTTTTTCAAAAGCACTGATATGACCCATTACTTTATCAACAAGCGGCAACCCCACTTTAAAATCCGAAGGATAAGTTTTTTTAAAAAAAATATTTTTAATTTTCCTTACAATAAAGACCGGCAACAATAAAAAAGAATACAGGTAAGTACACTTGACAACTTCAAATCCATGGTTTTTTAAAAGTTCTTCAATCTGCCTTTTTGTATATCTGCGTCTATGATCCAGTACAACATCCCAATTACTCCACATCCACTGATATGCAGGTATTGTCAAAAGCAACAGACCGCGATTCTTAAGAATCCTGTGAGCTTCTTTTAATGTCTTGACATCATCAGTATGTTCCAAAACATCAAGCAATGTTACCAAATCAACCCCACATTTTTTGAAGCCCGTTTTTTCTGCGTCACCTAACTGCACATTCTTTAAACTTCTATTTTCAGTACAGAATTTAATTGCATCAGTTGAATTATCAATCCCATACGCCTGTCCTAATTTAGAAAATTCCTCAATGTTTTTACCTGTCCCGCACCCAATGTCCAGAATCTTGGGATTTTTTATCTTCAGGAATTTTTTGATGAGAAGAAGACAGGTTTCCCTTTTTGCAATATGCCACCAGTGTTTTTCCTCAAGCTCATATAAGTCAGCGTAAAGGTATTTTTTCATTAGGTCTTCTTAAGCCTATGCGTATTATATAGCAGGTATAAGTTAAAAATTGTATACTCACCAAGGTAATGATCAAAAATCTGATTAACCTCTCATTTACTCAAACAGGCAAAGACACAGGTATTGTCTTTTTAGGTACTTTGATAAATGTAATAATTGGCGGCTTATTTTTTATTCTGGCGCCGAGGATTCTTGGTCCAGCTGACTACGGATTATTCTCTGTGGTTTTGGCAACAGGTTTGATGGCATTTAATTTTGCCAATTTCGGCATAGATACGGGAATATTAAGATTTATAAAACCTGACCAAAAAGAAACAAATCAAAAATATTTAAAGCTTGCATTCAAAGCTTATTTGGTACTTGGTTTATTAATTTTTTTTCTGGGGTACGTATTTTCTCCTGCCATCGCGGAACTTTTAAATGCTCCTCAGACAGAAAATCTACTCAGAATTGCTTTTGGTGCGACAATATTTTCTCTACTTGGCAATTTTTTTGTTGCGGCTTTGCAAACACAAAAACAATTTATTAAAGCGTCTGTGGTAAATATTTCCTCAAACGCGGCCAGACTGGTAATCCTTGCTGTTGCCAGCTATTTTCTAACTATCGACCTTTATTTCTTAACAATACTGGTTTATTCGGTCACAATACTTTATGTAATTTTCGGGAAAATATTTGTCCCCCTAGATTTTTTAAAAGTAAAAGAGGAGCATCTTCATTTTAGGCATTTCTTCAGTTATAACTTCTGGGTTGCGGCATCATTAGCAATATCGGCAGTTCCTTTTGACAATTATTTACTTGTCAAAATAGCAGGTCCTATCGCAACTGGACTCTACGCAGCACCAATGAAGATCTTGGCCACAACATATCAGTTTGCGGGTAGCTTTTCACGCGTTTTAGCATCCCGCTATTCCTCTTTTGATTCAAACAAAAAAGCAATCGAGTTTTCGCAAAAAGCAATACCTCTGGTTTTGGCTGTATTTATCGGGTTAATTGTCATCAGTTTTTTGGCAAATCCAATTGTCAGATTGTTTTTTGGTAATCAGTACCAAGAATCGATACAGATTTTTCGGATTATTTCAGTCGGCATGGCTTTCTTCTTTGCCGATACTATTCCAGTTTCTTTGATTCTTTATTATTTTGGCAAATCTCAAATTGCATTTTTTATAACCGTCTTGCACTATTTCATATACGCGATACTTTTATTTCTTCTCATTTCGAATTACTCAGCAATCGGAGCGGCTCTAGCTTTTACAGTTAGCGAAATAATCACATTTATAGTTTTGGTAGGATACGTATTTTTCAAATTTAAAATTAGATGAATATTAAACTCTCCGTTATTATTCCCTGCTATAACGAACAAAAGCGTTTTCGAAAAGGACTTGATCATTATTACTCATATTTAAAAAGGCAAAGATATCCATGGGAGCTTATTTTTGTTAACGACGGTTCAAAAGACAATACTTATAAATTGATGCAAAAAACCACCAGAGGTAAAAGTAAAATAAAGGTTATTAGTTACTCGAAAAATCATGGCAAAGGCTATGCTGTAGTTTGCGGCGTCAAAGCCGCTCGTGGTCAATATATTTTATTTACGGATTTAGATCATTCCGTTCCCATAAATACGGTTGGAAGTTTTTTTGATTATTTTAAAAAGGGATATCAAGTAGTGATCGGTTCCCGACGAGTTAGGGGGGCTAAAATTCTAATTCATCAACATCCACTCCGCGAGCTACTGGGTAGGGGTTTTTCACTGCTTGTTAGATTTTTGATTGATTGGCAAATTAAGGATACTACTTGCGGTTTTAAAGCCTTTAGCAATCAGGCAGCCAAAAAGATTTTTGAAAAAATTACTATTTATAATTGGGCATTTGATGCAGAGATTTTATTCCTTTGTAAAAAATTTAAGATTAAATTTGCTCAAGCTCCGGTAACTTGGAGTGACGTGAGAGGCACCAAAGTTTCGCTTACGCGAGATATTTTTAGTTCTTTAATCGGTCTTATAAAAATCCGCCTAAATGACCTGCAAGGTAAGTATTCGTCATGATTCGTAGTTGGCTTTTGATACTTTTGATACTTCTGGTACATTTGATACTTCTTATCAACACTCGATTTACTCTTTGGCCGGAAATGGTTGTTTATCCCTATTTGGTTAACAAGGGTTTTTTTCTTTATAAGGAGATTATCAATCCATACCCGCCAATCTTGACATTTTTTTTGACAATTTTTGCCAAAATAGTGGGTTATCACCCATTGCCTTATCAAATTTTGACTTGGATTTTTATCTTGACAATCGATCTCTCAATTTTTTATATTGCCAAAAAAATCTTTAAAAAAATACATTTGACTTTAGCCTCATTGTTATTTTTTGTAATTCTCTCTATACCATTTGGTATCAATGGTCTTTGGTTTGATCTTGTCCAGACCCCTTTTATTCTTTTTGCCACTTATTATTTATATCAATATCTCCAAAAACCCAAAAAAATTGATACGCTTTTAATTTCCATTTTTTCATTGACAATCGCTTTTTTCATCAAACAGCAGGCAGTCTGGTTAATTCTTTGGTTTATGATTGTTTTGTTTTTAAAGTTTCGTACAAGAATCTTTGATATTTTTCTCAAAAATTTTTATCTTTTTGCCCCTTTTATTTTTTTATTTTTAATCCAAATTTTGGCCTTTTGGCAAAAAGGCACGCTTTTCGATTTCATCTATTGGACCATTTATTTCCCATTTTTCAAAGCTTCAACTATGCCCGGATACATTCTTCTACCAACACTGCGCCAGTTTTTGCCCATCGCCGCACTGTTTTTACTTTTTACTCCAATGTTTTTCAAAAAAAGACTCGAAACCAACTTTTTAATCTCGACTGCTTTTGTCTCTCTATTCTTTGCCTATCCCCGTTTTGATTACTTCCATTTAATTCCGTCACTAGCCTTGATCTCAGTAATGTTTGGAGAAAACCTAAAAAATCTTTCTATATCAAATTTTCCCGCTCGCGCCGTTTTTGTATTTAGTCTTTTTTTCCTTGTTTTCTTTGCTGGCCGCTATCTGGCTCGCAATTGGCATCAAGAAGTCCGTTTCTTCGAAAAAGATATTATTCAAGCAGCTGCCTTTTTAGAAAAAATTACCAATCCCGATCAGCCAATCTATATTCAAAATGGCCCAGATCAAATTTTGCCCTTGGCAAACCGACTTCCGGTTAAACCATGGGCTGATGAATTCCCATGGTATTTAGAAACAAAAGATGTCCAGGATAAAGTGCTCGCAGGCATTATCACCCAAAATCCAAAATTTATAATTTTCAAGCCATATGACAATGGACCAATATATGAACTTGGCGTATATAGACCGAAGGAAATTACAGATTATCTTGATGAGAATTATCAAAATCTTATCGAAATTTCTGATACCTTATGGCTTAGGGTCCGAAAATGAGTTCATTTTACAACTGTCATTTTGAATTTATTTCAGAATCTATATAGATCCTGAATCGAGTTCAGGATGACAAATAAGAATAGGTTTTGAAACTGATTTAATGAAAAATAATTACTTCGTTTTGCTTTTTGTAATTTGCTTGGTCTTTTTTCTCCCATTTTTGATAAGACCTAATTTTCTTTCTACACGAGACAATGATCTTGGAAGAACTTATATCCCGCTCGCAAGTTTTATTAAAGATTCATTTTATAGCTACAAACAAATTCCCCTGTGGCGACCGGATCAGTTGATGGGGGAAACTTTTATCGGTAACCCACTTTCCTCGTTATTTTATCCGGCAAACCTGCTGTTTTTGATCTTTTCGGTTAAATTTGCCTCTGTCGTTTATCTTTTTAGTCATTTTCTACTTGCCGGATTTTTTACATATTTACTGGCCCGTTCTTTTAACTTTTCTCCTCTGTCTTCATTCGCCGCCGCTTGCCTTTATGCATTTTCCACAAAGATGCTACTGCATGTATCTAGCGGTCATATCACAATGATCGCCGCATTTTCTTATTTTCCGCTAGCCTTTCTATCTATAAGGAAAATAATCTTACAAAGTGAGTCCGTTTGGGTAGTAATTGGAGCGATATCGTTAACTTTTATGCTTGTGACCTATCCAACTATTTTTTATTATGCGGTGATCTTTATAATAATTTATTGGCTGTACCATGTCTCAATTAACCGATGGTTGACAAAAGATCTGAGATTTAAAGCACTTGGGAGAGAAATTGTCCAAATTATACTGCTGTTTATTGTCTTTTTGGGTTTGTCGGCAATATTTCTCTTGCCTCAGGCAGAATTTACCCCACTTTCGACGAGATCACAGTTGAAGCTTGAGGATGTGGCAATACCAGCTTGGAATTTTAAAAGATTTGTAACTAGCTTACTATTTCCCTACCTGAACTTTAATAGTTTTGATCATGAGTCGTTTCTCTACTTAGGTTTTATTCCAAGTGTGCTTTCAATTATTGGCTTTTTTAGACTGTCTGGTTTTAAAAAGTTAATTTTGTTATTTGGAGGTTTTGTCACATTGCTTTTTATTGCCGGCCTTTCAACTCCTTTGTTTAAAGTAGCTTACGAATTGGCACCTTTTTTAAAATATTCTAGAGTTACCACAAGATTATGGTTTATTGTGGTTTTAATTGTTGCACTTCTCAGCGCCTTTGCTCTTGAAAAAATTAAGAGAAAAGTTCTGGTTTATCTGATTATAGCTTTGTTCTTGATTGAGTCTTTTTTAATCGGCTATAAAAAGATAATGAGCATACCGAAACTTAACTTCGGCAATGTTTCTATTTACCAATATCTAAGTAGCGATCAGGATAAATTTAGGATTTACTGCACAACCTACTGTTTTAACCCACAGCTGGTTTCAAAATACAAAATTCAAGTTTTACATGGAGAAACCCCTATTCAAGATGCTAAATTTATTGATTTTTTGGAATACGCTGGTGGCTATCATTACGATAAATTTGCGGTGATTTTTCCGCCATACCAAGTTTGGCAGAAAGATAATCCACCGCAACCTAACGCCGATCTTTTAGGTCTGGCTAATGTTAAGTATGTAGCATCGACTTATCAACTTGCTAAAGAAGATTTTTTCTTTATCGATAAATTTGAGAATATTTATCTTTACCAAAATAAAAAATTTAAGCAGAGAATTTATTTTACTAATTCTAATGATAGAATACAGATAAAAAAATATTCTCCAAATAATATTATCGTTAAATTCCCAAGTTCATCCCGACTACGCACTCTGATATTCTCGGAGCTTTTTTATCCGGGTTGGATAGTTAATGCAAATCATCAAAAATTAACAATTTTAAATCAAGAACTGCTATTTAGAAAAATAATAGTTCCCCAAAATACAAATTCTTTAGAAATAAATTACCTACCAGAAAGTTTTGCAATTGGCAAAACTATTACTCTTTCGACCATTAGCTTTCTTATTTTGTGGTATATTCGCAAACGTAAAGCAGCTCAAAACAAAAAGTAAAATGGCCAGCATCGCAATTCTTAGCATGTATTCAGGCATCGTCGAAAGGGGAGTGGAAACATTTGCCTACGAGGTCGCAAGACGTTTGGCAGCAAAACACGAATTAACGGTTTTTCAGTCAGGCCGCGCAACGTCTAAAAAATTCAAAGTATTCGAAATTAAAACATTTGTCAGTCCCCCCAAATCCTCGGCGGGAATTATTGGTAAGCTCTATCTTGATTGGCAATCGCTCAAGGTCTTAATTTTTAGTCTTAAGATTTTACCAAAAATTTTAAAGGGTAAATATGATTTGATAATACCTTTAAATGGAGGCTGGCAAACACTTATTTTTAGAATATTTTCCAAAATCACCGGCTCTAAGATTCTAATATCCGGTCATGCTGGAATCGGTTCAGACGACGCCTTCAATCTTTTGTTAAGACCCGATGTTTTTGTTGCCTTAACAAAAGCCGAATTTGACTGGGCAGAGAGGTTAGCTTCTGAAGTCCATAAAGTTATTATTCCTAATGGAGTTGATCTGGCCCGTTTTAATCCAAAAGTAAAACCGGTAAATTTGTCTCTTGCCAAGCCGGTAGTTGTCTGCGCCTCTGCCCTAGTTTCGTATAAAAGAGTTGATTTAACCATAAAGGCTGTTGCCAAAACTAAAAATTTGAGCCTTTTGGTTTTAGGTGAAGGACAATTACATGGGTCAATTGATACGCTTGGCAAAAGGCTTTTAGGTAAGAGATATTTAAGAATAGTAGTACCCTACGCACAAATTCCCTCTTATTATCGCGCTGCGAATATTTTTACTCTGGCTTCAAAAACAGAAGCTTTTGGCATATCTTATGTTGAGGCTATGGCTTGTAACCTACCAGTTGTGACCACGGCCGATGATTCCAGAACGGAGATAATTGGGCCAGCTGGAATTCTGACAGATCCTAACAATACTATGCAATATGCTAAAGATTTGGAACTTGCCGCAAGAACAAATTACAAAAATATTCCCTATATGCAAGCTCTTAAATTTAGTTGGAATAAAGTGGCACAAAGGTATTCTGACTTAATTGGCAATTATCTTAATTAACCAATGGAAAGCTTCATCCCCAAAGTACTTCAACTTGGCGGCTTCTTTTATATTACTCTTGCACTGGCGATAGTTATTTCTTTCCTATTAAACAATAAGTTAGAAAGTAAGGTGTTCTCAATTATCCTTGTCTTAGGTATGTCCTTTGCGGTCTTAACTTCAATCTCTCAAATTACGAAGAACTTAGAAGAAGCAAAATTGTTTTTTAGAGACGACAGGGAAAAAATAAAAAGCTCAACATTTAACCAGTTTTCTTTCGCAGACAAGATCAGAGAAACTTTAAATTCCCAGGATAACAATTGTGTTTTCTGGTCCTGGGATGTTGCTACTAAATATCTTATTCAAGAGTCTTATCCCGTTAGACTTAAAACTGTTTGGAACATAGATTCTGCCATAAAATGCGACTTTGTTGTTTCTCAATTCACATTACGTCCCGAACTTAACTTTCCACCACTTGTTATTTTTGAAAATAATTTCATTTATAAACTTCCTAGTGCTCTAGAGCCCTAGTCATTGTCTTTAAGTTTACATGAGCGCAGAAAACATTAATCGATTTATTGTTTTACACTCGGAAGTATGTATTCGCTTTATTCATTCATCCGTGACCTAAGAGTCCAGAGTTTTCTAAAGCGAATATAAACTCAAAGAAAAATGAGCTTTATTTTATCTATCTTTGCGGTTTTTTCAATTTTAGAACTAGGTGTCCTTGCCCAGTTCTATTTAGGAAAAGCAAAAAATTTAAACTTTAGTTTTTCTACACTTTTTGCACTGGGTCTTGGCACATTATGCATCATCTTTTACTTATCTGGTCTCTTGCAGATTCATTTAACCCGAGCTTTGGTAATGATAACTGCATTTGCGTTTTCACTGCCGTTTTTTCTGGATGCCAGGCTTAAGATTCAAACCTTAAGAAATATAGACATATATATTCAAGGGCTTAGAAAGTCCTCAAAAATTTTCCTAATTATATTTACTGCCTTTTTGGTTATCTTATTCATATTTACTTTCTCAAGAACCATCTGGGGTTACGATGCTTATGAAAGGTGGCTTGCAAAAGGCAGGACATTTTGGGTTGACGGTGGTATAACCAAAGAAAATGCCAAAATTTACGACCCGGCAGATGATCATAATTTATGGCCGTTTGCTGTAAGTTGGTTCTATTATATCAATGGGAGTTCAGATGAAATATGGGTTAGGGTTATCCCTTTTATCGCTTTTCTTTCGATAATTTTTGAATTTAAAAAACATATCAACGTCACAAACTGGGATATCAAAAAATACTCCTGGCTTTTAATTCTTGTGTTTACACCATTCCTTTGGCAGACTGTTTCGCAAGAAAACTATTCGGGGAATGCTGACATATTCGTAAGTCTTTTCTTTCTGCTTTCAATTGGTGCAATAATCAGAAAAGAATTTTTATTCTCCGCACTATTCTTAGGATTTGCTGCTTTTACAAAAAACGACGCCCTTCCTACACTTATTGTCTTCATCATACTTTTGCCGATTTTCACTCGGAATTTAATTGCAAAATCTGATTTGAAACTAGCATTTACTGTTGCTTTAAGTTTTTTGTTTGCTAACCTCTTCCTGAAATATTACTACCAACTTAACTCACGCTACCTAAATCAGGATTTTTCTCAAATCATTTCTCAAAAGCCCATTTTCAAATATAATTTATACACTGCCCATGCCTTCAGAGAACAATTTAGGCAAATCCAAATCTGGGGTTTAGGCTGGTGGATTGTTGCTTTTGTCTATATGACAAAAATGAAAGCATTACTAACTAACAGATTACTTTTATTTGCAACAATCATAATGATAATTCAAATTCTAAGTTATTCAATTGTGTTTTATATTTCCAAAGAAGACCAAGCTTCTCAGATTACCACTTCAATTAGTAGAGTTTTACTTCAAGTTTATCCATCATCTCTTTTGATTGCCTATTATTTAGTAAGTAAAAAAAATAGACAAACAACTAATGCATAAATCACACCTAGTTTCTGTAATTATTCCAGCTTATAACGAAGAAAAAGTTATAGAAAATTGCCTTAAATCACTTTTAAATCAGAGTTACAAGCTAATAGAAATTATTCTTATCGATGATGGCTCAAGTGATAAAACGCTTAAGATTGCCAAAAAATATAAAATAAAAATCCTCAAACAAGACCACAAAGGACCAGGTCTTGCTAGAAATTTAGGTTAGCTTAAAGCTAAGGGAGAAATTCTAGTTTTTGTTGATGCTGACATGACCTTTGATAGGGATTTTATTAGAGTTTTAGTCAAACCGATTATTGAGGGTAAAGCTATTGGCACTTTCTCAAAAAATGAAATGGTCATCAAGAAAGCAAAACCTCATAATGACTTTGAAATATTTCTGTTTTATAATGCGTTTCGTTTAAGCGTGAAAGTAGAGACAGATGAAAGTTTAAACCTTTCCCAAAAAGATGGGTGGAATACAGATATCAACCTTAATATTATTGTAAATATAGCTTGCGAAAAACTATTTTAAATGTTGAAATCTTTAGTCCTAAATGGATTCACAATATTTTTGACTTTCGCATTTTTTTTGTTTATTCAAGTTCAACCATTAAATAATACAGTTAAATTCTTAAACTTGTTCAATATTATTATAGTAGTGGTTTTTTTTATTTTTCAGAATAGGTTTTTTAAAAATCTTGCTCATGAAAAAGTCTTTATTCTAGTATTGGTACTTACTGCAACCTATATTTTTTCTGCAAAATCCATAGCATCGAAACTAGATAGTTCAGTGACTTCCGAACCAATCGATAAGGGTTATGTTTCAGACGAGAAAGATTTTTTAAAGACTTTTTATATCATGAAAAAAGAAGAAAATTACTATAAATCATTTGGTTTAGCATTAAGAAATGACGCAAGGTTCACAAAAATTCCCACCGATCTTTATTCATGGAGGCTGCCAACCGTTTTTTACATTTGGAGATTCTTAGCAATAAATGGGCAAGGAATCATCCATTTGTTTATTATTCTTTCATCCATATCTCTCCTTGCTGCTTTTTTAATTACCAAAAATTTGGTTAAAGAAGAATTTGCGGTTTTCTCTCTACTTGCGTTAATTCCCTATTTTCTAAATGCTGTTTCCAATACATCCTTTCTTTTTATCGAATGGTGGTCATTATTTCTGTTTTTGCTTGCGCTTGCTTTTATATTTAATAAAAAAACATCGATTGGGATTTTCTTCCTAGTTTTATCATTCTTTACGAGAGAGCTTTTGATTATCCCAGCAATTGCAATCTCAATTATTCTCTCCTTTAGGCATAAAAAAATAACTCCTTTGTTGATTGTTGTGTTTGCTTTCCTTATTTTTATGTTTATGCATTTTTTCCTGATTGAAAAAAATTATAATAATGTCATTTCGTACTCATCACGCAAAATTCATCCATTTGATAAAGATTTTTTACTTCATATTCTTGCCTTTTCTACACAATTTTATAGATTAGCTTGGCTCAGAATAGGAACTTTATTTACGACCCTTACTTTAATTGGGTTTTTAATTACACTTCCACTCTACAAAAATAAAGACAATATGAATTTGTTATTAATAGCGATTAGTTCCTCCCTCCCGTTGTTTTTAATAAGTCCTTTCATAAGTACTAGTGATTCAAGCGGATTTTATAGCGATTACTGGGCAATTATAATTATCCCTGTTTTTATTATTTTTTCACCGCTTATTTTTAACGTGATTCCTTTTCTTAAAAAAGTAAATTTAAAAACTGGTAATATTAAAAATTAATTAACATATTCAAATATCTTGAACATGTTTTATATAGTTTGGCTTTTCAGAGGGACTTTCTTACGAAGGAATAATTTTTAAGACAACAGGTAGAACAGAATAACCCGTTAGCAGCTCGGATTTTTATCATTTTTGACATTCATGACAAACCATAGCCTAAAATTAGTTTCAATAATAATTCCGATTTTCAATGAAGATAAAGTTATTCTGAATTGTCTCCAAAGTCTCCAAAATCAATCATATAAACCTCTCGAGATAATCCTTATTGATGACGGTTCGACAGATAAAACCCAGCAAATAGTATCTAGTTTCCAATCTCCTTTTTCGAGTTTCAAATTATTAAGGCAAAACCATCAAGGTCCAGGGCCAGCTAGAAATCTGGGAGCATCGGTTACCAAAGGAGAAATTCTAGTTTTTATCGATGCTGACATGACCTTTGAAAAGGATTTTATCAAAGATTTAGTCAAACCGATTTTGGAAGGCAAAACTGTCGGTACTTTTTCCAAACACGAAATGGTCTCAAATAAAGATAATATCTGGTCAATTTGTTGGAATATCAATAGGAATGTACCTCGCGATCGGATGTTACCTGTCAATTATCCAAATGAAGCTCCTGTTTTCAGGGCAATATTACAAAAAGAATTCGCAAAAGTTGGTGGTTTCGAAATAACAGGGGAGTACACTGATGATTGGAGTTTGTCTCGAAAGCTCGGTATTAAATCAACCTTAGCAGGTGGCGCAGTCTACTATCATTCAAACCCTTCGGCTCTTGGTGAAGTTTTCAAACAAGCCCGTTGGATCGGCAAGAATGAATTTATTTCAGGTAACCTAATTCGAAAATTTAGATCAATCGTTCAGTACAGTTTTCCTATATCTTTGTTGATTGGTAGCGCCAAGTCAATTGTCAATGGTCAATTGTTCTTTGTTGTTTTTAAATTAACTTACGACTTGGCAGTTTGGCTTTCGGTATTTAAATCATTTTTTGGAGAAGTTAAATCGAAATAAATAGTATTTATTCTATATCTATGGTTTTAATAATATCTAAGATAATCGGCCTGTTGGTGTTAGATGGAGAGTTAATGTATGCTTCGATAGTAAAATCTAACCCTGCCTTATCTTTTGTGTAGCCTCGAGTAATGAGTTGCGACCCATCTTTTTGCAGCAGGAAACAGGCAGAAATTGTCCGATCTGCAAGCTGTAAATTAGTCGTTTCTGAGCAACCACCAATTGGATCTTTGCCAGTGCCGAAAGTAATTGAAATATTGCCATTTGGCCCGGTAAATGTTGTTGTGGAATAGGTTTTAGTTGCTGAAATTTTGTCGACTTTCCATCCGGTAGGTAGGGTGATTATGTATTTATCCTGAGGTTGTCTATAAATGGTTGGCCTGGGGCCGCCAGTCGGTAAAGGTGAGACGATCGGAGATGGATTAACCGAAGGACTGATTTTAGGAGAAGAACGCGGCGATGACGATGATTTTGGGCTTGGGGTGGATTTTGATTTTCCGAAAAACTCAAATTGTCTCGGAGCATCAGTAGTCGTAAAGTTCCTGGCCACCACATACCCTCCGACTCCGATAGCTGCCATAAATCCTAAAATCACCAAAATTGCTATAAAAGCAAAGCCGTGTTTCACTACCGCCTCTACTTTTATTCTAAAGGTCTTGTTGCAGTCTGGTCAAATGTTAAAATACGAAGCAATGATTTACTTAGTTTTACTTGCCACTTTAGTCTTTCGACTTATTGCCTTAAATCAAAGTCTTTGGCTTGATGAGGCGATTAATGTCAATGTTGCCAGATCTCTTTCTTTCAAATCACTTATTTTTAACTACTCGCTTGGAGACTTTCACCCTCCTTTATATCACCTAATCTTAAGAACTTGGATTTTGTTTTTTGGCTCATCTGAAATTTCAGTGAGAATCCCTTCAGTACTGTTAGGAATAGGTACTGTTTTTGTAACTTATCTTATCGGTAAGAAACTTTTTGAAAATAAAACTGCTTTAATCGCGACAATGCTTATAGCAACTAGTCCTCTTTCCATTTATTATTCGCAAGAGGCGAGGATGTATATGCTTGCTGCTTTTTTAGCCACTCTTTCTTGTTATTTTTTTGTATCAATCATCAAAAAAGATACGCTTATTTCATGGTTTGGTTTTGTTGCTTCAACGACATTAATGCTTTACAGCGACTATCTTCCTTATCTGTTAATTCCTCTGTATATTCTTTTTCTTTTAATAAACAAAAAATTGATTACCAAGGGAACCTTAAGAGCTTTTATCCCTGCTTTTATCGCAATCTTTATCTTGATTATTCCCTGGTTAATAATTCTCCCAAAACAATTTGCAGTCGGTCTTTCTGCAGCTGCTGCTTCCCCTGCCTGGGCTCAAGTCGTTGGAACGCCCAGTGTTAAGAGCCTAGCGGTGACCTTTGTTAAATTCACCATTGGTCGGATTTCTCACGATAATGATTTAATATACGCACTTCTTTTTACCCCCGCCGCAATTTTTACGATTTTTATCTTCCTTCTTTCTTTTTTCCGTTTATCACGACTTCGGTCATTTTTGTGGTATTGGTTTTTGGGGCCAATTGTTTTAGCTTTTCTTCTAGGGTTTTTTGTTCCGGTATTTGCTTATTTCAGGTTTATTTTTGTCCTAGGCGCCTTTTATCTAATTTGGGCCATGGCCATAAATACCATCAACTGGACTCCTCTGGTTAGGAGCCTTTTAGCATTGACACTTACCATCAATCTGATCTCAGCCACAATTTATTTTGCCAACTCCAAGTTCCAAAGAGAAAATTGGAGAGGTGCTACTTTATATGTTCACCAAAATTCTACTCCCAAAACTGTTGTTCTTTTCGAATCGACATACTCCATAGCACCGTTTGACTACTATAACAAGGGTAAAATCAAATCCCAGGGAGTTCTCAATAGCTTTAATCCAAACCAAATTGAAGTCAGCCAAAATGTCAAAGCACAAACAGCGGGTATGAATAAAGTTTTTCTCTTTCAATATCTTTCGCCAATTACGGATCCGCAAGGTTTGGTTTTTCAAGAGTTGACCAAAATGGGTTTTGTTAATGTTAGTACTCGCGATTTCGCGGGAGTCGGGTTCGTTTATGAGTTTAAACGCCTTTGAGCTTTTTAAAAAGTTTTTTGATAATTTTTATTATCAGCAACATCCAGAAGCTGCTCTTCGCTATCTGCCGGTCGTCTCGGTGATAAAAAAAACCCAACTTTCAGGTGTAAAAATTCTTGAGGTTGGGTCCGGATCTCTTGGAATCACTCCCTATCTAAAAAAACCAATTGATGGGCTTGATATAGACTTTTCAGGCCCAAAATCCCGATTTTTAAACAAGATCAAAGGCCAAGCTGACAATTTGCCCTTTCGCAAAAATTCTTATGATGTTGTTATATCCGTCGACGTTATTGAACATATCGAGGAATCGAAAAGAGAAGAGACAGTTTATGAAGTATTAAGAGTTGCCCAAAAATTAGCAGTTATTGTGGCTCCTATAGGTAAGCTTTCCGAAGAACAAGATAGAGAATTAAATCTTTACTATAGAAAGATTTTCAATGAAAAAAATCAGTTCTTAGAGGAACATGTAAAAAATGGCTTACCAACTAGTGATCAAATTTTTATTTACATCGATAAGTCTCTACGAAAATTAGAAAAAAAGGCAAAAATTACTTCAAGACCGCTTTTAAATCTTTTTGTCCGCAACATTTTAATGCGGACTTGGATTTCCAAAAACAAATTTATTTACTATCTATACCTAAAAGGCTTTCTTTTACTTCTGCCTTTATTGTTATTTGCCAACTTCGGAAACTGCTATCGAAGGATCTTTGTAATAGAACTTGCTCCGTAAGTTTGCGCCTTGAATCGTATTCGAATAGAATTGGAAAGACGAAAGGCAAAAACAAACGGGGTTTACTATGAAAATTGGCATTGATATTTCCCAAGTGGTTTATGGCACTGGTGTCTCAAAGTATACCGCCCAGTTAGTCGAGCATCTGGCAAAAATAGACAAAAGAAACGAATATGTTCTTTTTGGAGCATCACTTAGGGGTATTGGTAAATTCCGCGATTTAAAAGAAAAGCTCACCAGCCACAAAAATTTTCTGTTTAAAGTAGTCCCCATACCACCGACTGTTCTGGAATTCTTATGGAATCGATTGCATATAGTTCCTGTCGAAAAATTTATTGGTGAGGTAGATCTCTTTCACTCCTCTGATTGGATTCAGCCTCCCGTAAAATCCGCTACAACCAAGAGGGTAACTACTGTTCATGATATGGTTACCTATCTTTTCCCCTCATCCCTTCATCCCAAAATAGTGGCCACCCAAAAAAGAAGACTTGCTCGCGTCAAAAAAGAAGTCGATGTCATCATTGTTGACTCCAATGCGACCAGCGAAGATTTGATTAAATTCTCAGAAATCCCCGAAGAAAAGATTAAAGTAATTTATTTGGCAGCATCTTCGGATTTCAAACCTCAGGACGAAGATAAAATTAAGGAGATCGTAGAAAAATATAAAATCAAAAAGCCCTACATCCTTTCCGTTGCTACTCAGGAGCCGAGGAAAAACATCCAAAAGTTGCTTGACGTTTTTGAAAAAATCAGACTCGAGCGAACTAATTTTAATCTTGTGTTGGTCGGCAAACATGGTTGGGGGAAAGAACCTGATTTGTCAAATTCAGGTTTTGAGGGCTCAGTGATTTATACGGGATTTGTACCACAAGAAGATTTACCAGCGCTTTATAGTGGTTGCCGAGTTTTTGTTTACCCTTCTTTATATGAAGGATTCGGTTTGCCTATTCTTGAGGCAATGGCTTGTGGCGCACCGGTAATTACTTCCAATAATTCATCAATGGCTGAAATTGCCAAAGATGCCGCAATTCTTGTCGATCCTCGAAGCGAAAATCAGTTGAAGCGAGCAATAGAAATGATTTTGGATTTGAACTTGGAGAACTACCAAAAAATGGTCAATGCCAGTCTTAACCGAGCAAGAGTTTATACATGGACTAAAACGGCCAGAGAAACTCTTAAAGTCTATGAGGAGGTGGTCAAAAGGAGTGACGAGGGTATACCGACTAGTGATTAGCATTTCATCACTAGCCCCTAGCCTCTAGTCGCTAGTCACTATGTTGATTAGTATTGACGGGAATGAAGCCAATGTTAAAAATAGAGTCGGTTCAGGAACATACGCTTTTGAACTCCTCAAGCAATTCCATTCATCATCCCTCAATTCGTCATCCTGGAGGGAGCGACAGCGACCGATAGGATCCGATAATGAGATTCTATCGCTTCGCTCCAGAATGACAAGAGGAAACAATCATCAATTTATTGTCTACCTAAAGGATTCCCCTTTACCCGATTTACCCAAAGAGTCGGCGAATTTTAAGTATAAGGCCTTCGGTCCTAAAAAACTTTGGACTCAATTTGCCCTGCCAATCAATCTTACATTTGGTTTGCCTCGCCGCAAAGCGGGCTCAAAACCCAATGTTTTCTTCTCAACTGCCCACTATCTTCCAAGATTTTGTCCAGTGCCCATGGTTGTGACAATTCATGATCTTTCCTTTCTGTATTACCCGGAAATGTTTAGAAAAACTGATCTCTTTCAGCTCAAAATTGGATCCAAACATTCGATCAACAATGCAGCTCATATAATTGCCGTTTCTCAAACGACCAAGGATGACATTGTCAAAAATTATCAAGTCGATCCATCCAAAATTACTGTCACTTATGAGGGTTATGATAAAGATAGGTTTAAGCCTCAGTCAAAGTCGAAAATTGAAAGCGTCAAATCCAAATATAAAGTGAAGGGAGATTACATAATTTTCGTCGGTACTCTCCAACCCCGCAAAAACCTCGAACGCTTGATTGAGGCGTTCGATATAGTAAATGGAAAATGGAAAATGGAAAATGGAAAATTGCAACTGATCATCGTTGGTAAAAGAGGCTGGATGTATTATCAGATCTTTGAAAAAGTCAAAACTCTTAAATTGGATGATAGAATCATCTTTACTGATTATGTCCCAGATGATGATCTTCCAGCTCTAATCTCAGGTGCAACAGTCTATGTTTTACCTTCTCTCTGGGAAGGTTTTGGCATTCCGGTCATTGAAGCTCAGGCATGCAGTGTTCCAGTTGTTGTATCTAAAACGTCATCCTTGCCAGAGATAGTCGGGGATAGCGCGATTCTTATCGATCCAGAAAGTGTTGACTCAATCGCCTCTGGAATTAACGAGGTATTAACTGATGAAAAAAAGAGATTCGACCTGGTTAAAAGAGGCTTTGAGAATATTAAGCGCTTCTCTTGGCGAAATTGCGCTCAAGAAACTCTAACCATTCTCGAAAAAGTTGCTTCAAAGTAAGTCCCATAGTATAATCAGCAATATGCCAGAAAGATCAATCGTTTCGGAAAGCTTTATTGCCAAAGATACACAACCCCTGCCTTGGGGAATTGTCCTCACCGCTGGTTCCCAGATAAAAACTGGCGGCGGATATCGCATTGAACCAGATCTTGAAGGAAAAATGCGCAGCCTTGCTGCCTTACAAGATTTGGCAACTGGTAGGATACATGGAATTCTGGTAGCTGGTGGTGCCAGAAACTATGGTAGACCGCTTGCTGAGATTTATACTAATTATCTCGTCCCTTTTCTCAATCGTTACAATTTCTCTCCGGATCAAATTGTCGAAGTCAAAGGTGGCGTTAATACGCCAAGCGATCTTAGAAAAACAACCAGATTTCTCAGAAGAGTGGATTATCATGGAGATATCATTCTTTACTCTTCTTCCTATCAGTTCGAAAGAAGAGCAATTAAAAGATTTATCGAGCGATTTGAACTTGGCCGAGTGAGCCTTGAGCCAGCTGAGACTAAAATTCTAGAACGCCATCGTTTTTACGGAGCATATTATGGAAGGTATCCATACTTAGGTTCAATTGCTGAAAGAATATTGACCGCAGAATTTGTTGAGGCTATGAGAATAAGAAATCAGGATATTGATAGATTTCCAGAATCCATAGAATATGCCGGGGCATATTCGGATCGGGTAGTAAAACCGGAGATCAAGAACCATCCTCGCTTGGCGGCAGCTGCAGGTATCGTAGGGGTTTTAGCTTGTGCCCTTCTTTATAGAAGAGCAACTAGTAGAGCTAAACAGGCAATATAGTGTTATATTTATATTATGAAAGACCGAGTGGACAAATCGTTAAGTGTCAGAGAAGTTATTGCCAAAGTGATAATCAGGATTTTGCATGTCCTTTTAGATTTTGAACTGATGATTCTGGCGCTGATTACTGTACTTATACCTTTTCACTCTATAAGAAATTTATTCTTAAGGCTTGCCGGTGTTAAGATTGGCAAACATTCGTTTATTCACATGGGTGTGAGGTTTTTTTATCCACCGGGCGTCAAAATCGGCCAAGGAACAGTTATTGGCGATCACTGTTTTTTGGATGGCCGGGCACCATTAAAGATCGGTAGTCATGTTGATATTGCCTCTCAAGTTCTAATTTACAACTCAGAACACGACATTAACTCTGAAGATTTTGATCCGATTTATGGTGAGGTTGAAATCGGGGATTATGTTTTTATTGGTCCAAGAGCAACAATCTTGCCAGGTGTCAAAATCGGCAAGGGTGCTATAGTTGCAGCTGGGGCAGTCGTTACCAAAGACGTCCCCGATTTTGCGATCGTCGGCGGTGTTCCGGCCCAAGTCATCGGCGAGCGCAAAAACAAAGAGCCTCATTACAAACTCGGCCGCGCCAGGCTTTTTCAATGATTCCATCAATATTTCTATTTGTTTTACTTTTTGGCGGTGCAAACGCTGCATTGATCAAGTATGCTGGAGCAAAAATCTCCCCAATTGATTTAGTTTTTTTCCGATCAGTAATAGCTGCCGTAGCAATAGCTCCTTTTATAGGGAAAATAGAATTGACAAATTTTAAAAACGACCCTAAAAGTTTAACCTTGGCAGGATTACTATTTGCAGCAAACTGGATTCTTTTTGCTTATGGTATCCAGAAAACAAGCGTTATCATGGGGCAGTTAATTTACGTCCCCACATCACTAATCGTTGCTGGTCTTGGATATTTTATCCTCAAAGAAAAATTAAGCCAAAAAGAAATAATCGGTTTTATACTATCATTGGTTGGTATTACATATTTAATCCTCGGGTCCTTTAAAACTAAAGATATTTTGTCCTTTGGGACCCCTTTCGGAAATTTTCTTGTAGTCATTGCCCTATTTTCTTGGGCTTTCTATCTCGTTCTAACGAGGAAGATTAGCAATAATTACAAGCCTTTAACGATTATTTTTGTGGACTTTATAATTTCTGGATTAATTTCCACCATTTTTTTCATTTTGAACCTTAGAAATTTTTCATTAGTAACTTTTAATACAAATTTAATTATGGCAATTTTTGCTATCGCATTTGTATCATCAATTGCCTTTTTCTTTCTGAACCAATGGATCGTAAAACATTCTTCGGCATTTGTTTCCTCGATGCTTCTTTATCCGGTGACTCTTTCAGCAATTATTTATGGCATAATTTTTTTTAAAGAAAAACTATATGTAAATTTGTTAATTGGTGGTTTAATAATGCTGATTGGAGTTTTTCTTTCAACCTTTGATACGATCAGAAAAAAATAATATGGATCTTTCGGTAATTATTGTTAATTGGAATACTAAGAAGCTTCTCGAAGATTGCTTGTCATCAATTTTCAAATTTACTAAAAGTATTGCTTTTGAGGTAATTATTGTTGATAACGGATCGAATGATGGAAGCATAGCAATGTTGAAGGAAAAATTCCCTCAAGTAAAATTGATACTCAATAGAGAGAATTTAGGATTTACCAAAGCCAATAATCAAGGAATCAAGGTGGCAAAAGGGGATTATATCCTCCTTTTGAACTCAGATACTTATTTAATCGAAAATTCGTTTAAACAACTTCTCGACAAAGCGCAAAATTTAGGAGAAAATTTAGGGGCGCTAGGACCATTGCTTTTAAATCAAGATAAGTCAACTCAGCAATCTGTAGGCTTTTTTCCAAACTTACCCCAAGTTTTTTTCTGGATGACTTTTATTGACGATCTTCCTTGTGGACAGCTCTTAAAACCTTATCATGTCGATCACGACAGTTTTTATCAAAAAGAGAGAGAAGTTGATTGGCTGACTGCTGCCGCAATTCTAGTCTCTCAAAAAGTTGTTGAAGAAGTCGGTGGGCTTGATGAAAAAATTTTTATGTACGGAGAAGAAGTTGAATGGTGCCATCGTATAAAAAAAGCAGGCTTCGAAGTCTTCTTTTCACCCGTTACCAAAATTGTTCATATTGGTAGGGGATCAAGCCAGAAAATCCCAACCGCTGCATTTATTGGGGAGTACAAAGCGGTTCTTTATTTTTACCAAAAGTATAGAAGTAGAATTTCTTTGCAAATCGCGCGCGTCTTTCTTAAAATAGGGGCGTTACTGAGAATTGCTGTTTTTAGTATCTTAGGTCGAAAGGAATTGTCCAAATCTTATGTCGAAGCTCTTAAAGTGGTCTAAACCAAGTTTGACTTGGCTTGATAATCATATTTTAGAATATTTATCTTTCGCCCTTCTTATTTTCATTCCTCTTTATCCCAAAATTCCAATTGCGGATCTTATTCCTGGTTATCTAGTCAGATTAAGACTTGACGACCTCTTAGTGGGTTTTGCTTTCGCAATATGGCTTATTTGGTTAATTAGAAAAAAGGTAACGCTTAGAGGAAATCCTTTAATCATTCCAATGCTAATTTATGTAATCATTGGGCTTATTTCCTCACTGGCAGCAATTTTTATCACCAAAACTGTACCTCTTAGCTCAATTCACATTGAAAAACTTTTCTTAAATTGGGCAAGAAGAATCGAATACTTTTCAATCTTTTTTGTCTTTTTCTCTTCGATTAAATCACTTTCCCAGATCAAAAAATATATTTATCTGGCTGCATTTGTCCTTTTGGCGGTTTCTATTTATGGTTTTGGTCAGAAATATCTTTATTGGCCAGCTTTTTCAACGATGAATCGGGAATTTTCCAAAGGGGTCAAACTTTATTTAACAGAACATGCTAGAGTACTTTCGACTTTCGGCGGCCACTACGATCTGGCCGCTTATTTAATGATTGTTTTAACACTTTTTATTCCACTTAGCATGATCGTCAAAAAATGGACTCACAAGTTACTTTTTCTAATTATTAGTCTAGCCGGTTTTTGGCTATTGATCTTAACAGTTTCCAGAACCTCATTTTTAGCCTATATGGTGTCCATTACTGTTGTTTTCGGCATCCTTATTTCCAAAAAAGGCTGGCTCTGGAGTCTTTCTCGATGGTTGGTAGTGGTCGCCATTTCTCTTGGGATAATGCTTTCCTTTGGCGATCTTTCCGATCGTTTTGCTCATGTGCTTAAACTTGACAGAATTAAAACCTTGGCGCTTAAACCAGTCAAAAAAGAGCCGCCAAAAGGAGCTGCTTATCTTGATATCTCAAAGCAAGTTGGGGTAAAATCCGACATTCCTCCCTCAACCAAAAAGCCAACCACGGAATCACCTATTACCGGTGCAGTTCCTTCAGATGTTTATGAAAACATTCCAGAATTTGGGGCTAGCAGTGAGGGCCTTCCGGCAACGCTAGCTGCTAAGCCTCGGATTTATTCTCAGGCGGCTGTACAGTACGATTTATCAACTGGCATCAGACTTGACTATACCTGGCCTCAGGCGATTAAAGGTTTTAGAAAAAATCCACTTTTGGGGTCTGGTTATTCAACACTTACCAAAAGACAGATCGAAGATTTTACTGAAGCTGAATCAACTGATAATGATTTCCTGAGAGCCTTAGGCGAAACTGGCCTACTTGGATTTTTAGCTTTTTTTGGAATAATCGGATTTGCTATTTGGCATGCCCTTACCAACTTCAAAAAAATAACCGATCCTTTTTTCTCGACAATTACTGCTGCCTTGGTTGCCGCCACCTTCGGACTCTTAGTTAATGCCGTCTATATTGATGTTTTTGAAGCTTCCAAAGTTGCTTATACCTTCTGGATCCTGATGGCGATTCTTTTTGCAACAATTAAACTCGCCACACGCCCAAGAGAAAATCAGTGAAAAAATTAGAATTTCTTCTTATATCTATAATTTTAGTTTTGGCTTTTGTCATCCGCCTTTATAAAATCGCAAGACCTATTGCCGATTGGCATTCGTGGAGACAAGCCGATACAGCCGCTGTTTCCAGAAATTTTATTAAGGAAGGCTACAATCCTTTTATCCCGAGATATGATGATATGTCATCGCAGGCAAATGGTCTTGACAATCCCCAAAGATACCGCTTTGTCGAATTTCCGATTTACAATACCATTATCGCAGCTGTTTGGTCAGTGACTGGCGTTAATGAAACCTACGCAAGGCTTGTTACGGTTTTTATTTCACTTGGATCAACACTAATTTTGTATTTTTTGGTCAAGTACTTTTCTGGCTGGCAAACCGCGATGTTGGCTGCATTTTTCTTTGCAACAATTCCATATAACGTTTTTTATTCGTCAGCAATTTTACCAGGAGCATTAATGGTTCTGGGGATTTTAGGTCTTTATCTTTGTTTTGCCAAATGGATGGAAGATGAAAAGCGTTTGATTTGGCCAGTACTTTCTATTTTATTTGCCAATATCGCAATTCTGGCATGGCCGATTGCTCTTTTTTTCATGATACCTGTTGTCTATTTAGCATTTGATAAATACCAACTGGCAATTTTTAAAAAAAGCAACCTTTGGATCTTTCTGTTTTTCTCGTTGACGCCATTTATTGCCTGGCGCATCTGGATGAGCCATTTTCCGGAAGGTATTCCCAATTGGCAATTTTTAATCAATGAAGGCAATATTCGCTTTAAAGGAGCTTTTTTCAGATGGTTAATTGCCGAGCGCATGGGCAAATTAATATTGACAGTCGCCGGCTCGTTCCTCTTTATTTTGGGAATTCTCAAAAAGCCCCAGAAAGAAAAACTTTTCTACTATTCTTGGCTTCTATCAGTTGTTACATACTTTACGGTTTTTGCCTCTGGTAACATCCGCCACGACTATTATCAAGTGCCCTTTATCCCAATTGCTGTTATTTTTATGTCTATTGGTACTAAAACTCTTTTTAATTTACCAAGTCAGTCATTTAATCGTTTTTTCGGACCGCTGGCTGCGATAGTTTTAATTATTTTAATTTTTGCTTTCGGCGCATTCGAGACTAGAGGTTATTATTGGATCAATAAACCCCAAATAGTCAAAGCAGGTAAGGCGGTCGACCAATTGCTTCCAAAAGATGCCACAGTTATTGCGCCATATAACGGCGATGCTGCCTTTCTTTATCAAACGAACCGTCATGGATATCCAATTGTAGATAGACCCCTGGAAAAATTTATCGATCAGGGTACTAAATATTTAGTTTCTGTTGATGTTGCCGATGCCGGTATTCAAAATCTGGCCCGTCATTGCAAAGTTATTGAGAAGACCCAAGATTATCTGATCGTCGAAATATTTAAAGAATGCATCGGGAAATGAAAAGAATTTTTAATTTTCAATTTTTAATTTTCAATGAAAATTTCAAATTTCAAGTTTCAAGTTTCAAATGAAAATCTTAATGATCACTCCGTACCTTCCTTACCCTTTGGTCTCGGGTGGTCAAATCCGCACTTACAATCTTCTTAAGAATTTGGCCACCAAGCATCAAATCACACTTGCCTCATTTATTCGAGATTCTGAGGAGGAAAAATACTTAAAGGAATTGGAGCCTTATTGCCAAAAAGTGATTATTTTTAGAAGAAGAAAAGCTTGGTCTCCAATTAACATTCTGCTAGCGGGATTTACGTTTTACCCATTTTTGGTTTCTATTTATTTCAGTCCATTTGTCAAAAGACGCATTCAAAAAGAATTGGAAGCTGAAAAATATGATCTGATTCATGCCGAAACCTTTTATGTCATGCCTAATATTCCCCAAACTAAAATTCCCATATTTTTAGTTGAACAAGTTATTGAGTATTTAGTCTATCAAAGATTTGTTGAAGGATTGCCTCTTTGGACCATTCTTATTAAACCATTCCTCTTCCTAGATGTTCTTAAAATCAAATGGTGGGAAAAATATTATTGGAAGAAAGCCAAAAGACTGGCGGCAATGTCGGATGATGATCGCGCCTTTATTCAAAATCACAGCCCATTAACAGTTGATGTGATTGCCAACGGAGTTGATATCGATTATTTTGCCATGACTAAAAAACTAAACCCCCAAAACCCAACAGTTCTGTTTGTGGGACAGTTTAAATGGCTTCCGAACCGCGATGCCACAAAATTTTTAGTTGAGGAAATTTGGCCGAAGATTAAAACAGTGATAAAAGATGCACATCTGTGGATTGTAGGCAGAAATCCTCCTAAAGATATTTTGAAATTTGCAGCAGAGGATATTAGAGTCGATGGGGCTGTTGAGGATATACGAGTCGCCTATGCAAAAGCTGATGTGCTTTTGGCTCCTATCAGAAACGGGCGCGGGACGAAGTATAAGATCTTGGAGGCAATGGCATCAAAGACTCCGATTGTCGGAACTCAACTTGCGGTTGAAGGGATAAATATTAAAGACCAAAAGGATGCCTTGATTGCCCAGTCAGCAGAAGACTTGGCACTTCAGACTATCAAGGTTTTAGAAAATCCAAAACTTGGCCAAAAATTAGCTAAAAACGCATATAAACTTGTAAGAGAAGAATATAACTGGAAGAAAATTTCAGATCGGCTTGATCATGTTTATCAAGATGTAGGCGGCGGTTAATGGATCTTTCAATTATTATTGTATCCTACAATACCAAAGAGTTACTAGTAGATTGTCTAAGATCAATCCAAAAAGCTGTCCAATTTATTAGTGCTGAAGTTTTTGTGGTTGATAACAATTCTTCTGACGGGACAGTTTCATTGATTAAAAAAAAGTTCCCCAAAATAAAACTTAAAGCCAATAAACAAAACCTTGGCTTCTCCAAAGCTAACAATCAAGCCCTTACCCTTATTAGGGGTAAATATGTCTTAATTTTAAATCCTGATACCAAACTAATGTCAGATACGATTACCAAAATGATTGATTTTATGCAAGATAATCCTCAAGTCACTGTGTCAACATGCAAAGTCGAACTTCCCAATGGCCAATTAGACAGGGATTGCCGGCGTCATTTTCCAACCCCTTGGCGCGCCTTTTGCCATTTTAGCGGGCTTTCAAAAATTTTCGCCTGTTCAAAAATTTTTGACCAATACTACTATGGATATCTGCCTGACGATCACCAGCATGAAATCGATTCTTGTGCCGGCGCATTTATGATGATCAGAAAATCTGCCATTGCCAAAGTTGGATTATTTGACGAAGATTTCTTTTTTTACGGCGAAGATTTGGATTGGTGCTGGCGTTTTAAAGAAGCCGGTTTCAAAATAATGTACACGCCGATTACTAAAATTATTCACTACAAAGGTGCGGCTTCTGGAATGAAACCAATATCTGCTGATCTGACAAAAGCCACAAAGGAGTCAAAAAGAAAAGCGCTTTACGAATCAGTCCACGCTATGGAAATTTTTTATAAAAAGCACCACCAAGACCAATATCCATTTTTAATCAGTTGGATGGTGTATTTAGGCTTTTGGATTTTGTTAAGAATTCGCCTTTTGTCTGTGTAAATCAGTTATGAATCAGCGGAAATCACTAAAAATTGGTATTGACGCCAGATTTGTTGGGCCTAGTGGAACCGGACTGGGGAAGTATACAGAAAAATTAATCGAAATTTTAAACAAGATCGATTCAAAAAATCAGTATTTTATTTTTTTAGGTAAAGCCAATTGGGATTATCTCAAAATAGGCAAAAACTTTAAAAAAATATTGGCTGATGTCCCTTGGTATTCCCTCAGTGAGCAAGTAAAACTCCCTAAAATTTTCAAAAGCCAAAGTCTTGATCTTTTACATGTTCCTCATTTTAATGCCCCCATTTTTTATAAAAGTCCTTTTATTATTACCATCCATGATCTTATTCATCATCAGTTCTCAGAATCATCAGTAACAACCAAAAATCCTCTCATTTTTAAAATAAAAAGATTTAGCTATCGGTTCGTTATCAACCATGCTATTAAAAACTCAAAAAAGATTTTAGTCCCATCCAATTTTGTCAAAAATGAACTTATAAGAATCTTTGGAATCAATCCACAAAAAATAACCGTCACTTATGAGGCAGCAGAAGAAGAGTACTGTGATAACCAGAAACCAGCCTTCGTCCCGAGCTCAGGCCGAAGGGAAACCAGAAACCAGAAACTATTAGATGAGTATCACATCAAAACGCCCTTTATCATCTATGTCGGCAATGCTTATCCGCATAAGAATCTTAAAAAACTCTTGCAAGCTTTCAAAATTCTAGTTCATAGTTCAAAGTTCACAGTTCATAGTAAAAAAGGATCCGTCAATCATCAACTGTCAACCAAGAACTTGAAACTCATTCTTGTTTGCTCAAGAGACGTGTTCTGGCAAAGACTTGCAAAACAGGTGCATGATCAAAAGCTAAATGGTAGGGTAATTATGACTGGTTATATTCCGGCTAGAGAATTGTCAGTAATTTTCCGCCAGGCAAAAGCTTACGTTTTCCCATCACTTTCCGAAGGTTTTGGCATTCCGGGACTTAATGCCATGGCCGCAGGTCTGCCGGTTGTCTGCTCCAACATCCCCACGCTCAAAGAGGTTTATAAAGATGCTGCGTTATATTTTAATCCACACAGTCCAAAAGATATTGCGGCAAAAATAAATCAAGTTTTGATTGACAAAAAAACGAGGTCCGACCTTGTTGAAAAGGGGAGAGAGCAAGTTAAAAAATATTCCTGGCAAAAGATGGCCAAAGAGACACTCGAAGCGTACCAACAAATATCTGCATAACTTTAATTACTTCTATTCTCGTTACAATTTAAACATACGACCATTTTTCTTCAGTTATTTAAATAATTGAAGTAAAGAAAGATACTAACGGATGTTATATTCGCAGGCTCATGTAACACTGCGAATAAACACAAGTTGACAAGGTCAACGCAGTGTTATAACATTGTTATTACAATGATCCAAAAAATAATCAGGGTGGGCAATTCCGCAGCCATCTCCATTCCCAAAAAAGTGCTTGAGGAAAAAAATCTTAAAATTGGGGATTTAGCCGAAGTTGATATCCAATCAAAAAAGGCTCAGAAAAAAATTGCTTTAACGCCCGAATTTTTAAAGTGGGTTGATAAGTATATAGCACACAATCGTCCGGCCCTCAATGAGCTTGCTTCCAAATGACCAGATACCCCTCGCTGGAGGAAGTAGTTGCTATCCATTTTAGAATTACAGAAAAAACAGGAGGGTCGCAGGGAGTTAGAGACTGGGACCTGTTATCTTCAGCGCTTGGCCGTCCCCAAGCAACTTTTGGAGGAGAAGACTTATATCCAGATATCTTTCTAAAAGCAGCAGCCGTCGTGCAATCTTTATCTTCAAACCACCCGTTTGTTGATGGTAATAAAAGAACCGCATTGGCAACACTGGAGTATTTTTTACATTTGAACGGCCTTGGAATAAAAGCGACTCAAAGAGAGAAAGTTGATTTCACACTGTGGGCGGAAAACGAGAAACCGAATTTAGAAGAAATTGCTTCTTGGATCAAAAAGCATATAAAATAATCAATGAAAATAGCCCTTGTACATGATGACTTCGTGCAGGCTGGAGGGGCGGAAAGCTTATTTGCCACCATTGCCTCAATCTGGCCGGATGCCCCGATCTACACCTCACTGGTTGACTGGCATAAACTACCCACCTCAATAAGCCGCAGTAGAATCAAGCCCTCATTCATCCAGAAAATTCCTTTTGCCACCAAGCTCTATAAGATTCTTCTGCCTTTATACCCATTGGTTTTTGAAAGCTTTAATTTTGACGAATTTGATGTTGTCATTTCCTCGACAACTCGCTTTGCCAAGTCAATAATCACCAAGCCTAAAACTATGCACATTTGCTATCTCAATAGTCTCCCGAGATTTTTGTGGAATGAAAAAATCCAGCAAGATTATTTACCGCCAATTCTCAGATTAATCCTAAAACCATTTTTGGCCTGGTTTAAGAAATGGGATCTAATCTCATCATCTAGGGTAGATCATTACATTGCCAATTCCCAAAATATCGCGACTGATCTTAAGAAATATTACGAAAAGTCCTCTGATGTTGTTTATCCCTTTGCCGATATTGACTTTTTTAAAGTGGCAAAAATTCATAACTGGCAGCTTAAGGGCCAAAATTATTTTTTGATTGTCTCCCGTTTGGTTAAATGGAAGAAAATCGATCTTGCCATTGAAGTAGCTCATAACACTGGTTTTAATCTTAAAATCGTCGGCACCGGCCCGGATGAGGTAAGACTTAAAAAATTGACAACTGACCTTGGACAGCTGACAATTGATAATCAAATAGAATTTTTTGGCAAAGTGACTCGTGAAGAACTTCGCAAGTTCTACCAAAATTGCCAAGCACTAATTGTCACCGGTCAAGAGGATTTTGGTATTGCGGCAGTTGAAGCTGGGGCATGCGGTGTACCTGTTATTGCCTATCAGGCAAGCGGCGTTTCGGAAATTATTGAAAATGGTAAAACCGGCATTTTATTTCCTAGTCAATCGCCAATGTCTATTCAAGATGCAATTAACAGGCAAACTAAGGTAAAATGGAAAAGTCACACCTGTCGGCAAAATGCCTTAAGATTTTCAAGAGCTAATTTTGTGAGACAGTTGAGAGAAAAAGTGGCATCATATGGCAAAAGAGGAAAGTAATTTAAAAATTGCATTGTTTTGCGGTGGCAGCGGCACCAGAATGTGGCCGATGAGCCGTAAAAATCTTCCCAAACAATTCCAACCTCTGATTGAAAACGAATCTACATTTGAAATGATGATTAAAAGATTAAGCTCCGAGTTTCCCATGCAGAATATTTTCCCAATAACAACCAGAGATAATGTCCAGTGGGTGGTAAAGCTAGCCCCGTCAATTCCTCTTGAAAACATTATTATTGAACCCGAGATGCGTGATACAGCTGCTGCTGTCGGTTTGACTGCAGCAGTTCTTGATAAAAAGTTTAAAAACCCTATTGTTCTAGCGCTGTGGAGCGATCATGTCGTCAGAAACGAAAAAGAATTTATTCGTGCCATTAAACTTGCCCATCAAACCGCCAAAGATTTGGACAAATTTGTCGAAATCGGCGTCCGGCCGGCCTTTCCCAGCATCGCCTTAGGATATCTTCGGGTCGGCAAAATGATTAAAAATGTTGACGGCATGGCCATTTTTGAGTTTGTTTCTCAAGTCGAAAAGCCCGATTACAAAAGCGCCAAAAAGTATGCCGAATCATGGGAATATCTTTGGCATATTGGCTATGCTCTTTGGCCTGCCCAAAAAATGCTTAACCAATTTGAAAAGCACTTCAAAGCGGGGTACGAAGCACTAATTAAAATTCAAGAGGCTTGGGGGACAGACAAACAAGAAAAGATCTTGAAAAGAGAATATGAAAAGATTCCCAAGACTTCAGTAGATTTTGCAATCAATTCTCATTTATCGACTAGCGAGCAAGTGGTGATTTCGGCCGATCTTGCCTGGCGGGACATTGGTACCTGGAATGAATTGAAAGAAGAAATGTCTCAAAAACCAGAAGATAATATTATTCAAGGAGACATCGTTGAACTGGATGTTAAAGATAGCCTCATTTACTCAAGTAAAAAAGATAAATTAATCGCCGCGATCGGTCTTGAAGGTTTAATAGTTGTGGATACCGAAGATGCGCTTCTTGTTTGTCCAAAAGACAGAAGTCCAGACGTTAAAAAAGTTATCGAGAGATTGAAAGAGGATAAAAAGGACCAATATCTCTAACCCTCCTTTATGTTTTACGATCTCACAAAGAGAACTATTGATATTTTTGGCAGCCTCATAGCCATTCTTATTTTTTCACCAGTAATGATTCTGATTGCAATGCTTGTTAAGTTAACATCTTCTGGCCCAGTTTTTTATATGCCGGAAAGAGTCGGTAAAGACGGTAGAATTTTCAAAATGCTTAAATTTAGAAGTATGTATATTTATAAGATAAAAGGAAAATTTGTTCATGCTGAAAAATATTTGGAAAGTCGCCCAGAACTTATGCGACAGTATCAAAAAAACAGTTTTAAATTGACACGTGATCCCAGAATCACTCCGATTGGCAAAATCTTGAGAAAATTTTCTCTTGATGAGCTGCCGCAGCTTGTCAATGTTTTAATTGGAGATATGTCACTTGTCGGACCAAGAGCCTATCAGAACGATGAGCTTGTTCACCAGCAGAAGGTCTATCCCCAAAGTCGCAAATACGTTAAAATTATTTCAAAGGTCAGACCCGGCGCTTCTGGCCCATGGCAGGTTTCCGGCAGGTCATTTATTAACTTTGACAAGAGAGTAGTTATGGATGCCAAGTACATCAAAAGGCGGTCAATTATTTACGATCTCTGGATAATTATTAAGACTCCCTTTGTGATGATTTCTACCCAAGGAGCGATATGAAAAGAAGAATTATTTTAACAATCCTTGTTTTGATAGTCATCTTAGGCTCATTGGGAATAAGAGCCGTTTTTGCGTTCAAAAAAGCCGTTGAAACGACAAACAAAGCTGTCGGCGCTGCCAAACTTCAGGATCTTGATGCTACCAAAGCCTATCTGAGGGATGGAAAACGCGAATTTCAATCAGCAAAGAAATCCATTTTTGTCTTTACTCCACTTAGGGTAATTCCATTTTTGGGCTGGTATGTTGCCGATGCCCAAAGAGGGGTTGACGGAGCAATTTACGGTCTTGAAGCGGTCAGTACTTTTGCCGAAGCAATTACCCCTTACGCTGATGTTTTGGGACTTAGCGGTCAGGGGACTTTTTTAGGCGGTACGGCCCAGGAGAGATTAGCTAAGGCGATTGAAACTTTATCAAAAGTTACACCTCAGATCGATGCGGTCGGCGAAAGCCTTAAAAAGGCTCGTAGTCAAATTGATCAAATTCAGCCTTGGCGCTATCCTAATTTCCTGCCCGCAAAACCTGGCTCAAGACTTACCAATATTAAAAATTCCATTGATCAACTGGAATCATTTGTTGTTGACACCAAGCCGTTACTTTTGGTTTTGCCGGAAATTATGGGTCAAAGTACTGAGAAGAAATACCTGATTCTATTCCAAAACGACAAGGAGCTTAGACCTACCGGTGGTTTTATTACTGCCTACGCCGTCTTTCGCGTTAATAAGGGAGTTATTGCTTCAGAAGGCTCGGATGATATTTATCGTTTGGATGATACTCTTTTAAAAAGGATACCCGCTCCGGAGCCGATCTTAAAATATCTGCCCAATGTTTCAAGCTTAAATCTACGCGATTCCAATTTATCTGCCGATTATCTGGCATCTATGAAACAATTTGAGGAACTTTACCAATCAACGCAGGCTAAAAAAGAGATTGATGGCATCATATCTTTGGATACCGAATTTGTTTTAAGTATGTTGAGAGTTTTAGGCCCAATCGATGCTTATGGTGCTAAATTCACTACTGACGAGGTCGAAGCCTGTGCCTGTCCTCAAATTATTTTTGAACTGGAGAGGTTTGCCGACCAACCTGTGGCCTATGAAAGAGGCTCACGAAAAGACATTATCGGGGTTTTAATGCAAGCTATGATGGATAAAGCCTTTAACGCTCCCAAATCAACTTGGCCCAATTTACTAGGCACCACCATTACCGCCTTAAGAGAAAAACATTTGCTTCTTTACTTCCATGACAATTCGAGTCAGGAAGCGGTTGAGAAGTTAAACTTTGCAGGTCGCCTGAACGAATATGATGGAGATTATCTTCATATCAATGAAACTAATTTTGCCGGCGCCAAATCCAATCTCTACATCCAGGAAAAAGTCAAACAGACTGTCAAAAAGGATAAAGACGGCAATCTTAATAAAAAAGTCACCATTGAGTATAAGTACCCCAGACGCGGCGATAATTGCTCCCTTGAACGAAAAGGCGGTCTTTGTCTTGCGGGGATTTACAGGGATTGGATCAGAATTTATGTATCGAAAGGTTCAAAGTTGATTAAAGCTTCTGGTACTGAAGTAGCATTAACTGCGACAGAAGATCTTGGAAAAACTGTCTTTGAAGGTTTTTTTACAATTAGACCAGAAGGTACCGCCAAAATTGAGCTTGAATATACTGCTCCAGTTAAAGTTAATGGTCAGTACAAACTTCTCATCCAAAAACAGCCAGGCGTCAAAGGCCATACCTACGAAGTCGAAGCTTTTGGTAAGAAGCAGAAATCTTTTCCGCTTGATACCGACAAGGAACTGATTTTTAAACTCTGATCTCTTCAAATACTTGATACTAAATACTTAATACTCGATACTAAAGTTGCATGTATTTTAAAACTGAAGGAGTAATACTTTCTCGCCGAAATTTTGGTGAATCAGATAGAATCCTAACCATTTTTACTCGCGATCACGGAAAGCTTACTGCATTGGCCAAAGGGGTCCGTCGGCCAAAATCCAGGAAAGGTGGTCATGTCGAAATCGGTAACTGGTGCAAATTATTCATTGCTCGCGGCAAGAATATTGACCTGTTAACTGAAGTTGAAACCAAAAAGGCATTCGGCATTGCCGATTTTACTGCCGCTAAAGCCAATAAAATTTATCATCTTTTGGAACTTGTTGAGAGCCTTACCGAAATCAAACAAAAAAACCCCGGCGTTTTTATACTTTTAGTCAAGTTTCTTAAAAAAATTGCAGTTGGTGAAAATTTCAATTTAATCTCTTTGGTTTTTAAAGTAAAACTTTTGTCAACTCTCGGCTTTTTTAGTGCTAAAAACCTCAAAGATTCTGAGGCTAAAAGTATGTTCGTAACTATCGAAAATGAAGATTTTGATATTATTAAGGAGAAGTTTAATTTTAAAGAATCAGCCTATTTGAAACTTTTATCATTTCTTGATAGCATGATTGAAAACCTTACACAAACAAAATTAAAAACAACGAAGTTTTTACAATTTTGAGGCAACCGTTTTGAGTTAAAAGGTTACGAAGCCCGTATCGTGAGGCGTCAGACGTCTAACGTAACCGCTAGACGAAACGAGCATCGTTACCGCAAACCGCTTGACTTATTTTTAATTTAATTGACAGGATGGATCCCGCTAAACGAAACATTTACATCATTGCCGCTATTGCCTTTGTCGCAATTTTAGTTGCTGTCTATTTCCTTTTTATTTTTCAAAAAGGGCCCAGACAAGTTAAACCTCAAGAAGTTTCAGGTGAGGTTAGAGAGCTTAGTGAAATTGATCTTAACAAACGGCCTTATGTAACATTGACGCCGACTTCAGACGGAGCGGAGATTTTAATCTCCATTGAAAGCATGTCATCTTTTGATCGGATTGAATATGAACTAACTTATTTAGCCGATAATCCCCAAGTTGCCGGTGAGAAAATTCAGCGCGGTTCGACAGGTACGGATGTAAATACCAAAGAGCAAAAGTACAAAAAGTCAATACTTTTGGGAACGGCATCAAAGGGGACAAGAAGTCCGGATAAGGGTGTAAGTGACGGCAAGTTGACAATGCATTTATTTAAAGGTGATATCGAATATCAGTCAGAAACCAATTGGGATCTTGAGCAATCAGCAACAAGCTCAACAACTTTTAAAGATAGATCAGGTAATTTCCAAATGACCGTTCCCTCCTTGGGTAAAAATTATTATGTAATTATTTCAGACACTGTGGGCGCGCCGGCAAATGACCAATTTGACATTGCCAATGTAGTCTTTCCGGTTTATGGTTCTTTTTCTGTTGCACCGGAATTTGCAAAAGCTGCCGATCTTTCAATTAAACTTACTCAAGACGCCAAAAGTTTCCAGCTTTATAGCTACAACCATGCCGATTCTAAATGGACTAAACTTGACTCAAGTTATAATAGCGCTTCCAAAACCGTTTCTGCCAAAGTTAATTCTTTTGCCACATTCGTAGTCGTATCTTCAAAATGACAACGCTTGAAAACCTGCCTGCCGGCAGGCAGGAATCATTTATTTATCTATGAGTGACACCATTAGTCAAAACTTGATGGATAAAATAGTCTCTTTAGCAAAGCGCCGCGGATTCGTTTTCCCAGGATCCGAAATCTATGGCGGAATTGGTGGCATCTATGATTTAGGACCACTTGGTGTCGAACTTGCCGGCAATATCAAGAGTGCTTGGTGGGGAAACATTGTTAGAAAACGAGATAACATTGTTGGTCTTGACGCAAGCATTTTAATGAATCAAAAGGTTTGGCATACCTCCGGCCACGTCGAAAGTTTTGCCGATCCCCTTATCGAGTGCAAAAATTGCCACAGCCGTTTTCGTCAAGATCATTTGCCAAAAGATCGAAAGTGCCCAACTTGCGGCCAAAATAAATGGACTAAACCGCAGATGTTCAATCTGATGTTCAAAACCCAAATCGGTCCAGTTGAGAACTCAGCCTCCCAAACTTATCTTAGACCAGAGACCGCCCAAGGAATTTTTGTTAATTTCAAAAATGTCATCGACTCAACTCGCCTCAAACTGCCTTTTGGCATAGCCCAAATCGGCAAAGGTTTTAGAAATGAGATCACCACTGGCAACTTTTTATTCAGGGTTCGTGAATTTGAAATGATGGAGTTGGAATACTTTACTTATCCCAACCAAGCGCAAAAGGACTTTGAATATTGGCAAAGAGAACGTTTGCAATGGTTTTTAGATCTTGGAATTAACAAGAAGAATTTGCGCTTTCGCGAACACAAAGAAACCGAAAGAGCCCATTATGCCACTCGATCGGTAGATATCGAATACAAGTGGCCCTTCGGCGGAGCTCAGGGCGAGCCCATATGGGGAGAGCTTGAGGGAATTGCCAACCGGACTGATTACGATCTCAAGGTTCACTCAAAAGCCTCGGGTCAAGATCTGGCCTATTTCGATGAGGAAACTAGCAAGAAAGTAATCCCTTACGTTATTGAACCGTCAGTGGGGATAGGTCGGGCAATGCTCGCATTTTTAATAGATGCCTATTACGAGGATCAAGATCGAATCGTTTTACAACTCCATCCCAAACTTGCACCAGTTAAAGTTGCCGTTTTCCCGCTTCTTGCCAACAAGCCAGATCTAGTTGAAAAAGCAAGATCTGTCTACTCACTACTCACTACCAACTACTCACTACTTCCTGTTGCTTGGGACGATCGTGGTAACATCGGCAAGCGCTACTACGCTCAAGACGAAATCGGTACTCCATTCTGCATCACCATCGATTTCCAAACTCTCGATGATGACACCGTTACCATCCGGGATCGTGATACGACGAAGCAGGAAAGAGTCAAAATCGACAAACTCGCTAAAATTCTAAAGGAAAAAATTTCCTAATTTAATTAAGTTAAGTCCGATAACCCTTCTTATAAGAAGGTACATTTTTGAACGATCGTTTAATTTTGTACCCCATTGTTTAAACCTCTTGAGAATACACCTTTTAGGGTTGAAAAAAATATCGCTAGAGTTCATACTTAGGACAAGGGAAAAGCAAACTTCAAACCTAGTGGCAGCAAATTGTAAACTACCTGACAGACCTCGTGAAAATTGTGGACTAGCCGGTGTCTGGGCTGGTTCCAAAGTTAATGTCACCAATATTGTCATTGAAATGGGTAAGGCCCTGCAGCACCGCGGGCAGAACGGGGGAGGGGTCGCGGTTAAACCTAGTGGTAGAATGCTCAAGGTTTACAAAAAAGCCCGGGCCTTTAACGAAATTTTCCGCTCAGTTAATGTAGTGGAAGAAAATTCTCTCAGAGGTGAGATGGCCATTGCTCACCTTCGATATCCAACAGAAGGTGCCGGCAGACTGCATTGTGATGCCCAGCCTTTCTACGCCTCCTACAAAGGTTGGGAACTGGCTCTTGGTCATAACGGCAATATTGTCGATGTTAAAAGGCATCACAAAAAGCTCTCAAAACTTGGTATCAAAACCGAATCGGATTCCGACTCCGAAATTTTAACTTGGCTTATTGCAATCGCCCCAGGTGCCAGCTGGAAACAGAAGATTGCCAATGCTCTAGTTGATGTTAAAGGCGCTTATTCCTTGGTAATGGTCACTGGCGACGATAAATTAATGGCTCTTCGCGATCCCTGGGGGGTGCGGCCTCTTGTTTGGACTCAGGATAACGGTCATGTTTTTGTGGCTTCCGAAACCTGCGCTTTGGATAGAATCTCTATTCGCCACAGTCAAAAACTGGAAGCCGGCCAACTCTTAATTGCTGATGAAAGCGGAGTATCTATTTCTAAATATACCGAGGCACAAAAACCAAGTTTTTGTGTTTTTGAAAAATTATATTTTTCCAACGAAACTTCTACTTGGGATGGAGTTATTGGCGAGAATCGTGAGAATTTAGGACGACAACTAGCTATTGAAGAAATAGAAAGAATTAGAAAAGGCCAGATAGCAAGAGAAATGGTCAAAAACATCGATTACGTTGTAGCCGTACCAGACACAGCCAGACCCGGAGCCCATGCCTTTTACGAAACATTAAAGAACAAATTAGATGGGAAGCTAAAAGGCCTTTCTTATATTCGAGGACTGGTTAAGGAGCGTTATGATTGGGCCAAACGAACTTTTATTGAAGATGATCCCTATCTTAGAACCAAGCATATTGAGAAAAAGTTTTTTATCTCTCCTTCAATTATCGGCAAATCGATTTATTTGGTTGATGATACCGGTGTTCGTCTTAATACTTATAAAATTTTGGTAGAGCATTTGCTTAAAATTGGCGTTTCCCAAATTCACTGCCGGTTTTTGGCTCCGCGCTTTGTCCATCCGTGTTTTTTGGGTGTAAATATTGGCTCTCGCGATGAACTTGGAGCCGTTAGAAAGGATAGGGCTGGTAAATATCAAGTGATGAGTGAAGCAGAAATCGGCAAAGATTTAAAGGTTGCCTCCTTATATTATTTAAGCCTTAATGGTCTTGCCGCATCTTTAAATATGTCCGTTGACCGGCTGCATGCATCCCACTGCACCGGTTGCCTTGACTACCACAATCCTTTTGATATGCGCCTCTTTGATCCGGAATATCAAAGAACTCCTTACGCCAAAGCAATATTTGTCAAAAAATCAGAATCAAAATCCAAAAAGATCCCTTTGCCAATTTCCGCACAATTGTCTCAATAAATGGATAAAAACCCAGACCTAAGGCATTTAATAGAGGAAATTTTAAGAGACTCCCGCGAAATGGTTTTGGCTACTTGCCAGAATAATAAACCTTGGTCTGCTACCGTTGTTTTTGGCCATGATGATAAATTTAATCTTTACTGGATGTCGCTTGATACGACTCGTCACAGCCAGGAAATTGCCAAAAATTCCCAAGTAGCAGCAGTTGTTAACAAACAGCCAGCTGGCGAAAATGCCAAAGGGCTTCAGATTGAAGGTAATGCCTATAAATTAGAAACCGAAGAAGAAATCGGCGCAGCCCGCGAATTTTTTGCAAAAAGGGGAGGAGTCGAAAAACTTCCCAAAACACCTAAGGAGGCCGAACCAATAACGCCAGGCAGCAGCTGGTTCGTTCTAAAACTCACCAAAATCTACGTCTACTACGGCCCGCTTTTCGGCTATGAAAGAAAAGAATATATTCCCTAAACTTCTTAACCTATAGCAGGGTTTCTCCCTTAAAAGGGTTGCAATGGGATAAATCAAATATAAGTCAGTCACTTAATTTCTCCTTCAAGTCAACTTAGATATTCTTGACTGACATTTTTAATCTCAACGTAGCCAATAAAAGGAAGTTTATCTGTGTGGATTTTTTTGACCTCTTTTGCGACATAATCGTATTTATCCCCAATCGTTTCGATAATCAAAAGGCAACCGCCAGAAGTTTCAATCTTGCCGCTTTTTGGCGGCCAGAAATATTGGGATAATTTGCGTTCAAAAATATCAAAACAACTTGCCAACTGTTTTTTTAGAATCGCCCTACCCTATTTTAGACTGACATTACCCCGCTTTGAACTTAAATTATTATATTGAATTTTGTTCCAGCACCTAGATCCTGAAACAAGTTCAGGATGACAGGTTGGTAGTAAGGTTTTCCCTACTTGACATCCGCAACTCTAATGGTGAAAAATGGTAATAGATGGTGAGAAATGGTGAATCACCATTTAAATCCCGTAAGAGTCAAAGGGGCTAAAAAGTATTAAAAGATAGAAGTCCTTTCAAGTTAATCCCCTTTTACTAACTGCTGCTCGGGAGAAAAGAGGGCCCTTCTTCGCATAAAGCTTCGGAGGGTAAATATAAGGGACCCATCCTTCGCATAAAGCTTCGGATGGTGAAAAGTGTTTCTGGGCAGCTACAAACCTTCATTTAATTTAAAATCCAAAAGGGTTGCTTTACCAAAAAAAATACGTGACTATCTTGCGACAAGCGAAATCATTTTATCTCTCGGCTTTGAGACCTGTATCTTCGGTTTTGACATCAAAACTTGGGAAAAGGAATCGGCTAGACAACTTACGACTCCTATTTCCAATAGAAACTCACGCGATATACGCCGTTTCTTTTTCTCCTCTGCAACCGTTGTCAAACTCGATGGTCAAGGTCGCTTTGTTATACCTAGCGACTTACTGGACTACGCGCAAATTAAAAAACCAATAATTATCGGCGCCGGTGATCATTTCGAAATTTGGGAAGAGTTTAACTGGCAAAAGCATAGGCAAAAGCTAGAGAGGACAAGGTGAAATATCACAGGCCGGTACTTTTACAAAAGATAATAGAATTTTTAGATCCGGCGCCAGGGAAATTATTTATCGATGCGACTGTTGGAGGCGGAGGTCATACATTTGAGCTTTTGAGGCGAGGTGGAAAGGTTTTGGGGATTGATCGGGACCCCGAAGCGATTGAGCACATTAAAAAAAGTCAAAAGTCAAAGGTCGAAAGTCAAAAGTTAGTTTTGGTTTGCGGGAACTTTAGTCAGATCGGGGAAATTGCCGAAAGCGAAGGTTTTGATAAAGTATCCGGAATTCTGTTCGATCTAGGCGTTTCGTCACATCAACTAGAAGAAGCTAGGCGGGGGTTTAGCTTTATCCGCGAGGGGCCTTTGGATATGCGCATGGATCCAAGTTTAAATATTCGGGCATTTGATCTTATCAATAATTTTGACAAAAGGAGGTTAAATGAAATATTTAAGACGTATTCTCAAGAAGAGCTTAGTTGGCCAATTGCTGATGATATTTGTCGCGCCCGTCAGGTAAAACCAATTGAAACGACAACCGAATTAGCGGGGATTGTTGAAGCAGTTTACAAAAGGCACATTAAAAGAAAATACCGGGGCCCCCAAGCAAAATTTGGGGTGAAAAAATTGCATCCGGCGACAAAGACTTATCTAGCCTTAAGAATAGTTGTCAATAGCGAACTTTTAAATTTAGAAGATTCTTTACCGCAGACTGTAGATTTACTTGAAAAAGGAGGCCGATTGGTGATTGTGAGTTATCACTCGCTTGAAGATAAAATAGTTAAACGGTTTTTCAAGCGAGAAGCAAAACTTGAAGTTTTGACCCAAAAGCCAATCGGCCCCGAAAATTCGGAAATTGAAGCTAATTTGCGCGCCAGAAGCGCCAAGCTGCGAGTTGCCCAAAGGATATAGGGAATAGAGTTAAGAGTTTAGGGGACTAATCTCTAAACCCTATTTACTATTCACTGCGAAGACGAAAGGCTTCGCCAGATATGCTGCCCGTATCTGATTTTAAAATCGAAAAGAAAGAGAACTTTAACCTTATTGGCAAAATTAAGGTTAAGGTTTTGGTGATCATCGGTCTTTTGGTAAGCGCCTCATTTTTTGCGCAGTTAGTTTTAGCCAATAATCTAGCAACAGACGGAGAGAAGCTGGCTAAAATTCATGAAGAAATAAAAAGACTGGACGCAGAAAATACAACTTTTAAGGTAAAAATTGCCCAAGAATCGTCTCTTGCCACCCTTTCACAAAAAGCACAAAGTTTAGGATTTTTAAATCCCGCAAAAGTTGTTACTCCCTAATGTTAAACTAGAGTATTGGAATATGGACAGAATTAAGGCAGTCCAAATCTTTATTTTCGTGATTGCCATAACGATCGTTGCTAGACTTTTTTATTGGCAGTTTATTGCCAAAGTACAAGGTAATTTAGAGTCAATAATATCTGAAGATAACCTACCGGCCGCTCGCGGAGAAATCTACGATTCACAGGGCTTTCCATTAGTTACCAATCAAGAAGCTTTTTTAATTTATGGCAAACCCCATGATCTAAAACAAAGCCCCAAAGATATTGCCCAAAAGATCGTTCCTTATCTGATTTCGGAAAAGTATGCCACAGTTTCGGCAAGTCTATCGGAGGACGAGCAAAAAGCAAAAGACGCTGAAATTAAAGCCAAAGAGGAAGAATTAACCAATCAACTTGCCGCAAAAACCCTTTTTTGGGTTCAGCTTTCAAGAAAAATAACAAAAGATGCCAAAGAAAAAATCCAAGCAAAGAATATTGCCGGTTTGGGTTTTGAAGAAGACCAAAAACGGTTTTATCCAGAAAGCTCGATGGCTGCCCAGGTTCTTGGATTTGTCGGGTCGGACAAATTTGGGGTAGATACCGGCTATTACGGCCTAGAAGGGTACTGGGATCGCCGACTTCGTGGCAAAAACGGCCGTATAGGCCAGGAAACTGATCCATTCGGTTTTCCGATTTTAGTTGGTAAATACCGGCCGATTGAACCTCAAAAAGGCGCATCATTGTATTTAACTTTGGACAGAAGCATTCAATTTATGGTTGAAAAGAATTTAAGACTGGCCGCCCAAAAATATGGCGCCAAAGACGGAACGGTAATTATTGTCGATCCTAAAACCGGGGGGATACTATCAATGGCGACTTATCCAACTTATAATCCTGCTCTCTGGCAAGACTCTGACGAGAAATTCTATAGGAATCCGGCGGTAGCCGATACATTTGAGCCAGGATCTATCTTTAAACTTGTAGCAATGTCTGCGGCTCTTGATCTGTCTGTAGTTGAGCCGACCACCCGTTGTGATATTTGCGCAGGCCCAAGACAAATCGCCCCTTATGAAATTTCAACCTGGAATAAAAAATATTACCCCAATTCAACCATGACTGAAATAATTCAGCATTCTGATAATGTCGGTATGACTTTCGTTGCCGAAAAGCTGGGAGCAAGTAGCTTTTATGATTATATGAAAAAATTCGGGTTCGGAAGCCGTACGGGTATTGATCTTCAGGAGGAATCAACGGGAGTTATTAGAAGCGAAAAAGAATGGAAACCGATTGATCTGGCTACAGCTTCCTTCGGACAAGGGATTGCCGTTACTCCGATTCAAATGGTTGAGACTGTTTTAACAATCGCCAATAAAGGCAAACTCTTAACGCCTCATCTAGTTGACAAAATTGTCGATGGGCAAAAGGAAGAAAAAGTAAAAGTCGCAGAAGAAAGACAGGTAATTTCTGCAAAAACTGCGGCTCAAATGACCGAAATGATGGTTAACGCTGTGGAGGAGGGAGAAGCAAAGGCATTTGCGCCCAAAGGCATAAGGATTGCCGGAAAAACCGGAACCGCTCAAATTCCCCTTGCCGGCCATTATGACCCCAATAAGACGATTGCGTCCTTTGTCGGGTTTGCCCCGGCAGATGATCCTAAATTTGTGATGATGGTTAGGTTTTCTGAGCCGTCTTCCTCACCTTTTGGTTCGGAAACTGCTGCGCCCACCTTTTTTGCGATTGCCAAAGAGCTATTTAACTACTATGGTGTTCTGCCTTCCAAGTGATAGAATGGGCATTGAATGGATTTTTTAAAACCCAACTTCATCTTTCCCAACAGCTTTACAGCAGCTCCGTCATTTGGCATTTGGCTTTTACCAGTATTAATCTGGTCCTTTGCCTGGAAAGGCCTGGGACTCTGGTACGCTGCCAAAAATGAAGAAAAATATTGGTTTGTGGCAATATTGATTTTGAATACTCTTGGAATTCTTGAGATAGCTTATTTATTCTTCTTTGCCAAAAAAAGACTTAAGCTAGATATGGTGTTGAAAGGCAAAAAAATATCATAACCCCCCGCTCGCCTCGCAGTTATTGCATAAGAGTGCTAAAAGTTTGTCAAGTTGAGTTTAGCCTTGTATTCCAGTCAAAATAGGCTAAAGAGACAGCACAAAATTTGCGTTTTTCATCCCAAACTGCTAAAATACCCGCTTAAAGTAAAAGGAGTTTGCCGTCTTTTTAAAAGGCGGTTTTATTATGGAAAGACAACCAACAAAATCTAGCAGACGTGAGTTTCTTCGTCTATTTGGCGGAGCAGTTGGCGGAGCAGTTGTTCTTGCGGTATTTGGTCCCGGTTGCGCAGTTGCTTCCAAGGAATCAAAGTCTCAATCTGAACCGAAATCTGTAACCCTCGAACTTGAGTTTCAGAAAAGACTAGAGGGGGTTCTTGACTACATGGGAACATCCGGCACTCAGACACTGATTGATACTGCTAACTATATTAATAATCAAAAACGATTACCCCAATCGCAAAGAGAATTTCAAGTTGTTTCAAAATCGCCCGAGGGTTTCGTTGTAACAGCCGATGATGCCCAACCAGTTGATTTATATTTCAAGCCAGAGCTGACCGATGACGGTAAGAGAATTACCAGAGTGACTACTGATCTGGTTATCAGTCCAGAATTTTTAGAACGAAATAACATAACCGACGAAGAGCTAGCAGTAATTATTGCTCAAAAAACTCGGCTCTCTTCTGGACTCAGGTGGAGCCTTCGACCCTTAATTGAAACACAATTATCTATTTCTATGGATATCCAACAATTATTGAGTCCAAAGGATAATTTAGAAAAAATGTATTGGTGGGGAATTGCTAATCAAGTCATTGCTCCATTGGAGCAGACCGGAAAGCTCAAAAGTGACCGTCTAAGACAGCTTATTCCAGATCAAGTTTACGTCGATTTTAAAACAGTTGATCCTTCTGAGTGGGAAAATTGGGCTGCAAGTTTACCTCCAACAATTCTGCCAGGTTTATCAAATAGATAGGTTAGGCTAAAATAACAGCGAATGTGGCAGAAAGTTAAAAATCTCTATCATCTCGCCCAAGCGTATTTAGCCGCACTTATCTTTAATTTTCCATCAAAAAATTTAGTCGTTATAGGCGTAACCGGCACCGACGGCAAAACGACGACTGTCCAGATGATTTATGAGATTTTAAAAGCAGCCTCCTACAAGGTTTCGATGATTTCATCAATCAAGGCGGTTATCGGATCAAAAGTTTACGATACAGGCTTCCATGTTACGACCCCAAGCCCATGGCAGGTCCAAAGATTCTTAAGAAAAGCCGTTGATTTGGGAGGTCAATACTTTGTTTTGGAGGCAACCTCTCACGGTTTGGATCAAAATCGCTTGGCTTTCGTCAAATTCAAACTCGCCGTTATCACCAATATCACCCACGAGCACCTGGACTATCATCAAACCTGGCAAAATTATGCCCAATCCAAAGCCAAACTTTTTAAAAATGTCCACTTTTCAATTCTTAATGCAGATGACAAGTCTTATGATTTTTTAAAATCAAAGGCAGATGGAAAAATCAGTACTTATTCAGTAAGATCAACTGCTGACTTTAACCTCAAAAAGTTTCCAATAAAACTAAAAATTGCTGGTGACTACAACTTGGCCAATGCACTAGCTGCTGCGGCTGCCACAAGTGTTCTGAACATCAAAAAGTCCAAAATCCAAAAAGCCTTAAATGACTTCCAAGAAGTTTTAGGTAGAATGGAAGAAGTAAGGTTAGGTCAAGATTTTAAAGTGATTATTGATTTTGCCCATACCCCAAACGCACTTGAGCAAATCTTAAAAACTATGCGTTCACAGTTTACAGTTTACGGTTCACAGATAATTGCCGTTTTTGGTGCAGCTGGAGAGCGCGATAAGACCAAACGAGGTCTGATGGGCAAAGTCGCTGCCGAAAACGCTGATATTTCAATTTTAACTGCTGAAGATCCCAGGACTGAGAAGGTCGAAGATATCTGTGATCAGATCGCCAAAGGACTAACATTGGCAGGGAAAAAAGAGAATAAAGACTTCTATCAAATTTATGATCGGGCAAAGGCTATCGAGTTTGCCGTCAACCTGGCCAAGAAAAACGATATTGTTGCACTTTTTGGTAAAAGTCATGAAAAAAGCATGACCTATGGCAAAAAAGATTTACCCTGGGATGAATTTGCCATCGCCAGACAGGCTATCAGAGAAAAACTTAAAAATGAAAAATAAATTAGATTTTGCAGCAATCGTTTTAGCAGCCGGCAAAGGAGTAAGAATGAAGTCTTCCCTGCCTAAAGTTCTTCATCCAATCGCCGGCCAACCGATGATTGTACGGACGTTAAACACCCTCGACCAGGTCCGACCTCGTCAGATCGTTATCGTTGTTAGCCGAAAGGGTCTTGCGGCTATCAAACAAGTCACCGGTAGCAAATATACTTTTGCAATCCAAAGCCGACCCCTTGGAACAGCCGACGCAGCAGCAGTTGGCTTAAAAAAGATTGATAAAAACATTTCAACTATCGCCGTCATGTATGGTGATGACACGGCTTTTTATAACCCCCAAACTATTATCAAGGTTTTTCGTCATCATCAAAAAACCAAACCTAAAATTACCTTTGTCACAGTTGAAAAAGAAGACCCGACAGGTTTAGGAAGAATTATAAGAACTAATGGGAAAGTTACAGCAATAGTCGAAGAAAAAGATGCAACTGCCGCGCAAAGAAGTATTACAGAAGTTAATGATGGTCTTTACTTTTTTGATCGACGGTGGCTTGCCTCAAATCTTTCGGAAATTAAGCCATCGCGAGTAACAGGAGAATTTTATATTACGGATTTAATTAAGAGTGCTCTTGTGACTAAAGAAAAAGTTGAGACTTATTTACTTAGAGATTCAAACCAATGGTATCCGATCGATACGCGAGAGGCACTCAAAGCTGCCAACCGAAAAATCACCAAGAGAATTCACATCATGGGTGCAGCCGGTGCAGGAGCCTCGGCAATTATTGATATTGCTCAAAACTTTGGATATCAGGTTACCGGTTGCGATCTTAATCCAAGATCCCCTTACACCCAAAGTTTAAGGATTAAAATCACCAAAGGTCATCAGGTTTCCCATCTTAAAAACGTTAGTATGTTAGTTGTCTCACCGGCCGTATTGAAACTAAGTCCTAAAAACCAAGAAGTCAAATTCGCCAGAGAACAGGGGATTCCGATCCTGACTTGGCAAGAATTCCAAGGAAAATATTTACAAAAAGATAAATTCGTAATATGTGTCGCGGGCGCTTATGGTAAGTCAACAACTACTCCGATGATCTCCAAAATATTACTAGACGGCGGTCTCGATCCAACTTGTGAAATCGGCGCCAAACTTCTCTCATGGGGTAAAAATTTCCGTGTCGGTAAATCAAAATATTATGTTTGCGAAGCGGATGAATATAATAATAATTTTTTAAATTATCAACCCGATATCGCGGTAGTCTTAAATCTTGACTGGGATCATCCAGATTATTTCAAAAATAAACATCAAGTTTTTGAATCATTTAAGAAATTTATCAGCAAGATCAAGAAAAGTGGACACCTGATTATTGCCGACGGCAAAGAGACACAAGAGCTCGCCAAATTTGCAAGAAGTGACGTTAAAGTCGTCAAGGTCAAAAACTTGAGTTCCTACAAGCTTTCAATAATCGGTGACTTCAGGTACGAAAATGCCAATGCCGCTCTCGCCGTTGCTTCTGTTTTAGGAATTGACCCCAAAGCCGCCGCAAAAAGTATTGAAGGTTTCACTGGGGTTGGCCGCAGGCTTGAATATAAGGGCAAAATCAACTCAACTCTTGTCTATGATGACTATGCTGTCCAGCCATATACAGTACTTAAAACTGCTAATGCTTTAAAAGAGAAATTTAAAGATAAAAAGGTTGTGCTTGTATTTGAACCCCATACTTTTTCAAGAATAAGAACATTCTTTGATGATTTTGTGTCAGCTCTTAAGAACATAAAAATTGATCGAGTAATAATTTGCAACGTTTATGCTGCTCGTGAGCGCGGTGATGTCACAAATCTCGCAATCAAACTTGCTAAAAGTGTCGGTCCTAAAGCAAAATACATTGGATCAATAGAGCAAACAGCAAAATATCTAAAGTCAAACTTGAAAGTCTTTGATGTGATCCTTTCAATGGGCGCTGGTGATATTTACAAACTTTATGATTTAGTAAAAAACCTAAGTTAGATGATTAACCAAGATCAAATAGATCAAATAAAAGATATCCTTGGCCTGCTTCGCGTGTATGAAAACGAGCCTTTAAAAAAGCACACTTACTTTAAAATCGGCGGACCAGCCAAGCTTTTTTTTGAAGCCAAAAATGTTGACGATTTAAAACTTGCTTTAGAAACTGCCCATTCCTCTAAAATCCCTTTTGTGGTTTTAGGAGGAGGAGCCAATGTGCTTGTTTCGGATAAAGGCTTTGACGGTCTTGTCATCAAAAATCGGGCAGAGGGCGTTAAGTTAGTTGGTGTAAAAGGTACCATCAATAAGCACGGGCGAGGTATTAAAAGCGCCTTAGTTTGGGCAGCATCCGGGACCTTAATGAATCAACTAGCCCATTTTACCATCGATCAGGGTTTAGAGGGTTTAGAATTTTTACTTTCGGTTCCCGGCACCATCGGTGGAGGCCTTAAAATCAATGCCCATTTTGAAGTTGAAAAGAAAGAATTTATCGGCGACAGAGTAGTCACAGCCTCTCTTTTTGATCCGAAAACGGCTGATCTTAACAATGTTGATCATAAATATTTTAATTTTGCCTATGACTCATCCAAAATTCAAAAAACCGGTGAAATTGTTCTTGAGGCTGTTTTTCGTCTTAATACGGCCAGTGATAAAGCAGGCCTTTGGCAAAAAGCGATGGATAATGTTAAACGACGAAATCAAGAACAACCAATTGGCGTGGCTTGTTCGGGTTGTGTTTTTCGCAATATTTCAGATAGTGATGCCAAGCGTCTGGCTACACCTCGCCTGACTTCTTCAACGGGCTACATTATTGAAAGCTTGGGCCTTAAAGGGACAAAAATTGGTGATGCTCAAATTTCTACAAGCCATGCTAATTTTATTATTAATACCGGTGAAGCTACAGCACAAGACGTGTTAAAATTAATAAACCTAATCAAAGAAAAAGCTAAAAACACTTACGGTCTTGATCTTGAAGAAGAAATATTTTACATAGGAGAATTTGACAACAGTCTATGAAGCTAAAACTATTCACTATTTAACATGGCTAAATTAGCAATAATCGGAGGGGCGAAACTAACTGGCAAAATAAAAGTCGCTGGTAATAAAAATTCAGTCTTGCCGATAATAGCAGCCTGTCTTTTAACAGAGGATACTTGTATTTTGGAAAATGTTCCCAATATTTCTGATGTGGCTATTATGGCCAAATTGCTTGAAATCTGTGGCGCCAAAGTTTCAGGCGTTGGCACCCCCAAATTGACCATCAATTGTCAAACGGTCAAAACGGCTGATTTTCCACCTCTTTTAACTGAGAAACTGCGAGCTTCGGTTTTACTTTTGGGGCCGCTGCTTTCTCGGGTAGGTAAGATTAAAATGGGTTACCCGGGCGGGGATATTATTGGCAGAAGACCGCTTGATTCCCATATTCAAGCAATTGAAGCGCTTGGTGCCAAAATTGAGGAAAAAAATGACTACTTTATAGCCAGAGTTGACAAACTTAACGGTGCGGAAATATTTTTACAGGAGGCATCGGTCACTGCAACCGAAAATGCCGTAATCACTGCTAGTTTAGCGCATGGAGAGACAGTCATTAAAAGGGCAGCTTCAGAACCGCATGTTGTTGATCTTTGCCAATTTTTAATCAAAATGGGAGCCAATATTTCTGGAGTCGGCACCAATGTTTTAAAGATTATGGGTGTTAACAAACTATTTGGAACAACTCACCAAATTAGACCGGATCATATTGAGGTGGGTACTTTTGCAATTCTGGCGGCGGTTACTACAGGTACTATCGAAATCTCGCCAATTGTTGAGGAAGATTTGGATATGATTCTAATGACTCTTTCTCGATTTGGCGTAAATTACAAAATTGAGAAAGAGAGTTTAATAGTCTCTGACGCAAAGCTCAAGGCGGTGGAAAAGGTAGTTACCGATGTTTGGCCGGGATTTCCAACAGACTTAATGGCGCCGATGATTGTTTTAGCAACGCAAGCAGAAGGTGTAACTATTCTTCATGACTGGATGTACGAATCGCGGATGTTCTTTGTTGATAAACTTCTTTCCATGGGTGCCAAAGTGGTTATTGCCGATCCGCATCGAGTTTTAGTTTACGGACCAACTAAGCTGCGTGGGCAAAGACTTGATACTCCGGATATTCGTGCCGGTATGGCCCTAGTCATTGCCGCCCTCGCTGCTCGCGGTAAAAGCCAGATTGACAAAGCGGAACTCATTGAGAGAGGTTACGAAAATATCGTTGAGCGATTATCTTCTTGCGGCGCTAAAATGAAAAAGAATGGTTTATAAGTTTTTTACCTCGGAATCTGTTTCCGCCAGCCATCCTGATAAAATTTGTGATCAAATTTCTGATGCTATTTTGGATGAGTGTATTCGTCAAGACTTAACCAGTCGAGTGGCTGTAGAAACTTTAGTTACTACCAATAAAATTGTTTTAGCGGGAGAAGTTACCACTAAAGCTCGGGTCGATTTTGAAGAAGTCGCAAGAGGCATCGTCAAACAACTAGGCTACGACAAACCAATTTATCAATTCGATTATCAAACAGCCAATATTGAAGTCTTAATCCATGCCCAATCGCCTGACATTGCTCATGGGGTTGATGTAGGTGGCGCCGGCGATCAAGGAATGATGTTTGGTTATGCTTGTCGCGAAACGCCCGAACTTATGCCCCTGCCAATAGTCTTGGCGCATAAGCTGACCCAAGGCATTGATCAAGCCCGAAAGGCAAAGAAAATTGCCTATTTGAGACCTGACGGCAAAGCTGAAGTCACCGTCATGTACGAAAATGGCCAGCCGAAAAAAGTCACTAAAGTCATAACTGCCATTCCGCATGATCCAAGGGTTTCCGAGCATAGAGTTGCCAGAGATATTTACGAGCAAGTTATAGTTCCTGCTCTTGCCAAATATGGTTATACCTTTGAATTGTCAGATACCATTTGTAATGGTACCGGTAAGTGGGAGATAGGTGGGCCTGCATCTGATACAGGAGTAACCGGACGCAAAATTGCTGTTGACACTTATGGGTCAATGGCTCGAGTTGGAGGAGGCTGTTTTTCCGGCAAAGATCCAACCAAGGTCGATCGCTCGGCTGCCTACGCCGCCCGCTTTATTGCCAAGAACATCGTGGCTAAAAAACTGGCCGAAAGATGTGAAGTGCAACTTGCCTTTGTTATTGGCAAACCCAGACCAATAACCAAAGCCATTGAAACTTTTGGAACCGAAAAAATCCCCATCAGAAAGATTGAAAGTTTTGCCTGGAGTCTTTTAGGCCTTTCGGTTTTAGGAATTATTAAAGGTCTTGACCTTTGCAAACCTATTTACCAAAAGACCGCCTCCTACGGACATTTCGGCAGAGAAGGATTTAGCTGGGAAAAAATTGTTTCATGAAGAAAAAGCTTAGAGTTGCGGTTCTTTCTGGTGGCAAATCGCTGGAGCATGAAATTTCGCTAATTTCCGGCAGGGAAGTCGTCAAAAATTTAGATTCTGCAAAATACGAGGTTTTACCCATTATTATCTCCCGTGACGGAATTACCTGGCAAATAGGGGATAAGAAAATTTCCAATTTCCAATCAAAATTGCTATTGCGCGGTGAGGATGCTTTCGAGCGAGTCGATCACTCCATTGGCCGTAGGCCAAGGACCTTCGGTGGACTGAAAGGACATTTGATCACGAGCGAGAAAGTATCCGAGCAAAAGCGCCTACAAATTGGCACAATGGGACCCAAAGTGATCAATAAAGTTGATGTTGTTTTTATCGCCATGCATGGGCCATACGGAGAAGACGGCACAATCCAAGGCCTTTTGGAATTGATTGATGTACCTTACACGGGTTCTGGAGTGTTAGCTTCGGCATTAGGTATAGACAAAATTTCCTCAAGGAAATTATTTACTCATGCAGGTCTAAAAGTACCCAATCATCAGATTTTTAAAAAAGGTCAAAAGCAGGACAATATCTTAAGAAATTTGAAATTTCCACTCTTTATTAAACCCCACAATCAAGGTTCTTCCGTCGGCACCTCCAAAGTCAGCAAAAAGACTAATCTAAAAAGGGCTCTTGATATTGCCTTTAGCTTTAGTCATTTAGTCTTAGTCGAAGAATTTATTGATGGGACTGAAATCACCTGTCCGATCTTAGGCAATAATCATCCATTTGCACTTCCGCTGGTTGAAATAGTACCCAAGACTGCCTATTTTGACTATCAGGCTAAATACGATGAAAAGCTTTGTGACGAAATTGTACCAGCAAGAATCAACAAGTCTTTAGCCAAGAAAGCCCATGAAGTAGCCATTTCTGCTTATCAAACACTCGGCTGTCGAGGTTTCGGTAGGGTAGATATGATTGCCAAAGGTAATGATGTCTATGTTTTAGAAGTTAACACCATTCCCGGTTTAACCCCTGTTTCCCTTTTCCCCAAATCCGCCGCCTCAATCGGTATTTCCTACCCTGAATTACTGGATAAAATTATTACTTTTGCCCTCCAAAAATGATCAAGTTAATTAGGGAAATTTTAGGCAGAGAGTATATCCCTCTCAATAAAGTTTTAATTTCCCAAAAAAGGCTAGTTCAAAACTATCAATATTTGAAAAAACTTCAAAAAAATCTCCAAATTGCCCCGGTTCTAAAAAGTAACGCCTATGGTCATGGAATTATCCAAGTCGCCAAAATCCTTGAGAGTCAAAAGCCTCCGATGTTTTGCGTGGATAGTCTTTACGAAGCACATTTGCTTTTAAAAGTACGAGTTAAAACCCCGATTTTAATCATGGGTTATATCCACCCCACCAGTCTTAAGGTTAAAAAACTACCTTTTTCTTACGCTATTTTTAATAGCGAGCAACTAGAAGTAGTCAATAGATATCAAAAAGGCTGCCAAGTCCATATCAAGGTTGACACCGGTATGCATCGTCTGGGTGTAATGATGCAAGATTTACCAGAGTTTATCGAAAAGCTAAAGGATTATAAAAATATCAAAGTGTCAGGGCTTATGAGTCACATTGCCTACCAGGGAAGCTTAAAAGAAAAACTTTCAAAGAAGCAACTTATCAATTTTCAAAAAGCCGCCTCTTTCTTGAAAGAGGCAGGCTTTGAGTTAAAATGGTTGCACCTTGTGGCATCTGGTGGAGTATTAGCAAAAGATGCAGCTTTGGTTTCGAAAATTTCCAATATGGCCAGAGTTGGTTTGGGTCTTTATGGTATCGATTTAATTGATAAGCATCAAAAGCTCAAACCGGTATTAAAAGTTACTTCAAAAATAGTTCAGATTAAAAGAGTTGAAAAAGGAGACAAAATTGGTTATTCGGGGACTTTTATCTGCAATCGTGAAATGTTAATAGGAATTCTCCCGATTGGCTACAATGATGGTGTTGATCGAAATTTATCCAACAAAGGATTTGTGATAGTTGCAGACAAACCATGCCCAATTATTGGCAATGTAAGTATGAATATTACAACTGTTGATTTATCTTCCATCAAAAATCCACAGGTTGGCCAAGAAGCAATCATTTTTTCTGACAATCCCATCCACTCTAACTCAATCGCCAATGCTGCCCGAATCGTTGATAGAATTCCTTATGAACTCCTAGTTAATTTATCGGAGACTTACCTCAAAAGGGAGGTAATCTAGGTTTCACAAATTCTCTAGAAAAATAAAATAGGCTCAAAAACATCACAAAATCTGACATGTCAGAAAATGTGATGAAATTGAATTTGACTATTTTTACCCATAGTCGTAAACTTCACGCTGATGGAACGTTCAAGAAGTCGGATTATAGTCGATGCCCAGAAACAACTTAGCGAAGCCCAGCAAAAGACTGAGGCAACACTTCTATCTGCTGGAGAAAACTATCAGCGATATTTTGCCAGGCTTCTCAAAATAATCAAGAGCTCCTCAAGCAGCCCAGATACATATATACATGTCGGGGGTACTGGGAGCAAAACGCCAGAGATGATTGTTATCAATGATGTGGAGTTATGGGATTTAGAGATATATAATTTCGACACTTTTCCAACGCGTGCAGTTTCCGGAGGATTTTGGGGCGAGAGGGAAGTGACTATAACGATTGGTGAGTCAGGTCTCGATCTGATTGATGAGGGAGTAGTACCAAGAAAAAGACTGGAAGCCAGGCTTTTACCAGAACCTAGAATTATATTTAAGGCAAGCGGACCCTATACAAAGGTCGTACAGGTTTTACTTGGATCAAGTGATCACCCTACTAAAGCGCAGGCATTTTTTGAACTGCTTTCAGCAGTTGATTCAGTTATTCGTGCCAGATTAGCCAAAGCCCAAGCTCAAAAATCCACACCTGCTACCCCATAGTTTGATTTCAAATCCAATCCACGGTATAATAGAAGCTCCATGTTTAATCTTTCCGTCTATCGCGAGGTCAAAAACTGGAAAAAACCGCTTCATTTATCAAGAACGGTTTTGGCTAAGAATTATTTAAAGCTTTTACCTCAACTTGAGGTTATCGGCATTACCGGCAGCGTTGGCAAAACCTTAACCCAAAACGCCATTGCCTCGGTGCTTTCCCAAAAATTCAAGGTGGTTGTCGGCGACGAAAATCTGGATCCAACTTTTCGCATCCCCAAAACAATTTTGGCCGCCAAGCCCTGGCATCAAAAAATGATTTTGGAATATGGCGTCGAACATCCACACGATATGGACCATTATCTTGCTCTTGTCAAACCCAAAATTGCCGTTGTTACCGCTATTGCTCCTACTCACACCAAATATTTTGGTGATATCAATGGAGTCTTTAATGAAAAGGTCAAGCTCATCAAATCTTTACCCAAAAGCGGCATGGCAATTTTAAATGCCGATGATCCGCTTGTGGTTAAAATGGCAAAGGCAACTACGGCCCAAGTCAAATGGTATGGCAAGAAGGCCAAAAACATGGTCAAAATCTCCCATTTTTCTCAAAATCTCAAAGGTTCTAAATTCCGCCTCCATTACAATGGCCAAAAAGCCTCAGTCGTCATCAAAGTCATTGGTAAGCATCAATTGACTTCCGCCTATGCCGCTGCTACCTGCGGTATTATTTGTGGTCTCACCCTCAAACAAATCGCCAAAGGCTTATCGCAGGTTAGACCGCCTGAACATCGGCTAAACTTAATCGTTACCAAAAATATAAGTATCATTGATGATTCCTACAATGCCTCGCCAAAAGCGGCAACCGAAGCCCTAAACACGCTTTTAGCCTTGGGAAAGCGAAGGCCAAAAATCGCCGTTTTTGGCGAGATGAAAGATTTAGGATCCCTATCCCAAAATGAGCACGAATTACTGGGTCAGAAAGTCGCAAAATCAAAAATCAAATACTTGTTTACCGTTGGCAAAATCGCCAAGATAATTGACAGAAGTGCTAAAAAGCACAAGTTTAGCGGCAAAATAATTAGCATCATCTCAACTAGCGAGGCTATCAAAGAAATTAAAAAGGTAGTTACCCACCAAAGTCTGGTTCTTATCAAAGGTTCTCGCCATGCCCATTTGGAAAGAATCGTTCTGGGTCTTCTGCATAAATCGACGCACGTCAACTGTTACCACTGCGACGAGCTGAAATAGGGTAGAATAGAATGGTATCATGGTTCAAATCTTAGGCCTCCTCATTCTTTCTTTTTTTACCCTTAGTGTTCTTTTAGTTCCTTTTATTAATATTCTTTATCACATTAAATTTCAGCGGCAAAAACAAAAAACTCGCGATATTTTTGAAGTCAGAACACCAATTTTCGATAGACTTCATGCTCATAAAATAGGTACGCCGGTAGGCGGCGGTGCCTTGATTATTTTCGTCGTGACGCTTTTGTATCTTTTGGCAATAAATTTAATACCGGCTCTTGGAATAGAACGAACTGCCATTTACCCATACAAAAAAGAGGTCCAGATTTTAATTTTTACATTTTTATCCTTTGGTTTTTTGGGGGCTTATGATGATCTTCGCAAAACTTTCGGTTTCAAAAAAACTAAATTCTGGGGTTTGAGATTTCGCTATAAATTTTTAGCCCAATGGATTCTAGCCTTTGCAATTGCAGCGATGCTTTATTGGCAATTAGGCATCGACATAGTTAATGTACGATTTTTTGACGTTGTAAATCTTGGATATTTTTATATTCCGTTCGCTGCCTTTGTGATTGTTTCATTTGCTAATGCGGTTAATGTTTCCGATGGACTTGACGGTCTAGCCTCCGGACTTTTGGTCATTTGTTTAGTGGCGTTTCTGATTATATCTCGCACTATTTTAGATACGACATTATCAACCTTTATCGGTTTATGGATAGGCAGTTTAATTGCTTTTTCTTATTTTAATATTTGGCCAGCCAGAATTTGGCTTGGCGATGTTGGTGCTTTGTCCTTTGGAGCAACACTGGCCGTATCAGGCCTACTTTTAGGTAAACCAATAGCCTTGGCGGTTATTGGAGGGATGTTCGTTGTAGAGGTTTTTTCATCACTACTGCAGCTTTTGTCCAAAAAGATAAGGGGCAGAAAAATTTTTGAGGTAGCTCCGGTTCATCTATGGTTGCAACTTAAAGGTTGGCCAGAAGCAAAAATAGTTTTTAGATTCTGGCTTGCTCAGGTTATGCTTGCCGTACTGGGCCTTTGGCTTTCATTTTTCTAGGGAAATGGCAGATAATAGTCCTATTGGAATTTTTGATTCTGGCGTCGGCGGACTTTCTGTCCTTGCCGAAATAAAAAAAGTATTACCCAGTGAAAACTTCGTTTTTCTTGCCGACCAAAGCCATTTTCCTTATGGCGCCAAAACCAAACGCCAACTTGAAAACCTCAGTGAGCGAATTACTAATTTCCTTGTTAATTACTACATAAAACTTTTAATTATTGCCTGCAACACCGCAACTTGCCATGCCCTCGATTATTTAAGATCAAAATTTAACCTGCCGATTATTGGGGTGGTGCCGGCAATTAAAGTGGCGGCTATTCAAAGTAAAAAGGCCAGAGTGGTCATTATGTCTACTCCAGCAACAGTCAAAAGTGCTTATTTGTCTTCGTTAATAACAGATTTCGCACCCCAAACACATGTTTTAAAATTGGGATGCAAGGGCCTTGAGGAATCTGTTGAAGTGCTTAATAAAAAGCAATATTGCCAGCTTTTGGATATCTTTATCAAAAAAATTAAAAATTTTGAAGCTGATGTAATTGTTCTTGGCTGTACTCATTTCCCTTTTTTAAAAGACGAAATAAAAAAAAGAATAGGTTCAAAAGTCAAAATTATTGATTCCGGAAGGGCAATTGCCAAAAGGACTAAATTTATCTTGCAAAAAATGAATTTTTTGTGCCAAGCAAAATCAGCTGATCTTTACTTCACTACCGCTAGTCCCGACAAGTTTTCAAAAGTTGCCTCGACTCTGCTTGGACAAAAAATCTCTGCCCAAAAAGCAATAATTTAATATTAAAATTAATGATTCAGGGAAAGAAAATTGTCATTTTTGGCTTTGGTAAAGAAGGACTATCAAGTGCCAATTTTTTAGGTAAAAAGAATCAAATTGCCGTTATTGACGAAAAGTCGAAGTTCCAAATCGATACGGAATTTTTTAAAAAATTAAAAATTAAAAATGCAAATTTTTATTTCGGAGGAAATCTACCGAGTGATTTGCGTTTCGATTATCTAGTTCGTTCACCGGGTGTTAAACCCGATAATGCCATCGTCAAGTTATTGATAAAAAATGGAGCGATTTTAACGTCCTCAACAAAAATATTTTTCGATGAATGTCCTACCAAAATTATCGCAGTTACCGGCACTAAAGGTAAAGGCACAACGGCAACTCTAATTTTTGAAATGCTGAAAAACCAAATTAATAATGTTTTTTTAGCTGGCAATATCGGCACGCCAGCTCTTGATATTCTGCCAAAAGTTAATAAACAAAGTATTGTTATTCTGGAGTTATCCAGTTTTCAGCTTATTGATCTTAAAAAAAGTCCCCATATAGCCGTGGTTCTGATGATTACTTCTGAGCATCTTGATTGGCATCAGGATACAGCTGAATATTGCCGGGCGAAAGAATCAATTGTTTCATTTCAAAACGAAAGTGATTTTGCCATCATTAATCAAGACTTTAAAGCATCAAAGAATTTTGCCCAAAATACCAAGGCCAAGGTCTATTTTATTTCAACAAAGCAAAAAACTAATGGAATTTATTTAGAAGGCGATTCAATCTTATCTCAAATTGGTAATCATGAAGAAATCTATAAGTCTTCGCAGGTACTGCTGCCAGGAGCCCATAATTTGCAAAATGTGGTAGCAGCGGTGGCTGTTGCCAAAATTCAAAACATAAAAACGAAAAATATAGTTCAAGTTCTTAAGTCATTTAAGGGGTTGATCCATCGATTACAGCTGGTTAAAGAGATAAATAACATCAAATTTTATAATGATTCCTTTTCAACAATACCGGAAACAACTGTGGCTGCCATTGAAGCATTTAGCCAGTCCAAAATCCTAATTCTCGGTGGGTCATCAAAAAATTCCGATTTCAGTTTGCTTGGTCAAAAAATTAATCAGGATAAAAGCATTAAGGCAATCATACTTGTTGGCAAGGAAGCCGCAAGAATCAAAGAAGCAATCGCCAAATCAGGCGGTACTGGCGCTAAACTTATAGAAGGGGCTAAAAATATGCATCAAATCGCAAGTCAAGCATATAAAGAGGCAAAGAATGGTGATGTAGTTGTTTTATCGCCGGCCTGCGCTTCATTTGATATGTTTAAAAATTATCAAGATCGAGGAATGCAGTTTATTCGTGAGGTTAAAAGATTAAAGTAAAAATTATGGAAGGCGAAGGTCAGGTCTTAAAATCCCAAAAAGCCAAAATCGACATTTGGCTTTTGGGCGCAACAACTCTTTTGGTCTTAATTGGACTTTTGACAATCTATGATGCTTCGGTAATTGCAGCTTATCGTGATTTTGGTGACAAACTTTATTTTTTCAAAAATCAGCTAATTTGGGCTAGTCTTTCCTTTATAGCGCTTGGGTTTTTTAGTTTTTTCCCTTACCATAAACTTTTGAGACTAAGCTTGCCGATTTTGGGTTTAATAAGCCTGCTTCTAGTTTTAGTTTTGATACCCCATATTGGTACCGAAGCATATGGAGCAAGACGCTGGATTAATGTCGGAAGTTTTACATTTCAGCCGTCTGAATTTGCCAAACTCGCCATTATTCTTTATGCGGCCTCGATAATGGCCAAGTTTGAAAACTTTAAAGTTGGCTTAAAAGATACTGGGCTCGTACTGTTTTTGCCCATATTTTTGCTCACCTTCCTTGTTTTAGTTGAACCAGATTTAGGTACCGCCATTATATTCGTTGGCATAGCGGTTGTAATTTACTTTGTCGGCCGTGCACCTTTGTGGCATTTTTTAATGGTAATTCCAGCTATTGTTACGGCTGCGGTTGCTGCAATTATTGCCCAACCTTACAGGTTAGAAAGGCTAAAATCTTTTATCGATCCAAACTACGACCCGCAGGGTGCGTCTTATCAAATAAGCCAGATAATTACGGCACTTTCCTCAGGTGGTCTAAAAGGCGTCGGACTGGGGTATTCCCGGAGTAAATTTGCCTTTATTCCGGAAGTGCACAGTGATGCCATTTTTGCTGTATTTGTTGAAGAATTGGGTTTTATCGGTGCCATTTTTCTGATTTCACTATTTTTATTTTTAATAACCAGAGCGCTTGCAATTGCCAGGCAAAGTTCCACTTATCGAGGGAAACTACTGGCCATGGGAATCGTAGGCCTTTTGTCGCTGCAAATTTTATTTAACTTAGCCTCAAATGTTGCGCTGGTTCCTTTAACCGGAGTGCCTCTTCCTTTTATTTCATATGGAGGCTCATCATTATTTGTAACCATGTCGGCAATCGGTATTCTCTTAAATATTAAAAGACAAACATGAAAAAAATAGTCGTTTGCGGAGGGCACTTAACCCCGGCCTTGGCACTTATTGAGCAGTTTGAAAATGATAAAAATTATAAAATTTTGTTTTTCGGGCGAAAATATGCAACTGAAGGTTCAAAAAGTTTATCTGCCGAATATCGCGTCATTACCCAAAAAAGAATCCGTTTTTGGGCAATAGAAAGCGGCAGACTTCAGCGTAAATTTACAAGACACACTATTCCCTCGCTTTTAAAAATACCTCTTGGGTTTCTAGAGTCATTTATTTTTCTGCTATTTGCAAGGCCCAGTCTTATTGTTTCCTTCGGAAGTTATTTATCGGTGCCGGTGGTCTTCTGCGGTTGGCTTTTAGGCATTGCTACAATTAGTCACGAGCAATCGATAATACCCGGACTTGCTACCAAAATTAACTCCATTTTTGCAAAAAAGCTATTCCTTTCCTGGCCGCAAACTTTAAATCATTTCCAAAAAGAAAAGTCTCAAGTAATTGGCAATTTGATAAGACAATCGCTTTTTAAAACAAATGCCGCCTCTGGGGTGGTTAAAAAATTTCTAAAAAGAAGTAAAAAACTGATTTTTATAACCGGCGGCAATCAAGGCTCGCATTTTTTAAATAAGCTTGTGTTTGCTTCTTTGGATATTCTTAAGGACTATCAAATTTTTCATCAAGTCGGAACAGTTAACTACCAAGGTGACTTAGATTTCGCCAATCGTTTAAAGCAAAAAAATTATTTGGCCGTCGACTACATCCAACCGGAAGATATTGGGGCAGTTTTAAATAAAGCTTCCGTTGTTATTTGCCGATCAGGAGCCAACACGGTTTGGGAATTAGCGGCTTTAGCAAAAGTGGCAATTTTAGTGCCGTTGCCAATTGCTGCCTCTTATGAACAAAAAGCCAACGCCGAAATTCTTCAAAAGGCCGGATCGTCAATTGTTCTTGGGCAGCAAGATACAGATCCAAAAGTCTTAAAAACGGCAGTTGGCGAGATAATCGCTAGTTATTCAAAATACAAAAAAGCCGCCCAAAAATTCCAAAAAACCCTATCTGTTGATGCCGCCTTCAAAATGTCTCTTTTTATCCGCAAGCATCTTGCCTAAACGGTATACTTAAAGTATGTCCCTGGTTTTCAAATCTGTACTTTTTCTAACTGTTATTATGCCAGTTATTGTTTTTGTGCTGTTTTACTTGCCCTTTTTTAAAGTCCAAAAAATAGACATTTCTCAAAATCAGGATTGTCTTAAAACCCAAGATGTCTTTGACGCGCTTCAAAATTCAAAAAATCTATTTTTTATCTCCAAAAGAAAATTAGAAGATACTCTCAAAAGTAAATATAGCTGTATTGGCACGCTTGAAGTTAAAAAGATATTTCCGTCTAAATTACAAGTTAATATTGTACTTAAAGAACCTGTGGTTAAAATCGAGGGTACTAGTCTGATGATAACTGATGATGGACAGGTAGTAGAAGGAACTTTGGCAAAAGATAAACCGATCCTCTTTCTTCCGTCTGAGGTTAAAGTTGTTTTAGGTCAGAAAATATCCCAGCAGGCAATAATTTTTGCAGTTGGGATAACTTCAAAACTTTTAAAATCCGATTTTTTGCCTGTCAATGTTCGTATCACGGGCCATGATGATGTAGCAATTTATAATCAACAAGGGCAACTGGCCATTTTTTCTTCAAAAAAAGACAAAGAAGAACAGGTTGACTCTTTACAGCAAGTTATATCTAAAGCTAAAATAGATTCTGCAAAAATTGCCAAAATTGATCTGCGCTTTGATAAACCAGTATTGGTTTTTAAATAGGACCCAATCGAGTCTGGCGCAATTGGGTGATAATTATGTCCAAAGATAAAGTTGTGGTTGGTATTGATGTTGGCTCCTCCAAAGTTACCACAATTATCACTACAGCCCAAGCCGAGTCTTCCATTAATATAATTGGGGTATCTTCCCAAGTATCACGCGGCTTGCGCAAAGGTCAGGTTATCGATATTGATGAGGCGGTAGCTTCGATAACTGCCTCGCTTGAGGCTGCAGAACGCATGGCCGGATATTCTGCCGGTACTGCTTTTGTTTCTGTCGACGGTACCCACATCGAGTCGCAAAATTCCAAAGGCGTGGTTGCGGTATCTGATCCCCATGGCGAAATCTCGGCAGACGATGTTACCAGAGTAATTGAAGCAGCCCGGGCAATTTCACTGCCTTCATCAAGAGAAATTTTACATGTGATTCCAAGATATTTTATTGTCGATTCACAAAGCGGCATTAAGGACCCTGTTGGCATGAATGGGGTCAGAATGGAGGTTGAAACTCATATAGTAACTGGAGCAACGACTGCTCTTCGTAATATCGCCAAATGCATTTCAACTATCGGTATTGATGTCGAAGGAATGGTTTTTTCCGGCTTGGCATCGTCTTATTCGGTGTTAACCGATACCGAGCGCGAACTGGGTGTAATTTTAGTCGATTTCGGCGGAGGTACAACCGATATCTGCATTTTTGTTGAGGGCGCTCCGGCTTATTGTTCGGTTTTACCAATCGGGGCCAGAAATGTTACCAATGACTTGGCAATTGGACTGAGGATTTCTCTTGACTCGGCAGAAAAGATCAAGCTTGCTCTTTCCCGTCCGCCTAAAATTGCGGTCGAAGTTGATGAAAAAGGAGAGCCTGTCGATAAAAAAGAATCAGATCAACTTGATATCGCCAGTCTTTCAATTGACGAGGATATCCGTAATGTTTCAAAAAAAACCTTAACTGACGGCATCATGAAGCCAAGAATCAGGGAGATTTTGAATATGGTTAAATTGGAAATTCAAAAGTCGAATTTTGCCGGTCTGACACCGTCTGGTGTCGTTGTAACCGGCGGCGGCGCCGAAACTTACGGTATGGTTGATTTGGCTAAACAAGAACTGGGCATGCCGGTTAGAATTGGCATGCCACAAGGTGCAACCGGTCTTGTTGATGAAGTTGCCTCAGCAGCTTATGCCGCCAGCCTTGGTCTGGTTATCTACGGAGCCGACTACCAACAGGAGGAGGTCAGGCTGCCGCTGGTTGGCAGAGTAGAAATAAAAGGTCTTGTTACCAAAGGTCTTGACCTAATTAAATCAATTCTTCCCTGATTCGGCTCCGGAATCCACCCGAAGATATACCCGAATTAATTTAAACTGTCTTGATGCCGTTCCGAATAAAGCTTATTACCATAATCCCTTAGCCGAATCAAGCCGAATCCGAATCAGAATCCGAATCGATTCGGTCCGAATCCCCACCGAATCAACTATGATTGGGTTAATTTTCTCATTTTTGAACCCTATCTGTTCTTTTGCGTTTGGCGAGATAGCTTTCAAAAGACAAGGAAAGCTGGTACTGCCCCTCAATCCTGAGGTAAATACCAGAAGGCTTACGTTTTTTGAAAGCGTTATCGAGTAGCAAAAGAACACTAGGGCGTCTTTTCTTCATTCATTCTTTGGACGAGCAAAGAATGGATATAAAAGTTATTTAGACTGCAACTTGCGAGGAACACAAGCTTCGCTTATATTATTTATGTATGGCCCCTAAAACCAGTCAAGCCAAAGAGCACGCCAGATTACAACTGCGTGACGAACACGGCCATTTCATCAAAGGATCAACTGTTAAGGCCAAAACCTCGATCTCTTCTCCGCTCGATCTCGTAGACACTGAGTTTAATCGAAGGGCCGAATTCGAAAAGCCCCTGCTTCAAGTTTCCATCACCAACCCTTTTAAAAAGATTTTCTTAGGCCCGCAACATAGTGAGGACCGCATGGCACTGTATTTTGGCTTGATCAAATCCGCCGTCATCAAACAACCACTTTTGCCATCAAACTCTCCATACCCTTAATTGCCTTGCCAGTTGTCATTGCCGCGGTCTTTAGCTTGGGCCGCATTTATGGCATTAACTTTCAAAAGACCCAAAGTACGCCCCTGCCTTCCCCAGCTACTAGATACCAAATACCAGATACTATTTTAAGCCGCGCTGGAACCCTCAAAATCGCCGTTGGAGATACGACCCGCTATTTACTATCACTTAAGAATGGAGAACTGGTAGTTTTGGACATTCCTCCAACAATCAATCTTTCAAAATATCAAAACAAACAAGTTCTGGTAACCGGTACCTACAACAAAACCGCTAACATCCTCAAAGTTACAGATATTGCTGAGGTTGAGGTATTTAATCCAATTGTTATTTCACAACCTGAATCGACTTCATCATCAATGACAAAACCATAATTGGCCTAAAAAGCTCACTCAACCGAAGTCCTGAGCGAAGTCGAAGGGCCGAAGTCCAAGTTTTCAATACGACTGTTATTCCAGAAGCTTCACAATCAGCATCTCCTAACCCTTGATATGTTAAACTTCCCTAGTTTGTATCTAGAAAATATTATCTAACTTGATCTATTTTGATTAATGTTATAATCCGCACATGGAACGTGAGGCTACTCGCGAAGAGCCTACCCTAGAAGAAATCAAAGCATCCCAGTTGTACTTTTCAGAATTGCAGGATGCTTTAATACATTATTCAAGTCGCCTTCCAAAAGGGAGACATCTTACTTTGACGGTTCGAACCAATTCTGAAGGTGAACCAAATGCGGAATTAGTATCGGAAACAAGATTCCCGCCTCTTGATGACTTATCACTTCATTTTGAGTGTCTTAAGTTTGCTGCAGGTAAATTAGACCATATTCCAGTGGATTTTTGGAACAATTTATTTAGTGCCCAATTAAGAGGTGCACGAGATATTCCTTACATTCCTCTGCAAATTGTATCTTGGGGTATGGGTAATGAAGGAATGAGAAGCTTTCGAAGAGAAGCACTATTAAATGAAGATTTTCTTGGCGATTTGTCTTGGAGTGAATCAAATAATCCTGATAGTTATCGTGATGCTGCAGAGCAGTGTAAGAGGATTTTGTACAGCTACATAACTCTTAGGAGTCAAACAGTTTAAACTCTAAGCCTGCATTCTCGTATTATTACAAAAATATCGACCAAACTCTTCTTCCGACTCTAGAAAATACGTCCTCCTCCTTCGCTTGCCGAAGCGAGCTTCGGCGGACAGGTAAGTACGTCGAATCCAACTCGACAGTCGCGTCAGACGCGGCTGTCGAGTATGACTTGGCACTAACATTGACAAGCCATCTTTCGCCGAGGCTATAGAATGGCAGGCACCACTTTTTTAGCCTCAGATTTTCGCTTCTGATATACTTGCGCTATGAAAGTAATTTTGTACATGGCTATTTCGGCAAATGGAATTATTGCCAGAGAAAATAATGAGGAGGATTTTCTATCTCATGAGGATTGGGACACATTTGTAGAGCTTGCTCACAAAACGGGCTGCATCATATGGGACAGAAAGACCCATGAGGTTGTCAAAACTTGGGGAAAAGAATATCAGGCAGAGATTAAAGATGTTCGGAAGATTGTTGTATCCTCTGATTCTAATTTTGAGGTGGGAGAAGGCTATGAAAGGGTTACAACTCCCGAAGATGCTATTCAGAAGCTATCTGAAGAAGGTTTTAAAGAGGTGATTCTTTCGGGCGGGGCGAAACTTAACACTTCATTTGCAAAGACAGGTCTAATTGATGAGGTCATTTTAAATGTTGATTCGGTAGTTGTCGGTAAAGGAATTCCTTTGTTTTCTCCCGATGATTTTGATTTAAAACTTAACCTTGTTACAGCTAAGAAGATTAGGGAGAATATCGTCCAGTTTTATTACAAAGCAGAAAAATAGGTTCTAATGTTGTCTATTAGGTAGAGCCAGATGCTTCTTAATATAACCAATATTCCGATGTCCTAAGCTAGCTCACATCGGAAGTGGATGTGGTAATTGACATAGAGCCACGCTTTGCTTGACATAGCAGTATTTAATGATAGAATAAGTACCAATTCGTCTGACCAGTCCTGTCCCCAATAACAATAATAAATGAATAGAGAAAGCCCAATATTCGCTCTTGTTGGAAAAAATATAAAAGGAAGATTGCTTAGAGTTAGCTCATATGCAATTGCAAGTGGAGTTCTTTTAGTCGCTTCCGAGAAGGTTGCACCTGACAATAGTACTGTTTATTCTGCTGCAAATTATTCACAAGAACCAGTTTCAAGAGAGCTAAATTTAGAAAATGATAAGGTCACAATTTGTCATCGTACTAACTCTGTCAAAAATCCTTATGTAGAGGAGACAGTAGATCGACACGCTGTTGATGGTATTGCAGGTAATTCTCTAGGTAATCAACCGGACCATTTTGGCGAACATAAGGGTTCGTTATTTGATCCAAATAACCCTCCGCCACCGCCCCACAATGGAGACCAATGGGGAGACATAATTCCACCTGTTGAGCCCTACCACGATGGATTAAACTGGGTAGCTGGTCGTGCGGTACTAGAGAATGACTGCGAATTTCCAACGCCGACTAATACGCCCACATTAACCCCAACAGAAAGAGCTACAATTAATACGTCGACTCCTACAAATACACCTGGAGAAAAAGCAACGAATACTCCAACTGTGACAAACACTCCAGGTGAGCAAGTCGAACCTTCGCCCACTCCAACCAGAACGGCTACGCCGACCAGTACTCCAACACCGGGAGAAGTTTCGATCGCAAGAGCTACAAGTACTCCCGGACCAGGAACACAGGTCGTTTCAACTGTAATCCCAATAAGACAAGAGGCCAGCGTGATTCCGGTACCGACACAAAAACCAGCTGTTCAGCCTACGCCGAGATTCTTACCACTGACTGGGCATGGGCCTAGTCGAACTGAGGACCCTTTTACTCGAGGGATTGCTGGAGTTATTCTAATTGCTGGTGGTATAGTTGCAGCTGCAAGCAGTCGATTTGTTAGGGACGGTAAAACTTCAAAATAAGACCTACATTCAATCTTGAATCCGACCACTAAGGTATGAATTAAACACCTCTTGTGGTGTATTAAAGTTTAATACTTTTCTTGGTCTGTTGTTAATCTCCCAGACAATATCATCCAGTTCTTCCTGGGTTAAATCTGCAAATGATGTTCCTTTAGGAAGATATTGTCTCAAAAGCCCGTTATGATACTCATTTGTACCTTTTAAAGTATCAGCGAATCAGTTTACATCCCCAAATCCTCAAAGGCTTTCAAAATTGTAGAAATTGTAATTCTTAGTTGTCGAGAGTTCGGGAGAATGATGAACCTTGGCTCAATGGGGCCCGTTGACTGCCAACTTCCCGCACGGGCCAACGCGGGGAAGGCTCATCGAAGATGAGTATATCACACCCAAAAACTAGGGACAGGGGAAGAAGAGAAGAAGAGAAGAAGAGAAGAAGAGACGGTCCTAGGTTTGATTGATAGGATATTCCAAACTCAACATACTTTAAAAATCATCTCAAATATAGTTCGAAATTATCTTCTTTCATCATGCCGTCGACGGAACACGTCATCGGGCGAGTCTATTTATATAAATCTTTGTGGGTACCAATGACGACAAAGTAAGCGACTATTTCTTCTCCAGCTTGAATTTCTTTATAAATTGCCCGCCAGTCTGAGGTGATATCAATACTTCTATGCCCCTGCCATTGTTTTTTCAGTGGGTGATTATTTAATTGCGGTTCTTGGGGATTTTTGGAAAACTTAATGATTTTTTCCTTAAAGCTCTTGCGGATTTTAACATCTAATTTCTTCAGCCGTTTGACAAAATCAGGGTCCAACTGGACATTCATATACCCTGTTCTTCAAGCCATTTTACTGCTTCTTCACCGCTTCGAAATACCGGAGATCCCTTACCCTCTTCAAGATTTTTCTCTGCCCTTTTTAGAATCTTGACAAGATAAGGTGAAGGTTCCTCATCAAGACTGAGTTGAACTTTTTTTGTTCTAACGAGATGTTTTAGATATGCGTTGATTAGGGCGCTTAGGCTGACGCCTATCTCGGAAGCCAATTTTTGCGCTTCCCTTTTTGTCTCCTCCTCGGTTTTAATGTTTATCACTGCTGTATACATATATACTAAGTATATACCTAGATACCGTTTGCTGTCAAGAGTTTGCTGCCAAGCTGAACAGTTTACACAAATATCGGCTCGAACTTCTCCTCCGTCTCTATAAAAAACGTCCTAAGTGCGCTAACACCGCGGAGCCAAGACTTATAGTTTGCTAATTTAGCTTCGGTTTAGTATAATCGCTCCAAATTATGAAAGAGATTCTGGTAGAAGAAGTTGTTCCACGCAGACCCAATGCTCTCCGTTCAACTGTGGTTAGAATTGGCAATCGAGGATATTGGGTAGACACTGTTCCACTCGATGATCGCCCAGCAAATCATATTTGTCATGATACTAAGGTGTTTACGTTTTCTGGTTATGAAAAAGTGGGTCATTCTGCAAGAGTTAATAAATTAGTGGATTCGCAAGAAGCAATTGATAATCTTTGGAACACTCCAGTTGATGCATTTGTAGACGACCCAGATGGTGCGACCAGCTACCATGACGTACTCGTAGAGATAATCGCCCAGCATTTAGAACAAAATTGAACTTCGAAAATCGTCCCCGAATTTTGCAAAAAATCCCCAACCCACTACTACACTCATTATCTCCATCTAAAATTTTGCTCTTGCAAATAGATACTCTCTGTGTTAAATTGTGTCGCAGCTTCAAGTCACTTCTAAACTGATAGGGAAAAACAATGCTAATTAAGCCGGATGTCAATAAATTTGCCAAAATCAAGGTCTTAGGCATTGGCGGAGGCGGCACCAACGCTTTAAACTCCATGATTTCCCAGGCACAAATTCAAGGCGTAGATTTTGTAGCCATTAATACCGACCAACAGCATCTTCTAGCTTCGCAAGCACCAACTAAAGTTCAGATCGGTGATGGTATTACCAAAGGCTTGGGTTCGGGTGCAGATCCGGATATTGGCAAAAGGGCAGCTGAGGAGTCACTTGAGCGCATCAAAGAAGTTATAACCGGTGCCGATATGGCCTTTTTAACTTATGGGTCAGGCGGTGGAACCGGCACTGGTGGCGGTCCAGTTATTGCCGATCTGGCTCGCAAAATGGGTATTTTGACGGTAGCTGTTATCACTAAACCCTTCGCGTTTGAAGGAACCAGAAGAATGATTGTTGCCGATGAGGGTATTGAAATTCTGCGCGACAAAGTCGATACCTTAATTGTTATTCCCAACCAAAAACTTTTGGAAGTTGTCGATAAAAACGTTTCCTTGCTTGAAGCTTTTAAACTGGCAGATTCAATTCTTTCGCAAGGCGTTCAGGGGATTTCGGATATTATCGTCATGCCGGGACTAATTAATGTTGATTTTGCCGATGTCAAAACGATTATGACTGCTGCCGGTACTACTTTGATGGGAGTCGGTACTTCCTCTGGTGAAAACCGGGCCTCAACCGCCGCCCGTTCAGCCATTGCTTCACCGCTTCTAGATGCCTCAATTGAAGGCGCCAGAGGTGTCCTTTTTAACATTACCGGTGGTACTGATATGACCATGAATGAAGTTGACGAGGCTGCCAAGGTCATAACTTCTCAAGCCGACCCGGATGCCCAAATTATTTTTGGGGCCGCCATTGACGAAAAATTAATTGATCAGGTTAAAGTAACGGTTGTTGCTACCGGTTTTGATGAAACTCGAAGGAGATTTGCCCAAATAACAACCCTTGAGGATTCTGAACAAAAAGCACTCCCCAAAGAAGAAGTTATTCCAACCGAAGACGGCCAGATTGACGAAGACCAATTCGATATTCCCACCTTTTTGAGGCAAATTAGGTAACTACTGGAAGTTTATATTTTCTGCAAAAGTTCGAAATATCGCTGTCTCGACATCCCTGCAGTTTCTAAATTATTTTTAATAATAAATACAGGAATATTTTTATATTTAGGAACGACCAACCTTCTCTTTGCGCCTTCCTTTTTAAGTTCGATATGATCTCCTGTTTGACCCACAACAATTGCCCCTTCCAACTCTAAAATTTTTAAGAGTTTCCTCCAGTGTATTTCTGTGATTCTGGGCATTCTTGTTAGAGAGAGGGAAAAGCAATTTCTTCTATTAAAACTTTTGGAGGTTTTATTTTGCCCTGTTTCAGGTTAAATCCGGATTCTTCTAATAGTTGTTCTAAATTTCCATCCTCTTTTGCACCCTTAAGTACTATATCAATTGCCTCTTTTAAGTTTTCTTGGGCTTTTTTTTCCGTGGGACCACAGGAAGCCACATTTAGCTCAGGATTAAAGGAAACCCATGGTGCGTCTTTTGAAGTGCCTTCATAGAAAACTTTTATGGTCAATGGTAATTTCATATCAGAGGCATTATATCATGCCAACCCACATTCTTTGTAAAACGAAACTGAGGATAATTGTGTAAGGAGTTGAGGTCATGACCCCGAGCCTGCTATAGCAGTGAGCCGATTCGGTCTGAGCTCACGGTCGAAGACTTGTCGAAGTGTCAATACCGCTAAATTTTAGATTTGACAAGTTCTAACCCCATAATGATAATTAGCCATTGATGGTAGAAACTGGAGGAAGTTCTCACGTAGAAAAAGATGAACGACTGCGATCTTGTGAAGATCAAATTTGCCAGCGCTTAATCGAGTTGACCAAACAAGGAATAATAAAATGGTCTTTTCTTAAAGACGACTCTCAGTGTCAGCCGGCAATAGGCGGAAAATTTAACTGTTTGGAATTAAAACTACCCTATCCAACCTGGCCTGGTTTTCAGAAAGTTAAACTTAGTTTAACGATCCGAATTCCCAAGCACCAAAGACGGATTATTTCCCGTGTGGTTGATATTCACAAGAAAGCTGATTTTCAAGATCCCTTGTTTAGACTGTACATTCTTTCTAAACAATCGGCAGTCATGTTGCCACGTAAGACTCAAAAAAGGCCTCCCTTGAGTCTTGATGGTAGGATTGCTGCCATAATATTAGAATTACTAGAGACCGAAAATTCTATACCTCGTACCTCATAGTAAATTCCTCTCTTGACTTCAATCCCTTTGTTATGGTTATAAATAAGGTTCTATTAAAGAGGGAGGCCGCCTCCCGAAGCCTTCGAAGGCGAGTTGGTATCGATAGGACGAAAAATTACAATTCAAACCCTTCTTCGCTAAAGCTTCGGAGGGCGAAGGGAGGTGAAATAAATGATTAGAGGTTTTGAATCACTATTGATCGGCAGTGAAAATGCTAAGAAACTTACCGATTTTTATAAAGAAAAAGTTGGTCTTGAAATTGGTTTGGAAGCAGAAATGGGAGAAGCAAATGAGGCGCTTTACGAACTGAAGCTCGGCAAGGGACCAAATATTTACATTATCGATCACTCAAAAGTCAATGGTAAAAATAAAAATCCCGACCGAGTCATTTTTAACTTGGAAGTCGATGAGATCAAAAAAGAAGTTGAAAGACTCAAAAAGGCCAAAGTAAAACAAATCCAGGATGTCTACCATATTGAAGGTTATGGCTGGATTTCAACTTTTGAGGATATTGACGGTAATTACTTCCAGTTAGTTCAGGTCAGGGCAAGTTAAAAGTATGTTTTAAATAAACTAAAAGACCACCGGCCCAGAGAGCCTCTGGCCCGGAGGGAGGTGATAAAAATGCAAAATTCACAGGGTGCTATCGATCATTTAAAAACTCATCAATCTTACCCGGCAACAAAAGCTGATTTAGTTGCCGAATGCGACAATCTGTCTGATTTTTCCGAGGAAGATAAAAAGGAATTCACCGATAAACTTCCGGAAGGTACTTACAATTCCGCGGAAGAAGTTACGAAGGCGCTTGGTTTGCCATAATCTCTTGACAACAATCAGTTTCAGGAGATAGAGTTGAATAGTAATGGTAAGGGAGGTGACACAATATGGCTGATATGGCAGCTAAATTCAAAGAATGCACCAAACCTCATTATCTGATGCACTCTCTAACAGGTCTTGGTATCGGGCTTTTTTTGGTTGGTCTTTTTGCCGCGCTTGGTGGTCAAACAGGTGTAGTCCTTGGTATTATCCTAATTGTCATCGGTATCCTTGGTGATTTCGCGGTTAACAAATAAGTTTTTTTGTCTGTTTGTTCCAACTTGACCCATCAGGTAATCGGATTGGCTCTTAACATAAGAGAAAGCCGGATATTATTTTTTTAATCCTCTTTTGATACTTTCTAAAGCTTACCCTTACAAGTAAAATAAAAGTCTATGCAAAAAAGAGATATATTGGCCGAGGAAGATTTAGAAATTACGGCGGTTACCGCCGGTGCTGCACCGGTTCAGTTGCCGGGTAAAGTAGTTTCCATCTTTCCGGCACTGGCCCATCGTAATTATCAGTTTTATTTTGCCGGTCAGGCAATTTCTCTTGTTGGTTTCTGGCTTCAGGCCGTCGGTATCGGCTGGCTGGTCTTTCAACTGACCCACTCGGCCTTTTGGGTTGGTGCTGTCGCAGCTATTTCCGGCTTACCCTTTTTATTCCTGGCGATTTTTGCCGGGGTTGTCATTGACAGGCTTAACCGTCAAAAGCTTTTGATTATAACCCAGATTTTTGAGGCAATCCTCGCCTCAATCCTTGGAATTTTGGTTATCACCGATCATGCCAATCTTACCCTGGTGATACTTTTGGCATTGGCCAATGGGATTGTCGGATCCTTTGACTTGCCGGCACGGTTTGCTTTTATTGTCGAAATGGTCGGCAAGCGTGATTTGGCTTCGGCGGTATCCGTAAATGCAGGCATTTTCAACGCTGCGCGTTTTGTTGGCCCGACTGTAGCCGGATTGGTTATCGCAACAGCTGGTACTGGCTGGGCTTTTATTTTAAACGGAATAAGTTTTCTGCCGGGCATTTGGGCGGTAGCGATGATTAGACCGGTTTTAAGCCAGGCGAAGCAAGACAATATCCATCCGCTCCAGTCTCTTAAAGACGGCTTAAATTTTATCTTGAAAAGTAAACAAATTTTCTATTTAACAATACTTGCTGCAATCGCCGCTATTTTCATCTGGCCGTATCAGACCCTGATGCCGCCGATTGCCCAAAGAGTCTTTAATGCCGGTGCCCAAGGCCTAGGGTCATTGCTATCTGCTGCCGGTGCCGGCAGTCTTTTAGGTGCGATTTTAACATCAGCCCTATCCCAAAAGAAAAACAAGACCCCCTTTATTATTTGGGGACTTGCCGTATCAAGTGTAAGCCTAATCTTGTTTTCTTTAAATAAAAATTTTCTCTTAGCACACGTTCTTTTATTTTTCACTGGCTTCGGAACAATTATGCTTGCCTCAACCTTAAATACTCTGGTTCAATTATTGACACCGGATCAAATGCGAGGCAGAATCATGGCCGTTTATTTAACAATGTTTGTTGGCATGATGCCGCTTGGCAATGCCCTAGCAGGCGTTGTTGCTCAAAAAACTTCGTCTCTTTTCGCAGTCGGCCTTGGTGCAACTCTTGTCTTAATTTTCGGAGTCATTTTCTATTTAAGGGGAGTGTTTACCAACCTTTCATAAGTTGTAGAATAATGGGAAATGACTATCACCTGTATGAAAAAACGAGCATTTTTAATTCATGGTTGGGAAGGTTATCCTGAAGAAGGATGGTTTCCGTGGTTGTCGGAGGAACTTTCAAAAAAAGGATTTAAAGTTGAAGTCTTACCGATGCCCAATTCCCAAAGTCCCAAAATCGAAGAGTGGGTTCCTTTTTTGGCAAAAAATGTTGGAGAAATAGATGAAAAAACTGTTCTGATTGGCCATTCAATCGGTTGCCAAACGATCTGGCGATATTTGGAAAGTTTAAAAGAAGGCGAAAGAATTGCCGGAGCGGTTTTGGTTGCTCCATGGATTCGGTTGAAAGCTGAAAATGCCCTCCAAGACGAGGAATCAAAAGAAATTGCCAAGCCATGGCTTGAAATACCGATTGCTTGGGAAAAGGTTAAAAAAAATTGCGGTAAATTCGTGGTGATTCTTTCGGATGATGACCCTTATGTTTATTTAGAAGACGGAAAGTTTTTTAAGGAACAACTTGGTGCAAAGTTAATCATCGAACACAACATGAAACATTTCTCCGGCGATGACGGCATAAATATTCTGCCAAGCGCCAAAGAAGCAGTCTTATCTTTGGCTAGCGATTAAATTAGAATGAAGATAGCTGTTGGTAGTGAAAATCCAGCTAAATTGGAAGCTGCAAAGATTGTTGTCAAGAAACTTTTTTCAAAAGCCAAAGTTTTAGCAGTTAAAGTAAATTCTGGAGTCGATGCCCAGCCAAAATCAGACAAAGAGACAATTCTGGGTGCAATCAATAGAGCAAAAATTGCACTAAAAAGGGCTAAGGCTGATTTTGGGATTGGTATGGAAGGAGGAATTCATAAAATCGGTAAATCCTGGTTTGAATGTGGATGGATAGCAGTTGTAGATAAAAATGGCAAGATTGGACTTGGTTCTTCTGGTAGATGGCAAGTTTCAAGAAGAATTGTCAAAGATCTACATAGGGGTTATGAATTAGCCGAAGTATTTGAAAGCCTGACTAACCGAAAGGGGATTCATCTTGAAGAAGGTGTGATGGGCGTAATTACAAATGGACATTTACCGCGCCATCATGCATATTCTCATGGCGTATTTTTCGCCTTTGCTCCATTTATCTCTGACAAAAAATTCTGGGACTAATTTGCCCGTCTCTTTTAGTAAGTGTTACTATTGAAACATGAAATTTAATCAGGTTACTTGGTATTCAAAATTGTTAGCCTTAATTCTTTTTGTGGCACTACCATTTCTTGGCTTTTATGCTGGGATGAAATATCAACAACCGACTACACCGCCAAGTCAAGACTCAAGCATCAACGACACTAAACCTGGGGACAGCGATCAAACTGGTTGGAAAACGATTGTGAATTCCAGTCAAATAACGGTTAAAACTAAATATGAGAATGAAACGTTAAAATATAGCGGCATAGCCCAACTACCTTCACCTTGCCACCAGTTGAAAGACCAAAGTGGGGTGATGGAGTCATACCCTGAGCAAGTACGAATCCAGTTGATGATTGAACCGCCACTGTCTGGTACAATCTGCGCCCAAGTAATTACCCCAAGAGAATTTTCCGGTCAAGCGCAGGTTTCGGAAAAAGCCGTCGTTTCTGTCTTCCTCAACGGCGAGAAGATCAAATAATTTACCTATTTGTTTCCCAATGAAACCTATAGCAGGGTCTCTCCCTTAAAGGATTGCCAGAGTAAACTAATTTCATTTTGCTTTAAGTTCCTGGAGTCTAGCGTCGGAAATACCGAAGTGATGAGCGATTTCGTGTTTAACGGTATCAACAACCAAACTTTTAATAGAATTCTCATTGCCCCTTGAAAGAAATTCAATTGGACCTTTAAAAATTGTTATTTTGTCAGGTAGAACCATTGAATAATTTATCCCGCGTTTAGGTTTGGGAATGCCTTGATAAAGTCCCAAAAGAAGTCTTCCTTTGGCAATCTCCATACTCGGCCAATCTTCAATCACAACTTCCACATTCTCCATCTTTTCTTTAAAGTAAGTAGGAAGATCCTTTAGCGCATCACTCACCAATTTTTTAAATTCCTTGTCTGTCACAGGTGGAATTTTAGCACGAATAGAATATATTTTTGCTACAATTGACCAATGCAAGCAATAATTTTCGCCCTGATCTCATATTTTGGGAGGGGAGAATATTGATTATTCCTCAAGTTTTTCAAGATCCAATCACCCGTCAACAAATCTTCGGAATAACAGTAACCCAACTTGGTATAGTTTTACTTTCAATCTTCAGTGTTTAAACTCCTCAACGTATAGTGCCATATAATATAGTCCTACAAAATCCCATAGCATAACCATCACAATTCCTGACATATCATAAAATGTGATATTATTCTACTTGTGAAGATTACCGACAAAATCAAGATTGATCCGAAGACGAAAGAGGTTTTAATATTGCTTGGAACGGGAGCATTTCTAGCAGCAAGTATTATTTTCCCGGGATTACCAATGGCTGCAAAACCCTTTATTAATGCTGCCAAAGAAGCCGACAGAAATAAAAGACAAAAAGAGTGGGAAAAGTTCAATCTCTGGAGACTTAGGCAAGTGATAAAAAGGATGCAAAACTCCAAACTGGTAGAAGTCAAAGAGGAAAAAGGTGTTCCGATAATTAAAATTACCCATAAAGGTAAACAAAAGCTGTTAAGATATAAAGTAGATGAGATGGTGCTTGATGAATCAAGCTGGGATGGCAAATGGCGCCTAATTATTTATGATGTAGCCAGTACAAAAAGGGCAAATAGCGAAATGTTTAGGACTATTTTGAACAAACTTAGGTTCTTAAAACTCCAAAGAAGTGTTTATCTCACACCTTTTAAATGTGAAGATGAAATTGAATATTTAAGACTGTTATTTGATATTGGCAACGAAGTCCAAATTCTAAAAGTTGGAAGCCTTGAAAATGAGGCAGCTTACAGGCGTTATTTTGGAAACTAATTTCATCACATTTTCTGATATATCATAGATTGTGATGGTTTTTCGAAAAATTATGTTTAGAGAAAAAAGAAGTTTCAAAAACTCACGCGGATTAAACCTATCGGCGATTTTTGAGGGAGAAGGCAGAGAGGCACCGGTTGTAATTATGTGCCATGGTTTTCACAGTTCAAAGGATAATCCGATTACCACTCGTGCTCTTACTCAAAAATTAGTCGAAAGGGAACTTTCGGTCTTCCGGTTTGATTTTACCGGACATGGAGAGTCGCAAGGGGATATCAATGAGATTACGCCACTTGCCGGTTTGGATGATTTAAAGTCTGCAATCAAAACTTTAAACGAAAGAAAAATTGCCCCCTATGGTTCAAGTTTCGGCGGCTATGTCGCTCTACTATATGCATCGAATCACCCAGTTCTAGCACTTGTTCTCAAAGCCCCAGTATCCAACTGGTCTAAAGTCCAAATCTCGTCTGATCGAGGATCAAAATTTCGTGAAGAAGTCAAAGATATCAACATTTATCAGCAAGCCAAAAACATTGAAGCGCCGACTTTAATTATCCACGGCGACAAAGACGATGTCGTTCCAATTGAACAAAGCCAAAAGTTAATAAAAGCACTGGGATCCAAAATCAAAACACTCGAAATAATCAGAGGTGCAAATCACGACATCAGGGGACAAAATCTTGAAAAAACCAACACTAAAATCGCCGACTTTTTCCAAAAAATTCTCACTTGATTTTATAATTACTTGACATGTTGCTATAATGGTCTGCGAAAAGGTACAGGTATGACAGAACAACTTAACCCTGCCCAACTGCCAGAACAAAGAATCGGCCGCAAGAAAGAATTTATCTTACAAAAAACCACAGAGTCTTGTACTCCTGTTGGAAAACGCTGGCAGGAATCTCACCCCATTTTACATCACATTCCCTTAAGATCTGGCGATATTCGTTTTTTCAATGATGATCTGATAATGGAAGTAGTAAGCTACGACTCAGAATCTGAACTAATCCATTTGAGCTTTAAAGAAACCAGTACTAACGATCATCACACCTTAACCCTAGATGGTATATGCGCGGTCAATAATGTGGTAAATATTTGCGATGAGGGAGAAATCGCTTGTCGGGAAATCAATAGTAAAGTTAGACTTGTTGCTTGTCTTGCAAGAAGTATTAACCTCAGGGGATTAAAACCAATGGTTCTTCCAGCAATCCCAGGTCAATTTTAAAAGACTAAATTGCTTTCCTTAACAGCTCTACAAACGTGCGCACATACCTTTATTGAATAAGGCAAATGATTTTGCAATAATCGAGCGAAAGCAAGATTATACTTGAGAGGTGCCATCAGCATTTATGCTGAGTCGCTCTGTTGTTATAATGTCACCCATGGCAGGCAAAAATGGTCATTTCAAACCGGTTGATCCCAAGCAGGATTTTGTGGCCATGGAAAAAAGGCTTTTGGATTATTGGTACAAAAATGGAATCGTCAAAAAATATTTAGAGCGCAACAGAAACTCCAAGAAAAAATTTTCGTTTCTTGATGGCCCAATTACCGCCAACAACCCAATGGGTGTTCATCACGCCTGGGGCCGGACTTACAAAGATCTTTGGCAGCGCTTTTACAATATGCAAGGCGCAAAACAGCGTCTTCAAAATGGATTTGATGAACAGGGCCTTTGGGTCGAAGTCGAAGTTGAAAAAGAACTTGGCTTTAAAAACAAAAAGGATATTGAAAAATTTGGCATCGACAAATTCGTAGTCTTGTGTAAAGAGCGCGTCAAAAAATACTCGGCGATTCAAACCGAACAAAGCAAAAGACTCGGTTATTTTATGAATTGGGACAACTCTTACCACACCTCGTCCGACGAAAATAACTATGCTATCTGGAATTTCCTAAAAGTCTGCCATCAAAAAGGTTATCTTTACAAAGGACGTGATTCCGTCCCTTGGTGTCCAAGATGTGGTACCGCTATTTCCCAGCATGAGATTTTAACCGAGGAATACCAAGAGATCACCCACAAGGCAGTCTACATCAAGTATAAACTCCAAACTCCAAACTCCAAACTCCAAAATAGTTATCTTCTCGTTTGGACAACGACTCCATGGACTCTGCCCTCAAATGTCGCCATTGCCGTTAATCCAGAGCTTAAATATGGATTTTGGAAAATTAATGGAGAATCTTTAATCATCGAATCAACCAGAGCTAAATCACTTGGTTTTAATCAAAAACCCCAAAAATTGGTCAAGGGCAAGGAATTAGTCGGCCTAGCTTATGAAGGAGTATTCGATGAACTCCCGGTACTTAAAGGAATTAAACACAAAATCGTTGCCGACAAAGACCTAGTCACCGCTGAAGAGGGGACAGGCTTAGTTCATATCGCCCCAGGTGCAGGAGAAGAAGATTTTGATTTGGCGAAAAAAGAAAATTTAGCCATCGTCGCATCAATCGATGAGTCTGCGAGTTACATCGAAGGTTTTGGAGATTTGACCGGCAAAAATGCCAAAGAAAATCCTGATTTGATAATCGAAAAATTAAAGCAAAAGAGGGTACTTTTCAAAGTTGAAGATTACACTCATCGTTATCCAGTTTGTTGGCGTTGCAAAACTGAACTCGTCTGGCGGGTGGTCGACGAGTGGTACATCGCTATGGATCGGAAGTCGGAAGTCGGAAGTCGGAAGTCGGAATCTCTAAGAGAACAAATGATCGAAGTTGCCAAAAAGATCAATTGGATCCCCAAATTTGGGCTTGATAGAGAACTCGATTGGTTAAAAAACATGCATGATTGGTTAATTTCCAAAAAACGATACTGGGGTCTAGCCCTGCCAATATGGGAATGTTCCAAATGCGGTAATTTTGAGGTAATTGGTTCAAAAAAAGAGCTGAAAGCAAAAACGATTTCTGGTTGGCAAAAATTCGAAGGCAACTCTCCCCATCGTCCGTGGATTGATGAAGTTAAGGTCAGATGTTCTCAGTGTAATTCAGTGGTTGCCAGAATTCCCGATGTTGGCAATCCCTGGCTTGATGCTGGTATCGTTCCATTCTCAACGATGCCACCTGACTGGTTCCCGGCCGATTTCATTACTGAGTCTTTCCCCGGTCAGTTCAAGAATTGGTTTTATTCACTTATTGCCATGTCCACAGTTATTAACAATACTAACCCTTTCAAAACTGTCTTAGGCTTTGCCGCGCTGTTGGATGAAAAAGGCGAGGAAATGCACAAAAGCAAAGGCAATGCCATTGAGTTTAACGATGCTGCTGACAAAATCGGCGTTGATGTTATGCGTTGGATGTACCTTTCCCAAAATCCGGTCAACAATCTTCTTTTTGGTTATCATAAAGCCGATGAAGTGAGGCGTTGGGTTTATTTAAGGCTTTGGAATGTTTATGCATTTTTCGTAAATTATGCAAATTCTGAAAATTGGTTACCAAAAGATAAATTTCACCCAGTAAATATCCTTGACAGATGGTTGCTATCAAGATTGAGAGGGAATATAGAAAACGTTCAAAAAGCCTTAGAACGGTATGATGCTGCCGACGCAGTTGGGAATGCAGAAATTTTTATAATAAGGGACCTATCAAACTGGTTTGTCAGACGGTCGAGAGACAGAGTTGGTCCAACAGCCAAAAATGTCCAAGACAAAGATGATGCATATCAAACACTATATATTGCATTAACTGTGTATTCAAAAGTATTAGCGCCAATGGTCCCCTTTATAAGTGATGAGATATATAGAAATATAACAGGTGAACCATCAGTTCACCTTGCTAATTGGCCAGATCTGGAAAAGTTGAAGTCGGAACCAGAAATAGAAAAGGACATGGAAAATGTAATAACACTCGCATCAGCAATTCATGCTTTTAGAAAAGTGGGTGAGATTAAAGTAAGAATTCCTTTAGTCAATATTCCATATAAAGGGCCAGCATCAATCCCTGAAAGCGTTTTAGCAATACTTAAAGACGAAGTTAATGTTAAGGAGTTAGTATATGAGGGAATATTTAAAGGAGCGGGAAAAGAGTTTACTGTTAGCGGTAATTTTACTCATCTTAAAAGTACTGGCAATCAAGCTTTAACAGAAGGCGAGGCGCGGGAAATTGTCAGACAGATTCAACAAGCCCGCAAAGAAACCGGCTGTGGTCTTGGCGAAAAGGTGATAGTGATGTTGCCGTCCTGGCCGAAAGAATTTGAAGATTATATCAAACGGGAAACTTTGGCTAAGAGTTTGATAAAATCTTCAAAACTCGAAATTAAAAGAGGTTAGACTTCATAGAGATATCTAAAATTGATGAGAAAGAAATGGGATGTCTTATTGTTTTTAATTATTTTGGCAATCGGCTCACTTTCGCTTTTAGTGATTTTTTCAATTGATAAAAATCTTGCTCTGAGTCAACTAGTATTTTGGACTTTTGGTTTAATCGTTTTAATATTAATCTCATTTTTCGATTATAAAATTTGGAAAGCACTCTCCGTACCTTTTTATCTCTTTACGATTTTTGTTCTTTTGCTTTTAGTTTTAATAGGAGAACCTGTTCGCGGTTCGGTTCGTTGGGTTGATTTAGGAATATTCAGATTTCAGCCTTCAGAAATTGCCAAAGTTGGTGCTATTCTTATTTTAGCCCTTTTTTATTTGGAAAGATCGGCAGCCAATTTCAAAAACTTAGCTTATAGTTTTTTCATCATACTGCCTTTAGTAGGTTTAATTTTTTGGGAGCCGGATATAGGCAATGTTTTGTCGATTTTGGGAATATGGTTTGGTATAACTGTTGCCTGCGGTATTCGAATCAAACATCTTTTATTTATTGCTCTTTTATTTTTAATTACAGGGATATTTATTTTTAAAATGCTTGCCCCATATCAGCAATCAAGGATTAAGACGTTTATCAGCCCTACTATTGACCCTTTGGGAACTGGCTATCACTTAATCCAATCAAAAATCGCAGTTGGTTCGGGAGAGTTTATTGGTCGAGGTTTAGGCCGTGGGTCACAATCTCAGCTCAAATTTTTGCCGGAGGCTGAAAGCGATTTTATCTTTGCCGCAACCGTCGAACAAGTGGGTTTTTTGGGTGGTTCTCTTTTAATTATCCTTTTTTCCTTTTTAATTTATAAAACTTTAAAAATTGGCGCTTCAGTTAACCGTTTCGGACAACTAGTTATAGTTGGTACAGTTTCATTCTTAATTCTTCAGTATGCCATTAACATTGCTATGAATATGGGACTTTTACCGATAACCGGAATTACCTTACCGCTTTACTCATATGGCGGATCATCGCTTATTTCAACTTTATTTTTATTGGGAGTTACTTTTTCAATTATAAGGTTTAACCGGCTATAAATATTAGTTGAGCAAAAGGATGTTTAATGGTAAAATTCACTTCTATGGATGCTACATGGGCAGTTATAAAGAGTGGCGGCAAGCAGTATAAAGTCCAAGAAGGCGATATTATTGATGTTGAAAAGATTAAGCCTGATAGTAAAGGTGAAGTTTTATTTAATCAAATACTGCTTATTAAAAATCAATCAAATTTAATTATCGGTAAACCGCAAGTTGAGAAAGCAAAAGCCAAAGCCAAAGTATTAGAAGATTATAAAGATAAGAAAATCAAAGTTATCAAGTTTAAATCAAAATCTCACTATCTTAGGACCCGCGGACATAGACAACATAAAACTCGCGTTCTAATTGAAAAAATTGAGACTTAGATAAAAACTTCAAAATTTACTTCTTTGACTCCACAGATTTATAATTGAAGTTGATGAATAAAGATGGTTTTGTCCCTATTATAATTGTAATTGCTGTTAGCATAGTCATTGCCTCACTGGCTGGCGTCTTTGTTTTGAAGGAGAAAATAATTCCAAATTCTTCATCAAAAGCAACATCATCTGCGTCACCGACTCTCACCTTATCTTCGCCAAAGTTAATCCCTCAGGGTAGATATCAAAATCCCTGCCCTTCAGGGCAAATTGCACTTTATGAAGGCGGACAATTTACTGGTTGCGAAACTCCATCTAAAATTGGCAGCAAAATTGTAAACACCAGTGAATCTTTCACAATGAAAAAGGGTGATGAAGTAGAAGTTGCTAATACTGGTTTAAGAATCAAAGTAACTGATATTCAGACACCATCAGAAGGGACTTTTGATCTCCCAAGCTACGTTGTAGGGAAGGCAAGTTACCGAGGGAAGACAGAGGAATTTAATCTTAGTTTCAGTGGTATGGCAATTCCCGAGGTTATAAACCAACGCCGCCAGAAGAGAATTTTTGATACATTTAATATTTATATGCAAAAAGTAACGGGTAACGAAGTTACGTTTATCATCAATTAACACCCCATATTTCTAACAGGTTGACACTTCGTGAAAAGAAATGTAGAATCGCCGTGATAAACTATGGCGCATAAAAAGGGTGGCGGAGCAACAGTAAAAAATCGCGATTCTGCCGGCAAAAGACTCGGTGTAAAAGTTTTTGGTGGGCAAAGCGCTTCTTCTGGAAATATCATCATTCGTCAAAGAGGTACCAAATTTTACCCAGGCCGCGGCACAATGATAGGGCGTGATCATACAATATTGGCAGTCGAATCAGGTACGGTTGCTTTTAAGCAGAAATTCGGCAAAAAATATGTCGAAATAGTAAGTTAAAATAAGGTGGAAGAAAACCAAATCTTTGAGATTGATCTTGACATGCTCCAACCCAATCCGCTTCAGCCCCGTGGATTGATTACTTCTGATTCTTTAGTCGAGCTTGTTGATTCCATCAGAGAACATGGGGTTTTGGAACCTTTGGTTGTTGCCAAAACGCCGGCCGGATATCAGATAATTGCCGGTGAGCGCAGGTGGCGAGCAGCTAAAATTGCAGGCCACATAAAGGTTCCAGTAATTATTAAAGAAACAACTCCGCAGGGAATGCTGGAGATGGCCATTATTGAAAATGTTCAAAGGGTTGATCTTAATCCCCTAGAGCGCGCCCAGGCTTTTAAAAGGCTTATTGAAGAATTCGGTCTAACAAGCGGTGAAATTGCCGTCAAAATTGGCAAAAGCGCTCCTTATGTTTCCAACACCTTTAGGCTTTTGACAATCCCCGACGTTTTAAAAGATGCGCTGGCAACAGGAGCTACTACCGAAGGCCATGTAAGGGCGCTGGCTTCTTTGGAAGATCCTCATTTGATACTTGAGGCATATAAAATAATTCTTAGTAGAAATTTATCTGTGAGGGGTGCGGAGGAACTTGCCCGCAAGATGAAAGCCAGAGAAAATATCGCGCCCAAACAAAAAACTCAGGCCTTAAGAATCGAAAATGAAGAACTTGATAAATTTCAAGAGGAATTATCACAAAGGTTGTCAAGCGATGGCGTTTTAGTTAAGGCTAAGATTAGCCAGTCAAGAATTGAAGGCAAAGTTCAATTTGTTGCTAAGGGTAACCTTGAATCCACTTCAAAAGTCATTAAGCGTATCAGGGACGCTATAGTTAACCCTTGAGACTAATCTTACCCCCATTGAACTTTCGGTTTTGATTATCGGCCAATAAACCAACCAGGATCTTCCCCGGAAAGAACTTTTGTTAATCGGGCCAAACGATCTTGAGTCAGATGAGGCATTACGGTTATCACCAAGTACAAAGTATTGGTTTTGATCAAGCGTTATTTTTAAATTGCCTTGTGTGGGAGAATTTGTATAATTTTCGGAGAGTTTATGGCCGTTGATTTTTACAGAGTCGTTTTCAATGCTGATTGTTTCCCCAGGCAATCCGACGATGCGTTTAATAAAATCTACTTTATGTGCATTTGGGGCTTCAAAAACAATTACATCTCCACGAGCCGGTTTTGAAAAATAATAGCTGACTTTTTCCGTTAAGAGTAGTTCTCCGTCTGAAAAATTAGAAAGCATTGATCCGCCTTTAACCCGATGAGGTTGGACTAAAAATACATAGACGAAAAGGAAAATAGCCAGTGAAATTAGAGCTGTTTGCAGTATTTCACGAATTACTGCCCAAAGAGTTTGGCGAATGTCCATTTTTTAATTATACTTATATGTTAAAATTGCTTCAATTGTTAAAATCCGAGCCCATAGCTCAGTGGCAGAGCGCTCGTATCACACACGAGAGGCCGATGGTTCAAATCCATCTGGGCTCACCTAAGGCTCCGCGTTCAAATCGGGGCAGACTCACTAATGCAAGGAATTTCTCTTCTTTTAATTTCCGTTCTTGTTTCAATAATCCCCGGACAAATTATTAGATTACCGTTTTTAGGGGCATCAGGTACTTTAACTGTTACAGATATTTTCGTTATAATAACCGATCTAACATTTATTATATATGCCTTATGGATTAAGAAATCATTAAAGATTGAACATAAAATTTTCTTTCCAGCATTACTCTTTATACTTTTTGCCACGGCCTCAACTATTTTAGCAGCTGGTACTTTTAAGCTAAATGAGATTTTTATTTCCTCATTATTTTTAATAAGGTTTATCTTTTATTTTTTTCTGTCAGTCGTTATTTTCAATATCGTTACTAAAGAAAAAGTCAATTCATGGTTTAAGATTATTTTTTTTATCGGTGCATTGTTTATTATCATTGGTTTTTTCCAGTTTGTTCTTTTGCCTGATTTATCCTTTTTGGCTGTTTATGGTTGGGATCCTCACCAGCAAAGAATTGCCAGTACCTTTTTAGACCCTAATTATTCAGGAATGATTTTTGTGGTAATTTTTGTAATTGCTACTTCTATCTTTTTGTACCAAAAGAAAAGAAATAAAATTATCGATTTTTATCCTCTTATTGCTGCTATTTCATTTATCGCCCTAATTCTTACTTTTTCCAGAAGTTCCTACCTCGCTTTTTTAACAGCAATTGCTACCATTGGAATTCTGAAATCCCCAAAATTATTTATTGCTATTCTTTTTCTGTTTGTCGTGGCATTTTCGCAAATTACTCAGGTCAGAGCCAGAATAGCAGGAGCCCTTACCTTAGATGAAACTTCAAAAGCTCGGCTTGAAAGCTGGCAGAAAGGACTAACAATTTTTAAAGATAATCTACTTTTTGGGGTCGGTTTTAATACTTACAGATTTGCTCAGGCAAAATATGGTTTTTTCTCGCCGGATGAACCCCAAGGTGGCCATTCGGGAGCAGGCAGTGATTCAAGTATAATTTTAGTAGCTGCGACGACCGGGATTATTGGCTTATTTTTTTATCTATTTTTTCTATTTAGAATACTGCGGGTCTTTATAAAGAAGTCAACGCAAGATCCTTGGCATTTGGCCAGCCTCTCTATTTTTTTGGCACTTTTAGTTCATTCACAATTTGTTAACTCCTTGTTTTTTCCACAAATAATGCTGATATTATGGTTTATTTTGGGATTAATCCAGGTTTATGATACTTAAAATTTTCCTTTTTTGGCGTCTTGGCTTACTTTTAATAACTTATCTAGGTAGTTTTACGTTTCCATTAGTTGCCAACGGCGCACTTGGGGCAATTGGATCTGGACGCCAGTTTGATTTTTGGAAATCACAAGCCCAATGGGATGGCGGCCATTACTTTCAAATTGCCAACCAAGGCTATCTTTTAAATAGTGATTTTGCTTTTTTCCCTCTTTTCCCGGCATTAATTAAATTTTTTGCACTGGTTTTAAATGGCAACTATTTATTATCCGGTTTATTAATTTCCAATATCGCTTTTGTGGTTTTCCTATTAATCTTTTATAAATTCGTAAAAGATAAATATTCAAAAGATATCGCTTTTTTTGCAACGATTACTTATTTAGTCTTTCCGACCAGCTTTTTTGCCGTTTCTTATTACTCTGAATCGATTTTTTTGCTCCTGACTATTATTGTTTTCGTTTTTCTTACTAAGAAGAAATTCTTGTTAGCCTCTATCGCGACATTCTTTGCCAGTCTTACAAGGCTTTTTGGAATCTTTTTGGCAATTTCTATAGCCTATTCTTATTTTGCCAATATAAAATTTAAATTTAATAAAATTGACTCAAGAATTCTACATATAAGTGTCGCCCCTCTAGGACTTGCTGTTTACAGTTTATATTTGTTTGCAAATTTTAACTTGCCTTTAAAATTTTTATCAGTCCAGTCACTTTGGGAAAGATCTGTTAACGATCCATTTTCAACGATTTTCTCTTATATTTGGTCTCTATTAACTTGGCAGGCAAGACCTCTCAATGATTACTTTGATCTTTTTTTAACTTTAATTTTCTTGGTAATCCTAATTGCAGGTATCAGAAAAATTTCTTCTTCATTGTGGATATTTTCGCTCTTGGTAATACTGATTCCGGCCTCGACTGGTACTTTAACCAGTATGCCCAGATATTTACTTGCTTCACTTGGGACTTTTGTAATAATAGGTCAATATTTGAAAACAAAACCTAAGTTAAGACTGATTATTTGGACTGTTTTACTAACCTTGCAAGCAGTACTCGCGGTCAGATTTGTCAATGGCTATTGGGTAGCCTAAAGAACTAGAAAAATTAAACTTAAACTTGAAACACAAATCTCTATCATAAAATGTTTCTTGTTTATAGTTTCCTGTTTCTGGTTATTAAGCTTATTTCTTGAAGTTGACCTTGCGAGTCTCTATTTTAGTATTCCCGGCATCATCAATCGCTTTTATTTCGATAGTTGTTTCACCTTCTAAAACAGGGACCAAAACTTCAAAATTACCATCAGCCGTAACACTTGCCAAAAAACCATTAGCATAGACTTGGGCGTTCTTGTCCGTTTTACCGCTGACTTTTATCCTGTTATCTTGGGAAAAAGACTGCCCTTCAGATGGAGTGTCTACCTCAAGTTTTGGCGGTTCTTTGTCCAAAATAACCTTTACGCCTTGAGAGAAATCACTCTCTTTACCGGATTTGGAAATAGCTTTGGCACTGATTTCATTTTGTCCGTCTGTGAGCTTCAGGTTTTCAAACTGAAATTTTCCATTTTCAACTTTGGTTTCACCTGCGTTTTGTGAATCGTTATAGATTACGACTTTTGTGTCGTCCTCTGAGAAGCCGGAAATCATTAAATTGGCGCTATTGGTTGCCTGTGGTAATAAGTCAATTATTGGCGGACGGGGTTTTGAATTTGTGACGACTTGTGAAATTTCGTTTTTTCTAAAAACAAAATTTAAAAAATCGGCAAATTTTCCAAGTAGGGGAATGCCAAGTGTAATTAAAAAAACAGCAAGAATGATACTAAAGACAGATAAATAGACAATTCTTTTGACTACTTTTCTCTCTTCTCTCCTTGACAAGCGTTCAAGTCTTGGCGTTCTTTTAATCATTTAAGATGAGCCGACGGTGAGGATTGAACTCACGACCTACCGTTTACGAAACGGTTGCTCTACCACTGAGCTACGTCGGCACATACCTAACAATTGTAGCTTTTTAGAGTTTTTGATTCAAATAACTAATAGATTTGTATAAACTCTACTTTTAAAATTGGAAGATATAATTGTTCAGGAAAAATTGGTATTAATTTGAACGAGTAATAGTGTCCTTCACCAAGATTTCGGAACACCTTAGCATTAGAGGCGGACTCGCAAATCTGTTTAATGATGACTCGGAGGAAGCTAAATTGCTGCTTGCCGGCAGGTAGGCAGGGTATTCCAGCTAGAAGTTCTAAACTATCACTTAAAATGTGCGAGGTTGAATTCTGTTAATAATCCTTAATAGATACGACTTTGACTTTTTTTGATTTTCCCTGATGCTTTATATTTTCTGTTACTAAAGTAGCATCTTCTTGTTGTGCTAATGCAATGAAACTTGCATCATAGTAAGTTATTTTATCCTGCAGTGCTACCTTGTAAGTTTGTTTGGCCAATTCTTCTGATTCAGGAATGAAAGTCAACGGCAACTGGTAAACAGTGCCCAATGACTCATAGGCCATTGGTAAATTCAACTTCTTTTTTAAAAGAGCGTTACCGATTTCATATTTTGAGAGCTCTGGAGCTAAAAGGTTCACTGAACCAACTTGAGCATCTGATAGGAGTTTATCTGCTTGACCTAATAACTTCTCATCAATTTGATTTAGCCACTTAACAGTAACTGAGCTATCAACTACAACTGGTTTCATTATCTCCTTGCCTCCCTATCTTCCATTATGAAGGCCGAAAGATTACCCCGTCCTTTTCCCCTAAAGGCACGTACACGTTTAATCTGTTTCCATAACTTTTCCCAATCAATCTCTTTTTGATACTGATGTGGACGAATAACAATTTCATCAGGTTTAACCACAGAGATTGATACTGCTGATAAAGGAGTAACCCAATTTACCAATTTACGGATAGAATCAGGAATAGTTAATTGGCCTCGATCTCTAACAATGCTTACTGTTTTCATATTATCAGATTATCAGAAAATCAGATAAATTTCAAGAAGTCAATACTGAGCCGGAGATGGGATTAGGGTCGGACTCCGTACTCTGCTTAATGATAACAATGATGAGGCTAAAATTCTAGCGTTTCAGCTTGAAGCGTTAAAAAGTCATCTTGCTTACAAGTAAAAAAAATAATTCTAGAATTATTGTCAAAA